>FWPV01001784.1_pt1 | contig 56556 bp, 45 predicted proteins | sample 2228371 | NCBI WGS metagenome assembly FWPV01 (sample SAMEA103939776, study PRJEB20133) | metagenome
TTGGGTGTGGCTCCCCGGCATGGATTCGAACCACGATTCACGGCTCCAAAGGCCGCTGTCCTACCATTAGACGACCGGGGATTGTCAATTCCAGTTTACCTTGACAGTCTGGTCCGGGCAATCGCCCCCCGGCTGCGGTATGGTGTTCAAGATGACCCGGCGTGAATTCCTGGCGGCGGTTCCCGGCGTGGCGCCGCGCGGCGCCGGCCGCCCGCCCAACCTTGTCCTCATCGTAACCGACAACCAAGGCGCATGGACCTTGGGCTGCTACGGCAATCAGGACATCAAAACCCCACACATCGACGCGCTGGCTGCCGGGGGAATGCTCTTCACGCGCGCCTTCGCTAACAACGCCGTTTGTTCGCCTACGCGCGCCAGTTTGCTCACCGGACTCATGCCCTCGCAGCACGGCGTTCACACGTATCTCGCCGCCGGCGGCGCGCAAATTGGCCCCAACGCTTACAACACCATCGGCGAGTTCCCCTCGATTTCCACCGTCCTTGCCGCCGCTGGCTACACGGCGGGCTTGTGCGGCAAGTGGCACCTCGGCGGCAACCTCCACCCGCAGTCCGGCTTCACCTATTGGGTGACCAAGCCGCACGGGCACAGCCCCGGTTTCTACAACCAAGACGTGATTTATGAAGGCAAGATCACCAAGGAGCCGGGCTACCTGACAGACTTCTGGACGGACCACGCCGTGCGCTTCCTCGAACAGAACCGCGAGCGCCCCTTCTTCCTCTACCTCGCCTACAACGGACCTTACGGACTCGGGGGCGCCGCGACGGAACCGATCCGCAACCGCCACGCAGCTTACTATGCGGACAAAGAACTGCCCTCGATGCCGCGCGACCATCCACACCCGTGGCAGCACAACTATCGGGACTGGCATAACAACATCCACGTCCGCCGCAAGTATGCCGCCGAGATCAGCGGCGTCGATGACGGCGTGGGACGGGTCATGCACACCCTCCGGCGCCTCAACCTGGAAGACAACACGCTGGTCGTCTTCACCGCCGATCAGGGTCTCGCTTGCGGACATAGCGGCTTTTGGGGCATGGGAGATCATACGCGTCCGCTCACCGCTTACGATTGGACGATGTCTATCCCGCTGATCTTCCGCCATCCTGGCCGCATTCCGGCTGGAAAGCGCAGCGACGCCATGGTGAGCACTTACGATCTGGCGCCATCCATCCTGCGCTACCTGGGCCACCAACTGCGCGGCAATTTACCCGGGCGCGACCTGACGCCCTTGCTTGAAGGCCGCACCACCGAGTGGGATAACACCGTGTTTTTCGAATTTGAAAACGTCCGGGCCATCCGGACGGCGCAGTACAAGTACATCGAACGCATCCACCAAACGCCCAACGAACTATACGACCTCGAACGCGACCCCGGCGAGCGCCTGAATCTCATCAGCGACCCCGGCAGAGCGGCCGTGCGCGAGCAACTGAAGCGGCGGCTGCACGAGTTCTTCGCCCGCTACGCCGATCCGAAATGGGACCTGTGGAGAGGCGGCAAGTCGAAATCCCACCTGCTTACGGCCGCCCTGTTCAACCGGTAAGGGCTGCTCCGGATCAGCCTTCCTGCTTCATCCGCCGCAGCTCTTCAAGCGCCTCCTCACGGCGTTCGCCCGCCAGGTCCTTTTCCAGGCGGCGCAGCGCCACGCCCACCACGTCGCGATGGTGCAGCTCGGCGCCGAAGCCCGCCTCTTCGGTCAAGTGCAGCCATAGTTGGTGAACCCGGTCGACGTCTTCCGGCCATAACCGGGGCGGGTGAGGTCCGAGGTTCACATAAATGGAAGGACGGTCAGGGCTCGTGATTTCGAGCGAAAACGGGTGCCGCGGTTCCGGAAGGCGCTCCCAAGCACGCCCAATAAGCCGCGCGAGCTCGTTCGAATCCATGCGCGCCGACACGCCGGTGACCAGCCGCGACGCCTTCAAATTCGCCGCCGTCTGCACCATGGCGTCGAATGGATCCACCCCCGGCACAACCAAAAGCTCCACAGGTTTGCCTTGCTTCTCCGCCACGGCGACGACGTGGCTGAACAACTCCTGCTCGTAATCGCTGAAGATCTGATCGTTGCTGAGCCCGTACTCGCCCGTGCCCGCCGAAAGCGGCCTCACGGTCATCACCACGATATCGTGCCGCTGCACGTTCGTCTTGGCCAGAACCCTCTTGAGATGGTCCATGCGGGTGTAATCGCGCACGGCGACCAAGACGCACCCCGGACGGGCGTTCAAAGTCGCTGAATCCACCTTTTCTTCGTGTTCGAGGTTGAATTCTTCCAGCCCCTTGCGCCGCGCCTCAAGGCGCCGCTGGTTGACCCGTTCGGACACCAGGAACAACGCCAGCATGACGCACGTAAAGCTAATGCCATAGATGGTGGCGACTTGTTTGGTCAGCAAGTTGGCGATCGCCACGAAAAACAGCATCAGAGTAGTCGCGCCTAGGCCGACGGGAATCTCCGTCTTGCCAATCCGGAAGTTCAGCGGCACCCGGTACTCCTGGTCGGTGCGCTGATAGCGCAAGGCCAGCACACCCAGCCCCTTCATGCAGAAGCTCCACACCACGCCGAAAGCGTAGGCTTCGCCCAGCAGGTAGACATCGCCGCGGCTCGCCAGAATCGTGGCCACCTGAAGAAGGGTGACCAGATTGATGATCCGGTAGGTCGTCCCGAATTTGCGATGCGGCTTGCGGAACCAGCTCAGCAGGACGCCGTCTTCCGCCACGCGGTTGAGGATGCCGTTCGCCCCGATAAGAGACGTGTTGACCGCGCCGGAGAGAATCAGTGCCCCCACCAACACCACGAAGGCGTGGAACAACAACCGTAGCGGCAGCGGTCCCACCATGTTCATGACCAAACCGCCAATCAGATTGTCGTAGTAGTTCTTGCGGACGTCGTCGGGGATCAGCATCACGGCGAACAGCGATATCAGCCCCGTGGAGCAGAGCGCGTAAATGCAAACGATGTTCGCTGTCTTCTTCAAGTTTTGGAGCTTCGGATGGGCGATCTCGCGATAGACCTGAGCCAGCGTCTCAAAACCGCTCATAGCGAGCAGCGAGTGCCCGAAAGCGATTAGCAGCGCCACCGCGGCGATGTCCGGCCAGAACGTGCCGTGCAACCAGCCGAGCGAGTGCTGGTCGAAGCGCAAATTCTGCGGGGTCGGAGCAGGCGGCAGCGAGACGCCCCCGCGGGACGCCATTGTGATCAGGCACCACAGCAGGAGGCTCACCACCATTACGGTCGTGATCTGCATGATGCGCAGCGCCTTGCCGCTCGATTCGTGGATCCCCTTAACGTTGCTCCACCAGAAGTAGCCCGTCACGAGGACGCCAAAAGCCGTAGCGAAGAGGTTGGGAGGGACATGGAGTCCCAAGTGGGCCATCTCCGCTGTTTCGTTTAGCAGACGCCCGAGGTAGTGCCCCGCGCTGACCGAGCTAATGGGTCCCGTCAGGACGTAGTCCACCACCAACGCGGACACCGAGATCTTCGCCATGAACGGACCCATGCTGTCGCGCACCACGACGTACACGCCGCCCCGCACGAACATGGAACAGCTCTCCATGTACACGCTGCGAATGGCGAAACCGAACAGCATCACGCTCAGTACGAACCACGGCGCTGACTTGCCGACGGCTTGCTCGGTGATGCCGCCGACGTAAAACATGGTGGACGCAAGGTCGCTGAGGACAATCGCCGCACCGCGCCAGAAAGAGATGAAGGAGAGCGCAACCGTTGTGGCCACCACGATTTTGGTGGCCGGAAATCTTTGTGCAGGCGTATCTGCCATACCGTAATAGGCTACGGAAGTTTTACGATGTTCTTGTTCATGCAGAATAGCACGGCGGAGACCCTCGCGAGACACATCGCCACGGTTCTCCGCAATCACGGCTTCCGCGCGTGGTTCGTGGGCGGCTGCGTACGCGACCGGTTGCGCGGGGTCGAACCGAAGGATTTCGACGTTGCCACCGACGCCACCCCGGACCGAATCGCTTCGTTGTTCCCGGGTTCCCATGTTGTAGGGGCGCACTTCGGCGTGGTCCTGGTCACAAGCGGAGGCGCGGAAGTGGAAGTGGCCACGCTCCGTTCAGACCACGCCTATCGCGACGGGCGGCATCCGGAGCGGGTAACTTTTGAAACCGATCCGCGGACGGACGCCCTGCGCCGCGATTTCACCGTGAATGCGCTCCTACAGGACCCTTTCACCGGCGAGATTCTGGACTTCGTCGGCGGACGGGCGGACATCGAGGCGCGCTTGATCCGCGCCATCGGCGATCCCAAGGCGCGCTTCGCCGAGGACCGGCTCCGCTTGATGCGTGCCGTGCGGTTTGCCGCGGCGTTCGGCTTCGAAATAGAGCCCAAGACCTTCGAGGCGATCCGGCTTTGCCGCTCTCATGTGCTCTCTGTGGCTGCCGAGCGCATCCGGGATGAACTCAACCGCATCCTCACCGAGGGCGGCGCCCGCCGTGGCTTCGAGCTCCTCGACCAAACGGGACTGCTGGAACACGTACTGCCCGAAGTCGCCGCCATGAAGGGCGTCGCTCAGCCCCCGGAATTCCACCCCGAAGGCGACGTGTGGACTCACACCTTGCTCATGCTTGGCATGATGGAGAAGCCGAGCGTCGAACTCGCATGGGGCGTTCTGCTGCACGACGTTGGCAAGCCGCCCACCTTCCGTATCGCGGAGCGAATCCGCTTCGACGGGCATGTCGAGGTGGGCGTGCAGATGGCGAGACGGATTCTCCAACGCTGGAAGCTGCCTTCGTCTTCTATTCGCCACATCGAGGCGCTGATCGCCAACCATCTCCGGTTCAAGGATGTGCGCAAGATGAACGAAAGCACGCTCAAGCGCTTCCTGCGGTTGGACCGGTTCGAGGAGCACCTTGAGCTGCACCGGCTCGACTGCCTGTCAAGCCACCGGAAACTCGATAGTTACGAGTACGCTAAGGCCAAGTATGCCGCTCTAACGCCGGAACAAATTCGCCCGCCCCGGCTGCTTTCCGGTGACGACCTCATCCGCGCCGGCTTCAACCCGGGTCCGCAATTCCGGAAGATGCTCGAAGCGGTGGAGGACGCCCAATTGGAAGGGCTGATTCGGACACCGGAGGAGGCTTTGGCTTTTCTTCGCCAGAGGTTTTGACAGCGTGGGCGCACGGAGGACCTCGCTGCGGCGGACCGCGCGTTTTCGAACCGGATCGGCGGGAGACGGTTACGCCGGCTTATAGGTAAAAACCATGTAGAGCACCAGCGCCACGATGAAGAAGATGGAACTCGCCGCTACCAGCTCGAGATAGATGACCTTCTTCTCGTCTCCATTGCCGTTGCGCTGCCGGATCCCCTTCTCCATTGACCAAATTGTGAACCCGCCGGACGCGGGTGTCAAGCCTGATCCCGGCGGGAAGCCTCACCAGCTAACCCGGGTTGAAATATTGATCCGGCGCTGCTCCGGGGCGACGCTCGAGTTTACCTGCCCGAACGCCGAATTCGTGGGGACGGTATTCGGCGGCGAGAACATGGCGTGGTTCAGCGCATCTTGCGCTTCGGCGCGCAATTGAACGGAAAACCGCTCGCGGATGCGCCAAGTCTTGAACAAGGACAAGTCCCAGTTGTTATAACCGTCGGCGCGCGCCCCGGTGAGCCGCAGCGGAAAGGTGCGGATATTTTGCGCCAGTTGCAAACGGCTGTCCCGCTCAAATCCCGCGCCGGTGTTGAACCAGCGCTCTACTGTCCGTTGGGAGCGCGGCAGCACGATGTCGTGGATGTTCCCGTAAAAGAGAATGTTGCCGAAGCCTAGCGGCGGTCCGCTCTGTCCCTGATAGATGCCCTGCGATTGCCACCCGCCCACCAGCAAGTGAACCCAGCCGGAGCGGTTCAGCCAGCGCCGCCCGCGCCCGAAGGGCAGTTCATAGATGCCATTGATCACCACGCGCTGAGGGCGGTCTTGCGGCGAAACGACATGATGGCGGGCGAGATCCGAGCCGTTCAGCTTGTCCCTCGCCTCCATGAACTTCGACCACGTGTAGCTGCCCTGAACGGAGAATCCCTTGGCGAAACGCCTTTCCACGCGGATCTGTAAAGAGTGATACCAGGAAAACGCATCATCCAGCGTCGTGCTGACGCTCGTGAAGTGCGGCATCGGGCGGAGCAACTGTTGCGTCTGAACGGTTCTGCCTTGCAACCCGCTGCCTTCGAATTGCGGGATGCCGAGAAAAGGATTTGTGACGGCTGCCGTGAGCCGGTTGATGGTCGCCGTATCCCGCACCGGAGAGCGGCTCAGGTATTCCGCCGGAACCGCGTTGAATTCCTGCTCGCCGCCGAGCCGCGTCCCGCGGTTGCCCACATAGCCGATCGAGAGGAGCACCCGATGCGGGAATTCCCGTTGGATGTTGAAGCTCCAGCGCTGCATGTAGCCTGCCCTGCGCTCCGGCCAAAAGAATACCGGCGCCCTGCCGGCGTACGTCGCCAACCCGCCGGAAGCGCCTGCGGGCTCCAGAATCCCGTCTGGAAAGGGATTGGCGATTGAGGCGCGGTAGGTCTGACCATTGTCGAGGCTCGCCACCAGACTGGTGCGCTGATCGAATCCCTGCTGCGGGATGTCGGTCCGGTCCGAGCCCAGGTTTTCGAAAAAGATGCCGTATCCGGCTCGCAGCACCAGACGTGGACGCACGGCAAAGGCCAGCCCGGCGCGGGGCGAGAAGTTGTTCCTGTCCGGATTCCATAATCCTCGCGGATTGCCTCCCACGGCGGCGAACAAGAGCCCGCCGCGGAGTTGGAAGCGGTCCACCGGAACCAAGGGGCTGGGGCTGCGGGCATAGTTCGCTCTCGCCGCGTCGTTCACCGGATTGATGCTCTGGAAGTCGAATCCCCGTGTAAACCGGTTGAAACGCTCCGTGGTGGGGAATTCGTATTCGTACCGCAGTCCCAAGTTGAGCGTCAGGCGACGGGTGGCGCGCCAGTTATCCTGCACATATAGCCCGAGATAGCGGGACTGCTCCGAAAACGGCGAGTTGCGGTCGATGTAGCCGCCGGTCGGCAAGCCGAATAATAAGCTCGCCAAGCCCTGCCCGATGGGCGACGCGGCGGAGTTGTCCAAAGGACCCCTCGTCCAGTTGGTGGAAAACGTGAGATGGGGGGACACGTTGCCCCAGTTGTAGCTGTTTTCCTGCAATACCCGGAGCTCACCGCCGTACCGCAGGACGTGGCTGCCGCGGGGGTTGGAAACGGACGCGTTCAAGGTGTGGTAGGTCGTCGTGGCCTTGACGCCGCTTACATCGCCGAGCGTGGCATATCCCGCGACTTCGGTCTCCGGGAAACTCGTGTACCTGCCGTCCAACAGACGCGTGAGCGAAGGCGCAAATCCGAACTTGGCCAAGTCGAAGCCGATGCCCATGGGCCGGTCATACTGCGTGAAACGTGTCACTCCGTAGCGCACGTCGGCCACGACATTCGGCCGCGGCGTCCATATGTCGCCGAGGGAAAAACCCCGGTGCAGGCGGTTTCGCCACTGCCCTGAGGCCGCGTTGTGGAAAGGATTGTTCCAGGTAGTGTCGAGGTAGGTCCAGGTCAGAGACGCGCTCATGCGATTGGTCTGCGAAAGCACATGGTCCAGGCGCAACATCTGTGCGTGGTAGTCGATGCGCCGGGGCTTGGGATCCGAATAGTTGTTCCGCCCGTCCACGGCGCCGCTCGCGTTGGGCAAGGGATAGTAGGAGACGATCTTGGCCGCCATTGGATCGATCCGGCTGGCGGGAATGATGTTCCCCGCAAGCGGCTGCCGCCGGAACCGCCCGGGCGTTTGATCCGGACGGGTCGAGAACGGATCGTAGATTTGGTATTGTGCGCCTAGCGCCAGCAACTGGGAAAAATCGCCTTTCCGCTGCTCGCTAGTGGGAACCGTGTAGGGGTTGCCACGCTCCGGACGGTTGCGGTCGAGCAAGTCAAAGCCATACATCCAGAATGTCCGGTTCCGGCCGCTGTAAACCCTGGGGACCAACACAGGTCCACCGGCGGTCACCCAATAGCGATCCGTCTTCACCGGCGGCCATGCGGTCTCGATTTTCTCTTTCGTTACCGGACCCGTGCTGGTGTCGTAAATGAACCGGTTCGTGAAAAAATCGCGCGCCGCCCATCCGGGAACCAGATGTTGCCAGTAAGCCGAGCCGCGCAGCGCGTTCGTACCGCTTTTGAGCGCCATATTCACGTGCGCCCCGCTGAAGTGCCCGACCGACGCGTCGAAAGGCGCCGTCTGAACGCGAAACTCCTGCACCATCCCGGGCGGGGGCGAGAAACTCAATTGGCCGTCTTTGGTCATGTTGGGGATGCCGTCGAGAGAGAACTCGCTCGCCCGCGTGCGCGTGCCGGAAACCGCCATGGCGGACTGGGCGTCCACCGCTTGGGGCAGCCACCCGTGCGTCGGCGGGTTGGTCGAGATAACGCCCGGCGTCAATTGCATCAGGTACGCCACGCTGCCGCCAGGAAGCGGGAGGTCTTCCACCTGCCGGCTGTCCACCACTTGCCCGACATCGGCGTTCGTCGACTCAAGCAGCGGCGCCTCCGCCGTCACGGTCACCGTTTCACTCACTTGACCGAGTTCTAAAGTGATGGGAATATCCAGAACATCTCCCACGCGGACTTCGACGCCCACGCGCTCATAGCGCTTGAAGCCCTTCATTTCCGCCACCACTCGGTAAGGCCCGGGATTTAAGTTCGCCGCTTCGTAATAGCCCTCCTCATTTGTCGAAGCGAGCGTTTCAACGCCGGTCTCCACATGGATCACTTTCACCGAAGCGCCGGGCACGACCGCGCCGGCTGAATCCGCGACTCTTCCGCCTATCCGTCCATAGGGGTTCTGGCCGGAAAAGAGAACGGCTCCGAGAGCCAAATATAAAGGAAACCACCAATGCAGGGTGCGGCTCATAGATTTGCCCATTCCGAAAAGCTATCTAACTCCCCGAAAGCAATCAAGCGGCCGAGCGCGCCGCCTTGGCCGGCAGGTGGGTGGACCACCATTCTCCGGCGCGCTCCGGAGTCCAATCGCCCGCGGCGGAACAGCTAGCCAGCCGCCGTTCCAACTCTCTGGCGTTCGCGGGACGCCGCTCCGGGTCCTTCTCGAGGCACTGCAAGATGACGTCCTCGAGATCCGCAGGGATGACCGTCTCCGTGCGCTCCGAAGGCCGCGTGGGAGGATTCTGAAGATGCGCCAGCACCATGGCCACCGCGTTCGGCGCTTCGAACACCAGGCTGCCCGTGAGCAGCCAGTAGCCCGCGCAGCCCAGAGAATAAATGTCCGCGCGCCCGTCCACCTGCGAATGGCCCATCGCGACTTCGGGCGCCATGTAGGCTGGCGTTCCGGCGGCGGTTCCCTCCTTTGTCAGTTGGCTCTCCGAACCTGCGCCGCCGGGAGTCTTGACCAGCCCAAAATCGAGCACTTTCAGAAAATCACAATCCACGCCTAAACGGCAGGCGAAGAGATTCCGCGGCTTGATATCGCGGTGCACTAAGCCCTGCTCGTGTGCTTCGGCAAGCGATTTCGCTGCTTGTCGCAGAAAATGAATCGCGCGGCTAGGCGGAACCGGTCCAAAGCGGTCCACCAAAGTCTGAAGATCCAGCCCTTCGAGAAGTTCCATGGCGTAGTACAACCACCCGTCGTCGCTCACGCCGTAGTCGTACAGCGCCACCGTATGCGGCGAGCGCAACGCCGCCGTGGCTCGCGCCTCCCTCTCAAAACGCTTCAGCAAAGCGTGAACCTCTTCGCCGCCGGCGTTCGCCAGCGCTTCCGCGCGAATCAGTTTCACCGCCGCCGTCCGGGCAAGCATCCGGTGCTTGGCCAGCCAGACCTCCCCCATCCCGCCCTGAGCTATGGGTTCCACCAGTTCGTAGCTGCCCAGAGACCGGGCTCGGGTGACTTGCGTCCCCAAGCGGTACAAATACCGCGCTGCCGGGATAGCCCAGCCTGCCGCCACAAACGGAGGGAGCAAGAGACCCAAGAGCTGCCTTGGCGGCGGCAGCCAGAACTCGTTCACCACGCTCGCAACCACTAAACCCACCGGGGACATAAATGCAGCGGCAATGGCGGCAAGCGCGCTCTTGCCAAACGTGCCGGGAATCGCCACCAGGTACATCGAAATCCAGAGGCAATTCCAGGAGATGCCCCGGACGGGCTCGCCGTCCGGCAGCGGCGTGGCGTTTTCGGATAACGAAATGGCCAGCGCCACCACCACCTGAAAGACCAAGCCGAGGTCCAATACCAGTTCCGGACGGCGCCTGCCGCTCCACGCCAGATAGCACACCGCGGCGCCGGCGAGAAACAGCAGCATCGCCATGGCTTGCGGAAGAGAAACGGGTCCAGCGGGCGCCACGCGCTGCGGTTGAATAAAACGCTCCACGGCAAACGTGGCCGGACCCATGAGGGCCACCACTAACCCGAGGAAGCCCAGCCGCCGCACGGCGGTCTGAATCATTTCCGGTGGAAGCCGGAAGGCGCTCACTTCGAGGGCGGCATCGAGAGAGCGCGGGCGTATCACCTGCCGCGCCGCTTGAGCTGTTTCAGCCGCTCCGGAATCTTGGACCACCCTTCTGACCTTTCAACCCATCTTACGCGGTTACGATGCCCCAAGGCGCGCGCGTGCGCCATTTGCCGCGGGTGAAGTCGGGGAAGTCCATGGTGCGGCTCTTGCCGGCGATGGAGCGTTCGCTCAGTTCCGTCACCGCGCTCAACGCCGCCGCGTCATAAACGTCCAGATCCGGCGGCTCACCTTTTTGTAAACACTGCATGAGACGGTAATTCAGGATATAGTCCATGCCGCCGTGCCCGGAGCCGCGAGCTTTTTCCTGAAGCGATCTCCACAAGGGATGCTCCCATTCGGCGGCGTACTTGGCGATGAGATCCTCCCATTGGTGCGCGGGGCTCTTGCCATCAATATAGATGATTGGATTGGGGTACTTCTCTACGATTCCCTTGGATCCCTGCACCAGAATCTTCCGGCTGTAAGGGCGGGGGGTGTTCGTGTCGTGAACGACAAGGATGGTCTGCCCGGCGCGCGTGCGGATCAAAGAGGTCACCACGTCGCCCAAAGCGATTTCTTTGCGCGCTTGCGGGCTTTCCGCGCCGAACTTTGCCGCCGCGTAAGCCTTCAGGCTGACCGAACGCGAGGACATCGAAACCATGTGGTCGAAGAGGTTCCCGCGATTGACGTCCAAGGTCATGGCCACCGGACCCAAGCCATGCGTCGGATAAAGGTCGGCGTTGCGCTTCAGCGCATGGTTCAACCGCCACAGCCCCTCGCCCCGGTCGCTAAACTTCGTAGCCCCAGCCCTATGCAGGTAGCCGCACTCGGCGTGCACGATCTCTCCCAAGAGTCCCTTGCGGACCATGTGATGCACCATCAGTTCGACCCGGTCGTAGTTGCAGTTCTCGAGCTGTATGCAATACTTGCCGGTGGACTCCGCCGTTTCCACAAGCTGCCAGCATTCCTCCAGAGTCGTCGCCGCCGGCACCTCAATCGCGGCGTGCTTCCCGTTCTTCATCGCCTCCACAGCCATGGGCACATGCCATTCCCAAGGGGTGGCGATGTAGACGATGTCGAGGTCCTGCTCGGCGCACATCCGCTTGTAGTCGTGCTCTCCGCGCGAGAAGCCGGCGGGACGCGCCTTGCCTGCCTTCTCGACCAAGTTCTGGGCGTTCTCAACCTTTGAAGGCACGATGTCGCCCACGGCTTTGATCTCCACCCCGGGCAGCCGCAAAAGGTTGCGGACGTGGCCTGTGCCCCGGCCGCCAACTCCCACCACGCCCACGCGGACGGTAGCCAATGGCTTAGGCTGAGCAGCGAAGGTGCGCACGGCGGCGAGCCCGCTCATCTGTTGCAGAAACGTTCGGCGGTTCATCGCCATAAGTCTATCTCCCGCGTTCCCAATCCTCAAGCCGCGCGGGCCCAAATTTTTCTCTTGCTTTTCCTTTCGAAGGGAGCTAAGCTGAAGGTGACGTGGATTGATTTAGAGCCCGGAAGGGTTCGGCTAATTGCAACCACGTAAAAAAAAGTGCTAAAGGCGATTCGGTCTTCACGAAATGTTCGACCCTGAGACCATTCGTCTCAGGGTTTTTTCCTTTGGGGCCGATCGCGCTGATTCACAGAAGGAGAGTTGGAATGTGCGCGTGGTCGGACAGCATCACCCCGCAACCTGCCCTGCATGGAACCGCCGGTGAACTGGTCTCGGTGCGAATCGCGGTGGAGCCGCGCCTCCTCGAGACGTTGTTAGAGGCGCTTTCGGAAGTCTCCTTTCCCATCAATCCAGAGATCTACCATCAGGCGGTTGTGGTTTGCGTTACGGACGGCGGGCGGAGGGAATCCAAGCCGGCGACTTTGGTCGAATTCCCCGCGTACCGCGATGGTCTCCCGGAAGTCGAGCGGGCGCTGGCCAATTACGGTTTGGATCCCGGCGCGATTCAGGTCCGCAGCATGTTGAGCGAAATCCAGCAGGGTCCCAAACGTCCGGACGTACCCTGGCTGGTCTGGGGTCCCGCCGCCGGTTAGGCGTAACACCGGATCTCGAAGATCCGGGCGAAGGGGTCTCCATTGGTGGCGTGCACGTGGACGCGGACGGCGTCTGCCTCCACCGGCGGGAATTCGTGGCGCCGGAGGCGCAGGTAGTTGTCCTTTACTTCCGCCAGCGGAGTCAGGCTGGAGGCGCCCGGCTTGCGCACCGCCACCGTGTAGTGCTTTACCGTCTCGGGCTGCGGCTCCCGGATCTGGCCCCGGCTTACCGCCTCGGAGCCGCTGAGCATCAGACGGCGCTCCAATCCGGTATCGAAGGTGATCTGAACCTGTCGGATCCTTTGGGGACGGTCCCAGCGGAGTTCAATCCAAGCGCCCTCATCGCCCAGCCGGGCTGTCCACTGGTGGATTTCCGTGCGCTTGCCCTTAAAGTAGAAATCCCGCAAGTGTCCGTCGATGACATTGCGCGCCGGAGCGTCCGGCTGTTCGGCTGACGCGGCGACCGCGGCTTTTCTTGCCAGGTCGAGCGGGTCCTCGTTGACCCGGCGCATGATCGTTTGGTCGTCGCGCAGCAGGCGCTGCTGAAGAGCGGCCAGCTTCTCTTTCCGCTGATAGATCTGCCGCGGCGTGATCCCATCGGCGACGCACATGGCGGCTGCCGTTCCCACCGCCTGCCCGACCGCCCCAAGCGTCGCCATGACCCGCGTCGAGCTGAACGCCACATGCGTGCAACTGATGTTGCGGCCGGCCATGAACAGGTTCGAAATGTTGCGGCTGTAAAGAGATCGCAGCGGAATGTTATATGGCAGCTCGAAGCGCACCGCGCGGTTGGGACGCAAGTCCGGGCGGTCGAAACCCTCGGGCGGGTGATCGTCAAAGGGCCAACCGCCGATGGCGACGGCGTCTTCGATGTCTCCCCGTTCGCAGTCGTGCTGAGTCATGATGTGATCGCCCACCAGGCGCCGGCTCTCCCGTTTGCCGGGCAGCATTCCCACCCACTCGAGCGCCCAGTGCGAACTCTCCGGGAATTCGCCGCTGTTCTTGATGAAGTCCCACACGCCCATGACAATGGAAAGCAGTTCAAAGCGGATGCGCTCGTGGTCGCGGATGATGTCCTTGTCACCGCCCCACGCGATCCACCAGTAGCCGTAATCCCACTCCCGGACGGGGCGGTACCGCAAATGCTCCTTGGTGATTTTTCTCGCCCAGCGCGGGGGCTTGAACGGCATCGGCTTACGGTGCAGGCGCGAGGTGAACAAAATGCTCGAGCCGAGCGTGTCATCGTCCGCCTTTTCAACCGCCAGCGACTCGTTGAACTCCGAGCGCGATTCCCTGCCCTGCCGCATTTCCGCCCCGGCTTCCAGTCCCAGCCGGCAATCGCCCGTGGCGTCGCAGAAGAACTTGCCTTGGATGCGATATAGCAGCTCCGAGCGGTCGCAGCGCGCCATGACTTCGGTGATCCGCCCGTTGGCCGTGCGCGCGCCATAAAGCGTCGTGTCGAGCAGCAGGGTGATATTGCGCTCCGAAATGACCTTGTCGTAAAGCAGCAGGTCCCACATCTCGAAGCTGCGCTGCGGGTTGCGCACGGCGTCTTCGATTCGCAATTCCTCCATCAGTCCGGTTTCACGCCATCCCGGTATGGCGTGAGATCCGCACACGTGCATCTTGATCTCGCTCGACGAGTTCCCTCCCAGCACGGAGCGGTCTTGTATCAGGATCACTTTTGCGCCGTGGCGCGCCGCCGCAATCGCCGCAGCGACTCCGGACAGCCCTCCGCCGGCAACGACGAAGTCCGCCGACAATTCCACGAGCGACATTTTGGGCTCAGCCGTCGAGCGCCGCCGTTGCGAAGGCGGCGGCGCCAGCCGGTCAAGCTGCTTGCGAATTTCGTCGATGCCCGGCGGCGGCTCTTCGCGCGGCGGAAGCTGATCCGCCAGCACCACCAGCGAATACGGACCTCCTACCAGACCCGCCAGTACATCTCTACGCCTCATCACGCCTCCTTCACGCAAACCCGCCGCCAGCGGGGAGTGTATCGTAACCGCGAATCCTCAGTCAAAACAGCAGCTTGAGGCCAAACTGAAGGATCCGCGCGTCGTCGGCGCTCGTAATCACCCCAAACGCAGCGCTCTGATTGAATCCGGTGGGTCCGGGACTGAATCCCGTCCCAGGACGCCCGAGATTGACGCGGTTGGTAAAGTTGAACGCCTCAGCCCGGAACTGAAGTTTTACTCTCTCGCTGAGGTTTGTGTTCTTCATCAAAGACAGGTCCCAGTTCACAATGCCGGGCTCGCGCACGTCGGGCAGCATTCGCCCGAGATTGCCGTAGGTGAAGTTGGGCGGGTTTACGAACTGCATGGTGTCAAACCAGCGTTCGCGCGTCGGGTTATCCAGCCGAGCGCTTTTACCCGTAGAGTTCGGCCGGTTGGCGCGGAAATTGTTCGCCCCGGAGATGCTAAGAGGGCGCCCGGTTTGCATCGTGCCGATGGTGTTCACCTGCCAGCCGCTCACAATCCGCGCCAGCACCGGATTTGTGGGATGCCACGCCTTGCCTTTGCCAAAGGGCAATTCGTATAAGGCGCTCACCACAGCTCGCTGAGAGACGTCCCGGGGATCGACCGACCGGTCTGAAGCGCGGTCGAACTTTCCATTCTGAAAGCCGGGGGCCGGGGCGGATTCCGCAGCGAAGGAAATCAATTCGCTCATAGCGCAGTTGCTGATCACCTTGCCTGCCGTGTACGAAAACAGGAGCGTGAAGCCCTGCGCCATCCGGCGCTCGACGCTCAACAGCACCAGGTGAGAAATGTATGTCCCGTAATGCGGCGTACGAACGCCGATCCCTAAGTAGTACGGGTAAGGACGGAGCGATTGCTCCCGGGTGATTGTGGCTGCCCCAAGAGAGCCGGGCACCCGGCCCGCATAGGGATTCGGAACCGCGTTTTGCAAAGCCAAACCCAGGGAGTTGTACTGAGGATCGAGCTGGTTCAGATCATAACCCGCCGCCAGGAAATCGTACCCGCGGTTGGCGGAATAGGAGATGTCGATCAGCCAAGTCCGCCCCAACTGTTGTTGCAGGGACGCGTTCCATTGCAGCGAAACAGGGGTTGTGCCATCGGACTCGTCCATGCTGACCGACTGTCCGAGGAACGCCGCCGGACCAAGCTTGGCGCCCTGAGGCTCAATGGGCGTGCTCGGGAAACCGTCCCGGAGCCGGAATGCACGGAAGTTCGCGCCGGCTGCCGACGTGTAACTTGTCGTCGTGGTGGCGAAGCCCGCGGGGTTGCCGAAATAGAGGTTATTGAAGATGTGGGGGTAGAAGACGCCGAATCCGGCCCGGAACACCGTTCTACCGGAGCCGGAAAGGTCGTAAGCCAGACCCGCCCTGGGCCCCAAGTCGTTGTTGTCCGTCTTCCGGAACGTTCGCGGCTGGCCCTCCACCCCGGCAAACACAGTCCGGCCATACAGGTTCGTTCCCGGAATCTGGGCGTTCATATCGATGTTCGACATTCCGTTCCAGCGTTCCACCGGCTGCTGCTGGTAGTCGTAGCGCAGGCCCAGATTCAACGTCAGGCGCCGCGTGATCTTCCAGTCGTCGTTGAAAAACAGGCTGGTGGAGAACCCGTGGAACGCCGCGCCCACGTGCCTGGTGACGCTGGCGCTCGCCACCTCGCCCAACAGGAAAGACGCATAGGTGCTTCCCGTGCCGCTGGGCGCTTGCGGATTGGCGGTCAACGTCGAGCTAAAGGAGAAACTGCCGGACGGGCTCGAACGCTGGAAGTTGTTCCCCCGGTTCACCCGGTGATCGACTCCGAATTTAAGGGTGTGGCCTCCACGAATGTGCGAAACCATGTCGAAGAACTGCCAAGCCACCGTCCCCCGCACGCCCGCCGTGCCGGTGTTGAAAGCAGGCGTGCCGTTGCTGAAGCTGGGCATGGTGTCCGGCGGCACCACCGGCGGCAAGCCGATTTGGCGGGGCAGGTCCTTTCCAAAACTCCTCACCTGGAACGGAAACTGAGAGCGGGTCACGCCCAGCCGGAATTCACTTAGGAGCGCCGGGCCAAAGGTGTAAGTATTGGACAGGAGAAAGTTCTGGTTGTGAAGGGTGTCGTCGCGTTTGGCCACCACCGGGTCCGGATAAATCGACCCCGCCACATTCGCCGCTCCACCGTCGGTGTAATGGCGGAAACGGGCATAGCGGAAAAAAACGGCGTTGCGGTCCGAAAACCGGTGGTCAATGCGCGCCGTCATCTGCCGCGAGGATCTCTGCTCGTCCACATTGCGCTGATAGTTGTTGGTGTTGGTGAAGGGGTTGGTCGGCGGCCGGTTCGGTTCGGGATAAAATTTCTGGACGTTCAACGACACCGGGTCGAGCCGCGACGATGGAATCAAATTCCCTGGAAAGAGCTGCCGCACGAAGCCCGCTCCGGCCGGGTTGGCGGCCGTCGTCGCCGGATCATAAATGGGGATCGGCCGGCCGCTCGCATCGAATAGATCGGAGAAATCGCCTTGCCTTTGGCGCAAGGTCGGAAAGGTGGCGATGCCTGGTATGGCTTTCCTGAACCGCCATTCCTCCCAGTTTCCGAAGAAGAAGCTTCTGTCGCGAACGATGGGTCCGCCGGCGGAGGCTCCAAACTGGTTGTAACGGAATTTCCCTTTGGTGATTGCGAACGTGTTCCGGGCGTCAAGCTTGTCGTTCCGCAGGAACTCATAGGCGGTCCCGTGCAGCCGGTTCGTGCCTGACTTGGTGGCCAAATTGATGATGCCGCCGGCGGTGAAACCGTACTCGGCCGACATCGTGTTGTACTGCACTTTGAACTCCTGGATGGCGTCGACCGCCGGGTTCATGTTGACTTCGCCGAGATACGTCTGGATATTGTTGCCGCCGTCGAGCACCTGTCCGTTCATGGCGTTGGGGGCGTTGTTGATGCTAATGGAGGTAACCTCCACTCCCCGGTCCCCGAAGCCGCTCGAAGACGCCGCATTGGAGCGCACGCCGGGCGTCAGCAGCGTCAACGCCAGCGTGTTGCGTCCGTTGAGGGGAAGCTCCTGAATGCGGCGGTTCTCCACCACCTTCCCCACAGTCGCCCCGGAAGTGTCGACTAGCGGCGCCTGCCCGACGACTTCCACGGATTCGGCGACGGCGCCCACCTCGAGCGTAAAATTCACTACCGCTCTCTGATCCACCTGCAACGTGATTCCGCTGCGGACAGCCCGCTTGAACCCCTGCGCGGTCGCCGAGACGGTGTACTCTCCAGCGGCAAGGCTCGGTACGCTGTAAAATCCGGCAACCGTCGTGACGGTGCGGGAAACGAGATTGGTTGCGACGTTTCGGACTTCGATTTGAGCGCCGGCCACCACCGCGCCGCTCGGGTCCGTCACCGTGCCCGAAATCGAACCGCTCCCTTGCTGCGCATAAACGCTCGGGAGCCAGCCTGCCAGAAAAGAAACCAGTATCCAAAGTTCGCGCCCTTTCACTCCGTCACCCCTTTCATCGGGAAAATTATTTCGCACCGGAGCGAAACGGTCAAGTTCGCGGCTGCAACTGGTGTGGGAAGCAGTGATCGAGAACACGGATAAGGACCGCCCGCTCGGCTGGCAGTCGTTCTGCTCGGTTCGCTGGCGTGGGCTTGTTCCGTAATGACGGCGCCGGGCTACTCCGCCGGCGTCTCGAAGCCCTTGACCGTGACTCTCACGGGAATGCCTTGGCGGACGCTTTGGGTCACTACGCAGTAGTCTTCAAACAGGCTGAGACAGCGCAGCGCTTTCTGCTTTTCGGGCTCGGGGATCTGTGGGTCAATCTCCACATCCACTCCGGCGATCCGCAGGCGGCCTTTTTCGTTGCGCGCGATCTCCGTCCGCACCCGCGTCCGTATCGGACCCACTTCCGCCTTGGCTTTGCGCATGCAGAACAGCAGACTGGCGCTCAAGCAGTTCCCAATGGCTGCGGCGAGAATGCGCGAGGCGCTCGGCGCGGCGTCTTTGCCTAAAGGCTCGGGCTCGTCCATCATCAGATCGGCATGCTGCGGCTTATCGAAGCGTACCCGGAACTCGAAGTCCTGGGTCTGCTCCATGCTGATGGTGAATTCGCTCACCACCTGCGGCTTCTGGCTACCGGCAGATTGTTCCGTCATGTTTGTATCCTTCCGGGGGCTCTCAATCGGGCCACTCCACTACGGTTAGCACAGCGCACGGCGCGTGCCGCACGGTGCGGACGGTCGTGGTCCCGAGCACGGTGCTGTCATGAAACAGGCGGTGGCGCGCGCCCATGACCAGCAGGTCGCAATCCGTCTCAACCGCAACCCGGATAATCTCCTGAGCCGCCTCCCCTTCCCGGCTGAGCTCCATCATCTCGCACTGTGGGTGTTCCTCTTCCTGCACCCACCGGCAGAGGTCCGATATCCGTCCGCGCGGGTCTTCTTCTTGGACGTGCAAGACGGTGACCGCCGCCCCGAGGCAGTTTGCTATCTTCGTGGCCATTTGCAGCGCCTGCCGGGCTACTGTGGAGTCGTTCACCGGGCAGAGAATTCGCCGGATGGCTCGCGGCGTGCTTGCCTCTGCGGTGTGGCGGACGGTCAAAACGGGAACCCGGCTTTCGCGCATCACCCGCTCGGCGACCGAACCCATCATCCAGCGATTGAATCCGCTGCGCCCGTGCGTGCCCATGGCGATGAGTCCGGCGCCTGTTTCCTGAGCTGTGCGCAGAATCGCGTCCGCCGGGAGGGCGTTAACGATTTTCGTCTCCACCGGCGGAGCGCCAGGACCCAAAACCTGAGCCACAAACTGCGCCAAACTTTTCTCCGCCGCCGCCGCCGAAGCGCGGATTTGGGAGGTGAGCGCTTCCACCTGACTCTCTGTGAAATAGGGTGGCGGCACGAAGGATTCGGCATAGAGCGCCGTGATGCGGGCGTCCGCGCACCGTGACAGGGCAGCCGCATAGTGAAGCGCCGGCGCCGAGCGCTCGCTCAGGTCTACCGGGCACAGAATATGGCGTGGAACGTCTACAGACATCGGGGTACGCCTCTTTACGTTATCTATCAAAGCAGATGCAGAACCGGCATGCCGGTGACATGCGGGAACCGGCTAGCCGGGAAGCGTAGACTTGAAGATATGCTCACCGATTTGGGCGAGATCCGGCGCCGGGGTGAGAAGCTGCGGGCAGAGAACGAGCGCTTTCGCCGGTTCATGAAAAGCCACGACGTGCCCGAAAGGCGCCTTCGCAAAATCGCGGAAGCCATTCAGGAGCAGATCGACTGCACGGCGTGCGCCAACTGCTGCCGCGTCGCGACAGCGGAGGTGACCGAACGCGACGTGGAAAAGCTCGCGCGGCATCTTAACCTGACTCCAGCCGCTTTCCGCGCTCAGTACACCGCCCGGGACGACGATCAGACGTTGATCCTGCGGCGCGACGAAAACGGCTGCGTGTTCCTCAACGGGACCGAATGCACGGTCTATGAGGCAAGACCGGCGACGTGCGTCGACTACCCCCATCTGGTCCGCGGCTCAGGCTCCATAGCCAGCCGGATGTGGCAGTTCATCGACCGCGCCTCCTACTGCCCTATCGTTTTCAACTCACTCGAAGCCTTCAAGGACCATCTCCGGTTCCGGCGCTCAAAATAAAATCACCGGAGATTGGGATCCCGATATGCCGCAGGACGATTTAGCGGTATATTCAAAGTAGGAAGAGAGGAGGCGGCGATGAAGAAGCAGGTCCATTTGGCGCTGCTCCTGATGGTGGCTGGGCTCGTGTGGGGGCAACACTCCTTCACCGGCGACAGCCGCACGGATAAGCAAGTCAAGCCGCTCGCACCCAACGAAAGCAAACCCGAAATCACGCCGGAGATGCGGGGCGACATCTACATGGCGCGCAAAATGTACCGGGAGGCGATCGACGCCTACCGGAAAGCCCCGCAAGACTCGCCGGTGATCTGGAACAAGATCGGCATAGCCTATCATCAGATGCTCGAACTGGGAACTGCCAAGAAGCACTACGAACGCGCCATCAAGATGAATCCCAAGTACGCCGAAGCCATTAACAATTTGGGGACGATCTACTACGCGCAGAAAAGCTACCGGCGGGCCATTTCCCAATACAACAAGGCCTTGAAGATCGCGCCGCAATCGGCTTCGATCTACAGCAACCTCGGCACGGCTTACTTCGCCAGAAAGAAGTACAAAGACGCCTTCGAAGCCTATCAGCAGGCGCTCTCCTTGGACCCGGACGTATTCGAACACCGCAGCACCCATGGCGTGTTGTTGCAGGAGCGCAGCGTCGAGGAGAGAGCCAAGTTCCACTTTTACCTGGCGAAATTGTATGCCAAAGCCGGCAATGTGGAAAGGGCGCTCCTTTACATGAGGAAAGCCTTGGAAGAGGGCTTCAAGGAACGCAACAAGTTTTTAGAGGATCCCGAATTCAAGGCTCTCCAGGAAAATCCTGAATTCCAGCAGCTCCTGGCGATGGACCATCGTGCGCTGTAGCGCGCTCCTGGCTCTGATAGGCCTTCTGGCGCCGGGCTGTTCGCGAAAAACCGAGGAACCGCCCTTTGTCCGCCTCGCCATTCCCCCGGCTGAGAACCTCAGCGGACGTGCGGACTTGGATTGGACGGGGATTGCCGTGGCTCAAGTAGCCGCTTCCTGTCTTATGGGCGCTCCGGGCGTGCATCCCGCCCCGGTTCGCTCGCCCCGCGACACTGCCGCCTCGGGCGCAGCCTCTGCTCTGTTCATCCGTTACGAAGCCCGGAATGGAAGGTTGGAGTTCCGCGTTGACGTCCGGGGAGCAGCGAGCCAAAGAACCGAAAAGAGCTTTGCCGTTCAAGTCCCGGTCGAAGGCGGAGCGATCCAAGCGGGCGAAGAGATCGCGAAGCGGGTAGCGCCGTCCACTCGCCCCTTCGGCACGCGCAGCGAGCAGGCTTTGCGGGAATACGTTGCCGGTTTAGAAGCCGGGAGCGTCCCGGAAATGGCGGCGGCTTTTCAGAAGGCGGTGGCGGCGGACCCGGGTTTCGGCGAGGCGTGGGTCGCCTGGGTGCAAGTTTTGGCGGAGACCGGCCGCCGGGAGGAGGCCCTCAAAGCTCTTGAGAGGGCCAAGCAGAACAGCTCCCGTATCGGCGGGATCGAGCGCGCGCGGCTCGACTGGCTGGGAGCCACCCTGGCTGGAGACGCCAAGGAGCAGGTCCGCGCACTGACCACGCTGGCAAATCTACTTCCCGGAGATGCCGTCGCTCCAGCCGCGGCGGCGCGCGCGGAACAGAGCCTCGGGCGGCACACCGAGGCTGCGGCGTGGTTCCGAAAGGCTGCGGCGGCGGACCCCCGGCCTGCGCAATGGTGGAACCAAGCGCTGTACGCAAGCGCCTATGCGGGCGATTGGGCGGGCGTCCAAGCCGCTTTCGCCGCTTACCGGAAGGCTTCGCCTGAGGATCCCAACGCTTTCGATTCGCTAGCCGAAGCGGCGTTTCATTTGGGGCGCTTCGATGAGGCGGATAAGGCGTTCGCCGAGGCGTACCGCTTGAACCCCGGCTTTCTTCAGGGGCTCACTCTCTACAAGGCGGCGCTCGCGCAGTGGATGGCGGGCGATGGCGAAAAAGCGGGGGAACGCTTCCGGCAGTTCGTCGAAAAACGGCGGCAGGATCAGGACCCGTTAGCCGGATACTGGGAAGCGCGATGGCTCTGCCTCGCCAAAGGCGAAGATGCGGCGATCACCGCCATCGACGAGTGGACCGCGCAAGCACCCGCAGGCGACGCCAAAGCTTTGGGCTTGGCTCAAGCCGCGGTATGGTGCATGGCCAGAGGCAGGACCAAGCAGGCGCAGGAGTCAAGCCGCCTTGCGATGGCTGAGGCGCGCTCGCCCGCCGCGAAAGCGGCTGCGGCGGCTGCGAATTACGTCGTCAACCCGCAGGCTGCGGTCCGGGGTCCGGACTCGTGGCTAGCCTACCGCTTGTTGCTGCGGGGAAAATCCGGCGAAGCCATCCCGGTTTTGGAGCGCATCTGCTCCCGGGGAACGCCGAGCGAACACGGAAGCGCTCAGGCGCTGCTCGCTTGGGCTTACTTGGAAACCGGAAAGACAAAAGACGCGCGCCGGGCGGCAGCCAAGTTTCCTATTCCAACCGCTGCCGCTGAGGATATCTTCGAGTACTTGCCTTACGCCAAGCTCCCCAAGGTGCGGAAAGCGCTAGGACTCTGAAATCCTCACCAAGTGCCCACACGCAGCGTGAGACCGATCGAGAAGCGGACGCCGTTGCCGTAATCGAAACCGTTCACGGGGTTGGTCCAGGCTTGAACGTACTCCAGGCTTGCCAGCCGCAGCGCGACGGCATTATTCAAACCCACTTGAACGCCTCCGCCCATGTTGAGAGCCAGCCCGTTGGTCTCATACGAGCGAGTATAGAGAGCCCGCTTCTCAAAGCTCATCTCCGGCGTATCGGTGGGGCGCACTAGCTTCTGCCGGAGCTCGACATTGGTCCACTCTTGGGTAATCTTTTGCCCCCCGACCAACAAATGCACATAGGGATTCCACCGGCTGCTCGCGGCGGGCTGCCACCGTGGACCAAGAAGATAGGTCAGTGCGTCCCCGCTGCGGTTCCTTCCGAGTCCGTAACTTTTGCACCCCGATACCTGCAAAACGGCTTGCCAGCGTTCGGTGAGGCGGAAAGCCGCGTCCGCGCCGCCGCCGAGGCACGAATGATCGCCAAAGCGGGTAAATTGCGCGGGCAGGTGCAGTTCGAACGGCGCGACCCCATCGATCGCGGGCGGCGGATCGTCCGGCTGCGGAACGCGCCGCTCCAAATGGGGGCGGTAGGTGAAGACACCCGGGCGGCTATCCCGATGCCAAAAGACCTTACCGCGCAAGGTGTTCGCCATGCTCCGCGAAGGGTTCAGCGTGGAACGCGCTATGCCCCTGATCCACGCGTTTTCCGTAGCCCGTTCAATCCGCTTGATGAGGTACAGGTCGATGGCGTCTTCCCCAATCGCCCATGCGGCGCCGATGGTAGGCGTCACAATATGGTCCACAAAGCCCTGCTGCGGGTACCTGCTTTGAATGGCGCCGATGGAGGCTTCGCTCAAGGGACCAATCTCGAACTGAGTGCTGAACGCCCACGCGTAGCCCATGCCGCGCAAAGTGCTCTTCCAGTAGCGGCGGCTGCGCCCGAACTCGACATCGCGGTAGCGCGGGTCATTATGGCGAAACATTTGCGAAACCACGGAGCCCTGTAAAGGGTGCCCCAGGTAATTCACATAAAACGGGTCCCCGTCCGCCATGCCGTGCAGGTTAGTAACTGAATTGGCATAGTTCTGCCAAAAGGGCCCTTGCAGCCCGCTGCGCGTTCCCGGTTCGGTGAGCAAGCGGAATCCGTGCATGATGCCAAGGAAATAGGTGGACTGCCGCGAAAGCGGTTCCCAATCCACAGCGCCGCCAGGCGCCACTTCCTTTGCCGCCAGCGCAGGCGCCGGCTCGATGAAAGCCAACCCATCGCCAGAGGGCGATGGACCCCCATCCCCGTTGCCCGGAGCGCCCGGCCTTCCATCGCGATTGAACGGCAAGACTGCTGAAGAAAAAGCGAACGTGAGTGCAATCCAGCGTGCAATCATGACATGTGAGATGAGTCTAACATCCGGCAGGTTTCCTTAGCGACCCGCAGCCGGCCTGTTATATCACTGGCCGCTTGCGCGTGAAGCGCGCCGCTTTTCGCGCAAGGCGGAAAATACCGGCCACATGAAGGACGCAAGGGTCGCTATCACGAAAAACGCCACGATGGGTTTCAGAAGGATCGTGGACCAGTCGCCCCGGCTGAGGATGAGCGCCCGCCGCAGATTGGATTCCATCATCGGACCCAGGATCAGGCCTAACACCAGAGGACCGAGAGGGATCGATGCGCGCCGGCACAGGAATCCGCCGATGCCCGCTGCACACATCACCCATACATCGGTGATCGAGTTGTTCAAAGCATACGAACCCACGATCCCCATGAGGATAATGCCCGCCCACAGCCACCGCTGGGGGATGCGGAGCGTCCGGGCGAGCGGCTTGGCGCCGAGCATGTTCACCACGGCGATGGTTACGGCGGCCAAGATCATGAGGAAGATGATCGAATACACCAGCGCCCGGTGGTCGCGGAACAGCAGCGGACCGGGCTGTACGCCGTGAATCAACAGCGCTCCGATGAGCACCGCCGAGGGGGCGTCCCCGGGAATCCCGAGCGTCAGCATCGTGGTCATTGCGCCGCCGATCGCCGCGTTGCAAGCCGTGCAACTTGCCGCGAGGCCTTCCACGGAGCCTTCCCCGAACTCCGCCCTGTTGCGCGACAAGCGGCGGGACTGCTCCCACGAGATCACCGACGCGATATCACCCCCGGCAGCCGGAATGGCGCCCACGAAAGTGCCGACGCTTGCGCCCAAGCCCGCAGGCAGCAGCATCCGCTTCCACTCGGACCACTTGGGCAGGATGCGGCCAAGCGCGGAGGGGGGCTGAGCGACATTCGTCTGCGCGCCGGACATCTGGTCCAGAACCTCCCCCAACCCGAATAGCCCGATCATGACCGGGATAAAGGAGATACCGTCCAAAAACTCGGATTGACCGAATGTGAAGCGCGGGTAAGCGGTCATCGGATCCAAACCGACGGTGGCTAACGTAAGGCCAAGCATCCCGGCGAGCATCCCCTTTAGCACGTTTCCGCCGGACACGCCCGCCATGAGGCTGATTCCAAACAGAGCCAAGCCGAAGTATTCCGCCGGGCCGAACTTCAGTCCGAATGCGGCAATGGGAAAAGCGGCGAAGGCAAGGAAAAGGATGCTCGCGATCTGGCCGGTCATTGAGAGCAAGGCGTTGATGCCCAGCGCCAAGCCGGCTTTGCCGGCCCGGGCCAGAGGGTAGCCGTCCCAGGTGGCGGCAATGGAAGCAGGCGTGCCCGGAATGTTCATCAAGATGGCAGGTATGCCGCCCGCCGGGATGGCGCCGCAATAGATTCCGAGAAGCATTGCCAGGCCCTTTTCTGTGGAGATCCAGAACGTCAGCGGCGTCAGAACGGCCACTCCCATAGCGGCGGTCAGCCCCGGCAGCGCGCCGAACACTGCGCCTAAGGCCACGCCGGCGGCCAGAAAGAGCAGAACTTCCCATTGGAGGACGGCCGCAAGACCGGCCATGATGTCGGGGTTCATGACGTCATCCGAAGCTCACCCGCAGCCCGTACTGAAAGGCAAGCACCACAGCCGCCGTCAGCACGGCGGAGACCAGAAGGGAAGCTCGCCAGCGTTCTCCCAGCAGGCGAAGGAAGACCACGAGCATGATGAAAGTTCGGATTGCGAAGGGCGTCACGTCCCATACGAGCAAGTAGCTGAGCAGTAAACCGGCAGTGAGCGCGAGATGCCGCCGGCTTTGAATCACGAAGCGTGAGTCGCCGCCGCGCAGCGACGAGAGAAATAAGCCCGCCGCGAGCAGCGCGATCACAGCGCCGGTTACTCCCGGAAAAAACCCCGGACCCGGCAGCGCGCCCAACCCCGGGGGAAGCCCTGCGGCGCCCGCGAGCAGCGCAGCCCCCAGAGAAAGAAAAAGCAAAGAGACAACCAAATCGCAACGGTTCACGCTGATCCTCGCATAAGAACCGGTAGTGTGGATTCGAAGAAACGCGCCTGCGCCAAAGCGAACTCATGGAACGCGGAGCGGTCGAGAAAGAGCGGCGTCATGCCCCGCTCCTCGCACAGTTTCTGAAATTCCGCGCTGTGGAACGCCTTTCGCATCGCGTCCACGAGCCGGACGGCAACGGGCTCGGGCAATCCCTTGGGCGCGTAAAATCCGCTCCAAGCGCTCGCACCGAAGTCGAATCCTTCCTCTTTGACGCTGAGCACGTCGGGAAAAAGCGCGCTGCGCGTCTGGTCGAAGACCGAGATCACCCTCAATCCTCCGGCGCGGACGTGCGACACCAACTCGCCTACTCCGGCTACGGCGGCGTCCACGTGCCGCCCCAATAGATTGGTGATGGCGCCGGCGGAACCAGCGAAGGGGCAGTGCACTAACTTCACGCCGGCGGCGCGCTCCATGAGCAATGCGTTGACATGCCAAATCGAGCCCGTGCCGGAGTTGGCGACCACGAAGTGGCCGGGACGCGCGCGAGCCGCCTGCGTAAATTCGGCCAAAGTCCGCCATGGCGAGGAAGGATGCACGGCGAGCGCCGGCTGCGTCTTCGAAACCAGGCAAAGCAAGTCCATCTTCTGCGGACCCACATCGGCAAAGCCAAGGGCGCGCACCATGGCGATTTCGACCGGTCCGTGGCCGATCGTATAGCCGTCCGGCGGGCGGCGAACCACATAAGAGAAAGCAAGCGCGCCCGCTGCGCCGGGCCGGTTCTCGCACACCACCGGGGCGCCGAGTTCTTTCTCCATCAGGGTCGCGATGACCCGCGAAACCGCGTCCGAAATGCCTCCCGGCGCGGCTTGTACGATCAGCTTGATCTCCCGGCTCGGATAAACCGCGGGACCCCGCCTGCAGGCGATCAAAGCCAAGCCTGGCGAGACGGTAATTAGCTTCCTGCGAGTCATAGAGCCGTGACCATTTTCCTATTTCCGGGCGGCCGGCCGCACCTATATAATGGCTCCCAGCGGAGGGGCGTGCTGGGCTAGAGTTTCCCCTTACGCCGAGGAGGCGCCATGCCGGTCGACATCAGTCTGCCCGTGGGCAAATACGCCAACGGGACGAAAGAATGTCCGAACCTGAGTTCGGATCAACAGAAAATCATCAACCTTTTGAATGCCATCGACACGGCGCAGGGGGGAACGAAACAGAAGCCGATCACCGCCAAGCCGGTAAACGGCGTTTGTGCTCCCGGTCTGTACGTGGCCATTATCAATTTCCAATCCAAACAGGCGGGTCTGGTGGTGGATGGCCACGTCGACCCCGGAAAGTCGTCCCTTAAACGTCTGAACGCGCTAGCGGGCGGGGGATCGCCTGGAGGAGGGACGACGCCTGCCGGGGGCGCTCCGGGCGATGAGACGGTTCCGCCGCCTTACGCCGGTTGGCCTGCGCCTTTGCTCGATGTGATCAGACGCTCATACAGGGAGCGGAACTCGACCAACTTTAACCTGAACAACGGTTTTCCCGGCTCTGAGTCTCCCAAGACGAGGTCTTTAGCCAAGGTGATCGACGACATCGGACCGGAGTTGATGGCGGTGATCCGCCGGGTATATGACCGCGCCGCCGCCATTCCCGGCGTATGGCCCTACGTCCATTCGATCCGGGAGACCTGGAAAACGTCCTCTGAGGGCTTCAATTTCAATTGCAAAGACCCGCGGGGCATGGAAAACAAGTTGCGGTATTCGCCCAGCTTTTGCGCCGATCTGCCGCCCGGGCAATCCATGCACCAGCGGAACGAGTGGAGCCAGAACCGGCAATGCTACCGCGAGCTGGGAGTGGTGGGACGAGCCGGGTTGCATATTTGCATCGTGGCGCAGGGACAGGAAACCGCCGATGGCGGCGTGCACAATATGCACATCGACTACCATCAGTTGGGCAAGTTGAAGACCAAGAAATGCAACTGCTGGTATTCCGGACTCAACGCGCACTTTGCCGACGTCGGGGGCTGGATCGTTGACACCAAAGTGATGCCGTTCATCGATGCGGAACTAGCGAAGATCGCCATTACGCTGCCTCCCACGACCCGGAAAAGCATCAGGGACTGGATCCTGAACAAGATTCTCACCACCTCAGACGCCTTCGACGTATTGGAAAACTCGATCGACAAGCCGCCGCTGCCGGGCGGTCCGATGGACACGGTGATCAATGGCATCATTTGGTCTGCCCTGAAGGGCTTCCGGCAGTGGTATCTGGATAACGTTTGACGGCGCAGTCCCTCTCCGCCGGCGAGCCGCCCCAAAGGCGAGTAGTGCCGGGAACGTCCGGGGAGTTAAGATCAGATTGGACTGTGATGCATTCTTTTCGCGTTGGTGGTGTAATTCTATTCCTGGCGGTTTTGGCAGGCTGCAAGAAGGACGCGCCCGTTCAAGCGCGTCAAGACACCGGTCCGGTGCAGGTTCGGGTCGCTCCGGTGGTGGTGAAAGAAATCCGGCGCACGGTGGAGAGCGTCGGGACGCTGTTCCCCTTCGACGAGGCGATCATCAGCGCCGAGGTGGATGGGAGAATCGATTCGGTGGAAGTCGATTTGGGCGATAAGGTGGAGCAAGGCCAAGTCCTGGTCCGGATCAACGATGAGGAGCAGCGTTACCTGCTTTCCCAAAACGAAGCGCAACTCCGGCAGTCGCTCGAGCGATTGGGACTCAAGGATGAAAAAGACCGGGTGAAAGACATTCGCGAGACGCCGGAGGTGCGCAAGGCTCAAGCCGAGCTTTTTGACGCCGAGCAGCGGTATCAAAGAATCCGCAAACTCGTCGACCAAGGCGTGGGCTCACAGGCGGATCTGGATCAGGCGGCGGCGCGCTTCAAGGCGAATCAAGCCGCTTTCGATCACGCGCTGAACTCCACGCGCAACTTGATTCAAGAAGTCGAACGTTTCAAAGCCGCGCTCGAACTGCAACGCAAGCGGGTTAGGGACACCACCGTGCGTGCGCCGTTCGCCGCCTATGTCAAAGAGCGGCAAGCCACGCAGGGGCAATATGTCAAAGCCAACACGCCGTTGCTCACTCTGGTCAAGGTCGATCCGATCCGGCTGCGGGTCGAAATCCCGGAGCGCATGGCGCCTTGGATCCGCAACGGGCAGGCGGTGGAGGTGGCTGTCGAGGCGTTTGAGAACCGTAAGTTTCAGGGGAAAATCTGGCGCATTTCGCCAACCGTCGACCAGACGAAACGCACTTTCGTAGCGGAAGCCCTGATCGACAATCCGCGCGGCGAGCTGAAACCCGGATCATACGCCCGGGCGAAGATCCCTTCGGACAAGGTGGAGCAAATCAAGCTGATTCCCGTCCGGAGCGTGAACTATGTTCTAGGAGCCAACCGGGCGTACGTGGTCAAGGACGACGTCGTCGAAGCGCGGGAGGTGAAACTCGGCGACCGTTTCGACGCGCTCGTGGAGATCAGCGACGGCTTGCAAGAGGGCGAGCAGGTGGCGACGACGCAGGTGAACCGGTTGGACAACGGCGTGAAAGTCAGGGTAGTTACGGGCGAAGAAGAGCCGAAAGCGGGACGGAAGAAAGCAGGGTGAATCGATGTACAGGCTGCTCTTAACCGCGCTTTTAGGGGCGGCGTCGCTAGCCGGGGCGACCAAAGTCCTGGTGACCGTCGTGGAGCAGAAAACCTCAAAGCCGGTCACGGGGCTTACCGCGCAAGACTTTTCCGTTTTGGACGACAAGACACCCCGCAAGGTGGAGGCGGTCGAGCCCGTCTCCGGGCTGAGCGATTACATGCTGCTCGTCGATTCGAGCCTGGTGGGGGAAGCCGTTCGCCCCGTAGCCATGGGTCTCATCGGTGAACTCCGGGACAAGGAGCAGATGGCGCTGGTTTCCTACCACACGTCCGCGGATCTCGTGCAGGATTTCACTTCGAGCCAGGAGCTGCTGAGCCGCGCCTTGGCGCGCATCAAGTACGGCAACGCACCCCGGGCGCTCGACGCGCTTTATGCCGCGATTGACGGCGGCTTCCGCAGCAGCAATTTCCGCCGGGTGGCGCTGCTGCTGACGACCGGTTTTGAAGGGCCAAGCCGCGTGACCGAACGGGAAGTCGTCCGTTTGGCGCGCCGCAACGGGGTGTCAATTTATGCCGTATTTGTCACCGGTTCCTCGCGAAGCTTATTCGAATCGCTGGCGCGGCAAACGGGGGGCGCCTGTTTCCCTTTGCGAGATTTGAAGACCCCCAAACCCGCTCCTCTGATTTTTGAGGCGGTGCGCTCGGCTTATACGCTCACCCTAAGCGGAAACCTCGCGCTCGGCGAACGCCTCAAGATCGATTTGCGCCGCCCCGGAAGATACTTCGTCTCCGCGCTGCCCCTCGACTGAGCCGCTTCCCGGCTTAGCGTCCGGCTTGCACTTTCGGCGTCGCCAGGTAGCCTACGATGACGTCTTTTTTGACCTCATTGACGACGATCTCCCACGGCTGCCGGGCTTTGGAAGGGACATAGAACTGCAACGGCTCGTTGATGTTCTTGTCCTTCTTCTCGACCTTCTTGTCGTCGGCGATCACGTCGATCGTAAACCGGTTGCGCTTCTCGTCGGTTCGCTTCAGTTGCACAGCGATGTCGCCGATCTTCACCGGCTGCCGAGTTTTGGTGAGCTTAAACTCGTAGTAGTTCCTGTCACCAAGAGCTTTGAGAGCCGCCAGCTCCTTCGCATTGGTGGCGATCAGGCTGGCGTGGGAATCGACATCGCCCACCACCCGCTTGAGGTTGGCGATGGTCTTTTCCAACTCCGCCTTGGTGGAGGCGACTTCGGTCTTGACTTGCCCTACCTCTGTAGAGACCTCGCCCAACCGGGCGGTCGCCGCCGTAGCGGTTTGGCGAACCTCGCTCACCTCGCTGCCGATCTTGCTCATCTGCTCCTGCGCCTTGCGCGTCTCCGCCTCCAAGCGGCGGGCGAGCTGCTCGGCGTGCTTTTCCGCGTCGATCTTGGCTTGTCCGGCTGCCATGGCGGCTTGGCGGCGAGCGGCGTCCAACTCGTCCCGCAGCGCGTCCAGATTCTGGCGGGCAGCGGTGGCGGTTACCGACGTAGTTTCCCGAGTCTTGGCGATCTCGTCAAGAATCCTTTCATCGGCCTTTTTCGTTTCCGCGCGAAACTTGTTCAGTTCCACGAAGAGGTAAACGTTCGAGCCGATCAGCGCGATCACGGCGCCGAAAAGGATGGGAATGGCGATCTTGCCCCGGGACGAGGCCGGCTCCGCCAGGGGCGGTTGCATCATTGGCGTACCCAAAGTTCACTCCTCCTTCACCTTACTAGGATAGACGCTACGCGCCTTGGGTGTGGTTTCCGCGCAGAAGCCGGGCAAACTCGAACGACTCCTGCCTTGGGACTCCCGGCTCGAAGCAGCGGCGGCAGCGGGCTTCGTACATGCCAGCCGCCCCCACCACGATCAGATCCTCCGACTCCACCAGCCGCTGCGTGTGCTTGGCGGGATTGCCGCAGCGCATGCAAATCGCCAGCGTCTTGGTGATCGATTCGGCATGCGCCAGCAACTCCGGGATGGGCGGAAACGGGCGCCCCATGAAATCCGTATCCAAGCCGGCGATGATCACCTGCTTGCCGAGGTCGGCGAGCTGATTGGCCACGTCGATCAGGCTCGTTCCGAGGAAGTTCGCCTCGTCGACGCCGACCACCTGCGTCCGCCAGTCCAGCTTCTCCAGAATCTCTTGCGGCTTGCTCACGACCTCGGATTTCATGCGGATGTCGCCGTGGGAGACGATCTCGTCCGCCGAATAGCGGTTGTCCAGAACAGGCTTGAAGACCTGCACGCGCTTGCGCGCGATCATGGCTCGGCGCAGACGCCGGATCAGCTCCTCGCTCTTGCCTGAGAACATCGGGCCGCAGATCACTTCAATCCAGCCCAGATTCCCCGTGAAGATGTCCATAAAGTTTCATGATAGGGCAAATCGGAGGTGGTCTCCCAAAACCCCGTGCTTGGGTAGAATAAGAGTTCCGTGGCTGAACGACTGCATGGCATTTTCACGCCCACCCTGGTGCCGTTCGACGAACAGGGGCAGATCAACGAACCTGAGCTGCGGCGTTTCCTGAACTGGCTGATCGAGCGCGGCGTTCACGGGCTGTATCCCAATGGATCCACGGGCGAATTCACCCGGTTGACGGTGGAGGAGCGGCGCCGCATTGTGAAGATCACCTGCGAGGAAGCGCGCGGGCGCGTCCCCGTGCTGGCAGGGGCGGCGGAGGCGAACGTAAAGGAAACACTGGCGGCGTGTGAAGCCTACGCCGGCTACGGGGCGCGGGCAGTGGCGATTGTGTCGCCGTTCTACTACCGTCTTGGACCGGAGGCGCTCATAGCCTATTTCCAGGAAATCGCCCGGAATTCGCCCATCGACGTCACCCTGTATAACATCCCGATGTTCGCCAGCCCGATCGACCTGCCGGCCATCCGCAAGCTTTCCGAAGAGCCGCGCATCATCGGAATCAAGGATTCGAGCGGCGATGTGGCTTTCATGATGCGAATGATCGCCGCCATCCGCCCCAACCGCCCTGACTTCGTCTTCCTTACCGGTTGGGACGCCGTGCTTGTGCCGATGCTGGTCGCCGGCTGCGACGGCGGAACGAACGCTTCGAGCAACGCCATCCCCGAACTGGACCGCCGCTTGTACGACCTGTTCCGCGCCGGCAGGATCGAGGAAGCCATGAAGCTGCAATGGCGGATTCTGGAGCTGTTCGACGCCATGCTGTTCGGCTTCGAATTTCCGGACGGTTTCCGCGCGGGCGCCGAACTGCGGGGCTTCAAAATGGGACGCGGGCGCCAGCCTATGAGCAGCGCCCAGAAAGCCGATTGTCACGCTTTGCGGCGCGTGCTGCAATGCATCCTCTCCGACGAGGGTCTGACGGAACCCCCGCCGGAGGGCTGCGCCCCGCGCACGGGCATCCAAAGCGAGGACAAGATCCGGCAAATCGTCTTCGAGATCATGAAAACCCTCGAGGATAGAGGTGTGATTTGAGGGAGGCGGTTGGGCTGGTGGAGATTGCCGGCTGGTCCCCGGCGATGGTGGTTCTGGACGCCATGGAAAAGAGCGCTTGGGTGCGCGTGATTCAGGTGGAGCTAAACGACCGCCCGGGAGTCATCGTGAAAGTGGAAGGCTCGGTGGCCGACGTGTCCTCCGCCATCGATCAGGCGAGGGCGCTGGCGCGGGGCATGGAAGTGGAGTTCGTCGCGGAGACCATCACCGCGCCGAGCCCCGTGTCCGCGCCCGCTTTCGAAGCGGCGCTGGATTTCAATCCGTTGATTGAACAGCCGACGGTGGCGCTGCCGGCGGCTGGCGAACAATCGCAGAAGGAGAAAGTCGTGGCAGAGCAGTCCTCGTTTGCCGTGGGATTCATTGAAACGCAAGGCTTCACAGCCGTATTCGAAGCCATCGACACAGCGGTGAAGACCGCCGCAGTGGAAGTCCTTGCCCGGGAAAAGCTGGGTGGCGGGTACATCACCGTGGTAATCAAGGGCGACGTCGCAGCGGTGCGTGCGGCGATCGACGCCGGCAAAGCCAAAGTGGAGGGTCTCGGACGCCTGATCGCTGCGCACGTGATCCCAAATCCGAGCCCCGGCGTGCTGTCCCTGCTGCCGAAGCTGTGAAAAGATTCCTTGGAGGGAAAGGATGGGCTGGAGTAGCGCTTTGCTATTGCTGGCGGCGGCTGCCGCGCCGGAAATCAGCCTGGATGCAGACCCGGCGAAATGGCAGCGGCGCGGGGACACGGCTGAAGCTTCTATCGCAGCGGGCGTGCTGTCGGTGGGACCGTGGAGGGAGGGCTCCTGGAGCGCCCGCTGGGAATACCGCGAGCGGATCCCTGTGCTGCAAGGCACGGTGAAAGGTCAACTCCGCACGCACAACTTGTACCCGCGCCAACCGGTCGTTCGCATTCAGTTCCAGCAGGGGGAAAAGGCTGTATCGACCCGAAATTATCCGCTGCCGGCGTCGACAAGCTGGAAGGATTTCGAGGTCCCCATCTTCCGCCCTCCGGCAGGTTGCGATAACGTTGTGGTCGCGTTCGGGATATCGGAAAAGGCGGAGGGACGGGTGGAGTTCCGCAATTTGCGACTCAGCCGCGACTACCGCCCGCCGGAGTATCCCGCAGAGCCGCAGCTCACGCGCCCCGCCCCACCCCTGTCGGTGCGCGGGGCGCCCTACGTGAAAGTGGAAAACCATAACAACGCCTGGTGGCTGATCACCCCTTCCGGCGAGCCATTTTTCTCTATCGGTACGCTCACAGGATCCGGCGACGAGGAGAAAAAGTTCGAGATCTTACGGAAGCTGGGGTTCAACTCCGTGGCTGGAAGCCACAACGTGCAGCGGTGGGCTGCCTTCAATGAAGCGCAGATGAAGGCTGGCAAGCCAATCATTTACCAATTCCGAACGCTCGAAACCCGGGTGGGAACGGAGTACGACACCTTGGTGAACGCCGCGGGCGAGAATCCGGGACGCCCGCAGGCGCAGGCGGCGGCAATCGGCGGTTTCAATCACGCGTTCCCGGATCCTTACGATCCGCGGTGGCAGGAGTCCTTTCGGAAGCGTGTTCAAGCGATCGCCGAACTAGTCCGCGGAAAACCGTACTTCGCTGCGTGGTTTGTGGACAATGAGCGGGAGCACAGGGATATCCACCGCTATGTCTGGTCCCGGCATTGCGCGGCGGAGTTCCGGCGTTTCCTGGAAGAAAAGTACGGCGGCAAGATCGCGGCGTTGAACCGCGCGTGGGGGTCGAAGTACGCATCATTCGACGATTTGATGGCGAAAAAGCCCGATCCGGTGGTCCGGCAAGGCGCGATGTACGAGGACTTCCGGATGTTCTCCCGCGAGATCATCCGCTCGTTCAACCAAATCACGGTGCAGATTATCCGCAACGAGGATCCGGGGCGGCTGATATTCAGCAACCGTTTTATGCTAGGCGAGCCGCGCGACGTGCTCGAAAACCTGGATCTGTACCGCGAATTCGACGCCATCGCCGTCAACATCTACCCCTCTAACATAACCGCCGGTTTGAGCGAAGCCGAGCGGCAGATCTTGGTCGAAATCCACGAGCGCACGAGCAAGCCGATACTCATCGGCGAGTGGTCCGTGCCGGCTCTCGATTCCGGTCTCTACAACAACCCCAACCGCCTGGATTGGTCCTACCCGCAGACGGTAGAAACGCAGACGCAAAGGGCGCGGCAGGCAGCGAAAATCCTGGCGGACCTATACAACCTGCCGTTCATCATCGGCGCCCACTGGTTCACCTGGAGCGATTTCGATTCCCCAGTGCGGCAAGCCAACCGGGGGCTGTTCAAAGCCAGCGGCGAGCCGTGGACGGAGCTTCAGGAAGCCCTCGCCAAGCTCCACTCGCGCCTGCCTAAGCCCAAGGGCCAATGAGTCCGGCGACCAGACGGGCCATTCAGCGCGCCGGTTGGGGCGCGGTGGGCTTCGCTCTGGTTTATGTGGTGTGGGTGTACATCCAGCGGAGCGCCAGCAATTGGGAAGCCGAAAGGCGCGCCGAACGTATCCGCAGGGCGCGTGAACTGCACCCGTCTCTCGCTGATCCTTCTCCAGAGGTCAAAATCCTCCAGTTTTACGCCAGCCAGCCGGAAGTGAACAAAGGAGAGCGTGTGTTGATCTGTTATGGAGTGCTGAACGCCTCCGCCGTGCGAATCGAGCCGCCAATCGAAGAACTCAAGCCGGCGCTGAGCCGCTGCTTCGAAGCCTCCCCGGCGCGGACCACAACCTATACGCTTTCCGCCGAAGGCGCCGATGGCTCGCGGGCGAGGGCTTCTTTCACCTTGCGCGTAAGAGAACCCGCGCCTTAGCTTGTCTTCGGGCGCAGAACTTCGTGGAGCAGGCGGCAGTTCTCGAGGACTTGCTCCTTTTGCTTGGGGAACATCCCGATGACAACGGCGTCCGTTGGCTTGGCGTAGCGGAAGACCTGCTCCAGGGCGCCCTTCATCTGCTCGTAAGACCCGCACTTCCGCCCGGCGCCATAAACCTTGAATATCAGGCACTGCTTCGGCGTCCGGCGCACCCGTTCGAGCATCTTTTCCCGGTCGGGATCATAAAAGAACTCTCCCTTCAAGCCGCCGCCCGCGAGCTTTGCCGCCTCGTCTTTGGGGCGCGAGAGGTTGTAGAGGCAGGTCATGTAAAAGTCCACGTCCCAGCCTCTGCTCTCGATTTCGTCGATCACCTCCGGGATGTGGGTGCCGACGCCGGCGCGGACTCCGGCGTCTTTCATCGCTTTCAACATGTCCTTGACGTCATCCAGCTTGCCCGCGCGGAACAGAGCGTCGGTGCGGCTGCCGTGGTGGTAGATGCCGATGGCGCCGCTCGCGGCGGCGTCCCGGACATTGCGGAACTGATCGGAAAGTTCGCTCGCCGTTTGCGCAATCCACTGGATGCGCCCGCCTTCGTTCCGGTATTCCCGCAGCAGGCGCATGATGTGCCGGTCTGCACGGGACTGCCAGGTATTGATGCCCGCCTTTTCGCACGCGGCAAGCAGCTTCTTCACATTCGCCGCCGAAAAGTAGTCCGCCATCTCCCGGTCCATCTCCGGAGACCAGTGGGAGTTGCCGCTCACCGGGTTGCCACCCACGATGAGCCGGGAAATACGGTGCGCGCCAAAGGGAACGAGCGGCGAGCCGCCCGCCCAAAGAGAGCCCGCCGAACTTAGAATCAACTGCCGCCTCGTCACCCGCATGGCCAAATCTTACCACCGCGGGCCAGGCGCGGGACTAAGCCGCCCGCACGAGGAGATCCACCAGATTCACCCACGGCGCTTCGGCTCGCGGAAGGCGGCGGTAAGCGGCGAGCAGTTCAGCCGAGCCAAGACCGAGCCCCGCCAGACCCGGATACACCACCCGGTCCTGGTCGAAACCGGTGATTTGCGGCTTGCGCCAGCTCTTGGGTTCGAGCACATACGGCAGCAGGTAATAAAAAGACTTCTCGATGCCGATTCCCTTGGGGGTCTTGTACCGCCACAAGTCTACGCCGCGCAACTGCGCGATGCGGCAAAGCACGGAAAAGCCGTCCAGATTCATGGCCGAGTAACTGAGCGACCGCGTCCGCGCCTCCTCCCGCGGGCAACTGCCGTCCGGCTGCACTTGCGTGGGGACCAAGTGATTACGGTAACGGTCCCAGGCCAGACGCTGCACGTCCTCGTTGCCGGTAAACACGGCGAACGCCGCCGCCTGAGCCGTCCACCAAGTGGCGTGGTTGTTCGAGGCATTCATTTCGTGCACGCCCTTCTCGCTAGTGGTCATCCAACGCAGATAATCGGCGTACCAGCGGCGCAGGTCCCCAAGCGTGGCCGCGCTGATCCCACCCGCGGCGCTGAGAAGCAGAATGCCCTGCGCGCAATAGATCAGCGACACCGTCTCAATGATGCCCGCACCCCGCCCCTCGTTGCGACCGCGAATGGCTTGACCGAATTCGAGGTGGGGGTTCATTCGCGTCTTGGGATCGAGGAACCACACCGATAGCACTGTGGCTGCGCGCTGCGCCGCCCGCTTGTCGTCGAGAAAAGCCGCCGCCATCCCAAGAGAGAGTACGGCTTCCGACATTTCCCCGATGGCGACCCGGTTTGCGGAATTGCGTTGGGGATAACGCTCTCCGTCTTTGCGGATGAACGGACCGTTGGGATTTTTCGGGTCGGGCCACCAATACGGCGCCTCCGAATAATAGTCGTTGCGGGCCACCTTGGGGTTGTCCGGGCGGTGGTGGGTCACGCTCCACGGGCCTTCTTTCATGGCCTTCGACGCCAGCGAAGATACGCGCTGAGTTTTGGAAGCGTCCCGCGAAAGGATCTCGCGAATCCGGCGGCGTTCCGCCGCTGTCGCCATCAAATCACTCGTGGAGGCTTCAATGGGAGCCGCCGCCGCCAAAGCCAGAAACTGTCTCCGGTTCATGTTCTTATACAATACTGGCATGTCTGTATCGAGACGCACTTTCCTTATGAGTTTGGCGGGCGCGGCCATGCCCGGTCAAGCCAGCCCGGTACGCAATGTCCTGTTTATCGCCTCCGATGACTTGAACCATTGCATGAGCGCATACGGCCACGACGTGGTGCGCACGCCCAATATCGACCGCATCGCCCGCAATGGGGTGCGGTTCGACCGGGCTTATTGCCAGTTTCCCTTGTGCAGCCCCTCGCGCGTTTCCATCATGACCGGATACGCGCCGGACACCACGAAGATCTACGATTTGAAAACGCACTTCCGCACGACGATTCCGAATGCGGTCACTTTGGGACAGTTGTTCCAGAAGAATAACGTCTTCTCCGCCCGCGTCGGCAAAATCTATCACTACGGCAACCCCGGCGACATCGGCACAGACGGTTTAGACGACCCCCCGACTTGGAATGAAAGGTACAACCCCAAAGGCGTCGACAAGACGGAAGAGGACCGCCTCACCAACTTCACTCCCAAGCGTGGAATCGGGTCCGCGGTGGCGTACTATGCTTCGCCCGCTAAAGACGCCGAGCATACCGACGGCATGGTGGCGGACCAGATCATCCGCCTCATGGAGCAACACCGGAACGAGCGCTTCTTCCTGGGTTGCGGCTTCTACAAGCCGCACGTGCCGTGGATTGCTCCATCCAAGTATTTCGATCAGGTGCCGCTCGAACGCGTGAAGCTGATTCCGTTCGAAGAGTGGGAGATGACCATTGCCCCGCAGTGGGCTTACTTTACCCGTCCGGCGCATTGGGGCATGACCGAACGGCAGAGGTTGGAAGCCATGCGGGCTTACTACGCCACCATCCTGTTCCTGGACGCGCAGGTGGGGCGCGTGCTGGACGCGCTGGAGCGCTTGAAACTTCAGGACAGCACGACCGTAGTCTTCTGGAGCGACCACGGTTATCAGCTCGGAGAGCACGGGCAGTGGATGAAACAGACGGTGTTCGAGCCCGCGGCGCGTTCTCCTTTGATCATCGCCGGGGCGGGCGTGAAAGCGCGCGGCAGAGGCTGCCCGCGAACGGTGGAGTTCCTCGACATTTATCCGACGCTCGCCGACCTGTGCGGGCTCAAAGGCGCGCCCAAGGATCTCCATGGAGTGAGCCTGCGCCGGCTTTTGGACAACCCGAACGCGCCGTGGGACCGCCCGGCGATCTCCCAAGTGCGCCGCGTAGGGATGGAGGCAGGGAGAGAGATCGTGATGGGGCACTCCCTGCGCACGGAGCGCTACCGCTACACGATGTGGAACGCCGGGCGCGAGGGAGAGGAACTGTACGATTACTCGGTGGATCCAAGAGAGCTCAAGCAACTCGCCAAGGAGCCTTCCGCTCAGCCTCTGAAAAAACAGCTTCGCGCACAATTGGAGAAGATCCTGAAGGCGCGCGGCTGGAAGGATGCGGCGGTCAAAGTCGACACTTCGGCGGACGACGACGATTGAGCGATCGCGCTACTTGCGGCGCAGCCAGCCGCCGGGGTTATAGGTGAGCACCAGCGCTTCGCGCGCGTGGTCTACCTCAAAATCACGGCTGCCGCCTTCGGCAAGGAAACGCCGGACGGCGGCGTAAGGTCCTAGCCCCTCATCGGGGTGCGTGGGGACGCCGTCCATGTGCGTGTCCTCGACAATCAGGTAGCCGCCCGGGCTCACCATTGGCGCGTACATCTTGAGCTCCCGCAAGACGTGGAACATCCGGTGGTCCGAGTCGAGCATGACGAGCGTTTTCTTGCCGCGAACCCGGGAGGAGACGTAAGACACGATATCCGGATCGGTGGAGTTGCCCCGGACAAACTCCACGTGCCGCCTCCACAAGGGATGCTTCGCCGCTTCCTGACAGAGCTCGTCGATGTCGATGGTGATGACCCGCGAAGCGGTAAGCCCCATAGCGTTTAGGGTGTATGCCCAATATAGGGCTGAGCCGCCCCGGTAGGTTCCGGTTTCCACGATGTAGTCCGGACGCTGTTCATGGATGATCTGTTGGACCATCCAAAGGTCGAGCGGATTCTTGATGATCGGGACGCCGAGGAAGTCGAGTGTTTTCCATACCGGAAGATCGTGGAACAGCCGCAGAAGGTCTTTCCGCCTGCCGGGCGAGATCTCCTGTTTACGGGCTTCGAGCTCCGCCTCGAACGCCTTGCGCACGGCGGGAAGATGCTTCTCCCGGTACTCCGCGGTGCGTTCCCATTCAATCAGCGATGCGCGCACGAAAATGGCGCTGCGCTCTTGTCCGCTCTCCGGGTCCCGGTAAGACCGGTCGAAGCGGAATTCGACCTCAACAGGCGACTTTCGGCCGATTGCCTCGCGCGGCGCTTCCGCAGCGAAAATCTGCCTGCCGGGAACACATACTTTCCTCCCCACCTCGACCCCGTTCACCCAGCCAGTGACCGTCATCTTGTGGAACCGCCCGGTCAGTTCCACCGGCAAATTGAAATCGAGCTCCACAAAAGCCGGCGAGCCGGGATCAGGAGGATCAAGCGCCACGGCAATCGACGGACCCGCCCAGCGCCAGGCATTGCCGCCCGGATGCACGCCCCGGACAATCCTGGGATGCATGGCCTCCGACTCGATGACCACTTCGGAGACCGGGAGGGGACGGGGTTCCCGATGCACAGGTTCGCGCCGGGGCAAGGCGCGCGAATGCTTTGCGAACCAGCCCAGACTGAGCAAAGCTACGGCCGCCAGGCCGGCGGCCACCCACCACCGCCTCATTCAACGTTCAGTCCAAGAAAACCTTTCGCGTTGTGATAGCAGATGTTGCGGATCATCGGGCCCAACAATTCGTCGCTATCGGGCAGTGCGCCGCTTTCGACGTCCGTCCCGATCAGATTGCAAAGCACCCGCCGGAAGTACTCGTGGCGCGGATAGGACATGAAAGAGCGGGAATCCGTCAGCATGCCGATGAAGCGGGAAAGAAGCCCGACATTCGACAAAGCGTTCATCTGCCATTCCATGCCCTCTTTCTGATCCAGGAACCACCATCCGCTGCCGAATTGGATCCGTCCCGCGGTGATGCCGTCCTGAAAGTTGCCGATCATGGTGGCGAAGACGTAATTCCAGGCAGGGTTCAGGTTGTAGATGATGGTCTTCGGCAATGCGCCTTCCTGCTCCAGGCGGTTCAGGTACTCGCCGAGCGCGTCGGCTTGCAGCCAGTCGCCGATGGAATCGAACCCCGTGTCGGGACCGAGCTGAGCGAACATCTTGGAGTTGTTATTCCGGCGCGCCCCGAGATGGAGCTGTTTGGTCCAGCCCTTCTCCGCGTCCAGACGCCCAAAGTACAGCATCAGGAACGAGGCGAATTTCCGCTGTTCTTCGGCGGAGGCGGCTTGTCCCGCCCGCGCACGCTCGAAAATGCCCGCCGCGGTCTCTTCGCCGCAAAAGTCCGCGTAGCAGTGGTTCAACCCGTGGTCCGACAGCCGGCAGCCTAGCGAGTGGAAATCGTCGTGGCGCTGCCGCAGCGCGTCGAGAAAACGCGGGAACGAGGCGCCGATGTCGATGTTGCTCGCCGCCGCGAGCTTATCCACCCACGGGTTAAAAAGCTCCGGCAAGTGCGCGTTCAGCGCCCTATCGGGACGATATGTCGGGAAGACCTTGGTTTCGAGACCCGAGGCAGCGATCGCCTTGTGGTAAGCAAGATCATCCGTGGGATCATCCGTCGTGCAAACTGCCTTAACGCGGAATTTCTTTAAAATCCCGTGCGCCCGCAGATCATCGCCCGCCAGCAGGTTGTTGGCCCGATCCCAAATCTGCGGCGCAGTTGACTCGTCGAGCAGTTCCTCGATTCCGAAATACCGGCTGAGTTCCAGGTGGGTCCAGTGATACAGCGGGTTTCTGAGGGTGTGCGGAACCGTTTTAGCCCAAGCCAGGAATTTTTCATAAGGCGGAGCGTCGCCTGTGCAGTAGCGCTCCGACACACCATTCGCCCGCATGGCGCGCCACTTGTAGTGGTCGCCTTCGAGCCAGATCTCGAAAAGATTCGCGAAGCGGCGGTTTTCCGCCACATCTTTCGGCGGCAGGTGGCAGTGGTAGTCCAGAACCGGCTCCGTGGCGGCGTAGGTGTGGTACAGCCGCCGCGCGGTGGCATTCTGAAGCAGGAAATCTTCGTGGATGAATGGCATGAAAAGGACCTCCAAACCGTGAGGATAGCATCCGGCGGCGGGCCGGTATAGACTGTGGATGAGACAAATTCCTCCAGCAAGAGACGGAGAACGGCATGGTGAACGCTTCCCAACTCAGAGGCGGCATGGCGATCCGCTTCGAAGGTCAGAATTACAAGGTCATTGCGGCTGAGTACCACCCGGGGCAAGGCAAGATGGGCGGGGTCACGCACGCCCGCCTGCGGAACCTCTCGACAGGCACCTATTGGGAGCATAGCTTCCGGGCGGAACTGAAGCTCGAAACGCTGCCCATCGAGAAGCGCCCCATGGACTTCCTGTACCGTGAGGGCGACGAGTGCCATTTTATGGATCCCGAAAGCTTCGAACAGGTGGCGGTTCCGGTCGCTTTGATCGGCGAGCAAGCCGCGTTCCTCACCGAATCGATGCGCGTCCCGGTGGAGTTCTTAGGCGATCAGCCGGTGAGCGTGGAAATGCCGCAGATCCTGGAAGTGCGGATCGCCGACACGGCGCCTCCCTCCCATCAGATCTCGGACGGACCTTGGAAGCCCGCGAAGCTCGAAAGCGGCGTGGAGGTGATGGTGCCGCCGTTCATCAAGACGGGCGATTCCATCCGCCTCGATCTCACCACCATGAAGTACATGGACCGGGTGAAGACTCCTTCCAAGTGACATAAGCGGGTGCGCGATACTGGAGAGTTGGAACTTCAGTTTCGCGGCATCAAGGATCGGAGCGTCCTCATCACGGGCGCCGGACGAGGTATCGGGAAAAGGCTGGCCATCGGCTTCGCAGCCAACGGCGCTAAGGTGGGGTTGCTCGCCCGCACCAAGGCGGAACTCGATCTGGCGCATCTGGAAATCGAACATGCCGGAGGCGTTTCGCTGCGCCTGCGGGCGGATGTGCGGGACTACGAGCAAGTCGCTTCCTCTGTGCGCCGGATGAATGTGCACTTCGGTGGCGTCCATGTGCTGGTGTGCGCCGCGGCGGTTTTGGGGCCCATCGGCCCCTTGGAAGAGTCGAACCCCGAGGAGTGGGCTGGCGTTTTGCTTGCCAATGTGGCGGGCGTAGCCAACGCCTGCCGCGCCGTGCTGCCCCAAATGAAAGAGCGCCGGGCGGGTAAGATTATCGTGCTCGCCGGACCCGGCGCCACTAAGGCCAGACCTTATCATTCGGCTTACGCGGCTTCGAAAGCGGCGGTCGTCAGGCTGGTGGAGACGCTCGCCGCGGAAGTGGCGGACTACAACATTCAGGTGAATTGCATGTCGCCCGGCGCGACCTATACCCATATGACCGATCAGGTCCTGAGCGCCGGTGAGCGGGCAGGACGCAAGAGCCTGGACGAAGCAAGACACACCCGCGATTCCGGCGGCGTTTCTCCTGACAAGCAAATCGAGCTGGCGCTTTTCCTGGCGAGCCACAGCTCGAATCACATCTCGGGACGCCTGCTGCGTGTGCAAGACGACTGGAAGAAGCTCGAGCACACCAAGCTGAACCCCGAGTCGTATGTCTTGCGCCGCATTGAGCGGGCGTGAAGGCGTTAAGGAACCGCTCCCCTACAGCCGCCACCTTAAAGGTGTTAGGTGAAAATCCAGTGAAGGCTATCGCTAAACCTTCCGAACGGCAGCGACGATAGACGGGGTGTATGCAGGAGCGGAGGCTGGAACCTCGAATGCTTTGTGCGGATCTCGTGGCCGTGGAGTGGCGCGAATCCGGCGGCCCCACCCAGCAGGCTGTAGCCAATCTTGAAGATATCTCCGCAAGCGGGGCTTGCTTACAGCTTGACGATCCGATTCCTCTGAACACCCAAGTCCGCATCGCCCACAGCCGGGGAGAGCTAGTGGGGAGAGTCCGGTATTGCGTCTACCGGGATGTCGGCTATTTCCTCGGAATCCGTTTTGAACCCGGCAGCCGCTGGTCCCGGAAGGATTTCCAGCCGCTGCACCTGTTCGACCCGCGCCGCCTTCTGGAACTGGAAGCGGATTCCCCGGCCGCGTAAGATCGCGCGGGAGCGTTGGGTTATACTTCTTTTTTGTCCCGCTGTTTTCTGATCCTCTTGTCCGTTGTGTCGATGATGGCGGCGTGCGCCTGTGCGCGGTATCCGGCGCCGGCGCCGCCTCCGCCGCAGCGACCCGGCGATTTCGGACCTGACCCGCCGCCGCTGGAGTTGGACGAAATGGTCTCGATGGATTCCCCTTGGATCCGGCAGTACATCGTGCGGGGAGTGGAGCTGACTCCGAAGGTGAGCCGGCGATGGACATTCCACGAACCCGAACTGAAGTTTCGCCTTAAAGAAAAGGCCAACCGGCGGTTGAGGGTGGATTTTTCCGTTGTCGGCGAGACCTTCCGCACCACGGGTCCGTTCCACATCGAATTTTTTGTCAATGGCAGGTCTGTCGGGAAATTGCGCTGCGATCGCGCCGGCGAGTACAGCTTCAAAGCGCCGGTTCCGCTGGAAGCTTTGGAGTACGAACCGGAGGCTAGGATCCGCATGGTGATGGATAAGTATTGGATCGCGCCCTCGGACGGCAACCGGCTGGGAGTTCAACTTATCCAAGTGGGGTTCGAAGGACCGTGAGAACGGCGCTGCATATCCTTTACGGCGCCGGGCTGACGGTGGGCGCAAGCGCCGCCCTCGGGAGTCTGCTCCTCCGGAGCCTGCGCGGTCAGCTCCGGCGGACGGAATACGCAGTTTTTGCGTTCCTGTGCGGCTCGGCGGCGATGAGCTTGCTGGTTTTCCTGTTGGGAGCGGCGCATCTCGTGCGCCGGGGCGTGCTTCAGGCGTTGGCGGCGGGGCTCATCGCAGCAGCGGTTTGGGACTACCGCAAATACGGCGCCGGCGGGCGATTGCCTCGCATGCCGCTCGTATGGACCGCGTTGCTCATCGCCGTGATGGCGGTTTTCGGGTTCCAATACTTCTTCCACGCTCTGGCGCCGGAGGTCAGCCCGGATGGTTCCGCTTATCACTTGGAGGTGGTGGGGGCATACGCGCGGGCGAACGGACTGGTCCCCATTCCCACGAATATGTACGCGAGCCTGTCGCAAGGCATCGAGATGCTGTTCCTGTTCGCGTACGTTTTCGGCAGGAACTCCGCCGCGGCAATGGTGCACTTCGCCTTCTTAATGGCGCTGCCGCTGCTCTTGGTCTGTTATGGCAGGCGATACGGACAGGCGGGCGCCGGCGCATTTGCCGCCATCGCGGTGTTCGCCTGCCCTCTCGCAGGAATTGACGGCGTCAGCGCATATAACGACGTCGCCTTGGCGGCGGCGGCTTTCGGCGTATTCTACCTGTTTCGCATCTGGGAGGACTCCCGGGACAACTGCGCGCTGGCGCTCGCGGGTTTGCTGGCAGGCTATTGCTACGCGCTCAAGTACACCGGCGCTTTCGTGATTCCGTTGCTTCTGGCGCTGGCTGCGTGGCGGGCGGGGCGGGACTGGTGGAAGGTTTCGCTCGCCGCCGGGCTTCCGGCGGCGGCGCTGGTTGCGCCGTGGATGATAAAGAACTGGCTATGGGCAGGCAATCCGCTGGCGCCCTTCTTCAATCGCTGGTTCCCGAATCCCTTCACCACGATTTCGTTCGAAATCGACTACCGCGCCAACATGGCGGTCATGCAGGACGGATCGAGCCGCTGGGCAGGGCTTTGGGATGCCTTGGTGTCCGGGCATCAATCGCAGGGCGCCATCGGTCCCCTGTTCATTTTGGCCCCCGTAGCTCTGCTTGCCTTGCGTTCCAGCGAAGGGAGGCGGCTTTTGGCGTTCGCGCTGGTTCTTTTGCCTGGATACGTGTCGAATTTCGGCGCGCGGTTCCTATTGCCGCTTTTGCCGTTCGTATCGCTCGCCATGGGGATGGGGCTCCCGCGCCCCGCGCTTCTGTTGCCTCTTCTGGCGGCGGCTCACGCGGTGATCTCCCTGCCCGCAATGCTCCCGAAATACCTCCACCCGTATGCCTGGCGCCTGGGTCCTCCCCCCTTTGCCGCAGCGTTGCGGCGAATACCCGAAGACGAGTTCATTTCGAGCCGCTTGCCGTCGTATCCGGCGGCTAGAAAACTCGATGAAGTGCTCCCCGGTGTGCAGAAGGTGTATGCGGTGAGCATGGTTCCGCAGGCATATACCCGGCACACGATCTTGGTTTTTTACCAATCCGCGCTTGGGCATCAGCTCCGGGAGTTTCTCATGACGGCGCGGGAGCGAGCTGAGGAGGTGTTGCTGAATTATCGCTATTCCTTCGCTCCGCGCACCCTCCGCAAGATTCGCGTCTTGCAAACCGGTCCCCGCGCCGGCGGTGAGTGGTCCATGGCGGAATTGCGCGTGTGGCGGGACGGCAGGGAGTTGCCGCGCTCGCCGCAGTGGCGCCTTGACGCCCACCCGAACCCGTGGGAAGTCCAAAGCGCTTTCGACAACAACTTGATTACCCGGTGGTTCTCCCGCGAGCCGGTTCGCCCCGGCATGTGGGTCGAGATCGACTTCGGCGGCAAGGAGACGGTTGACGCCCTCACGTTGGAAGCCGGCTTGTGGCAGCCGGTGGCGCTCCGGGTCGAGGGCATGGAAGAAGGCGGTTCCTGGATCGAACTCGCTCGTGAAGCTCAGGAATCGCATGTTCAGCCGCAGCGCGGGCGGCGCCGCGCCGCTATGGCGGAGTTCAAGGCGCGCGGAGTTAACTACCTGATCGTGCACGACAACGAAGAGCTAGCCGAAGACCTACAGCGCAACGCCGCTTATTGGGGCATCACCGAAATCTTCGAGATCGGCGCCATGCGCCTGTACCGCATCGATTAATACGCAGCCAGCCAGCGAGCCTTCTCGATGACCTTGGCGGCGTTCGGCAAGAAGGCGTCTTCGAGCGGCGGGCTATAGGGAACGGGCGTGTCCGGCGCGGCGATGCGCAATACCGGTCCGTCAAGAGACTCAAAAGCTTTCTCGACAATGCGCGCCGACAGCTCTCCTCCAATCCCTCCGGTCAGAGTGTCCTCGTGCAGGACGATGACTTTGGAAGTCTTGCGAACGCTCTCCAGCACGGTTTCTTCGTCGATCGGGAGCAGCGTGCGAAGGTCGATGATCTCCACCGAGAGCCCCTCCTTCTCGAGCTCCTCCGCCGCTTCGAGCGCCGTCCAAACCATCGCGCCGTAGGTGATGATGCTCATGTCCCGCCCTTCACGGAAAACCTTTGCCTTGCCGATGGGCACCGTGTAATCGCCCGCCGGCAGGTCTTCCTTGATGCGGCGGTAGAGCGCCTTGTGTTCGAAGAAGATCACCGGGTCGTCATCACGGATGGCGGCTTTGATCAAGCCTTTGGCGTCGACAGCCGTCGCCGGCTCAATCACCTTCAAGCCCGGGGTATGCACGAACCACGCCTCGGGGTTCTGGGAGTGGAACGGTCCCCCGCGGATTCCGCCGCCCGACGGCGCGCGCACCACGATCGGCACGGCGGCGCCCCAACGGTAGCGGCACTTGGCGGCGAAATTGACAATTTGATCGAAACCGCAGGAAATGAAGTCGGCGAACTGCATTTCCGCCACGGGTCGCAATCCCATCAATCCTGCGCCGATGGCGGCGCCCACGATGGCGGATTCGCAGATCGGCGTGTCGATGACCCGCCGCTCGCCGAAATGCTCCAGCATTCCGAGCGTGACTTTGAACGCCCCGCCGTACACGCCGATATCTTCGCCGATGACAAAGACGGAGTCGTCCCGCTCCATTTCCTCCCAGATGCCTTCGCGAATCGCTTCCACGTAGGTGACCGGCATGTCAGGCTCCTTTCGGAGGCGCATAGACGTTGTCGAGCAGCGTAGCGGGATCGGGCAGGGGGCATCGCTCCGCCCATGCCACCGCTTCGTCGACCTCCCGGAGGATCCCGGCGCGGATCGTCCGAATCTCATCCTCACTCGCCCACCCTGCTTCCACCATGCGGCGCTCAATCCGTTGGATGGGATCTTTGGCTTCCCACTCCTTCCACAGGTGCTTGGGGACGTAATCGGCGCCATCGTGGGCGGCGTGTCCGGTCATGCGGAAGGTCTTACATTCGATGAGATACGGACCGTGCCCGGCGCGCGCGTGGGCGATGGCTCGCACCGTAGCGGCGTTCACAGCGAACACGTCGTTGCCATCCACAATTTCGGCTGGGATCCCGTATCCCGGACCCCGGTCGGCCACATTCTCGCAGGCCATTTGTTTGGACAGAGGGGTCGAGTAGGCGTATTGATTGTTGTTACAAATGTAGATCACCGGCGCTTTCTGCACGGCGGCGAGGTTGAGCCCCTCGTGCCAGTCGCCCCGGCTGGTGGCGCCATCGCCGAAAAAGCACAGCGCGACGTTTTTCGATCCGCGATATTTCAGCGCCATCGCCGCGCCGCAAGCCACCGGCACTGACGCCGCCATGGCGCTTATTATGGCCACAATGCGCAGCTTCATATCGCCCATGTGCATGTTTCCGTCGCGCCCGCCCGTGGGACCTCCTACGCGCCCCATGTACTGAGCGAAGACTTGCCGCGGGTGTATGCCCCGGATAAAGTACAAAGCCAGATCGCGGTGGCAGGGGAAAAGCACGTCTTCCGGGTCGGCTGCCAGGCCAGCGCCCACGCAAATCGCCTCCTGCCCGCGTCCCACATAAACGCCGCCCACGATCTTGCCCTGCCGGTAGAGTTTCCGTTCGATGCGGTCCTCCACTTCCCGCATCAGAGCCATGTAGTAGTGCGCCCGGCGCGCGAAAGCGGCTTCGGCGCTCGAAGCGCCCGCCGTCCCTGCGCCCGCGACTGCTGTGGTTTTGACTGCGGCCATAACACTTCCCAGGGGTGGATTACGACTCCAAAGCCAAAGTATACGCTATTCTCCGCAAGCGCCGCCTCAGGGGGTGCAACCGCCCGAGTCGTGCGAACATCAGAGGAAAAAATGGCTCGCTCTCCGAAACCTCTGGTGCAACGGTGGCTCGACTTCACCGAGCGCGCAGGAAACCGCCTGCCTCATCCGGTAACATTGTTCGCAATCGCCTCGGCTTTGGTGCTGCTGCTCTCCTGGGCGCTCGCTCAGTTCAGCCTCTCGGCAGTCCATCCCTCGACCGGCAAAACGGTGGAGGTGGTGAATCTGCTGTCGCCGGACGGCGTGCGCCGGATTGTAACCAGTCTGGTCACGAATTTTACGGGCTTCGCTCCTCTGGGCACCGTTCTTGTAGCCATGCTCGGGGTGGCGGCAGCCGACGGTTCCGGCTTGTTGGGAGTCGCTCTGCGGGCGGTGGTGCTGGCGGCGCCCCGGCGGCTGATCACCTTGGTGGTGGTGTTCACCGGGATCATGTCCAACGCCGCCTCAGAGGCGGGCTATGTCATCCTCGTCCCTCTGGCGGGCATTCTCTTCCTGGCTGCGGGGAGGCACCCTTTGGCGGGAATGGCGGCAGCCTTCGCCGGAGTATCGGGCGGCTATAGCGCCAATCTTGTCTTAGGGACGATCGACCCGCTGCTTGCAGGAATCACGACCGAAGCGGCGCATATCGTTGATCCTTCCTACTCAGTCAATCCGGCGGCGAATTACTATTTCATGGCGGTGTCGACATTTTTCTTGACGGCGGTCGGCACGCTGGTGACTCACAAGATCGTCGAACCGCGGTTGGGCGCATACTCGGGCGAGCCGCCTGCCGTCGAATCGCTCAAGCCGAACGAGAAGCGCGGGCTGAAGACAGCCGGCGTAGCCCTGCTGGTCACCAATGCTCTACTGGCGTTAGCCACGCTGCCCCCGGGCGCCATCCTGCGAGACCCGAAGACCGGCAGCTTGCTGCACTCGCCCTTTTTGAGCGGCATTGTGGCGGTGATCTTCGTTATGTTCTTTGTTCCCGGCGTCGCTTACGGGCTTGCCTCGGGCAGTTTCCGCAAAGATTCCGACGTAGTGAAAGCCATGGAGAAGACGATGAGCACAATGGGGAGCTACATTGTTCTGGTTTTCTTCGCCGCGCAGTTCGTAGCGTTCTTCTCCTGGACGAATCTAGGCCTGATCGTGGCGATTGACGGGGCGGCGTTGCTCAAGAAAATCGGCTTCACCGGCATTCCCCTGATCGTCGCCTTCGTTTTGACCTCCGCGTTCCTTAACCTGTTCATGGGCAGCGCGTCAGCCAAATGGGCGATTCTGGCGCCGGTTTTCGTACCGATGTTCATGCTGCTCGGCTTCGCGCCGGAGTTGACACAGGGCGCTTATCGCGTCGGGGACTCAGTCACCAACATCATCACGCCGATGATGTCCTATTTTGCGCTGATCATCGCCTTCTTCCAGCGCTATAAACCGGATGCGGGAGTGGGCACGCTCATCGCCACAATGCTGCCTTACACGGTAGCGTTCCTGGCTTGCTGGTTGGTGTTGCTGGTGGCTTGGGTTCTGCTGGGAATCCCCATGGGACCCGGAGCGGAGCTGTTCCTGCAAGCGCGGTGATATACTGAAGGGCGTTGCTGCGGCAACAAGATTCTTGACAACCTTCACCAGCGGGCAGTGGACCTCCGGAAGGTGGTGCAATTCCACCGCTGCCCCGCAACTGTAAGCGGCGTTCGAAACGGCCGTGCGGTCACTGCGAAAGTGGGAAGACCGCGCACCCGCCCGGGAAAGCCGTGCCGCGAGCCAGGAGACGGGTCCTCTGCCGTATGAGTGATGCGTTCCGAGGGAGAACGTTTCATGATCAAACCGATTCACTTTTTCATCGCCTTTCTTCCGGTAACCGGAGTGGCCGCCCGGGGGGCGGACATTGAGGGCACGGTCGTAGATCCGTCCGGCAGCCGCATCCGGGGCGCGGAGGTTACTTGCGCCCAAGCGCGCGCGGCCACAGGGCTCGACGGCTCTTTCCGGTTCACCGGCGTGGCTTCTTGCGAACTGCGCGTTTCGGCGCCGGGTTTCGAGACCGTAACAATGCCGGCCTCGCCCGGAGCGCCCATGCAGGTGACGCTGCCGGTGGCCGGCGTCGTCGAAAGGATCCTCGTCACCGCCACGCGCGGCGAGTCGCGGTTGGAAGAAAGCGGCGTGGCCGGGTCGGCGTTCAACGCCGGCGACTTGCGGCTCCGGCAGTTTCCGTTCGTGTCGGATTTCTTGCGCGAGCTGCCGGGCGCTCACGTGGTCAAATCCGGCCGCGAGGGAAGCGTCACCAGCCTGTTCACGCGGGGCGCCCCGAGCAACGGGACGCTCGTTCTGGTGGACGGCATGCCGGTGAACGACCCCGGAGGATCGATTAACTTGGGCAATTGGAGCGCCGAGGGATTTCAACGCATCGAGGCGGTGCGGGCGCCGCAAAGCATCCTGTTCGGCGCTGAAGCCGCGGCGGGCGTGGTGCAACTGTTCACCGTGCGCGGCGATCCGGAATTGCGCCGTCCGCGGGGAGAGTTGAGCTACGAGCGCGGCAGTTTCCAATCCGACCGCTGGACGGCGTCGCTGCGCGGAGGCGCGGGAGGGCGCTTCGACTACGCCCTGGGCGCCGGTCAATTCCACACTCTGAACGAATTCGCCAACGACTACTTCCGGAACACCGGCGGCCATGTCAACGCCGGGTACCGGCTTTCGTCCGCCACCCAATTGCGCGGCACGTTCCGTAGTTTCGACACCGCCATGGGCGTTCCGGGGCAAGTCCGTTACGGGCTGTTCGACGCCGACGCCCGGGAGACCAACCGCGATGCGCTCGTCACCGCCCGGATCGATGACGCGCGCGGTGCGAATTTCATTCAGAGCGCTTTCTTCGGCTACCACCGTTCGCGCGACGTCTATACCGACCTGAAGATGGACGGACCGTATAGCGTCGCCCTTTTGGTGCGGGACGTGACGTCGCCCGTGCGGCGCACCTACCGCGAAGCCGTGCTCGACCCTCGCTTCCTCCCTGCAAGCCTGCCCGCCGGAACTAGGTTGATCCGGACCCAGGTCACTCTATACCCGTCGGAGGAGCCCTTCGTGACTTTGAATTCCCGCAAGCGCTTCGAGTATCAGGGCGCGGCGGGTCATAGCAACGGGCGGCTGACCTTCGGCTACAACTTCGAGCGCCAAGACGGAGAGATTTCCGCGCGCGGCGTGGGGCGGAATAAGCACGGATGGTTCGTCCTGGAACAATATTCCATCGGCGGCAGGATCTTCCTGTCCGGAGGTCTCCGGGCGGAAAACAGTTCCGTTTTCGGCACGAAGGCGGCGCCCCGTGGCGCGGTGAGCATTCTGCTTTGGGGCGACAAAGGCGCACACTCCTCGACGTTCTTGCGGCTGAGCGCCGGACGCGGAATCACGGAGCCCAGCTTGCTGCAAAACTTCGCGCGAGACGCTTGGTTTCAGGGCAATCCGAACCTCAAGCCGGAGCGCACGCACAGCTATGAAGCGGGGCTCGTGCAAGAGTGGTTCGGCAGGAGGCTGCGGACAGAGGTTTCGGCGTTTTGGAACAGCTTCCACGACCTGATCGTGTTTGTTTCTTTGCCCCCGCCCGTGTGGGGCAGTTGGGACAACGTGGATAAGAGTTGGGCGAAGGGCTTCGAATGCAGCGGGCGAGCCCGCGTAGCAAAGCACCTGACATTGAACGGCGCTTACACCCGCCTGTATACGCGGATCGTGAACTCGAACAGCCCGGCGAGCCCGACCTTGGGCATCGGACAAGAACTGATGCGCCGTCCCCGTGATTCCGGCTCTCTGTTCGTATCGCTCACCCCGCGCCGTTGGTGGTTCATCGCGGGAGCAGCTCTCGTAGGCGAGCGGCAGGACACCGATTTTCTTGGGGTCACCCGCAATGCCGCTTATCAGAACGTCTATGCCTCAGGAGGCTGGCGCTTGAACCGGCACGTGACGCCTTTTATTCGCTGCGACAACCTTCTGAATAGCCGCTACGAGGAGGCGCTGGGTTACAGCAGCCTTTCGCGCGCCGTGCGCGGCGGACTGAAGCTGGCATGGTGAGTCTCCTAGCAGCCCTTCTGCTGTGGCTGGCGCCGGGGCGGATCGTATCCACCGCCCCGGCGGCGACTGAGATTCTGTTCGCCTTGGGATTGGGTCCGCAAGTGGTGGGCGTGACGCAGTTCTGTAACTATCCGCCGGAAGCCAAGGCGAAACCGCGCGTAGGAACTTTCTTGCAGCCTAACTTGGAAGTGATATTGCGCCTGCGTCCGGACTTGGTGGTGATTCAGAAGAACCCTGTCCGGTTGGGCGAGCGGTTGGAGACAATGGGGCTGAAAACCGTGGAGGTGGATCAGCCCTCGATCGAAGCGGTTTTCGAGTCCATTCGTCGCATCGGCACGGCGGCGGGCGTGGCGGCTCGCGCCCTGGAACTCGAAAAACGGATGCGGAGCGAGCTGGAGGCGGTCCGGCGGAAGACCGCCGTGCTGCCCCCGCGCCGGGTGATGTTTGTCGTGGGGCGCACGCCGAACGCCTTGGAAGGCTTGGTCGCGGTGGGTCAAGGCTCCTACTTGAACGAACTGATGGCGTTGGCGGGCGGGAGAAACGTGTTTGGCGACGCCGGCGCCGCATATCCGAAAATCGGATTGGAGGAAGTGCTGGCCCGCAACCCCGAGGTGATCATCGACATGGGAGAGATGGCTGACACCGCCGGCGTCACCGAAAAGCAGAAGCGGGCGGTGGAGGCCTTGTGGAACCGGTATCCCATGCTATCCGCGGTCCGTAACCAGAGGGTTTTCGCGGTGGCGTCAGACATCTATGTGGTGCCGGGACCGCGCATTGTGGAAGCGGCTCGCGAATTCGCGCGCATGCTGCATCCGGAGGCGGGGTGGTGAAGCGGGGCTTCACATTGTCGGCTGCCGGGATGCGGTACAACGGCGCAGCGGTGCTGCGGGACGTGTCACTGGAAATTTCGGGCAACCGGCTGGTGTCCATTGTGGGGCCGAACGGCGCCGGAAAGTCCACGCTGCTAGGAATTCTGGCCGGGCTCCGGCGCGAATTCGACGGTGATTGCTTTTATGAGGGCAGAAGCATACGCAAATGGGGGAGGCGGGAATTCGCCCGCCGGGTTTCGTTCGTGCCGCAAAGCCTGCGTCTCGAGTTCCCCTTTACCGCCGAGCAGGTGGTGCTGATGGGGCGGATGCCTTACGGCGACGGACTGTTTGAATCCGACGAGGACCGCGCGGCGGTGGAGGAAGCCATGGCGCTCACCGATACGCTGGACTTTCGCCACCGGGACTTCCGGTCGCTGAGCGGCGGCGAGAGGCAACGGGTGGTGCTGGCGTCCGCGCTCGCGCAGCGCCCGGCAACCCTCCTGCTCGACGAACCAACTTCCTTTCTGGACTTGAAACATCAAGTTTCGATTTACAGGATCCTCCGTGAACAGTGCCGCCAAGGGTTGCTGGTGATTGCAGTGACGCATGACCTCAACCTGGCGGCGGCGTTTTCGGACCGCGTGATTGTACTGAACCGCGGCCGCGTGGTAATCGACGCCACGCCGCAGAAGGCCATCACACAGGAATCGCTCAGAGAAGTTTTCGCCGTAGAGGCGCGGATCGAGCCTGGACCGGAGGGGCGTCCGTGGATAGTCTATGGGAACTAAGCCATTAACCACCCGGCGCTTGGCTTTGCTGATCGCTGTATCCGCCGGCGCGATGGCGGCGGCGGGCGCTCTGACGCCGCTGGTAGGATCCGCCGGGGTGGATTATGGCCGGGCGCTGGCCGGTATGTCGCCGGATCATGAGATTCTGTTCTTCGCCCGGTTGCCGCGGGTTTTGCTCGCGCTCATCGCGGGCGGCGGCTTGGCGGTGGCGGGAGTGCTCTTTCAAGCCTTGCTGCGGGATGCGCTGGCGACGCCCTACACGCTTGGCATTTCGACCGGGGCGTCGTTAGGAGCGGTAGTTGCGATTTGCCTCGGCTGGAGCGGATGGGGGCCGTTCCCGGGCACATGGCTTTCGGCGTTCGCCGGGGCAGGGGCGGTCTTGCTCATCGTGCTCGCGGTGGCGACTGAAGGGCGGCGGATGTCGTCGTTCACGCTGCTGCTCGCCGGCGTGACGATCAACAGCATCTGCATGGCCGGCATCATGTTCCTCCAATATCTGTCCACATTCGGGCAATCCTTCGCTATAGTGCGGTGGCTGATGGGGGGCATCGAGGCGGTGAGCTACCCGGTGATCCTTTGGCTAGCCGGGGTAGTGGTGGGGGTGGTGGGGCTGCTTTTCTGGAAGTCGAGGGATTGGAACTTGCTGGCGGTGGGCGAGGATTGGGCGGCTGCGCGGGGCGTTTCGACTTCGCGCGTGATGCTGACAGGGTATCTGGCGGGCTCCTTTCTGACCGGTTCGATCACCTCGCTCACCGGTCCAATCGGTTTCGTAGGTCTGATCGTGCCGCACGCGCTGCGCCTCCGGCTAGGCGCCGATCATCGCGTTTTGATTCCCTGCTCATTCTTTTGGGGCGCCGCTTTCCTGGCCGTCTGCGACGCCGTTTCGCGCACCGTGCTGTCGCCCATTGAGATCCCCGTTGGCGTCACCACCGCCATCCTGGGCGGCCCCTTTTTCATCTCCCTCCTCAAATCCCGCACACGGACGCACTAGGCCGAAACCCTGCACGCCAGTGGTGTAATTTACTAGACCCAAGAACAGCCGCAGATGAACGCGGATGAACGCCGATGGCGCAGGGCGTTGACCTTATCTGCGTTCATCCGCGGCCGGTTCGGACTGTTTCGTTCGCCTCCTTCGCCCCTGGATCCCTCTCGACCCGCCGTTCGCCACTAGGTTGTAAGAGTGGCGGCTTGAGAGCTAGAATTCTGAAGTCTATGGGTAGTTCACCGGCGGTTCGCAAACGAACAGAGGTTGGCATGTTTAGGCGAAGCATCTGGGTGGGAGTCTCGGTAGCGCTGATCGCCTTGCTGACAGCGGCCATGGCAGTCAAGCTCAACCCAGTCTGGCGTACACAAGCGTACTTTGCCATAGCAAGAACTTGGGGCAGAATCTGGCCTTTGGAGCGGGGGAAGGGAGTGACTTTGCGGGTGGCGCCGTGGTTTTCGCCGTTTGCGCCGGTGGCGGTCGAGATTGAACCTGGCGTCCGAATGTTCCTTGATCCTGAAGACGTCGTTTCCGGAATCATCCTGACAGTGGGACGTTGGGAGGAGGATTCCTGGCAGGCAATCAAACAAAGTCTTCCGAGGGGAGGAACATTCGTTGATGTCGGGGCGCATATAGGGTATTACTCTTTGAAGGCCGCCCAAGCGGTCGGACCCAAGGGCCGGGTAGTTGCCATCGAACCGAACCCGGAGACGCTCGAAAAGCTTCAAACAAACGTTCGCGAGAGCGCCGCAGGCGTGATTACTGTTCAGCCCTTCGCTTGCGCTGATCGAGACGCAGTGTTGGAACTGTTCGCGTCAAGCAAGAAGAACATCGGCATGACATCCCTCTCACCCGAGAACGCGCAGCGCTCGAATCCGGAGAAGAAGGTGGTGTACAAAGTGCGCGCCAGACCTCTTGATGACATTGTCGAAGAAACGGGAGTTCGGAGGGTTGATGTCATTAAGATCGACG
>FWPV01001785.1_pt1 | contig 56554 bp, 53 predicted proteins | sample 2228371 | NCBI WGS metagenome assembly FWPV01 (sample SAMEA103939776, study PRJEB20133) | metagenome
CCTTAAGGGGCCGGTGGAAGCAGCTCCTGGCCCCGGTGTGGCAGGCGGGGCCCTTGGGCCTGACCCGGTAGACCACCGCGTCCCCGTCGCAGTCCAGGAGGACCTCCACCACCTCCTGCACGTGCCCCGAGGTCTCCCCCTTGCGCCAGAGGGCCTTCCGGCTTCGGCTGTAGAAGGTGCTCCGCTTCGTCCTTAGGGTTTCCTCCAGGGCCTCCCGGTTGGCGTAGGCCAGGGTGAGGACCTCCCCCGTGCGGGCGTCCTGCACCACCACCGGCACCAGGCCCCCTTCGTCAAAGCGCACCTGGGAAAGGTCAATCAAGGCGCACCTCCACGCCCCTTTGGGCCAGGAAGCCCTTGAGCTTTGGTATGGAGATCTCCCCGAAGTGGAAGACGCTGGCGGCCAAGGCGGCCTCCGCCCCCGCGGCGAAGGCCTCCAGGAAGTGCTCCATCCGGCCGGCGCCCCCGCTGGCGATCACCGGCACGTTCACCGCCTGGGCCACCATCTCCGTGAGCTTCAGGTCGTACCCCTCCTTGGTCCCGTCCCGGTCCATGCTGGTGAGGAGGATCTCCCCCGCCCCCAGGGCTTCGGCGCGGCGCGCCCACTCCACCGCGTCCAGCCCGGTGGGCGTCCTCCCCCCGTTGATGTACACCTCCCAGGAGCCCTTCGACCGGCGCCGCGCATCTATGGCCACCACCACGCACTGCGCTCCGAAGCGCCGCGAGGAGACGGTTATGAGCTCGGGGTTCTTGACCGCCGCGGTATTGAGTGACACCTTGTCCGCCCCGGTGGCCAGCATAAGCCGGATATCGGCCTCTCCGCGCAGGCCCCCGCCCACGGTGAAGGGGATGAACACCTTTTCCGCCACGCGGGCGGCCATGTCGAAGACCAGGTCTCGCTCCTCGTGGGAGGCGGTGATGTCCAGGAAGACCAGCTCGTCCGCCCCCTCGCGGTCATAGACCGCCGCCATCTCCACCGGGTCGCCGGCGTCCCGCAGGGAAACGAAGTTTATGCCCTTGACCACGCGTCCTCGGTCCACGTCCAGGCAGGGGATGATGCGCTTGGTATGCATCACCATCCCCCCCGCGGGGCGTCGTGCCGCGTTCGCGCCACCTCCCTGTCCCCGCCACTCCTCCCGTCGGCGGCCGCTCCTCTTTCCATGCCCTTCAATCCTCCTCCAGCTCCAGGGCCCGCGAGAGGTCGATGTCCCCGGTATAGAGGGCCCTGCCCACCACCGCGCCCTCCACGCCGCCGGTCACCCGTTCCCTCAGCGCGCGCAGGTCGTCCAGACCGCCAATACCCCCGGCGGCGATCACCCTCACGCCGCGTCCCAGCAGGCGGTCGAGAGCCCGGGTGTCATATCCCCGCAGGGTGCCGTCGCGGGTTATGTCGGTGTAGATGATGCGCTCCGCCCCCAGCGACGCCAGGAGCTCCACCGCCTCCACGGGCCCCATGTCCGCCTCCTCCACCCAGCCCTTCAAGGCCAGCCTTCCTCCGCGCGCGTCCACGCTCACGATCACGCGCTCGCCGTACTCACGCATCATCTCGGACGCGAAGGCCGGGTCCTCAAGGGCACGGGTGCCGAGTATCACCCTGGCCGCGCCTAGGGAGAGCATGCGCTCCACGTCCTCTCCCCCGCGCACCCCTCCCCCCACCTGCACGGGCACCTTCACCCTCTCCAGGATCTCGCGCAGCGCCGCCAGGTTTACCGGCCTCCCCTCCCTGGCCCCGTCGAGGTCCACCACGTGCAGGTAGGACGCTCCCTGCCTCTCCCAGGCCAGGGCGGCTTCCCATGGATGCGTCCCGTAGACCGTCTCCCGGTCCATGTCCCCCCGGTACAGCCGCACGCAGCGGCCTCCCTTGATGTCCACGGCGGGATAGATGCGGAACAACCCTCTCTCTCCTCAGGCGCATTGTGAGGCAAAGTTTTCCAGTAGCCTCAATCCCGCCCCGGAGCTCTTCTCGGGATGGAACTGGAAGGCCACCAGGTTGCCGTCCGCCACACCGGAGACGAACTCCTCGCCGTACGCGGTGAGGGTGAGGCGGTGCTCATCCCTCTCCGGGATTACGTAATAGGAATGCACGAAATAGAAATACGAGCCCTCCGCGATCCCCTCCAGCACGGGGTGGTCCCTCAACACCCGGATGTCGTTCCACCCCATGTGGGGCACCTTCACCCGGGAGGGAAACCTCGCCACCCTGCCCGGCAGTATTCCCAGGCCCCGCACGCCGGGGCTCTCCTCGCTCTCCTCGAAGAGCAGCTGCAGGCCAAGGCAGATACCCAGGAAAGGCACGCCGCCGGCGACGGCCCGGCGCAGGGGATCCGCCAGCTTTCTCTCCTCCAGTTCGCGCATGGCGTCGCCGAAGGCCCCCACGCCGGGGAGCACCACCCCCGAGGCCGCCAGCACGTCGGCGGGCTCCGGGCTCACCGCGACCTCTTTCCCGAGAAAGGCGAAGGCCTTTTCCACGCTGCGCAGGTTCCCCATGCCGTAATCGACGATGCAGATCATGGCGCGCGCTCCGCCACTTCAGAGGGTTCCCTTGCTCGACGGGACTCCCCGGCGACCCGGAGCATGTCTTATCGCGGCGCCCAGGGCTCTCCCGATGCCCTTGAAAGCCGCCTCCATCACGTGGTGGGGGTTATCTCCCGCCAGGCCCTTCACGTGCAGGGTGATCCCGGCCTCGTTGACGAAGGCCTGGAGGAATTCCCGCAGGCAGGTGGGGTCGAAATCGCTCACCAGGCGCGCCGGAAGCTCGAGTTGGTACGAGAGATGGGGCCTGCCGCTGAGATCGAGGGATACCCGGCAGAGGGCCTCGTCCATGGGCAGCAGGGCCCATCCGTAACGCTCGATGCCCTCCTTTTCTCCCAGCGCCTTCCGGAAGCACTTCCCGAGGCAAAGGCCCACGTCCTCCACGGTGTGGTGCTGGTCCACCTCCAGGTCGCCTCGCGCCTCCAGGCGCAGGTCCACGCCGGCATGGTAGGCCATGAGCTCCAGCATGTGGTCGAAAAACCCGATGCCCGTGGAGACCTCGCAGCGGCCTTCGCCGTCCAGGTCGAGCTCAAGCTTTACCCGCGTCTCAGCGGTATCCCTTTCCAGGCTCGATCTTCTCATCATGCTCATTAGATTAGCATACATGCACCGCGGTGTCGGACCCCGCTCAATTAAGGTGCCTGCGCATGGCCTCGGCATGGCGCACGAGGCCCTCCATGGCGGCGAGCGTCTGCACCACCGGCCCCAGGATGCGGTTGGCCCTGGGGTTGGAGAACACGATGTTGGAACGCTTGACGAAGTCGTACACCCCCAGGGGCGAGGCGTAGCGCGCCGCACCGCGGGTGGGGAGCACGTGGTTTACGCCCATGGCATAGTCTCCCAGGGCCACGGGTGATTCCGTGCCAAGGAACACGGAGCCCGCGTTGTGCACCCTGGGAAGCAGGGACGGGAAGTCCACGGTGGCCAGAAGGAGATGCTCCGGCGCGAGGTGGTTGGCGAGCCTGACCCCCTCTTCGAGGGTCTCCACCAGGACGGCGGTCGCCCTGTCCTCCAGGGCCTCGCCGGAATTCTCCAGGCGCTCTCCCACCCTCAGCGCCAGCTCCTCGCTGGTGGTTATCAGGCAGGCCCGCGCCCCTCCTCCGTGCTCCATCTGCGCGAGCATCTCCAGGGTCACGAACTCCTCATCCGCCTCCGCGTCAGCTATCACCACCAGCTCGCTCGGACCGGCCAGCATATCGATGCCCACCCGCCCGTAGACCTCCTTTTTGGCCAGGGTGACGTAGATGTTCCCGGGACCCACGATCTTCTCCACCGCCTTTACGGTCTCCGTTCCGTAGGCCATGGCGGCTATGGCCTGCGCGCCTCCCAGGCGGTAGACCTCGCTCACCCCCAAGAGCTTCAGGGCATACAGGGTGTAGGGGTTTACGCCGCCGTCGCGGCCGGGCGGAACGCACACCGCTATCTCCTGCACCCCCGCGACCTTGGCGGGTATAACCGTCATCATGGCCGTGGAGGGATAGGCGGCCATCCCGCCCGGGACGTACGCGCCCACGCGGTGCAGGGGCTTGAGCATCTGACCCAGGCGCGCGCCCTCCTCGGAGTCCCAGAAATCCGATTCCCAGGTCTGGTGGCGGTGAAAGGCGGTGATGGACCTCACCGCCGCGCGGACCGCCTCCGCGAATTCCCTTCCCACCGCCTCCGCGGACGCGTCCATCTCCGCCCGGGACACCCGCAGCCCCCTGGAAGAGATGTCCACCCCGTCGAGCTCCTGCGTCAGCTCCAGGAGGGCGGCGTCCCCTCCCCGCCTCACGCGATCGATTATCTCCTTCACCTCCGCGGCGGGGGTCTCCTCCAGCCAGAAGTCCCAGCCCAGGATGCGCCTCATCTCCTCCGCGTCTGCGAAATCCCCGTGTCTGACTATCCTCATCTGGACCGTCTCCGCCCCTTCCCTCGTACCGTTCTGCTTGACCGCTCGCTCTCCTCTTGCGGGTGCATACGCCCCGCCTATTCCAGCGCGATACACCCGTCGCCCAGGAGGGACAGTACCTCGGCATAAAGCGAACCGTCCGGATCCACGCGGTATTCGTCCGGCAATCGGAACACCTTGAGGGTGTCTCCCTCCTCAAGCTTGAGTTTAACAGGAGTGCCGCCGGGATGTCTTCCCAGCACTTCCTTGAGGTCCTCCAGGGTATCCCTTTCCGCCTGGTATCTCAATAGCCGGATGCAGAGCTCGCTGTCCTGCGACCCGCGCAGGCGAGGTTCCTTCAGCTCCAGCGCCACCACCCGCACCGTGCCACCCTCCTCGTCCCTCTCGCCCGCCTCCACCCTCGCCTTTACGCATACCACGCCGTCCTCCCGCAGGATCTCCCGGTGCTGGGAGTAGAGGGCAGGAAACACCGTGACCTCCACCCTTCCCGTGAGGTCCTCGAGGGTGAAGCCGGCCATGAGGTCGCCCTTCCTGGTCACCCTCTGGTTTATCTTGCCGATGATCCCCCCTATCCATTTCACGGCGCCGTCTCCCAGCTCGGGAAGGTCGGCGATCTCGCACTCCACGTGCCGCCGCAGTTCCTCCCGGACCTGCATGAGAGGGTGGTCGGAGACGTATATGCCCAACATCTCCTTCTCGTACGCCAGGAGCACGTCCTTGGACAGCTCCTCCTCCACCGGGTCGCCGCCCATGGGATCGTCCACGTCCTCGTCGCCGAAGAGGGAGAACTGACCCTCCTCCAGCAGGCGCTGTCTCTCGGCGGCCAGGTCCGCGACGCGGTCGTATACCTTGAGGAGGTGGTTGCGGGTATAACCCAGGAAATCGAAGGCGCCGCTCTTGATCAGGCTCTCCAGGGCTCGCTTGTTGACCACCCCGGAACCCACCCTGGTGCAGAAATCGAGCAGCGACTCGTAAGGCCCGTGCTCCCTGCGCAGGGCGATGATCCTCTCCGCGGCGTTATCCCCCAGGTTGCGAACCGCCGAGAGGCCGAATCGGATCCCCTCCTCCACCGGCGTGAACTCCTTGAGGCTCTCGTTGATATCGGGAGGGAGTATGGGGATGCCCAGCTTGCGGCATTCGTTGACGAACACCGGGACCTTGTCCTTGTTCCCGGTCACGCTGGTGAGGTTGGCGGCCATGAACTCCCGGGGATAGTGAGCCTTGAGGTAGGCGGTCTGGTAGGAGATGAAGGCATAGGCGGTGGAGTGGCTCTTGTTGAAGCCGTAGAACCCGAACTCCTTCACGAGGTCGAAGATCATCTGCGCCAGGCGGCGGTCGTAACCTCTCTCCACCGCGCCCTCCACGAACTTGGCGCGGTGCACCTCCATCTCCTTGGCCTTGCTCTTGGCCACCACCCCGCGCAGCACGTCCGCCTCGGCCATGCTGTAGCCCGCCATCTCCACCGCCAGGCGCATGACCTGCTCCTGGTAGAGGATGATTCCCATGGTCTCCTCCAGCACCGGCTTGAGGTCGGGATGGGGATATTCCACCGCGGCGCGCTTGTGCTTGCGGTTGACGTAGGTCTTCACCCACCCGCCGCGCAGGGGTCCCGGGCGGTAGAGAGCCAGGCAGGCGACGAGGTCCTCGAAGCAATCCGGACGCAGCTCCTGCAGCAGCGAGCGCATGCCCGCGCTCTCCAGCTGGAACACCCCGACCGTCTCGCCGCGCTGCAGGAGCTCGTAGGTCTTGGGGTCGTCCAGCGGTATCTCGTCCAGGTCTATGCGGACGCCGTGCATGCGCTGGATGTGGTCCAGGGTGTCGCTGATCACCGTGAGGGTGCGCAGCCCCAGGAAGTCCATCTTCAGGAGGCCGATCTCCTGGATGGTGGACATGTCGAACTGGGTCACCACCTCTTCGTCCGAGCCGCGGCGCTGCAGGGGCGTGTACTTGCACAGTTCGTCGTCGGCGATCACCACCCCCGCGGCATGGATGGAGTCCTGACGGGTGATACCCTCCAGGTTGCGCGCGGTATCGACGATCTTGCGCGCGAGCTCGTCCGACTCGTAGGCCTCCCTCAGCTCCGGAGAGATCTCCAGGGCCTGGTCTATGGTGATGTTCAATATGCTGTCCGGGACCATCTTGGCCAGGCGGTCGACCTTGCCGTATTCCAGGTTGAACACCCTTCCCGCGTCGCGGATCGCGGCCCTGGCGGCCATGGTGGAGAAGGTGACGATCTGGGCCACGCGGTCCTCGCCGTACTTGCGGCTCACGTACTCGATGACCTCGGGACGTCGCTTGTAGCAGAAGTCGATGTCAATGTCGGGCATGGTGCGGCGCGAGGGGTTCAGGAAGCGCTCGAAGAGGAGGCCGTAGCGCATGGGGTCCACGGTGGTGATGCCGAGGCAGTAGGCGGTGAGGGAGCCCGCCGCCGATCCCCTTCCCGGGCCGACCATGATGCCGTTCTCCTTCGCGTAGCGGATGAAATCCCAGACGATGAGGAAATACCCCGAGAAGCCCATCTCCTGGATGACCGAGAGCTCGTAGCGCAGCCTCTCCTCCAGCTCCGGGGTGACTTCCCGGTAGCGGCGGCGCAGTCCCTCCCATGCCAGCTTCTCCAGGTAGCCGTCGATGTCGTAACCCTCCGGCACCTGGTACCTGGGGAGGAGGTAGCGGCCGAATTCGAGCTCCACGTTGCAGCGCTCCGCGATCTCCACCGTGTTGGACAGGGCCTCCGGCACCTCCCCGAAGAGCCCGCTCATCTCCTCGTAGCCCTTGAGGTAGAACTGGTCGCTGGAGAAGCGCAGCCTGTCCTCCTGGTCGAGGGTGGAGTTGGTCTGGATACACAGAAGGACATCGTGGTGGATGCTGTCCTCCCTGCGCACGTAATGGAGGTCGTTGCTGGCCACCACGCCTATGCCGAGCTCCTCCGCCAGCTGCAGCAACCCCGGGTTGATCTTCTTCTCTTCCGGGAGGCCGTGGTCCATGAGCTCGAGGAAGAAGTTCCTCTCCCCGAAGATCTCCCGGTACTCGCGCGCCGCCGCGGCGGCCCCCTCGTAATCGTCTCCCAGAAGGCGAGAGGCGACCTCCCCCTTGAGGCATGCGGAACAGGCGATGATGCCCCCGTGATAAGCGCGCAGCGCCTCTTTGTCCAGGCGAGGCTTGTAATAGAAGCCGTCCATGTAGGAGATGGTGACCAACTTCATGAGATTGCGGTAGCCCTCCAGGTTCTCCGCCAGGAGCAGGAGGTGGTAGTTGGGGTCCTCCTTCACCGGCTTGCGGTCGAACCGCGAGCCCGGCGTGATATAGGCCTCCACTCCGATCACGGGCTTTATCCCCTGCCTCACCGCCTCGCGGTAGAAGGGCACCACGCCGTACATGCCCCCGTGGTCGGTGATGGCCAGGGCCTCGTAGCCCATCTCCCTGGCCGAGGAAACCAGGTTCGGGATGCGCGCAGCGCCGTCCAGCATGGAATACTCGGTGTGATTGTGCAGGTGCACGAAGGGCACTCCCAACTCCTCACCTCCGCTCTCCGGGTGCGGCTCCCCGCTCGAGGCCAGGTCCATGCAGAAAAGCGGCTTCACCGCTACACGGGGGATTTCGCCATCCCGCCCGCCGGGACCTTTCCGTCACCGGCCGGTGTTATTATAACCTCCCCCGGGGACAACCGCCGCGGCGCCCGGGGGAGGGAATGGTCCGGACACGTGAGCGCGAGCAGACCTTCGCGCAGGCAGACGGCGCGGAGAGGACGGGAGGAGGAGGATCATGCGCCTGAGTTACACCGCCATCAGCTCCTACGAGCGATGCCCCCTTTCCTACCGATACCGCTACCTGGACGGCATAGAGGAGGAGCCCAGTCCGCATCTCTCCTTCGGCCGCAGCCTGCACGCCGCTCTGGAGTGGCTGTACCAGCGCGACGTCCCCGAGCCCCCTTCCCTGGAGGAACTGCTGGACTACCTGGTCACCTGCTGGAGCAGCGAGGGGTTCGAGGACCAGGAGCAGGAGAAGTCCTTTCTCGCTCACGCGCGAGAGGTCCTCAGCTGCTTCTACCACCTCAACGTGGGCGACTTTCGCCTCCCGGTGGCCCTCGAAGCGCGCTTCGAGCTGGACATGGGCGACTACGTGCTCTCCGGGGTCATAGACCGCGTGGACCGCCATCCCGACGGCAGATACGAGATAATCGACTACAAGACCAACCGCAGGCTCCCCGAACTCTCAAGGCTGCGCGAGGACCTCCAACTCCCCATCTATCAGATCGCCTGCGGGGAGATATGGGGGATCACCCCTTCCAAGCTCACCTTCTATTACCTGGTGCCCAACCAGCGATTCTCCACGCGCCCACTGGACGGGGAGGGCCTGGCGCGCGTCAGGGAGCGCATCGACCTCGTCGCCTCCCGCATAGCGCGCGGTGAATTCGACCCCAGCCCCAACCGCCTCTGTCCCTGGTGCTCCTACCGGGACATCTGCCCGGCCTTCCCCCGCGAGGAGGACGAGGAGGAGGGCTACCGCTCCCGCTACCGCGCGCTCCTTCAGCGCCGGGAGAGACTGGAGGCGCTCATCGGAGAACTGGAGGAAGAGATGGCGTCGCGGGGTGTTTCAACCGCCATGGAGAGCGGAGGCGAGGACGGGGACGCCCAGCCCTCATAGGCCTCTCGTGTTGAAGCCCATGGTCATGAAGCCGCGCGCGGCGTTTCCGCCCCCGGCCTTTCGGACTTCGGAGTCTTCGCTTCCCGCCTCACCGTCGTCGCCGCGAACCACCGGAGCAGCGCGCGGCGACGAGGGCTTACCCGCCGGAAGGGAGGCCTCCGGGGACTCCTCCCCCGCGGTTACGCGCTCATGATGTCCCGACCCGTTCGTATAGGCAGACCTGGCGCGGTAGTACACCTTCCGCCCCTCGTCGAAACGGTCCAGAATCCCCAGCCGCACCAGGCTCTCGAGCTGCGGCTCCACGTCTTCACTGGTCCTGGCGAGGTGCTCGGCGACCTCCTCGCAGGTACAGAGGCGGTGGGGGTAGCGGTTGAAAAAGGCTATCACCTCTACCCTTACCAGCTTGCCGGACATCTTCCCTCCCCGTGTTTCCTCTTTCTGCCGCTTCCCTGCCGTTTCCTCGCCCTGAGATGATTATCAGTATCCGTCCCTCCCGTACCAAGCAACGCTCCGTCAAAGGCGCAAAATCTCTACCGAGAGGTAACATATGGGGGATGAACGGGGCGCCCAAGCCCTCCGGAGAAAGGCGGCGGGAAGCGCCCGGGCGCGCGGGCGGCGTCTCCTCGATGAAGCCGCCCCGCCTCCGGGACCACCGCCTCATCGCGAGGCCGCTGCTCCCCGCCAGACGCGGCGCGATGTCCTGGATTCACGTCCTTGCAGCCCGATGGCCGGCGGCACCCTCGCCGATGCGGCATCCTCCATCCCCCGGGCACTGAGGTCAGAACGACATCGCGATATACGGAGCCCACGGGCGCGCGGAGGCCCGGACCCGGCGCACCGTCTCCGCACAGGACGCCAAACGGAGCCCACGGGCGCGCGGAAGCCCGTATTTGACCTCTCGAGGTCGAAAAGCTTTGGAATAAGGGATCTAATGGTGAGCGGAGGTCCCTGGTGGTGATGGGGTGTTCCGCCGGGCTATCTCTGAGCGTGTCAGGACATCCCCATGGCCGCGTCGTTAGCCCTGGTGGCGTCCTTCTCCTCCCGCTTCCGAAAGGATACGGATACGGGGGGAAGGTAGCGGTAATATACCTCCTTTCCCCTCGCCCTCTCCTGCAGGATACGCAGCTGTACCAGCTTCTTAAGCTGCGCCTCCACACGGAGCCGGTCGCGCCCAATGGCCTCCGCCATGCGCTCCGGCGTGCACTCCATGCCCGGATGGCGGTGAAAGTGGGTGATGAGCTCGATGCGTATAATGCTGTCGCAGGCCCCGTTCCCGCCGGGGAAGACCCTCTCGCCTTGCAAACGGCTCATGAGACCTCCTTTCACTATGATTATCAACGTCTCGCGGGAAAATGATGAGGAGATTCCCGAAAGCGTGCCATATGAAGGCTTGAATGGTCAATTCGGGGGGTGAACGGGAGCTCTAGGTGCGCGCCTTCCGCGACTCCAGGACCTCGAGGGCGGCCTCCAGGTCCCCGGGCAGAGGATCCTCGAACTCCATCTCCTCCCCGCTCACGGGATGCCTGAAAGCGAGCTTCCATGCATGCAGGAACTGCCGCCCTATGCCCAGCTCGGCCTCGAGCGGTCCGGGACGCCCGTACTCCCGGTCCCCTACCACGGGATGCCCTATATAGGCCATGTGCACCCGTATCTGGTGGGTCCGCCCCGTCTCCAACTCCGCCTCGAGCAGGGAGGCGCGCCCCAGCTCCCGCAGCACCCGGAAATGGGTGACCGCCTTTCTCCCCGAGACCGCGTTCACCGCCATGCGCCTGCGGTTCCGTTCGTCCCTTCCCACCGGCACGTCGACCGTTCCCAATCCCGTGGCGGGGACGCCGTACACCAGCACCAGGTAATAGCGGTGCAGGGTCCGTTTCCCGATCATCCTCTGCAGCAGGAGGTGGGAGCGGTCGTTCTTGGCCACCACCAGCAGACCCGAGGTATCCCGGTCCAGGCGGTGGACGATGCCCGGCCTGCTCACCCCTCCAACGCCGGAAAGTCCCGGCAGGGCATGCAGCAGGGCGTTGACCAGCGTGCCCTCGCGGTGGCCGGCGGCGGGGTGCACCACCATGCCCGCCGGCTTGCTCACCACCGCCAGGTCATCGTCCTGGTAGATAACGCGTATGGGTATGTCCTGCGCCGCAGGCTCGGGTGGAACGGGGTCCGGGAGGCGGGCCTCCAACCTCTCCCCGGCGCTCACCAGATGGCTCTTGCGGGCGGGGGCGCCGTCCACCCGTACCCCGCCCTCGGCGATGACGCGCTGCGCCGCGGCGCGGCTCATCCCGGTATGTCGCGAGATGCAGACGTCCAGCCTCGTGCCCTGATCCTCCGCGGAAGCGGTGAACGCGAAGACCCTCAAGCTACCTTGCCTCCGGCAGCAATCGTCTCCTGAAGACCAGCACCAGCCCCGCTGCCACGAACGCCGCCGCGCTCAAGACCTGGAAGAAAAGGCTTCCCGAGGGCCTGGAGTGAAAGCGGAAGAACTCGTTCACGAAGCGTGCCACGGCATAGAGCATGATGAAGGCGAGCATGGTCTCGCCCCGGTAGCGGAAACGCCTGTGTACCGCAAGCAGGATCACGAATATGGCGAGGTCCATGATGATCTCGTAGATCTGGGTGGGATGGACGGGGTTCGCGGGCATGCCCATGGTCTTCTGGGTCTGGAGGGGAAAGGTCACCGCCCAGGGCAGCCCGGAGGACTTACCGAAACAGCAGCCGTTGAGGTAACAACCCACCCTGGCCACCGCCAGCGCCGCCGGCACCGCGAGGCCTCCGGAATCCAGGACCTCGCCGATGGAGAGGCCGCGGAACCTGACCACCGCAGCGGCGGCCGCGATGCCGAAGATGAAGCCGCCGTAGAAGACCAGTCCCTGCACGTTCCAGAACTTGAAGGCCTCCCACCAGGAGGACGAGAACTCGCTCCAGTGACCGAGGACGTAGAAGACACGCGCGCCGATGATCCCGCCCACCGCCGCCGCCAGCACCAGCTCGAAAACCACGTAGGCGTCCACGAAGCGGCGCCGCAGATACCAGAAGCTCACCAGCATCCCCACGATGAAGGCGAGTGCCAGGAAAAACCCGTAGGCGTGCACGGTCAGCGGTCCGATGTGGAAGAGCTCGGGTCTCAAGCGGATTTCCTCCCTTTTCCCGTGTACTCTCGAAGCCGCGGCATCCCGGGGGCGCGGGTCAAGCGCCGCCTTTCTCCCTCTCCCTCCCCGGCCGCGTGCGCGTCGTATCCATGATCACCGCCAGCAGCACCATCCCCACCCCGACCACGATGGTGGTGTCCGCCAGGTTGAACACCGGCCAGAAACCAACGTCGATGAAATCCACCACCGCGCCCAGGGCGATCCTGTCGATGATGTTACCCACGGCCCCGCCCATTATCAAGCCCAGCCCGGCCTGGAACAGGCGCCCGCCCGGCCTCCCCCATCTCCAGAGCGCCAGGAGGAGAACCGCGAACACCGCGATGCTGGCCAAAAAGAGGGGCCATGACCTGCCCTGGATGATGCCGAAAGCGGTGCCGGGATTGCGCACCTGCCGCAGTTTGACAAAGGAGAGGGAAACGACCCTGTCCCCCTGGGGCAGGAATACCCTCACCATCGCCTTGCTCGCCTGGTCGAGGGCCAGGGCCACCAGGAAGGCGGCCGCCAGCGTCAGCGGGAGGCCTTTTCTTCCTTCTGCTTGCACGGGATACAGAGGCTCGCGTAGGGCAAGGCCTGGAGCCGTTCCAGGGGGATGTCCGACCCGCAGGTCACGCACTTGCCGTAGGTGCCCTCCTCTATGCGCTCGAGGGCTTCGTTTACCTTCTGCAGGATGTCCTTCACATTCTCGGATAGCGAGAGGTCCCTTTCCCTCTCGAAGGTCGCGGTGCCGCTCGCCGCGTAATCCTCCTCGAAGGGCATCTCGCCCGAGAACTCCGACTGCGAGGAGTGCAGGTTCCCCTCCTCCAGGTCGTGGTATTCCTTCTCGAGCGATTCCTTCTCCGCGAGAAGTATCTTCTTAAAAGCAGCCAGTTGCCTCTTGTTCATGCCGCTCCTCGTCGCCTTTGCCTGCGTCCCAGCATTATCCCTATTATGCACGATTCTTTTTTTCGCACAAGTGCCGGGCGGACGCCGATAGCCCGCGGGCAACAACCTCGAAAACCCCCAAGCGAACCGGCCTCGATCCAGTCATTTGGGGATGGAGCCGACGACCCGCCGCCCCCGCCGGCGCAAGACGCCGGCCATCCCGGCGCCGGTCGGCGGTGGATATGCGTTGATTCCCCCGCCGGATCTGGAGAGCGTGATCCCCCGGGAAGGCGTCTCGGACCGGGCGTCGTGAGCCGGGTCAGCCCTCCACCACCGCCAGGCAGCGGTCGCATATCTCCGGATGCGAGGGGTTCTCCCCCACCGTGGTGCGGTAATTCCAGCAGCGGGCGCATTTTTCTCCCGGCGCCCTTGCCACCCGCACAACGACCTCCTCCCGGCCCTCCTCCTCTTCCACCTCCACCCTGGAGACGATGAAGAGGGTGGGGAGCAGGTCCAGCCTGGCGCGCAGTTCAGATGCGCGGCCGGGGGGCGCCAGCAGGCGCACCTCCGCCTCCAGAGAGGTCCCCATCTCCCTGGAGGCGCGCTTCTCCTCCAGGGATTTCGTCACCATCTCCCGCACCTCGAGCAGGCGCGCGAACTCCTCCTCCAGCCCGGCGTCCTTCCATTCCGCGGGCGGTTCGGGCCATCCGGCCAGCTGCACGCTCTCCTCCTCGGCGCCCGCCAGGTTGGACCAGGCCTCCTCGGCGGTATGGCAGAGCACGGGGGCCATGAGGCGCACGAGGTTGTCGAGGAGGTGATAGATGGCCGTCTGCGCCGACCTCCTCTGGGGAGAAGCGGGCGCGAAGGTATAAAGGCAGTCCTTGCGCATATCCAGATAAAGGGCGCTGAGGTCCACGGCGCAGAAGTTGTGCAGGGAATGGTAGACCACATGGAGCTGGTACTCCTCGTAAGCCCGGGTACAGCGCCGCACGAGGTCGTGCAGCCGTGAGAGGATCCACCTGTCCAGGTCCTCCATCTCCCCTGGAGGCAGGGCATGTTCGGCGGGGTCGAAATCGTAGAGGTTCCCCAGCAGGAAGCGCAGGGTGTTGCGGATCCTGCGGTAGGCCTCCACCAGGCGGTCGAAGATCTCCCGGGAGGCGGGGATGTCCACGGTGTAATCCGCCGCCGCCACCCACAGGCGCAGGATGTCGGCGCCGAGGGTGTCGCAGATATCCATGGGGTTGATGACGTTCCCCAGGAGCTTGGACATCTTCCTGCCCTCGCCGTCCACGACGAAGCCGTGGGTGAGCACGGAGCGGTAGGGAGGCGCTCCTCGCTTGCCCACCGCGGTGAGCATGGAGGTCTGGAACCAGCCGCGGTGCTGGTCGCTCCCCTCCAGGTACATGTCGCTGGGCCAGGCGAGTCCCTCCCACTGCGTGAGCACCGCCTCGTGGCTGACGCCGGACTCGAACCACACGTCCAGGATGTCCATCTCCTTGCGGAAACGCGTCGATCCGCATCCCGGACACGAGAAACCGTCGCCCAGTATCTCCGACGGCTCCCGGCTGAACCACGCGTCCGCGCCCTCCCGGGCGATCATCTCCTCCACCTTGCGCAGGGAATCGGGCGTGAACAGCTCTCCTCCGCATTCCACGCAGTAAAAGGCGGGAATGGGGACCCCCCACGCCCTCTGGCGCGAGATACACCAGTCGGGCCGGGACTCCAGCATCCCCTTCATGCGGCGGCTGTTCCAAGAGGGTATCCACACCACCTCCTCCATGGCCGCCAGGCAGCGCTCGCGCAGGGTCGCCCCCTGGTAGGGTATATCCACCCCCACGAACCACTGTGGGGTCGCCCGGAAGATGACCGGTCCCTTGCAGCGCCAGCAGTGTGGATAGGAATGGGGCAGCTCTCCCCTGCCCAAAAGGAGACCTCGGGCGGCGAGGTCGTCCATGATGCGCGGGTTGGCGTCCTCTATGAACAGGCCTTCGAACTCCGGGGCTTCGGAGGTGAACCTCCCGAGGTCGTCCACGGGCATGACCATGGGCAGGTCGTATTCCAGACCCACGTGGTAATCCTCCTCGCCGTGGCCGGGGGCGATATGCACCGCCCCCGTCCCCTGCTCGGTGGTGACGTATTGCGAGGTGACCAGCCTGGAACGCCGCTCCCGCCAGGGGTGGCGCGCCTCAAGCCCCGCCAGATCCCCGCCTCGGTAGCGCGCCACCTCAGCGTGTTCGCCGATCCCCATCTCCTCCATGGCGCGCTCCAGGAGGGGAGCGCCCACCAGGATGCGTCCCTCCGCGGTCTCCGCCAACACGTACTCCATATCCGGGTGAAGGGCGATGGCCACGTTGGCCGGAAGGGTCCACGGGGTGGTGGTCCATATCACCACCGACGCCTCTCCCCCGTCCCCGGGGAGCCCGTCTACGAGGGGAAAGCGCACGTAGATGGAGGGGGAGACCTTATCCCGGTATTCCAGCTCCGCCTCTGCGAGGGCGGTTACGCAGCGCGGGCACCAGTGGATGGGCTTGCGGCTGCGGTAGACCAGCCCCTTTTCCAGCAGGTCCGCCAGCACGCCGATGTTCACCGCCTCGTAGGAGGGCTTCAGGGTCAGGTAGGGGTTCTCGAAATCGCCGCGTACCCCCAGCCGCTGGAACTGCTCCGATTGGCGCCCCACGTAATGCAAGGCGTAGTCGCGACAGCGCTTCCGGATCTCCATCACATCCAGCCTGCTCTTCTCCTCTCCCAGCAGGCGCTCCACGTTGTACTCGATGGGCTGGCCGTGGCAGTCCCAGCCCGGCACATAGGGACAGAAATGCCCGCTCATGCTCTTGTAGCGGATGATGATGTCCTTGAGTATCTTGTTAAGGGCGGTGCCCAGGTGAAGGTCGCCGTTGGCATAGGGAGGTCCGTCGTGCAGGATGAAGGGAGGAAGGTCCCTGGTCTTCTCGAGCACCTTGCGGTATATGTCCCTCTCCCTCCACGCCCGCTGGATCTCGGGCTCGCGCCGCGGCAGGTCGGCCTTCATGGGGAAATCGGTGCGCGGGAGGTTAAGGGTCTTACGGTAATCCATTCTCTCTCATCTCCGTTTTACTTGGGATTTTGCTCCATTATTAACACGCGCGTAATCATAGCGCAACCGCGGTAGGCATGGCCTCGGGAGGTCTCTCGCCGAAGCGGCGCGTCCGCGGGACATTCCGCGACCGCGTCCGTAATGAGAGGACGGCGCCGTCCTTATGGCCTTAAAGGGATTTCTCCTCTAACTCGCGGAATAGAGGGGAAACGTCGAAGGTCGTGCCTCCCGGGGATGCGCGCGACAGGGCTCTACCTGTATATAAGGCCGCTCTCGGGGTATATCATTATCTCGTGGAGATCTCGTGGAGAGGCTCTCCGCGCTATCACGGATGGTGGAAGAGATGCCCGTTTTCGAGGAACCCGCGATCAGGGAGCATCCCGAGGGATGCGTTTGCGAGGTGCGGGTGAGGCCTGGGTCCTCCCGCAGCCGCGTGGACGGCCTGGTGGGAGGCCGGGTGGCAATAGCGGTTCACTCCCCACCCCAAAAAGGCCGGGCCAACCGCGAGGCGCTGCGCGTCCTCGCCTCGTTCCTCGGGGTTCCGCCCTCGAGCCTCGCCGTGCTGAGGGGCGAGACCTCCCGCGACAAGACCGTCCTCGTGCGAGGTCTGCCATGCGGGGAGGCGTCGCGCATCCTGGCATCGTTCCCCCAAAGCGAACCGCGGTAAGCTCCTGCCGTCCTCGAGGCATCATCCCTTTCCTCCGATAATGCGGCATCCCTTCGGCCAACCCCCGCAGTCGCAACGGCGCCCGTTTTTCGTTGGTTGCGAATGCTGACCGGCGGCCCGGGCCGGAAATGTCCCATGTCCGGGGCTGACCCCACTCTTCTTTTATTCCCAGAAGAAGTGCTTCTCGCCCCCACCAGGTTCCTCCGGCGGGGGAGGCGGCGGCGGGGCGGGAGGCGCCTCCTGCTCCATGCTGCGCCGCATGATCTCCATCTCTTCCTCGGGAGTGAGAAGCGGTCGCCTCGCCTGCGGAGCCGGCGCGGCGGCGGGCTCGGGCGCCGGTGGCGCCTGTTCGTATGCGGGCGCTGCGGGCTCTGGCGCCGGGGGCGCCTGTTCGTATGCGGGAGCTACAGGCTCGGGCGCCGACGGCAACGGCTCGGCGGCCGGCGCCACGGTCTGCGGGGGCTGCGAGTAGGGCGGGGTCTCCACCTCCGCCGGCGCCCGGTAACGGCCGAAGTCCGGCTCGGGGATGGAAGGAGATGCCATCTCCTCGGCCGCGGGCGGTGGTGCGAGGGGCTCGGCGGGGGCGGCAGACACCTCCAGCGAGGGCTCCGCAGCCGGTGGCGCGGGCTCGGGGGCTACCCGGATCTCGGCTGCGGGAGCAGGCGCGGCGGCCACGGGCTCCTCGCGCAGCTCGGCGGCCGCAAGCCTCGCCTCGTAGTCCTTCATCAACGCCCGGTTCTTATCCAGGAGCTCGTTGATGGTCGCTATATAGTTCATCACCTGGTCCCTGATGCCCGCGAAGGCCTGGGAGATGCGGCTGCGCTCCGCCCTTGCCTCCTCGAGCATGCGCAGGCTCTGCTCCTGGGCCTCCTTGAGCATGGCATCCGCCTGGTTGCGTGCCTCCATCACGATGTTGTCGGCGCTCTTCTGGGCATTGATGATGGCGTTCTGCAGAGTCTGCTGCATGGAGTCGAACTGGCTCGCCTTCTGCCGCATGGATTCCACCAGCTCGGCCTGCTCCTGGTTGCGGTGCAGCAGCCTTTCGAGCTCATCCGCGACCATGTCCAGGAAGGCGTCCACCTCCTCCTTGTTATAACCTCCCACGCGTACGGTGCTGAACTCCTTGTGATGGATATCCATGGGGCCAATAGCCAACTCAACCGCCTCCTTCGGGACACGCCACACCCACTGCCAACCTGAACCTATAAGAGCGGCACCCTCCCTCCGGGTTGCCGCGCGGCGCCTCGAGAGCCTCGCCCACTATTATTCTATCGGGGCTTCCGCGCCGCAAGTTAATCCCCTTCCACCTTCTTCCCGACTAACCGAAGACCCGACGCACCAGCCACTGCAGGAAAAAGATCAGCAGGATGAGCACGGTGGGGGAGAGATCCAGGGCCACCCCTTCTCCCACCGGGATGGTGGGGAGGAAGCGGCGCAACGGCGAGAGCAACGGCTCGGTGATATCGTAGATGAACACCACCGCCGATCTCACCCTCCGCGGCCAACGCACCGGAAGCCACCCTATGATCACCCTCGCGAAGACCATCAGAAGATAGGCGAACAATATCCACCACAGGATATCTCCGATGGTCTCCAAATCAGACCTCCTGGGCCCGCCTCCAGGCCGCCGTCAAGGCCTTGTAGAACGCGTTGCGCAGGCCGGCCTCCTCCAGGGCTTCCAGCGCCACGATGGTGGACCCGCCGGGAGAGGTCACCATGTCCTTGAGCTGGCCGGGGTGCATTCCCGTCTCCCGGAGCATCCTGCCCGCCCCCAACATGGTCCCCGCCGCGAGCCGCAGGCTGAGCTCGCGGTCCAGGCCCAGCTTTACCCCCGCATCGCCAAGGGCCTCCGCGATGACGTAAAAATAAGCGGGGCCGCATCCGGAAAGGGCCATGGCGGCGTCCTGCAGCCTCTCCTCCACCTCGTAAACCTCTCCCAGGGAGGAGAAGATGGCCCTCGCCGTCTCCCGCGCCCTCTCCCCCGCCGCGGCGCCGTAGCTGAGCACGGATACCGCCTCTCCCACCATGGCGGGGTTGTTGGGCATCACCCGCACCACCTCCGTCCCGGGCGGAAGCAGACCCTCGATGAACTCCGTCTTCTTCCCCATGGCGATGGAGACCACCGCCTGTCCCGGCTTAAGCGCGCCCGCTAACTCCCGCAGCACCTCCTCCATCTTCTGCGGCTTCACCGCCAGCAGCACCACCTCCGCTCCCGCGGCCGCCTCGGGGTTGGAGGTCGAGACCCGCACGCCGTATTCTTCCGCCAGGTAGCGCAGGCGGTCCTCGAGCACGTCGCTGACCACCACTTCTTGCGGGGCCGCCCATCCGCTACGCAGCAGCTCCTTGAGTATGGCCTCGGCCATCTTTCCGCCGCCGATAAAGGCGATCCTGGTCATTCCGCCTCTCCTCTTCCCGTCTGGCCTTTCTCCGTGGTTCAGAACTGGTTGAAGAACCCTTTTTCGCGCAGCCACCGCTTGTCCTCTGCGGACACCTCCACGTTGTGGGGGGTGAGGAGGAAGACCCTCTCCGCCACGCGCTGGATGCCGCCATCCAGGCCGTAGGTGAGGCCGCTGGCGAAATCGATGAGCCGCTTCGAGAGCTCCGCGTCGGCCTGCTGCAGGTTGATGATCACCGGGATGTCGGCCTTGAACTTCTGCCCGATCTGCTCGGCGTCGTTGAAGGACTTGGGCTCCACCATGTGCACGCGCACCTGCCTGCTGGGAACCGGCTGCACGGACGCGAGGCGCGCCTCCTCGCGCTGGGCGCGCCGCGACACCACCGGCTCCACGGCGGCCGGCTGCACCTCGTCGTATTCCAGCATCTCCTCGAACTCGTCATCCTCCACCAGGCCTAAATAGATCAGCGCCCTGCGAAAGAATCCAGCCATGCCTGCACCTCCCCGTCACCTCGCGAATATGGCCGTGCCCACGCGCAACATGTTCGCTCCCTCCTCCACGGCCACCTCGAAATCCTGCGTCATCCCCATACTGAGGATCTCCAGACCCGCACCTCCGCCCTCTCCTTCCAACCTCTCGCGCAGCTCCCGCAGCCTGCGGAAGCAGGGCCGAGTCTCTTCCGGGTCGCCGGCCAGCGCCGCCATGGTCATCAGGCCCCGCACACGCACGTTGGGAAGCGAACGTGCCTTCTCCAGCAGTCCGGCCACCTCCTCCTCCGCGAGGCCGAACTTGCTGGCCTCTCCGGTCACGTTCACCTGCAGGAGGACGTCCTGTACCACGTCGATCCCTCGTGCCCGCTCGTGTATCGCCTCCAGCAGGCGCTCGCTGTCCACGCTGTGTATAAGGGCTACCCTGCCCACCACCATATTAACCTTATTCCTCTGCAGATGGCCAATGAAATGCCACTCGAGGCCGGCCCCGAGGCGCTCCAGCCTGCCGGTCAGCTCCCGGGCGCGGTTCTCCCCGAACGCCCGCTGCCCCGCTCCCACCGCCTCCATCACCAACTCGTCGGGCACGTTCTTGCTCACCGCGACCAGGACGATCCCGCCGGGATCGCGGCCGCTGCGCTCGGCCGCCGCCGCGATGCGTTCCCTCACCGCCGCAAGGTTCTCCGGCACCCCCGGCATCCTCGTGCACCTCCGCGTCTATTCCTCGAAGCCAACCATGGTCACCCCGTGCAGCTGGCGCAGCGCCTCCATGACCTCCATGAGGTTCACCTTCGCCGTAACGTTCGCCCGCAGGAGGAGGCTGCATTCCGTCTGGGGCGCCAGGCACTGCTCGAAGCGCAGCAGTACCGCCTTCACCCGGTACTGCGCCAGGGTGGCGGTCACCTCCTCCACCAGGCCGGGCCGGGCAACGCTCCTCACCGTGAAATATATCCTGCGGCGCAGAAAGCGCGCGATCACCCTCTCCTCCACCCAGGGCAGGGCCACCAGCACCACCAGGATGATGCCCGTGGCGTATAGGCAGGGCAGGAAATACCCCGCACCGGCGGCCATGCCCACCGCCGCCGTGGCCCACATGGTGGCCGCGGTGGTGATCCCCACCACGTGCGTCCCCGCGTAGACCACGATGACGCCGGCTCCCAGGAAGCCGACGCCCACCACCACCTGGGCGGCGATCCTCGCGGGGTCCGACCCCGGGAAGGCGGCCAGGGACATCACGGTGAAGAGAGACGCCCCGATGGAGATCATGATGTAGGTGCGGAAGCCCGCGGGCCGGTCTCCCCTCTCCCGTTCCACGCCGATGAGGCCGCCGCAGGCGGCGGCCATGAGCAACCTGAGGATGATCTCCCCCCCGCTCACCGCCGCCTACTCCCCCCCCACCATCCTCACATCTCCGCACTCCCCCCTCGCCTCTCCCCAGGACACCTCCACCTTGGCGACGCGCGCTGAGGGAGAGCCCTCGTGGCACCACTCCACCATCTTCCTCACCGCTTCTTCCTCGCCCTCGAAGACCGCCTCCACGCGGCCGTCGTAGCGGTTGCGCACCCAGCCAGTCAGGCCGAGCTCCCTGGCCATATCCACGGCATATGAGCGGTAATACACCCCCTGCACCCTTCCCGATACCAGCACGTGCGCCCTCGCCATCATGGCCGCGTCACCCGTCCTCCCGCTCCCTCCAGATCAACGCTCCCTGTCTGCCCGTCACCCCTTCCCTCCGGAAGGAGAAATACCGGGGTTCGCAGCAGGTACAGCCCCCCGCGCAGTGGATGTTCCTCTCCTCCATCCCGCACCTCATCAGGTTGATGATGTTGGCGCGCCGCAGGTCCAGGCTCAACTCCTCTCCCCTGCGCCTCACCACCCCTTTTCCGGGATATTCTTCGACAAACAGCTCCGCCCTGCCTTCGTCCACCCGGTAGCAGCAGGGCCCTATGCAGGGGCCGATAACCGCCTTCGCCCGGGAGGCATCGATCCCCGTCCTCTCCTCCACCACACGGCAGGCGATCCCCGCGATGTCGCCGATGGTTCCGCGCCATCCCGCGTGCAGCATGGCCATGATGCCGTGCTCCGGGTAGGCGATGGCCAGGGGGACGCAGTCCGCGGTAAGCACGCAGAGGGCGAGGCCTTCTCGCGTGCCCAGCAGGCCGTCGGTCTCCCGCAGGGCCTCTCCGGAGATGCCCTCGCTCCCCCCGGCGAGGTCGTCCGCCCAGGCCACGCGCAGGCCGTGCGCCTGTTCCGGGTAGGCGATGCGCCTTCCGTCGATGCCCAGCGCCTTCGCCAGGATGGCGCGGTTCTCCGATACCTTCCGCGGGTCGTCTCCGGTGTGGAAGGCCAGGTTCAGGCTCCGGTAGGGGGGGTCGCTCACCCCTCCACGTCGGTCGGTGAAGACGAGGCGGAAGCCGGGGCCGAGGAGATGCCCCGCCTCCAGCCATCCCGGGCGGGAGCCCCCGTCCGCGCCGTTCCTCGCACCCCCTTCATCCCCCGACGGACTGCTCCCCATCCAGCACCTCCAGGAGCACCTTGTAGATGCGCCTGCCCACCACCTTCTGCGCGGTGAGCCGCATGCCCTCGAAGGTCACCGACTCCCCCTGCTTGGGAATCTTTCCCATGAGGTTGTAGATCAGTCCGCCCAGGGTGTCCCACTGGTGCGCCGGCAGGCATGTCCCCAGCAGCTCGTTGATGTCATCGATGGGGATGCGGGCATCGAAGATGTACCTGCCGTCACCCAGGCTCTCGTAGAGCTCCATGGCGCTGTCGTACTCGTCGAAGATCTCTCCCACGATCTCCTCCAGCAGGTCCTCGATGGTCACGAGCCCCGAGGTCCCTCCGTATTCGTCAAGCACGATGGCCATGTGGATGGTGAGGGTGCGCAGCTCGGTGAGGAGCTCGCTCACCCGCTTGGTCTCGGGCACGAAATACGCCTCCCGAAGGAGGTCCCTGGGCTTGACGTCGCTCTCTCCGCGCTTGAGGTAGGGGAGCAGGTCCTTGGCGTACAGCACCCCGGTTATATGGTCGAAATCACGGTGATAGACGGGTATGCGCGAGAATCCCGTGCGCATGATCACCTCCAGGGCTTCCTCCAGGTTGGCGCCGTCTTCCAGCATCACCATGTCCGTGCGCGGGATCATCACCTCGCGGACCAGGGTGTCGCCGAAATCGAAGATGGAGTGGATGAGCTTCTTCTCCTCTTCCTCGATGACGTCCTGCTCCTCCGCCGCGGAGACCAGGGCCTTGATGTCTCCCTCGGTCACGAAGGGCCCTTCCTTGATGGTCTTGCCCCCGAACATGCGGATGACCCCGTTGGAGACCATGATCAGCAGGCGCACCAGAGGATAGAAGAGCCCGGAAAGGGCTTTGATCGCGGGCGCCACCGCCAGGGCCACCCTCTCGGGGTGGTTGGTGGCGTAGGTCTTGGGCGCCATCTCCGAGAAGATGAAGATGAAAAAGGTCATGGCGCCGGTGGCGATGGCGGCGGCCAGCGGGAGTTCGAAGGCCAGGGCCAGGCCGGTGGCGATGGCCGACGCGCCCACCTGCACCAGCAGGGTGAGCATGAGGATGGTGGAGAGGAAGCGGTTCGGCTGCTCCAGCAGTCCTTTCAGGACCTGCGCCCTCCGGCTTCCCTCCTCGGCCAGGGAACGGACGCGGAAGCGGTTCACGCTCACCAGCGAGATCTCGGAGGCCGCCAGGAAGGCGGAAATCCCCAGCAGCCCGACCAGCGCCGCCAGCCTCCAGGCGACCTCGCCGCCGCTCACCGCCGCGGCTGCCGCTCCTCCGCCCGCCATCATCCCCGCCATCCTGCCCCTCCGGCGAGGCGCAGGATCTCCCGCTGCCTCCTGTCCATGCGTCCGGCACCCTCCTCGTCTCCGTCCTCGTAACCCAGCAGATGAAGCACCCCGTGCACCGCCACGAAGGCCAGCGTCTCTCCGCTCTCCACGCCGTATTCCTCCCGCCAGGCGTCCACCGCCGCGGGGCAGATGGCGATGTCGCCCAGTATGAACCCCTCCCCGCTCTCCTCGCGCATGGGGAAGGCAAGCACGTCGGTGGCGCCCTCCCTGCCCGTGTAGCGGCGGTTGAGCGCCGCCATCTCCTCCTCGGCCAGCAGGGCGACGGAGAGCACGGCGTCGCGCCGGGCTCCCTCCGCCCGCAGCGCCCTGCGACAGGCTTTTCTCAACTCCTCGACCGCCCTTTCCCCCAGTCCGGCCTCGTCCCTGACCTCGATCCTCAAGAGGCGCCCTCCCTCTTTACGAGCACCGGGTATTCCACGCGCTCATGGTACATGCCGGAGAGGATGCGGGTGAAGGCCAGGGCTATCCTCTCCAGGTCGCCCAGGGTGAGGTTGGATTCCGCCAGCTGCCCGTCCCTCAGCCTCTCCTCGATGATGTTCCTGGCAGTCTGTTCCAGCTTTACGGCGCTCGGCTTGTCCATCGCCTTGGCCGAAGCCTCCACCGCGTCCGCGAGCATCACCAGCGCCGCCTCCTTGCTGCGCGGCCGCTCACCGGGATAGCGGAACCTGCTCTCGCTCACCCCCTCCGTCCCCTCCTCAAGGGCCCGTGCATAGAAATAACGTATGAGGGTGGTGCCGTGATGCTGCCTGATTATGTCGATTATCTCGCGGGGAAGCCGGTGCTTCCTGGCCAGCTCCACCCCTTCCCTTACGTGGGAGGAGATTACCAGTGCGCTGAGGTTGGGCTTGATGCGGTCATGGCCGTTGAAGCCGCGGGGCTGGTTTTCGACGAAGAAGGCGGAGCGTTTTATCTTTCCGACGTCGTGATAATAGGCGCCCACCCTCGCGAGCAGGGCATCGGCTCCGATCTCCTGGGCCGCCGCCGCCGCCAGGTTGCCCACCACCACGCTGTGGCTGTAGGTTCCCGGAGCCTTGGAGATGAGTTCCTTCATGAGGGGCTGGTCCGGCGAGGCCAGCTCCAGGAGGTGCATGGGGGTGACCATCCCCGATAACCGCTCCAGCACCGGGATGGAGCCCAGGACCAGGAGCCCGGAGAGCACCCCGTTCCCCAATCCCGCCAGCCCCGCCAGGGGTACCACGCGCAGCTCCCTGATCATGACGGTGGTGATCATGGCCACCGCCGCCGTCGCCAGCGATACCTCCGCCGCGGCGCGCATGAGGTCCTCGCGCGTGCGCACCCCGCGCACCAGCATCATCCCCGCCATCCCCCCCAGCAGAGCCGCCACGGTGAGGTTCAGGTTTCCCTTGAGCACCAGGGCGGTGACCACGCTCCCCGCTCCGACCAGAAAGAGGGAGGTGAGGCGGTCGAAGAGGATGGCCGACAGCATGCCCACCAGGGCCAGGGGGACGAGGTAGCCCCATATCGGGTTCTCGTCCGCGAACACGGCGAAGATTCGCGCCAGCGCGAAGAAGACCAGGAAGATCAGGCATATCGTGGCGGTGAGACGCCAGTCGGCAGCGACGTCCCTCCGGAACACCGCGAAGAAGTACACCGACATGGCATAGAGGAAGAGGACCATCAAGGTCATTCCCAGCACCTGCTGGTAGGTACCCACGGGCGAGAGCGCTCCCGCCTCGTTGAGGGCCTCGAGGATGAGGGGGGTGATGATGTCTCCCTTACCCACGATGCGCTGGCCGGTCTCGAAACGCACCGTCACCGGGGGCACGCCGTTCGCCGCCGCCTCCATGTCCCTTTCTATCACCGCGCGGGAATACGGGGTGTTGGTCCTCAGCAGCGCCGCGGCCAGCTCCACTGCAGCCCGCGATGCGTCCCCGCCAAGATGGGTGGGCTCCTTACCCGCCCTAATCTCCTCGCGCGCCTCCTGCAGCGCATCGGGGGCGATGGGCTTCTCCATGGCCGAGGCGAGCTGGTTGGCCACCGCGGTGTAGAAGGAGGCCGCCTCCCCCTCGTCGAGGGCGAGGATGGTCCTCAGGGTGTCCTCGCCCAGGTCTTTGCCTCCCCGCTGGCGCAGGGATTCCACCTGCGCGGAGATGTCTCCCCCCTCCCGGGCCACGCTCCTCGAGAGATCGAGGAATCCCTCCAACTCCTCCAGCGCCTGCTCCTGTGCCTGGGGGTTGATGAAGAGGTCCGCTATCCTGCGCCTCTCGCTCTCGCGCGCACGTTCCGTCTCCGCGACGTCCTCCACCTCGAAGCCGCGCGGGGAGATGACCGTTTCCGGGCTCGGCTTCCCCACCTCGAAGCGGAAGGAGCGCGGCACGTATTCCAGAACGAGCACGGAGACGACCACGCATAGGAGGAGCAGGGAGATGAGGAGGGGCTGCCTCTTCCCGACCCGCCGCCACAGGGCCCGCAACCGGGCCCCTTTTTTTATTGGTCCTTCTTTATCGTCCATCTTCTCTACACCGGATTATACAGGGTTTCCGCGCCGGCGTGCGCGTTCACCCCCGTCCGGCTTCCCGCCCGCCCGGCCGCGTTCACCGTCGTAACGCTGGTAGGCGCGCACGATCTCCTGCACGATCTTGTGGCGGACCACGTCCCTCTCGTCGAGGTAGATGAACTCTATGCCCTCGATGCCCTTCAGTATCTCCCGCACCACGTTCATCCCCGAAGGCTGGCCTCCTGGAAGGTCGATCTGGGTGATGTCCCCGGTGACCACGGCCTTGGAGCCGAACCCCAGGCGGGTGAGGAACATCTTCATCTGTTCCGGAGAGGTGTTCTGCGCCTCGTCCAGCACGATGAAGGAGTCGTTGAGGGTGCGTCCACGCATGAAGGCGAGGGGCGCGACCTCGATGATCCCCTGCTCCATATACCTGGAAAACTTTTCCACCTCGATCATCTCGTAGAGGCAGTCGTAGAGGGGCCGCAGGTAGGGGTCCACCTTCTGGTACATGTCGCCCGGGAGAAAGCCCAGCTTCTCTCCCGCCTCCACCGCGGGACGGGTGAGGATGATCCTGCCCACCTGCTTGGCCAGCAGTGCCTTCACCGCCATGGCCATGGCCAGGTAGGTCTTGCCGGTCCCCGCCGGCCCTATGGAGAAGACGATGGTGTTGGAGCGTATGGCCTCCACGTATCTCTTCTGGTTGGGGGTCTTGGGGCGGATGACCTTGCCGCGCCGGGAGATGATGATGTCCGTGAAGACGTCGGTGGGGTTCAGGTCCCCCTCCTCGAGGATCATCTCGATGGCCTTCTCCACGCTCTCCACTGTGAGGACCATGCCCGAGTCGAGGAGCTCGAGGAGCTCTTCGAAAAGCCTGGAGATGGTCTCCAGCTCGCCCTCCTCCCCGGTGATGGTGATCTCGTTGCCCCTCACCAGTATGGTGCTGTGGAAGGCCTTTTCCACCACCTTGAGGAGTTCGTCCCTCTCGCCCAGCAGGCTGACCATGGGGCGATTGCCCGGCACCAGTATCTTCAGCTCGCTCTGCCTGCTCTCCTCCGTCTCCTTTCCTCCTTTCCCTGCCCGCGCCCGCCTAGCCCGGAGGCCAGGACATCATCCTCCCACCCAGAAGATGGAAATGCAGGTGGGAGACCTCCTGCCCCGCCGCCTTTCCGGCGTTTGTGACCACGCGTACCCCGCTGGAGGCGATGTCCTCGTCCTCGGAGAGGCGCGCCACCGCCTCGAAGACGCTCGCCAGCAGTTTGCCATCGCGCGCCGCGGGCTCCAGCGCCGAGGAGATGTGCTTCCGCGAGACCACCAGGAGGTGCACTGGCGCCTGGGGGTTGATATCGCGAAAAGCGACCACCTCCTCGTCCTCGTACAGGATCTCCGCGGGCATCTCGCCCGCCACTATCCTGCAGAATACGCACTCCTCCATGGCTCCCCCTCTCCTGTTCCGCCGCTCACGCCGAACCGTCTTGCCGAGGCATCGGCCTCATGAGGGCCACCCCCTTCCACAGGCCGGCGATCTCCACAGGGATTATTTTACCAGCCTCCGCATCCGGGGGCGGTTCCCGCAGGGCGCCCTTGATGTAGTCCTCCGTGGTTCCCCAGGCGATCCTCCCGTCCCTTCCGCAGGTTATCCTCTCCACCAGCAGGCCCCGCCTCTGCCCGCGACGTTCCTCGATGTAGGAGAGGCGCCATCTTTCCGCCAGCGCCCGCAGGGCGGCGGACCTCCTCTCGGCCTCCGCCTGCTCCACGGCATCTCCCCTGTCCCAGGCCCTGGTGCCGGGACGGGGCGAGAAGCGGAAGACGTGCACGCGGGCCGGCCGCAGCCTCTCCAGGGTCCTCACCGTGTTCTCAAAAGCGGCCTCCCCCTCTCCCGGATAGCCCACCATCACCTCGGTGGTGATGGCCAGAGCGGGCCAGGCGCGGCGCATCTCGCCGGCCGCCTCCAGGAAATCCCTCGGGGTATATCCCCTGCCCATGTCTCGCAATATGCCCTCGTCTCCGCTCTGCAGCGGCAGGTGCAGGTGCGGACACAGGCGGGACATGGCCGACCATTCCCGCACCCACCGCGGCCGCAGGTCCTCGAGTTCGAGGGAGCTCAAGCGCAGCCGGAAGCCCTCGCCGGATCCCAAGACCTCCCGCACCAGCGAGGCCAGGTCGTAGCCCGGGCCGTGTCCGTACCGTCCCAGGTTTACCCCGCAGAGGACCACCTCCTCGCTGCCCCCGACCCTCCAGCGCGCCACCATCTCCATCACCGACCGGGGGGGAAGCGAGACCTCCTCCCCCCGGGCACGGGGGACGATACAGTAGGAGCATCCGCGCTCGCAACCGTCCTGCACCTTCACGAGGCCGCGGGTCCGTCCCCTGAGCCCCGGCCGCACCACATCTGCGTTTCCGGAGGGAGGGAGCAGTGCGATGATCTCCTCCGCCCAGCCCCGTTTGCGCGCGTTGGGCAGCACCGCCACCACCCCCGGTGACCTCAGAACGGCCTCTGGCTCTACCTCCGCGTAACAGCCCGCCGCCACAATCCTCCCGGCGCCCTCCCTCCACAGGCGGCGCAGCAGCTTCCTGCTCTTGCGGTCGCTCTCCGCCGTCACCGTGCAGGTGTTCACCACGCAGAGATCCGCCAGCGCGGGGTCCTCCACCACCTCGTGCCCCGCCTCCGCCAGCAGCAGCCTCAACTCCTCGCTCTCCGCCTGGTTGACCTTGCAGCCCAGGGTGAACACCGCCACCTTGGCCATCATCCACCTCACAGCAGCCCGCACGCGCACCTCGCCGCCGCCACCAGGACCATCCCCGCGTACTCGGCACGCAGGATGTACGGCCCCAGGCTGACCGGCCGCGCACCGCGCGCGCGCAGCTCTTCCCTCTCCGCGTCCTCGAATCCCCCCTCGGGACCCACGATGAGCGCCACCTCATCATATGCCGTCCCCTCCAGTGCCTCCGCCGGCCTTTCCCCGCCGCGCTCGTCGGCGAAGAGGACACGGTCTAAAGACGCAAGGGATCCCAGCATCTCCTCCCACGGCAGGGGATGGGAGACCCTCGGCAGGTAGAGCCTTCCCGCCACCCGCGATGAATGCAGGCATATTGCGCGCCAGCGCTCGACCCTGCGCTCCGTTTCCTCGCTCAGGGCACGGGATCGCCGGCAGGCAAAGGGAGTGATGCAAGAGACCCCGAGCTCCGCCGCCGTTTCCATCACCAGGTCCATCCTGGCTCCCTTGAGCAGGGCCTGGAAGAGATGGAGGCGCGGTCGCTCCTCCTCCTCTCGCCACCTCTCCTTGACCTCGAGGTCGGTCGCCTCGCGCCCGATACCGACGATCAGGGCCTTCGCCGTACCGCCGCATCCGTCATGGATCCGCACCTCGTCCCCCACCCGCGCCCTCAGCACGCGGCTCAGGTGATGGTGATCCGCGCCGGAGAGGACCACGCGCTCCCGGGTCAGGTCCCGCGCGGTCACGAAGAACCTCGGGATGGTCAAGCCTTCTGCCTCACTGCCTTGCGGAGGCGCTCCATGACCCCGGACGCCTCCTCGTCTCGTGAACGCTGGCGCTGGAACTCGCGCAGGAGGCGCTTCTGTTCCGACGTCAGCCTCCGGGGGATGGTCACCTCCAGGGTCAGGTAGAGGTCGCCGCGGGCACGGGAATGCACCTCGGGCATCCCCCTCCCGCGCAGCCGGAAGCGTTCGCCGGGCTGGCTGCCGGGGGGCACGTGCAGCCTTTCCTCGCCGTCCAGGGTGGGGATGTCCACCTCCGCCCCCAGAGCCGCCTCCACCATGTCCACGCTCACCACCGCGTGCAGGTCACGTCCGTGGCGCGTGAACACGGGATGCTCCCTCGTCCTCACCTCCACGAAGAGGTCGCCTGGAGGCCCGCCCAGCTGCCCCGCTTCTCCCCTTCCGCTCATGCGGATACGGTCGCCGTCCTCCACGCCCGCGGGGATCTCCACCTCCACCCGGTCGAGTATCTCCCTGATCCCCCTTCCCGCGCAGCCGCCGCAGGGATGGGTGTTGATCTCCCCGCTGCCCCCGCAGCGCCGGCAGGTGGTGGTGGAGGTGAAGGTGCCGAAGGCGCTGCGCCGGGTGCGGGTGAAGCGGCCCTCTCCACCGCAGTCCGGGCAGAGGTCGTGCCCGAATCCCTTCTCCAGACCCGATCCACCGCACTCCGGACAGCTCTCGTGCCGGGGCACCTCTATCTCGCGCCGCGCTCCGCTGTAAGCCTCTTCCAGATCTATCTCCACCACCGCCAGGAGGTCGCTGCCCCGGCGGGGTGAGGCGGCGCGGGCACGCGCCTGGCCGCCTCCGAAGAAGAGGTTGAAGATGTCCCCGAAGGGACTCCCGAATCCCTCGAAGCCCCTTTCGAAGGGGGAAGCGGCGATCCCGGTCTCCCCGAAGAGGTCGTAACGGTGCCTCTTCTCAGGGTCGCTCAGCACCTCGTAGGCCTCGTTTATCTCCTTGAAGCGCTCCTCGCTCTCGCGGTCGCCACCCGCCACGTCGGGATGGTAGCGACGCGCCAGCCGTCGGTACGCCCTCTTTATCTGTTCCTGGTCGGCATCCCTGGCGACACCGAGTATGGCGTAGTAATCCTTCATCGCAGGGTCATCGTCCTCCTAGCCCCTGAGCATCTCCAGAGTGCGGCTGAGCGACTTCGCGATGAACTCCACCGTGGGTATGACACGCGCGTAATCCATGCGCGTGGGCCCGAGCACGCTCACCGTGCCCATCATCTCGTCGCCGATGGCGTAGGGGGTGGCCACGAGGCTGAAGGACTGCAGTTCCTTGAAGGCGTTCTCGTCGCCGATGCGCACCGTTAGCTCACGCGCACGCAGGGCCTCGCTGAGCAGGTTGAAGAGGAAATACTGTTCCTCGAAATGCTTGAGCAGCGACTCGATGCGCCGCACGCCCTCCTCGTCCAGGTAGCGGAGAAGGTTCACGGTGCCCCCCACGTAGACCTTCTCGTAGTCGTCGCGGGAGAGCATGTCCCGTATCGCCTCCAGGGCTCTTCGGGTGAGCCCGGAAAGAGGGCGTCCGCCGCCCTTCTTCTCACCCTCGCTCTCCTCCGCATAAATCTCCTCCAGTCCCTTGCCCTGCAGGCGCCGGTTCAGGTACACCTGCACCGCCTCCAGGTCCTCGGCCAGCTCCTCGCCGGTCACCTCTATGGCCTTCTTCTCCACCCTCCCGGTATCGGTGATGATCACCAGCAGTACCACCTCTCCCGCCAGTTTCACCACGTCGATATGCTTGATGGTGTTGCGTCTCAGGCGCGGCGCGATGATGAGGGCGGCGGTGCTGGTTAGCCTGGAGAGCAGGGAGCTGGTCTCCTGCAGCAGGTTTTCCAGCTCGCGCGTCTTGTAGGAGAAGAGGGTGAGGATGGCTCTCTTCTCCTCCTCGCGCAGGCGCGTCCTGCCGCTCAGGCTGTCGACGTAGAAGCGGTATCCGAGGTCGGTGGGCACACGTCCCGCGGAGGTGTGGGGCTGGTAGAGGTATCCCATCCCCTCCAGCTTGCTCAACTCGTTGCGGATGGTGGCCGGACTCACCCCGAGGTTCAGGCTCTCGGCAAGGGCCTTGGACCCGATGGGGGACCCGGTCATGATATAGCGGTGCACCACCGCCTTCAGTATCTTCTGCTGCCTCTTGTCCAGCATTTAGCACTCTCCTCCCTCGAGTGCTACCCACATAATCAAATTATCTTTCCCCCACGCCGCCCGTCAAGTGACGCCGGCGGAGCACCGGGTGGCGCGGGTGGCGTCATACCCGCCCCAGGCCAGTTCGGAGATGATCGCGTTGGACACCAGCATGCCGCGCCGCGTGAGCCTCACCCTCCCTCCCTCGAGGGCGAGCAGGCCCGCCCGCGCCAGCTCGCACAGCCTCTCCCGCGGCCGGCGGAGGGTCCTCTCGGGCACCCCCCGCGCCGTGCGCAGGCCGAGCATGATCATCTCCTCGCGCGCCTCCTCTCCCGCAACCCGCTCCGCGCCGGCCACCGGCAGCCTCCCCTCTTCCAGGATCCTCAGGTATCGCAGCACCGAGCGCTGGTTCCAGAAACGCACGCCTCCCAGCATGGAGTGCGCCCCCGCCCCCAGTCCCAGGTAGTCCTCCCTGCGCCAGTAGGACAGGTTATGGCGGCAGCGGTGGCCGGGGAGGCAGAAATTGGATATCTCGTAATGCTCGTAACCCCGCCGGTCCAAAGCTTCGCAGGCATCCAGGTATTCATCCGCCACCGCGTCCTCGGACGGCAGCGCCACCTCGCCGCGTTCCGCCCTCCGCGCCAGCGGTGCCTCCCCGGAAAGGGTGAGGGCATATATGCTGAGGTGCGGTATCCCGAGGGCGGTGACCTCCTCCAGGCTGCGCCGAAAAGCTCGTCCACCCGGGTCCGGAAGTCCGTAGAGGAGGTCGGCGCCCACGGAGCGCGCCCCGGAGGACAGGGCCATGCGCAGCGCCCGTCGCGCCTCCGCCGCTCCGTGCGGGCGCCCGAGGAGTCGCAGTACCCCGTCGTCCAGGGACTGCACTCCGATGCTCAGGCGATCGACTCCCCCCGCCACGGCATGCCGGAAGTCCTCCTCGCTCCAGGTCGCGGGGTTGACCTCGACCGTCACCTCGACGTCCTCGTGCAAGCCGAAGGCGCCGGCCGCCTCGGCGATGAGGCCCGCCAGCTCCGCCCCCGCCAGGCACGACGGCGTCCCTCCCCCCAGGTAGACGGAGCGCAGGCTGCCGCCGCGCCGCTCCAGGAGGTGCGCCCACATCTCCATCTCCTTCCGCAACGCCCGGCGGTAGGCTTCCGCCACGCGCCCGGGGGCCACCCGGGAGTTGAAGTCGCAGTAGGAACAGCGGGAGCGGCAGAAAGGCCAGTGGATGTACAGCCTCATGGGTCCCGCCTTCCCGGCTGCACGCATGCGAGCCCGTCCCCGGCGGGACCCCTCCCCGCCTTCCTCACTTTCCCCTCTCCTCCCCGCCCGTCCTCAGCGCGGAGATGAAGGCCTCCTGGGGGATCTCCACCTTGCCCACCATCTTCATGCGCTTCTTGCCCTCTTTCTGCTTCTGCAGCAGCTTCTTCTTCCTGGTCACGTCCCCGCCGTAGCACTTGGCCAGGACGTCCTTGCGCCTGGCCTTGATGGTCTCCCGGGCTACCACCCTCCCGCCCACAGCCGCCTGCACCGGGACGTCGAAGAGCTGGCGCGGGATGAGTTCGCGCAACCTCTGGGTGATGCGTTTACCGTGCTCGTGCGCCCTGCTCCTCTCCACGATGACCGAGAAGGCGTCCACCGGCTCTCCGTTGATGAGCACGTCCAGCCGCACCAGGTCTCCGGGGAGGAACCCGATGTGCTCGTAGTCCAGCGATGCATATCCCCGGCTGCGCGATTTGAGCTGGTCGTAGAAATCCACGACCATCTCCGCCAGGGGGATGCGGCAGCGAAGCTCCACCCGCCGCCCCGAGAGATAACTCACATCCTGATAGACGCCCCTGCGCTCCTTGATCAGCTCCATCACCCCCCCGAGAAAATCCGGGGGCACCAGGATGGTGGCCTGCACGTAGGGCTCCCTGATCTCCTTCAGGGTCCCCATGTCCGGCATCTCGGAGGGATTGCGCACGTAGGATACCCTGCCCGCCCGGTCCTCCACCTCGTAGACCACGTTGGGGGAGGTCACCACGAGGTCCAGCCCGTATTCCCTCTCCAGGCGCTCCTGCACGATCTCCATGTGCAGGAGCCCGAGAAAACCGCAGCGGTAACCGAAGCCCAGCGCCCTGGAGTTCTCGCGCGCGAAGCTCAGGGCGGCGTCGTTGAGCTTCAGCTTCTCCAGGGCTTCGCCGAGGGCGGTGGAATCGTCCGCGTCCACGGGATAGATGCCCGCGAAGACCATGGGCTTGGGGTCGCGGTATCCAGGGAGCGGCTCCGAGGCGGGGGCCTCCCTTCCCGTCACCGTGTCCCCCACCTTGATGCGGGTGACGTCCTTGATGCCGGTGATGATGTAGCCCACCTCCCCCGCCTCCAGGCCCGGGCTGGAGATCATGTCCGGTGAGAAGTAGCCCACCTCGTCAACGGCGGCGGCTACCCCGGTGGCCATGAAGCGTATCTTCATCCCCTGCCTGACCTCTCCCTCCATCACGCGCACGAAGGCGATCACCCCGCGGTAGGAATCGTAGGTGGAGTCGAAGACCAGGGCTCGCAGCGGCGCATCCTCCTCCCCCGCGGGGGGCGGCACGCGCTCCACCACCGCCTCCAGGAGCTCCTCCGCCCCCTCGCCGGTCTTGGCGGAAACCGCCAGCACCTCCCCGGGATCGATGCCCATAAGGTCCGCGATCTCCATGGCCGTGCCCTCTGGGTCGGATGCGGGAAGGTCGATCTTGTTCACGGCGGGGATGATCTCCAGGCCCGACTCCACCGCCAGGTAGGCGTTGCCCACCGTCTGGGCCTCCACTCCCTGGGAGGCGTCCACCAGCAGTATGGCTCCCTCGCAGGCCGCCAGGCTGCGTGACACCTCGTATGAGAAGTCCACGTGTCCCGGTGTGTCGATGAGGTTGAGGCGGTATTCGCGTCCGTCGCGTGCACGGTACCGCATGCGCACCGCCTGGGCCTTGATGGTGATCCCCCGTTCCCTCTCCAGCTCCATGCGGTCGAGATACTGCTCCGCCATCTTCTGGCGCGGCACGGTATCGGTCAGCTCCAGGAAGCGGTCGGCCAGGGTGGATTTCCCATGGTCTATATGCGCTATGATGCAGAAATTCCTTATCCCGCTCTTGTCCATGTCTCAACTCCCAGGTAATTATAGCCCCTGCGGGGCCGGCGCGCCCCCGGGACCTCGCGTGCAAGGCCGGAGCCTTGCCGGTCCGTCCGCCGCCCGTATCCCGCCACGCCCTCGACCCGCCCGCCGCCCGCGGGATGGCGGAAGGCCTCGTTGGCGGGTTTCCCCATCCGGGGGCTTCCTCTCCCCCTTTTCCGCCACGCGGGGCCCGTGCATCTTTCTCGCATGGGGTCTCTGGCGGAACGGATCGAAGGCCGCGAGTGTCGGGCGCAGTGGAACTACCTTTACGATCTTGAAAGCCCCCGCCGCAGCCTGGGATATCTTACCCCCGTTGGATTTCCGGCCATATGGAGTGAAGGAGGCGGTGGCAGGGCGCATGTGTCCACCGTGCAGCGGACCAGCACGAGGGATTTACCCCTCTCCTCCCTTGTGCTACAATCTCCTCTGTTTGACGAAAGGAGTGTAGCGTTGCCCAACATAAAGCAGCAGGAAAAGCGCATGCGGCAGGCGGAGAAGAGGCGCAAGCGCAACCGCTCGCGCAAATCGGAGATCAAGACCTATATCCGCCGCTTCGAGGCGGCCCGGCAGCGGGGCGACCGCGAGGAGTGCCGGCTCTACCTGACCAAGGCCATAAAGGCCCTGGACAAGGCGGCCGGCGACGGCATCATCCACAAGAACAACGCCGCCAACCGCAAGTCGCGCCTCATGCGCAAGTTCAACGCCCTCTCCTGAACCCGGGGTTTTTGGAGCGCGCAGAACCGCGTACCACCAAGAGGGCATACTTCCGTTCTACGGTCCTTGCGGGGGTCGCTATGCGCGCATTCGCGCGCCGTACCCTCTCTCCAGCGCGGAGACGATGTCCTCGAGGACGGAGCGCGCCTCCTCGTCCCGCAGGGTACGGTCCATGGCGCAGAAGACCAGGTTGAAGGCCAGGCTCTTCTTCCCCTCTCCCAGTTGCTCGCCGCGGTAGAGGTCGAACAGCCTCACCTCGTAGAGCAGCTCTCCCCCCGCCTCCCTGATGGCCTTCTCGAGGTCGCGGGCCTCCACCTCTTCCTCCACCACCACCGCCAGGTCCATCTGGAGGGTGGGGAAGCGCGGGATCTCGCGGAAGTGCGGTTCCGCCCGGCTCTCCTCGAGGCGGGAAAACTCCAGCTCCATGACTGCGGTGTTGCGGGGCAGGTCCGCCTCGTCGCAGACGCGCGGGTGCAGCAGTCCAAGGAACCCCGCCCTCGCCCCTCCGACGAGCACCGCGCAGGACTGGGCGGGGTGCAGGAAGGGGAGCTCCTCCCTCTCCAGCTCCAGACCGGGCACGCGCAGCGAGGAGGCCAGCCGCTCAAGTATCCCCTTGGCGGTGAAGAAGTCCACCGCCTGGGCGGCGCCGTCCCACTGCTTGGGCATCCAGTCTCCCGTGAGCAGGCACGCCAGGTGCAGGGGTTCCCGCGGCTGGGCCTCTCCCGCCGCGGGGAGAAAGACCCTCCCCATCTCGTAGAGGTGGACGTCGGTGATGCGGCGGTTGACGTTGAAGCGTGCCGCCTCCAGCAGCCCGGGGATAAGGCTGGGCCGGAGCACCGCGGTCTCCTCGCTCAGGGGGTTCCTCAGGCGCACGGGGCGGCGGGGAAAGAGGACGCGCTGGGGATCCAGGAGCTCCAGCCAGCGTTCGGAGATGAAGGAAACCGTCACCGCCTCGTGCAGGCCCAGGCCGGCCATGGCCTGCGCCGCCTCCCTCCTGCACCTCTGCCGCGGCGAGAGCATGCCCACGCGCGCCGAGCTGGCGGGGAGGGTGGAGGGGACGCGGTGATAACCGTATATCCTGGCGATCTCCTCCACCAGGTCGATCTCCCGTTCCAGGTCGGGCCGGAAGGTGGGGACCTCCAGGTCCAGCACCGCCTCTCCCTTCTCATCCCGCCTCCCCTTCACCTCCAGCTCCAGGGAGACCAGGATATCGCGGGCTTTGTCTTCACCGAGATCGACACCGATGAGGCGGGCGGCGCGTCCCACCCTGAGGTCGAGCCGTAGAGGGGCGATCTCGCGGGCGCGCGCATCGACCGCCCCCCTCCTGACCTTCCCTCCCGCCAGTTCCTGCATCAGGTAGGCGGCGCGGTCGGCGGCGTGTACGCATCCCGAGGGATCCACGCCGCGCTCGAAGCGATAAGAGGCCTCGGAGTACAGGCTATGGGTACGGGAGGTGCGCATTATGCCGGGGGGATGAAAGTGGGCCGACTCCAGCAGCACCCTTGTGGTTCCCTCTCCGATCTCGGTGTTTTCCCCCCCCATGACCCCCGCCAGGGCCACCGGCCCTTTCGCATCGCATATGAGGAGGTCGTCGGGGGTCAGCCTGCGCTCAACCCCGTCCAGGGTGACCATGCTCTCGTCCGCGGAAGCCCGGCGCACCACGATCCTTCCCTCCGCCACCAGCTCGAAGTCGAAGGCATGCAGGGGCTGCCCCGCCTCCAGCATGACGTAGTTGGTTATGTCCACCACGTTGCTTATGGGCCTGACCCCGGCGGCGCGCAGGCGCCTTCTCATCCACCACGGCGAGGCCCCGATGCTCAACCCCTCGATGAGGCGGGCCGCGTAGCGGGAGCAGAGGTCGGGGTCGCGGATCTCCACCCCCACCTCCTCGCCGGCCGGAGGATCGCACTCCCTCAGCTCGAAGGAAGGGCGTACCAGCCTTCCCCCCGTGAGAGCCGCCACCTCGCGCGCCACCCCGAGCATGCAGAGGCAGTCGGGACGGTTGGGAGTGACCTCCAGGACCAGCACGGTATCCTCCATGCCCAGCGCCTCTTTCAACGGCGTGCCGGGCTCCGGCGCGCCCTCCAGCTCCATGATCCCCGCCGCGTCATCGGAAATGCCGAGCTCGCGTTCCGAGAGCAGCATCCCGCGGGATGTCACGCCGCGGATCACCACCTCGCCGATGTCGCTGCCGTCCGGAAGCCTCACCCCAGGGGGAGCCACCGGCGCCAGCATTCCCTCCCTCACGTTCGGCGCCCCGCACACGATCTCCGCGAGATGGCCCCCCATGTCCACCCTGCAGACCGAGAGGCGGCCGGCATCGGGGTGGGGCCTCACCTCCAGCACGCGTCCCACCAGCAGACCTTCCAGGCCCGCGCCGAGCCTTTCCACCGCATCCACCGCCGTCCCCGCCATGGTGAGCAGCTCCGCGAGCTCGTGGGGGTCGAGGTCGAATTGTACGTATTCCCTGAGCCACTCCAGAGAGACCCGCAATTCCATCTCCTCCCTAGAACTGCGCCAGCAGGCGCATGTCGTTGTCGAAAAGGTACCTGATGTCCGGGATTCCGTATTTGAGCATGGCGATACGCTCCACCCCCATCCCGAAGGCGAAGCCGCTGAAGCGTTCCGCGTCGTAGCCCACGTGAGCGAAGACGTTGGGGTCGACCATCCCGGCGCCCAGGATCTCCAGCCACCCCGTTCCCTTGCATACCCTGCATCCCCCGCCTCCGCAGATGATACAGGAGACGTCCACCTCTGCGCTGGGCTCGGTGAAGGGGAAGAAATGGGGGCGGAAACGCACCGCGCGTTCCTCGCCGAACATCCGTCTGGCAAAATATTCTAAGGTCCCCTTGAGGTCACCCAGGGTGAGGCCTTCGTCCACTGCCAGCCCCTCCACCTGGTGGAACATGGGCGAGTGGGTGGCGTCGGGAACGTCGTGCCGGTAGGCCTTTCCGGGGGCGATGACGTAGAGTGGAGGGGCGGTCGCCTCCATGACCCTTATCTGTACCGGCGAGGTATGGGTGCGCAGGAGCACGTCCTCCCTCCCCGCCTCCGAGGCGTCCACGTAGAAGGTGTCCTGCAGGGACTTCGAGGGATGCCACTGCGGGGTGTTGAGCGCCTCGAAGTTATAGTAGTCCAGCTCCACCTCCGGACCCTCCGCCACGCGGTATCCCATGCCCGTGAAGATATCCTCGATCTCCTCGATGATCCTGGAGATGAGGTGGCGCGTGCCCAGGGCCACGTGACGTCCCGGAAGGGTCACGTCCACCTTTTCCCCACGCAGCTCGACGTCGAATTCCCGCCGGCGCAGCTCCTCCTCGCGCTCCCCCAGGGCCCGCTCCAGCCAGGCCTTGAGGCGGTTCAACTGCATGCCGGCGTTTCGCCTCTCCTCGGCGGGCAGGTCCTTTATCCCCTGCAGCAGCGCGGTCACCCTTCCCCTGCGTCCCAGGAAGGCAACCCTCGCTTCCTCGAGCTGCGCGAGGTCGCCGGCCCGCTGCACCGCGACGCGCGCCTCCTCCCGCAGGGTCCTGATCTCCTGGCTCTCCGCGTCCTCGCCCGTCATATCCTCGGCGGACATGCTCACCTCCCGGCGTCTGTCAATCGGCTCTTCCTCGCCCCATCCTGCGCGCGCGCTCCACCTCGTAGAGCAGTACCGCCGTGGCGGCGGCCACGTTGAGTGACTCCGCCCTGCCGAGGATGGGAATCCTTACCATGTCGTCAAGCAGCTCCTCGTCCTCTCTCGGAATGCCCCAGGCCTCGTTGCCCAGTACCAGGGCCGTGCGCTCCGGCCAGGTGAAATCCCAGTGTTCCGTTCCCGCATGCGGGTGGGCCGCGATGACCGCGAATCCGTGTTCCCTGAGGGCGGTCACCGCGTCGCGCATCTCATGCCCGACGCTGTGCGGGAGGTGGAATATCGAACCGGCCGTGCCGCGCACCGTCTTGGGGTTGTAGAGGTCGGCGCTCTCCGCGCACACCACCATCCCCCCCGCGCCCGCCGCATCCGCGGACCGCAGCATGGAGCCCAGGTTGCCCGGATCCCTGACGCGGTCGGCGACCAGCAGGGTGGAGGCGGCGGTTTCCAGCAAGGCCGCCAGCTCCACGTCGAGCATGGGCATCACCGCCAGTACCCCCTGGGGCGTCACCGCGGTGGTCAGTGAGGCCATCGCCGCCGGCTGCGCCTGGAAAACGGGTATGCCGCGGTCCGCGACGATGTCCGAATACGCCTCCAGCGCGACGAGGCCTCTCTCGTCGCAGATCAGGCATTCGGGTCTGGAGGGATGCACCAGGGCCTCGGAGACGCACTGCAGCCCCTCTACCAGGAACTTCCTTTCCCGGTAGCGGAAATTCCTCTTCAGCAGCCTGCGGTAGCGCCTTATGCGCTCGTTGCGCGGGCTTTCGATCACCCCCGACAGGCGAACCCCATCAGGCACTCGCCTCCTTCACCTCGGGCTCTTTCTCCAGATGCTCCCTGGCGCTTTCCACCAGCGCGGCAAAGGAGGCGGGGTCGTTCACCGCCATATCCGCGAGGATCTTCCTGTTGACCTCTATCCCCGCCAGCTTCAGGCCCCGGATGAAACGGCTGTAGGTGAGGCCGTGCTGCCTGGCGCCGGCGTTGATACGCGCGATCCACAGCTTCCTGAAATCCCTCTTGCGCGTGCGGCGGTCCCGGTACGCGTACTGGAGAGAGTGCATGACCTGCTCGTTGGCGCTGCGGAAGGTCCTGCTGCGGGCGCCCCGGTAGCCCTTGGCCATGCGCAGCACCTTCTTTTTCCTCTTCTTCCTGGCCACGGAATGTCTTGTCCTGGACACTCTTATCAGTCCTTTCCGGTTTTTTACCTGCGTCTGTGCCGGTGCGCCGGCGCCGTTCCCCTACCCCCTGCCGAGCATCTTTCTCACGCCCGTGAGGTCATGGGGCGAGACCTCGTTCTTGACGCGGTAGCCGCGCTTGCGCCGCGCGCTCTTCTTGGTGAGGAGGTGGCTACCGTATCCCTTCCTCCTCCTGATCCTTCCCTTTCCCGTCACCTCGAAGCGCTTCGCCGCGCCCCGGTGCGTCTTCTGCTTTGGCATTCCTTCCTCCGTCCTTCTTCGCGGTGCTCAGGGGCGCCAGGATCATCTGCATGTTGCGCCCGTCCAGCTTCGGTTGCGATTCCACCGTCCCCAGCTCCGAGAGCTCCTCCGCCAACTGGTCCAGCAGGCTCCTGCCCAGGTCGGTGTGGCTCATCTCACGTCCCCTGAACATGATGGTCACCTTGACCTTGTTGCCGGCCTTGAGAAACCTCTCGATGTGCCTGCGCTTGATCTCGTAGTCGTGGCGGTCGATCTTGGGACGCATCTTCATCTCCTTGTAGACCACCACGCTCTGTTTCTTGCGCGCCTCCTTCATCTTCACCGTCTGCTCGTAACGGTACTTGCCGTAGTCCATGATCTTGCAGACCGGGGGCTGGGCCTGGGGCGCCACCTCGACCAGGTCGAGGTCCATCTCCTCCGCCATCCTCAGGGCTTCCTCGATGGGCTTGATGCCGATCTGGTTGCCGTCCGGTCCCACCAGGCGGACCTCCCTTGCCCTGATCCCCTCGTTGACGCGCACGTGCTTGTCTATCTGGCATCCCTCCTTAAAATCAAAAAGGATAGCGGTCCTCCTCGCTATCCGCAGGCTCCTCGGCCTCGTAACCCCGCTGGCTCCGCGCCGCGGGGTGAGAAGCGGTACCGCCTCTTCTTGTCTTTATTCGTTTTTTACGGGTTGAAGTATAGTTTATGGCGGCCCGGCAGGCAATCCCCGTTCCCCGGTGGTCCCTCGCTCCTGTACCGCCGGGAGATCGCCTGCCGAGACGACGCGTCACCCCCGGGAACGGCGTTTCCGCTCATGCCGCCGCTGATGTCTCCCGCTCCGGGACGGCCGCGGGGCCCTCCCGCGCGGCGATACCGTGGAATCGCTTCCGCGTCCCGCGCCCGGCCTGTCTGTCGCTGGAAGCACGCCTCGTGTTTCCCGGTGGGGCTTCGCGAACCTGACGTCGCTTCTCAGCCCGCCGCCGCTCTCGCTTCCCTTTTCCTTCCGACCTTCTCTACCGCCGGGGCGTGGACGGGGAGAGAGACGGTGAAGGTGGATCCCTTCCCGAGCTCGCTCTCCACGCGTATCTCCCCTCCGTGTGCCTCCACCAGTTGGCGGCTGATGCAGAGACCGAGGCCGGTCCCGCTCTGCTGCCGCGTGGAGGAGGAGTCAACCTGATAGAACTTGTCGAAGATCTTTTCCAGGTCCTGGGGCGGTATGCCCATGCCGCTGTCCCTGACCCTCACCAGACACCGCCCGCCGTCTCCCTCCCCTTCCACGCGCACCTCGCCTCCCGGAGGGGTGAACTTGATGGCGTTGTGGATGAGGTTGGTAAAGACCTGCGCCAGGCGGTAAGCGTCTCCGCTCACCGTGGGCATCCCGGCCGGGACCTCCTCCACCAGGGCGACCTCTTTCTCGCGCGCCAGGTTCTCCAGCCCCTGCAGCACCTCCCTGATCACCTCGCGCAGCTGTACCGGCTCCCGCCTCACCTCGATGATCCCCGATTCGATCCGCGAGAGGTCCAGGAGGTCGTTTATGAGCTCGGTAAGGGACTCCGTCTGCTGCGTCACAATCTCCAGGTAATGGAGCTGCTTTTCGTTCACCTCTCCCACCCTTCCGGCTGCCAGCAGGCGGACGAAACCCTTGATGGAGGTAAGGGGGGTCTTCAGCTCATGGGAGACGATGGAGATGAAGTCGGACTTCATGCGGTCGAGCTCGACGAAATCGGTGACGTCGTGGAGCAGGACGATGGCTCCGCCCACCTTCCCCTCCTCGTCATGGAGGGGAACCCAGAGCACCTGGAATACCGTGGGCGGCTCGGTCCTCACGCACACCTCGCCCTTCACCGACCGTCCGTGCGCGAACACCTCGTCCATGGCCTGGCGCAGGGACGTCTCCCCGAAATCCACTCTTTCACCGTCGCGTTGCAGGATCTCCCCCAGCTCCCGGCCCCGGTCATCCTCCCCTATTTCCAGGAGCCGCGCCACGAATGGGTTGGCCAGCACCAGCCTCCCCTCCCGATCAAGGACCATGATGCCGTCGGTCAGGCTGTTGATGATGGCCTCTATCTTCCTCTTGTCCTCCAGGGTGGTGCGGTAGAGGCTCGCCTTCTCGAGGGCCAGGGCCGCCTCGCTGGAAAGGGTTAGCAGGATGCGCGCCGCGTCGTCGTCGAAAGCGTTGGACCGCTTGGAATAGCAGCTCAGCACCCCGATGACGCTGGAGCTCGCGAAGAGGGGCACGGCGATCATGGACCGGCAGCCGGTGCGCTCCATGAATGGGGCGAAGAGAGGGTCCTCGTCCCTTTCGCCTATGCTCACCGGCAGCACCGCGGAGGCGGAGAGCACGATGGGGTTGCCGTCTTCTTCCTCCAGCACCTCCACCATCCCCTGCCCCATGCCCCTTACTCCCCTCACCTCCAGGGCTCCCGTCTCCTGGTAGAGGGAAACGGCCATGGCGTCGCAGGCGACGAGGTTTCCGGCGTTGTCGAGGAGCACGTTCAGTAGCTGCTCGGTGTCCAGGGTGGACGCGAACTTGAGGGAGGCGGCGTAGAGGGACGACAGCTCCCTGCGCTTGGTGTCCGCCTGGTCGTAGAGGTTGGAGAGGGCCTGTTTCTCCCTCTCCTGCTCGCGCGACTTGTTGATGACGAAGGAGCCGCAGAGGGCGATGAGGAAGTACACGGGCACGGCCATGGCCATGCCCTTGATGGTCTCCCCGTCAACGGTCTCGTAGGTGAGGGGGGCGAAGAAGAAGGCGCAGGTGACCGCGGTGATGAGCATGGTCTCCAGCAGCTCGAAATAGGCGGAGGAGAAGATGATCACCACCAGGAAGAGCAGGGACAGCCCGCTCGCCTTCCCCCCGCTGAGATATACCATCACCGCGATGAGTGCATCGGTGGCCGCCTGCAGGAGGAAGAAGGCCACGGGATGATAGCCCTCGAAGGGAAAGAAGCGGTGGGCGAGGTAGACGAGGATGGACAGGGCGATGAAGACGTAGAACATCGGCGACCCCGTGCGCTGCGAATAGGGCAGCACGAACACCAGGGTGGCCACCGCGATGGTCAGCCAGAAAAGGGAGGCTATGAAGCGCGTGGAGCTGAGCATCAGCCTCACGCTGGCCCGCTGACCCGAGGCCGCCCCCTTCCGCTCCGCGGCCCTCTTCCCGTCGACCTGCATGCTCCTCGATGCCATATCCACCGGTCCCGTCAGTCGCTGCGCCTGCGGTCGAACACATAGTTGCTGCCGGGCATGGTCTTGGCGTATTTCTTCAGCTCCGCCGCTATCTGCGCCACCTTGCCCGGATGGTCCAGGTGGCGGTAGGTGTTGTGGACGATGGCCACGCTTATGCTCATGATGGGGAACCTGTTGACCCTGCCCTGCCTGTCCGTGCTCACGATATATCCCCTGGCCACGTCCTCGGGGTCATAGTGCTCACTGATGCCCGCGTCGAAGAGGCGGATGATCTCCTCCGCGAGCAGCGCCGCCCTCTCCATATCGGTGACGATGATGAAGTCGTCGCCCCCGATATGCCCCACGAAATCCCCCTCCCCGCCGTGCTTTTCCAAGGCCTCCAGTATCACGCGGGAGGTGAGCTTGATGACCTCGCTTCCGGCGTGAAAACCGTAGCGGTCGTTGTAGGCCTTGAAGTCGTCGAGGTCCACGTAGCACACCGCGAACTTCGCTCCCGATCGGATGCGGGCCTCGATGTTCTCCTCTATGGCGCGGTTCCCCGGAAGCCCGGTGAGGGGGCTGGCCTCTCCATCGCGGATGGAGCGCCGCAGGTGCATGTTAATCCTCGCCTCCAGTTCCAATGGGTCGAAGGGCTTGGTGAGGTAGTCGTCGGCCCCCGTCTCCATGCCCCTGATCTTGTCCTCCAGCATACCCTTTGCGGTGAGCATGATGATAGGGATGTGGCTGGTGAGCGCCTCTCCGCGCAGCCGCAGGCATACCTCCAGGCCGTCGAGGTCCGGCATCATCACGTCGAGGACGATGATGTCCGGACGCTCCCTCTCGCAGATACGCAGCGCCTCCTTGCCGTCCCTGGCCTCGATGGGCACGAACCTGTCCGCGCTCAGGGTGTCGACGATCAATTCCCTGATGTTGGGGTCGTCGTCCACCACCAGGATCTTGAACTTGCCCCGGTCTCCGCCGTTCTGCGATTCGCCTCTCAGTATCTCGTCGAACAACTCCTACCTCCGTGGTCCGGAAGCCCCGCCCCCCGCGGGCGGCGGGCCTCCCTCATACGCCGGCATGCGCGACGCAGGCGCCGCGGGCCGGCCGGCGCCTACCTGTTCACCGGATCGCCGCCGTAATGCTCCAGGACGGCAAGGAACACGTCCACCACCTCCGGGTCGAACTGGGTTCCGGCGTTGCGCCTCAACTCCTCCACCGCCTCCTCCAGGGGAAGGGCGCGCCGGTAGGGACGGTCGGAACGCATGGCCTCGAAGGCATCGGCCACCGAGAGGATGCGCGCGCATAGCGGGATGTCCTCTCCCCTGAGTCCGTCGGGATATCCGTTGCCGTCATAACGCTCGTGGTGGTGGAGGATGATGGGCCGGGGCTCCTGGAGGAACTCCACCGGTTCGATGATGCTGTCCCCCAGCAGGGGATGCGTCTTGACGTGCGAATACTCCTCCTCCGTAAGCGCTCCCGGCTTGTTGAGCACCCTTCCCGCGATGCCTATCTTACCGATGTCGTGCAGGGTGGCGGCGTACTTGAGCTTCTGTTTCTCCCGCTCGTCCAGGCGCATGGCGTCCGCTATGATGAGGGCGTACTCCGTGACCCTCTCGGAGTGACCGTGGGTGTAGGGGTCCTTTACCTCTATGGCCTTCGCCAGGGCCTTGATGGTCGAGAAATAACTCTTCTCGATATCCTCGTAGAGGGAGGCGTTCTCGATGGCCATGGAGGCCTGCGCCGCTATGGCCGCTATGACGCCCCTTTCCTCCCTGCCGGGCGCGCCTGCCCCGCGCCGGGCATAGAAAAGGGCCAGGATGCCCGTGAGGCGATCCCTGGATATCAGGGGGTGAAGGAGAACCCTCTCCACCCCGTGCTCGCACAGGGCTTGACGCGGATAGAGCGCCGTGGATCCGTCGATGCCCACCAGCACCGGCTCCCCTTCTTCCAGTGAGCGCATACAGCCCCGGTCCATCTCCCGGGCGCGGAAGGAGCACGGAAGGCTTCCTCCCTCACCATCGCCCAGGAACCCGTAGCGCGCCCCGGGATGGAAATGTCCGTCTTCCGGGTCCCGCAGATAGACCACGCATTCCGTAACCCCGCAGAGGTCCACGCTCATGCGCGCCACCCTTTCCAGGATCTCCTCCAGGTCCAGGGTGGAGTTTATGGCCCTGGTCAGCTCCAGCAGGGCGACCGTCTCCCTTATCTTTTTCTGTTCGCGGGCATGCAGCTCGGCGTTCTCCAGTGCCACCGCCATACGGTTCGTGAAGCGGCGCGCCAGGCTCAGGGCCTCCCCGTCCAGGCGGCCTCCGTCCGGGTCGCGCTCCAGCATCACCAGCCCCGTGGTGCGTCCTCTGACCACCAGGGGCAGAAACAGCCTGCCCGGAAGGTCCGCCCTCACTCCGTCGAGGAAGATGCCGGGCTCACGGCCTTCCCCGCATTCATATGCCCCTTTTTCCCTCACCAGGACCTCTTCCGCCCGCCCTTCCACCACCATCCTGCTTCCCGGCACCTCCGTTCCTGCCGTACCGTCGCAGGCGTAGATGCCCCTCTCCTGGTAGCGGAAGAGGGATGCGCGTACCGCTCCGGTCATGGCCCGGAGTTTTTCCATCCCCATCCTGGCCAGGGTGGGGGGATCAAGGGTCGCCGCGATGGTGTCAGGGAAACCGTCTATCTCGCCGAGGCGCCTTTCCAGCTCCTCCCTTTTCTCTCCTTCCACGCGTTCCAGCGCCCGCGTTACCGCGACCTGGGCATGCAGGAGGCCCTGGTACCGAGCCGCGTCTCCCCCCTGCGGCGCGGAAGCGTCCTCCGCCGCCTTCGCGATCGCCGCCGCTATCTCGCGTCCGTCCGCGCCCGACCTGATCAGGGCGCACGCCCTGTCCTCCAGGCGCGCCATCCACTCCCCTTCCCCCTCACCGCGCCCCGCGTCGACGGCAAGCGCCAGGATCTCGCAGAAGGATTGCAGGGCCGCCGGATCTCCGCACCCTCTCGCTTTCAGCGCTCTTTCAAGGGCGCCGCGGAGGCATAGCGCCAGCGTATCGTTCTCTCCGAGGGTCACCTCGCCTCTCATCCCGTCCTCGCCCGTGCTCAACAGGACTTTCGTGTTCTTAAGTCTATTTATCGGCACGCCTGCAGGGCTCTCTTAACGCGACCTTCATGCCCGCGGCACCCTCGCCCAGCCACCCGGCAGGCGTATCCTTCCTTTGTGTGTATTGTTCTTCGATCGTTCTGCAGGCCCCGACAGGCGGGATTCGCCGGTCTGCCGACACCTCGATGTCGAGGAGGATCCGGCACCTCTTTTACACGTCATGCCCGTGACGGCTGCAGGCGAGTCGTTATCTTGAGTGGAAGCGGAATCGCCGTCCTTCTACAAGCGCTTTTCCCGGGAACCGTAGACAGGCCCGAGACGACATGCGCGAGCATCAAGCCGGACCGAAGCATCTACATACGGATATGCAGCCCGAGTGCTCGGAGCGAGGGTCTATGCCCCCGAGCTCGTGGCCGGAAGAAAGAAGGAAGAGCAACCCCTGCCCGGGAACGACCGGGTCGGTACGAGCGAGGCCGCGCGCAGAGAGGTCTCGTCAACGGCTTCCGGCCGCATGCGCGTCGAGCGAGACCGTTACCCGGCGGCCCGGGCCGGAAGATGAACTTGTCACATGTCCGGGGTTGACCCCATGGACTTGAGGAGGTTTCCCATCTCCACCGCCGTGAGCGCCGCCTGCCAGCCCTTGTTGCCCTGCTTGGCGCCGGCGCGCTCCACCGCCTGCTCTATGGTATCCGCGGTGATGACCCCGAAGACCGTCGGCACGCCGGAGTCCAGGTTGACGCGGGCGATGCCCTTGGAGACCTCGGAGGCCACGTACTCGAAATGGGGCGTGGAGCCCCTGATAACCGCCCCCAGGCAGATGACCGCGTCGTACCTCCCGCTCCGCGCCAGCCTCGACGCCGCCAGCGGTATCTCGAAAGATCCGGGGACCCAGACAACGTCGACGCCGTCCATGTCCGCGTCGTGTCTCTTCAAGGCATCCAGCGCCCCGTCCAGGAGGCGCGTGCTGATGAACTCGTTGAACCTGCTCACCACCACCGCGAACCTCAGTCCGGTGGCCACCAGGTGCCCTTCGTATACGGCCATGGATCTCTCCTTTCCTCCTAGAACTCCAGCAGGTGGTCCAGTTTCTCCCTCTTCGCCTTGAGGTAGGCGTAGTTCTCCTCGCAGGGCTCGATCACCAGGGGGACGCGCTCCACCACCTTGAGTCCGTATCCTTCCAGTCCCACCCGCTTTGCGGGGTTGTTGGTGAGCAGGCGCATGGTGGTGAGGCCCAGGTCGGAGAGGATCTGGGCGCCGATCCCGTAGTCCCTGGCGTCGGGCGGGAAGCCGAGCTCGAGGTTGGCCTCCACGGTGTCCATGCCCTCTTCCTGCAGCATGTAGGCGCGCAGCTTGTGGGGAAGCCCTATGCCGCGGCCCTCATGGCCGAGGATGTAGAGGAACACCCCCTCCCCCTCCTCCTCGATCATCTGCAGGGCCAGCTTCAGCTGCACCCCGCAGTCGCAGCGCAGGGAGGAGAACACGTCCCCGGTGAGGCACTCGGAATGCACCCTCACCAGCACGTTCTCCCTGCCGCGCACCTCTCCCTTGACCAGAGCCAGGTGGCAGCGTCCGTCCACCAGGGACTCGTAGCCGATGGCGCGGAACTCCCCGTAGGCCGTGGGCATGCGCACCTCCGCCACCCGCCGCACCAGGGTCTCGGTGCGGTTGCGGTAGCGGATGAGGTCCTCGATGGTCACCATCTTGAGGCCGAACCGCTTCTTTATCTCCGCCAGCTGGGGCACCCTGGCCATGGTCCCGTCCTCGTTCATGATCTCGCAGATGACCCCGGCCGGGTAGAGCCCCGCCAGCCGCGCCAGGTCCACCGCCGCCTCGGTGTGCCCCGCCCGCCTGAGCACCCCTCCCTCCCGGGCTCGCAGCGGGAAGACGTGCCCCGGCTTGGAGATGTCCTCGGGGCGGGTGGCGGGGTCGATCACCGTCTGGATGGTCACCGCGCGGTCATAGGCGGAGATGCCGGTGGTGATCTTCCCCTTGGCCCCTATGGAGACGGTGAAGGCCGTCTCGTGGGTGGAGGTGTTGTTGGTGACCATGGGGTGGATGTCCAGCTCGTCCAGCCGCGAGGCGATGCACGGCATGCAGATCAGCCCCCGGCCGTGCTTGGCCATGAAGTTTATGGCCTCCGGGGTGACCTTCTCCGCCGCCATGAGGAAATCGCCCTCGTTCTCGCGGTCCTCGTCGTCCACCACGATGACGATCCTTCCGGCGCGTATCTCCTCGATGGCCTCCTCGATGGTATCGAAGGGGCTGTCTTCGGGTCGCGCCTCGACTTCTGCTGCGCGTGCCTCATCTTCCATCTTCAGGAACCTCCCTCGAAAGATTTTTCAGAAAAGACCGGTTTTTCCGTACGGAGGCGGCATCTCCGGGGCATCACAGGAAGCCTCCCTCGGACAGCTTTTCGTACAGGGTATCCGCTTTTTCTTCGCGGGCGAGCCCGGGAAGACCGCGCTCCAGGTAATTTCTAACATATTTTGCGATAATATCCACCTCCAGGTTGACCCTGTCGCCCGCCTTCATCGTCCCGAGGTTGGTGACCTCCACGGTATGGGGTATGGCCGCGACGCTGAAGCCGTTCTCGCTCAGCGCGCTGATGGTGAGGCTTATGCCGTCCACGGCTATGGAGCCCTTCTCCACCAGGTAGGACCTGATCTCCGCCGGGCAGGAGAAGAAATAGTCCCTTCCCCCGCCCACCTGCCTTATATACTCGACCCGCCCGACGCCGTCCACGTGCCCCTGCACGATATGCCCTCCCAGGCGAGAGCTCGGCGTCAGCGCCCGTTCGAGGTTCACCGCCGTGCCCCGCAACGCCGTCCCCAGGGTGGTGCGCGAGAGGCTCTCCTCGGAGACGTCGGCGGCGAAATACCCCTCGCCCACGGCGGTGACCGTCAGGCACACGCCGTTCACCGCCACCGAGTCCCCTGTACCCAGTCCTTTCCATACCTCGCTGCAGGACACGTCGATGGAGGCCTCCTTTCCCAGGCGCCTCAACTCCCGCACCCTTCCCACTTCCTCGATGATCCCCGTGAACACCTCTCTCAACGCCCTCCTATCTCCGCCTCCAGGAGCAGGTCCGCGCCCAGCCTCCGCACCCGTTCCCAGCGCAGGGGGACGCCCTCCCGCGGGTCGAGGACCGTCCTCCCCTCCGCCCAGCCCCTGGCCTCACCGTCGCCGAACACCCGGGGGGCCAGGAAAAGGGCCAGCCTGTCTGCGAGCCCCTCCTGCAGGAGGGCTCCCACCAGGGTGGGGCCTCCCTCCACCAGGAGACGCGCCACCCCCATGGCCCCCAGGGCCTTCACCAGTTCCGCCAGGTCAACGCGGCCGCCCTTCTCCGCTATCTCCAGCACCTCCACTCCCCTCGCGCGCAGGAGCTCGCGCTTTTCGGGGTCGTGCTCACGCGTCGCGGCCACCAGCACCCTCGGTCCCTCACCCCTCGCCAGCCTGCTGCGTTCGGGGATGGAGAGATGGGTGTCCACCACCACCCTGAGCGGCGGTCGCGCGCGCCCGAGGGGGACCATGCGCACGGTCAGCTCGGGGTCGTCGGCCTCCACCGTGCCCCGCCCCACCATCACCGCGTCGCACTCCCTCCTCATGCGGTGCACCTCCTTCCTCGCCTCCTCGCCGGTTATCCACCGCGACGCGCCGGTCCTCGTGGCGGTCCTCCCGTCCGCGGTGGCCGCCATCTTCACCACCACCAGCGGCCTGCCGGTCAGGACGAGCTTCTCGTAGGCCTCGTTCAGGCGCCGGGACTCCTCTTCCAGGACGCCCGTCCTCACCTCGACCCCGCATTCCTCCAGCCTCTCCACCCCTCCTCCCCGGACGTGGGGATTGGGGTCTCTGGCGGCGATTATCACCCGCCTTATGCCCGCGCCGATGATCGCATCAGTGCACGGTGGCGTCCTTCCGTGGTGGTTGCAGGGTTCCAGGGTGACGTAGAGGTCCGCTCCCCCCGCCGCCGGACCCGCTTCCTCGATGGCCTCCGCCTCGGCATGCGGGTTGGGGGGTCCCTTATGGAAGCCCCTGCCCACCACCACCCCGTCCTTCACCAGCACCGCTCCCACCATGGGGTTGGGATGGGTCATCCCCCTGCCCCTGGCCGCCAGGGACAGCGCCATCCTCATGTACCTCTTTTCCCGTACCTCCTCGTCCAACGCGCTCCTTCCTCGCAAGCAAAAGGGCGCCGGGAGAAAACCCGGCGCCCGCGTGAGGCCGCCTGGAGGTCTTCTCCCATCCGGACTTTCACCGTCGGTACCGGAATTCCACCGGTTCTGCCGTAGGCTCGCGGACTATCACCGCCGGTCGGGGTTTTCACCCTGCCCCGAAGACCTGATGCTCTCATCCCGCATTATAAGCGACGGCGTTTCCCCTTGTCCATGCGGGAGGACATGCGCCTTCGCCGCCAGGGGCGCGAGCCTCGGCCTGCAGCGAAGGCACCGGTGGGGCGGCCACGGCGGCGGCGCAATGCGGCGGGGTGGCTTGAGGACCGGGGTTCAACGCGCCTTTTTCGTCGCCAGCGTCCCGCGGGCGCGGGTCACCGGCGCCGCTCGGAAAAATCATCCAGCGCGCGCCTTATGTCCTCCGCCGCGGCGCGGGGGTCGGAAGCGGCGTAGATGGAGGACCCCACCACCACGATATCCGTTCCAGCCTCGACGACGGTCGCCAGGTTCCCGGTCTTCACGCCCCCGTCCACCTCCACCTCCAGGGTCACTCCCTGACGCCGCGCCTCTCTCTTTATCTCCTCCACCTTGACCAGCGCCTCGGGGATGATCTCCTGCCCCCCGAAACCGGGCATGACCGTCATCACCAGAACGTAATCGATCAATTCGAGGTGGTCGAAGATGCGCTCCGCCGGCGTCTGGGGATTGAGCACGATGCCCGCTCGCTTTCCCAGGTTGTGGAGGAGTCCCAGGATCTCTCCGGGGTGCCTGGTCACCTCGGCATGGAAGGAGATCCAGTCAGCACCCGCCCGCGCGAAGTCCTCCACGAACTCCCCCGGGTGGGCGATCATGAGGTGCACGTCCAGCGGCATCTCCGTGAGCTCCCTCACCGCCCTCACCACCAGGGGGCCGAAGGTGATGTTGGGCACGAAGTTGCCGTCCATGACGTCCAGATGCACGGCGTCCGCCAGGCCTTCGATATAGGATACGGCGCGGCGGAGATCCCTGAAGTCCGCGTTCAGGATGGAGGGCGCGAGCTTAATCCTCCCCACGTCCCTCACCTCCCAACGCGAAATCGCGCAGCGCCACATAGGTAGGACCGGAAGGCGAGAGGATGCTGCGGTAAAGGGTCAGCTTCTCCACCTCGAAGGCCAGCGCGCCGGCCTCCTCCATCCTCGCCGCCAGCCCCTCCAGAAAGGCGCCGCAGTCCGCCGGGGTCTTGAGCCTGGCCACCGTGAGGTGACCCCGGTAGCCTCTGCCCTCCCGTCTCACCCCCGCTCTCTCCAGCCTCGCGTCCAGTCTTCCGGCCACTACGGCAGCCTCCTCCTCTCCCCGCTCCATGCCCACCCACAGCACCCGCGCCCTTCCCGGGGAGGGAAAGGCACCGCACCGCCCGAGGCAGGCCAAGAAGGGGGCGCACCTGCCCGCGGCGACCTCTATCTCGTTCGACAGGCGCTCCAGCCCGTCCTCCCCGTACTCCCCGATGAATTTCACCGTCAGGTGCAGGTTGTCGGGCTTCACCCACCTCGCGCCCGGGACCTTCTCCTTCAGGGGCTCCAGCGCGCCGGCGATGAACTCCCTGTGCTCGCGCGGGACGTCCACCGCCACGAAAAGCCGCAGCCTCTCAGCGCACATACCCCACGTCCCCGTCACGCACGTACAGGAGGACCACGGTGAGGGCCACGGTCACCGCGAAGCGCCTCACCCTCTCGCGGTCCCCCGGCAGCCGGTATTTCCAGGAGAACTCCCTCTTCCCGTCGCACAGCCCGAAGGCCACCGTGCCCGGAGGCTCGCTCTCCACTCCCTGCCCCGGTCCCGCCACCCCGCTCACGGCGACCCCCAGGTCGGTTCCCAGGCGCTCCCTGGCCCCGCGCGCCATGGCCGCCGCCACCTCTTCGTTAACCGCGCCCCGTGAGCGCAGGAGCTCGGGATCCACCCCCAGCAGCTCTTCCTTGGCCCGGTAATCGTAGGCGATGATGCCTCCCCTGAAATAATCCGAGCTGCCGGGGACCGAGGTGATCCTCTCCCCCAGCATGCCCCCGGTCAGGGACTCCGCCACCGCTAGGGTGAGCCCCCGCGCGCGCAGCTCCCTGCCCAGGTTGCCCTCCAGGGTCTCCTCGCCCCGGGCCACCACCCAGCCTCCCAGCCTCTCCCGGACGCGTCTCTCCGCCTCCTCCAGGAGAGTGAGGTCTTCGCGCGAGGTGAGCTTCACCTCTATCCTGCCGTCGGCCACGCGGAAGGATGCCCCCACGCCCTCGATGCCGGAGAGGGCTTCCTTCACCTCTTCCCCCAGCTCGGACTCGGGCCGGGCGGCCACCAGCAGGGAGACGCTTCCTCCCCTCTCCCCCGCGGCGCGGGAGGAGACGCGCCCCACGAGCTCGTTCTCCACCATGTCCCGCATCTCGTGCGGCACGCCGGGCAGGAGGACCACCACTTTTCCCGCGTGTTCAATCCACTGCCCCGGCGCGGTGCCCAGCCTGGCCTCCAGGACCTCCGCTCCCTCCACCAGGTCGGCCTGCTTCAGGTTGCTGGGCGACATCTCCCTCCCCATGGCGCGGAAGAACCCCCTCAACCTCTCCTCGATGGAAGGGTCCCGACGCAGGGCCAGCCCGAGGGCCTCGGCCACCGCTTCCCTGGTGAGGTCGTCGTCCGTGGGCCCCAGCCCGCCCGTCACCACCAGGAGGTCCGAGACGGCCATCGCGTGCCCCAGGGCGCTCTTGATGCTCCGCGCGTCGTCTCCCACCACCGCGCGCAGCACCACCTCGACGCCCAGGGAACGCAGCTTATCGCCGATGAAGGTGGAGTTGTTTTCCTCGACCCTGCCGTCCAGGAGCTCGTCTCCCACCGCCAGGAGCGAACACGTCCTAATCTCGCGCATCTCACGGTCCCGCCAGGTACCTGCCCGCCTTGCGCATATAATCGAGACCCGAGTACAGGGTGAGCGCCACGGCCAGCGCCACCGCCGCCTTCTCCAGCGTGGCGTACGGCTCTTCCTCCCTTTCCATGATCACCATCAGCAGCGCCAGGAGCTGGGAGTTGGTCTTCAGCTTTCCCCAGATGCTCGCCGGCACCGACGATCCCCTGCTCCCCGCATAGACGCGGAAGAGGGTCATCAGGGCCTCCCTGCCGATGATCAGGCCGGGTATCCATGCCGCCAGCCTCCCGCGCACCGCCAGCATCACGAAGGCGGTGGACAGGCAGACCTTGTCCGCCAGGGGATCGAGGAACTGGCCGAGCCTGGTCTCCTTGCCCTGCTTCCGTGCCAGGTGGCCGTCGAGGTAGTCGGTGGCCGCAGCCGCCAGTACCGCCGTCGCCGCCACGGCGTTCCTCCTGCGGTCGTCGTCTCTCAGGTAGACGGCGATTACCGGGGCGAGCAGCATGCGCGACACACTGAGAGCGTTGGGGAGGTTCAAGTTGCTCGTCCGCCGCGGGACGTTCTCATCCCGCCTCTCCTGCGACCACGCCATGCAGGTCTATCCCTTCCGTGGAGATTATCCTCACCTTCCGGCAGGTCCCGGGCTCCAGACCCGGCGCATCGCGGATGAAGATGACCCCGTCGACCTCCGGGGCCTCCCTCCAGGACCTTCCCTCCCAGAAACCGGGAGCCTCGGCGCTCTTCCCCTCCACGAGTACGTCGAGTTCCCTGCCTGCCAGCTCCGACGCCTTCTCCCGCATGATCTCCTCCTGGATCTCGGTGAGCTCCGCTATCCTGGAGAGGACGGTTCCCCTCCTCACCGTGACGGGCAGGGAAAACGCCGGCGTGCCTTCCTCATGAGAATACCCGAAGAGGGCAAGCCAGTCAAAGCGCGCCTCCTGCACGAAGCGGCGCAGTCGCGCGTATGCCTCTCGGCTCTCTCCCGGAAAACCCACCAAGAGCGTCGCCCGCACCGCCACCTCGCCCAACTGCTCACGGGCTCTCTCCAGGAGCTCCAGGTGGGAGCGCGCGTCTCCCCGCCTCCCCATGGCGCGCAGGACGCCGGCGTCCGCGTGCTGGAAGGGCAGGTCCAGGTAGCTGCACACGCGGGGGTCCCGCATGGCCCTCATGACCTGGCCGTCCAGCCCCTCGGGATGCATGTACATGACGCGGATGCGGAAGTCCCCCTCCAGGGCCGCCAGCTCCTCCAGGAGCCGGCGGAGACACGGCCTGCCGTAGATATCCCGGCCGTACCGGGTGGTGTCCTGGGCCACCAGCACCATCTCCCGCGCTCCGCGCGACGCGAAGAAAAGCGCCTCGTCGCGGATGTCCTCAACGGTCCTGGACCTCAGCCGCCCCCTTATGGCGGGGATGGTGCAGAAGGTACAGCGCCTCGAGCATCCCTCGGCTATCTTGATGTACACGAAGCCTCTTTCGAGGGTGCTCGAAAACCTCCGTCCGCGATATGGGGTCAGCCCCGGACATGGGACATCCTCCCCCTCTCCCACGCGCGCGGCAATGCCATTCCCGCCCTCCGCCTCCCGCTCCGGCAGGGCGGCCTCCTTCCTCTCTCCAGGACACCCCGCCACGCATCCCTCCAGTATCTCCGCCACCTTCCGGTATCCCTCGAAGGGTAGGAAGACGTCCACCTCCGGCAGCAGCTCCTCGAGGACCGCCACGCCGTAGCGCGCCACCATGCAGCCCGCCACCACCAGCCTGGCGCCCGTCTCCGCCTTCAGGTCCGCCAGCTCAAGCACCTCCTCCACCGCTTCCTCGAGAGCGGCAGCGATGAAGGAACAGGTGTTTACGATGAGCACGCAGGCCTCGCGCGGATGCGACGCCCTTCTCCAGCCTGCCGCCGCCAGGCGCGTCTCCAAAAGGTCGGAATCAACCTCGTTCTTGGGACACCCCAGCGTTAGGAGGTGGTAACTGTATCCGTGGATGGTCGAAAACGGAGGGCTCTGCCGGTTCATCCCCGCTCCCCGTCGCGTGGAGCGCAGGCGCTGCCTTTGTATCTCGCCTCGCGTCAGATCTTGATGGTCTTTATCTTCTCGGCCACGCCGCTCCCCACGTCCTTGCCCGAGAAGAAGGACACCGATTTCTCTATCTTCTCCGCCAGGGCGGGCAGTTGATCCGCGGTGAGGTCGTCGGGAGTCGTCCCGATCAACTCGCAGTTCTTCTTCACCGTGGCCTTAGCGATGAAATCGCCCACTGCCGCCGAAAGGATCTTCTCCACCTCTTGCGCCAGCCTGTTCGCCACCGCTACCTCCTGCCCCGATACCCTTCAGGGTAGATTATAGCAGAGTATGCACATTCTGGTTAACAGCCATCTTCTCCCCGGCCTCTCCCGGCGTGACGGCACCGCGGCGGATGAGCATGGTCCTTTCCCCCGCATATCGGGACCCTGCGCTTCGAGGTCACATTCCCCGGTGCGCGTGCCCGCCCTCCGCGCCTCGCGCAGGAGGCGTTTCATGGTGGCGCGCTCCCGCGCCCTACGCCCCTGCCTCCCCGTCCACCTGCCGCCGTTTCCTCTCCTCCAGCTCCTCGACGGTCATGAGCACCGCCCTGGGCTTGCTCCCTTCGTAACCCCCCACCACGCCGATTTCCTCCATGAGGTCCACGAGCCTCGCCGCTCGCGCGTACCCCACGCGAAGCTTCCTCTGCAGCAGCGATGCCGAGGCCAC
>FWPV01001786.1_pt1 | contig 56545 bp, 45 predicted proteins | sample 2228371 | NCBI WGS metagenome assembly FWPV01 (sample SAMEA103939776, study PRJEB20133) | metagenome
CACGCTGGACGTGGCCGACACCCGGGACAACGAGACGGCCTTCGGCCGGCCGGGCGCCAGCCGGGGCGAAAGCGCGTTTCCCAAGATCCGCTTCGTGACGCTGCTGGAGAACGGCACCCACGTGCTGTGGGCGGCGCGGATGGACCCGTATTCTGCCGACGAGATCACACTGGCCCGGGATGTGGTGCTCGCGCTCGGCCCGGGCCTGCTGTGCCTGGCCGACCGCCGTTTTGCCAGCTACGAGCTCTGGCGCAGGGCGAGCCAAACGGGAGCGGACCTGCTGTGGCGGACCCGCCAGAATGCGCGCCTGGAGGTCGAGCAGAGACTGCCGGACGGCTCGTATCTCAGCCGCATCTACGCCTCGACTTCCGACCGGAGGAACCAGCGCAACGGGATCGTGGTCCGCGTGATCGACTACCGGCTGGACAAGGTCCCGGGCTCGGAGCCGGTCTACCGGTTGATGACGACGATTCTCGACCCCAGGCAGGCGCCGGCCCGAGAGCTGGCCGCGCTCTACCACGAGCGCTGGGAGATCGAGACCGCGCTGGACGAGCTGAAGACGCACCTGCGCGGCGCTGGGATCGTGCTGCGGAGCAAGACGCCGGAGCTGGTGGAGCAGGAATTCTGGGGCCTGCTGATGGCGCACTTTGCCATCCGCGGACTAATGCATGAGGCAGCCCTGAAGGCGGATGAGGATCCCGACCGGCTTTCCTTCCTGCATGCGGTGCGCGTGGTCCAGCGGCGATTGGCCCGCTGGGCCGCAATTCCCCCCTCGGCGGAGAAAAGCCCTGCATGAGGCGATTCTGCGGGAGATCCTCGAGGAGCGGGTCGTCTCCAGCAGGAACCGGATCAACGTCCGCGGCGTGAAGCGGAAGATGAGCAACTACAACTTGCGGCCGCGCCGGCGTCAGCCGACGCGCCGGATCGATATCACCAGGCGAATACCGATACTTAAGTGAACAGTATTGGGGCTAGGCCCCCTTACTTCTCCGGCGAGCTCGCCGCTTGCCAATCGGCGTCCGCGGCGCCGAACCCGGCTGGCAGCCGGCGGTCCAACTCGGGGCCTGCATCCGCCCGAATCAGGCGGCGAACCAGTCCGCGCCCGTGCCGGCTTTGTTTTCCATGAATTCGAACACCGCGCCGTCCTTGCGGACAAAGACCACGCGCAGGGTGGGAGTCGGCTGAAATGGCCCGAGCAGGATCTCCGCCCCTTCTATTTCCCGGTCAAGATTGTCGGTCTGGAACGCCACATGGGGCATTTCCCGCACCGGACCAGTGACCGGGCTGTCCGGTTCGAACCGCAAGTACTCAATCCGGCGAGGGTCTTTCGCCGGGTCAGTCACCCATACCTTGGTCGCCTCAACGTACATCTCCCCGGACCGCCGCTCATCGGTCGGCACCCCAACGTGATCAAATACCCGCATGCATCTCATCCTACCTTTTCGAGCCAGATGAAGCAGTGGTTGCCGATGCGGCCCGCGTGCGGCGACTTCAGCAGGATCAGATCCAGATACCGCAGAGGGAACAGCAGCCAGCCGAAGACCCCGTGCGCCACGACGCGCCACCAACGCCACGGCAACAAGAGCTTGAGGTACTCGAGGAGGAAGACGAGCACCGTCGCCGTGGGCCCGGTCCTCCACCCTTTGGCGGCCACACGCAGGTTGCCGGCCAGCAGTTCAAGGCCATCGGGAGTGAAGCGGCGGAAGTCGTTCGGATATTCATGGAAAGGGTGGCAGAACGGCACGACGATGTGAGCGAAGCCGCCGGGCTTCAAGACGCGCTCGATTTCCCGCACGGCTTTCTCCGGGAACCGGGCGTGTTCCAACACCGCGTCGCATTCCACCCGCTGAAACACCCCGTCCCGAAACGGCAGCCAAGCCGCATCGGCGACGACGTCCACCCCGGGCAAGGCGAACAGGTCGATATTGACGTAACCATCCACGTACGAGCCTCCGCCGCCGATATAAAGATTCCACCGGCCAAGCGGCGCTTCGAGCTGCTCGTCCGGATTCATGACGAACGGCTTCGGCGGCTCGAGCGCTCGCCGCAGCCGGGCGGAAAGGCTGCGGGCGGTCCGCCGGCGCATGAGATCCTCGATCGGGGCGCGGCCGCCTCGCGGAGTTTGCATATACCCAATGGTACAGCGGCGCATGCTCTTCGCCGGACATTCTCCTTCGAGCCACGTCAGGGCAAGGGATATTTGCGCCCCGCTGATACAATGAGGCTGAATGCTCACTCTTGAGGATGCCCTTGCCCGGTTTGAACCGGTCATCGGCTTGGAAGTCCACGTTCAGCTTGCCACGCGCACCAAGATCTTCTGCGGATGCCCCACGAGTTTTGGCGCCGAACCGAACTCCAACGTGTGTCCCGTATGTCTCGGGCTGCCCGGGGCGCTGCCGGTGCTGAGCCGGCAGGCGGTGGAGTTCGCCATCAAAGCGTCCTTGGCGCTGAATTGCCGCATCAACCCTGTTTCCCGTTTCGCCCGCAAGAACTATTTCTACCCGGACCTGCCCAAGGGTTACCAAATCTCGATGTACGAACTCCCGCTTGCCGAACACGGCTGGGTGGAAATCCAAGTCGACGGCGTTTCAAAGCGCATCGGCATCACCCGCGTGCACATGGAGGACGACGCCGGCAAGAGCCTGCACGAAGGATTCCGGGATTCGGACCGCTACACGTACGTGGACCTCAACCGCTGCGGCACGCCGCTCATCGAAATCGTCACCGAACCGGATCTCCGTTCATCCGACGAAGCGGTGGCTTTCCTCACCGGATTGAAGCAGACGCTTCAGTTTGCGGAGGTATCGAGCTGCGACATGGAGAAGGGGCACCTGCGCTGCGACGCCAACGTCTCCATCCGCCCCCGCGGCGCCGAGAAGTTCGGCATCCGTGCCGAAGTGAAGAACCTCAACTCGTTCAAGTTCCTGAAACAGGCGGTCGAGTACGAAATCGTACGGCAGGCGGAACTCATTGAAAGCGGCGGCGAGGTGGTGCAGGAAACGCGCCTTTTCGATCCGGACACTGGCGAGACCATGGGCATGCGGGAAAAAGAGCACGCCCACGACTACCGGTATTTCCCCGAGCCCGATCTCGTGCCACTCCGCGTCAGCCAAACATGGCTGAACCGGGTGCGCTCAGAGATGCCGGAGTTGCCTGCCGGCAAGCGGGCTCGTTTCATAAGTGATTACGGGCTGCGGGAGTATGACGCCCAAGTCCTCACCGCGACGCGCGAGCTTGGAGAATACTTCGAGCGAGCCGCGCGCGCTTCGGGGGACCCCAAGGCGGCGGCGAACTGGGTGATGGGGGACCTGATGGGCGCGCTCAAGGCGGAAGGGAAGGAAATCGCCGAATCCCCCGTCTCAGCGGAGAATCTGGGCGAATTGGTGAAGTTGATCGCTTCGGGTGAGATCTCCGGAAAATTAGCCAAGGAAATTTTCGCCAAGATGATGGCCACCGGCGAGGCGCCCCGCGCCATCATGGAGCGCGAAGGCTTGCGGCAGATCAGCGACGCCGCGGCTTTGGAAGCCATCGTCGATCAGGTCATCGCCGCCAACCCCAAGCAGGTCGAGCAATACCGCGGGGGCAAGACCACCGTGATGGGCTTCTTCGTTGGGCAAGTCATGAAAGCCACCCGCGGGCAAGCCAACCCTCAAACGGTCAACGAGTTACTGAAAAAGAAGCTGGGTTGATCGGAATTCCGGTTGCGCACTGCGGCGCTGAGATAGGATATTAGTTCTGAGCAAGGAAATCATGTAGAGCGCAGCGGATGTGGATCGCCTTGTCAACTCCAGCCGTGGGTGCGCTCTCGGCGCCCCCAGTTGGGCATGGATAGGACGATGGCGGAGAACATCCTGTACTTGACTGAGCTTGTCGGGCTCAAGGTCTTCGATCTGAAAAAGAAGAGCTTGGGCCGTCTGCGCGACGCCGCTCTCGTGCCGCTCATCCATGCCAGCCGGGTGGACCGGTTCCTAGTGGGCGGCGGTTGGGCGTGGCTGAGCATCCGGCATGACCAGGTGGAGTCGATTTCGCTCGACGGAATTCAGCTTCGCGACGAGCGGCTCACGCCTTACCACTCCGACGAATACATGCTGCGTCTCAGCCGGGACTTGCTCGATCAGCAGATCATCGACGTGCACGGGCGCAAGGTGGTGCGCGTCACCGACGTCACATTCGAGATCCGGCGGCGGGGGGACCATGACGAACTGCACGTGATCGAAGTGGATATAGGCGTGCGCAGCATGTTCCGCCGGCTGGCGCAGGGCATCCTGCCTCCGCGTTGGATACGGCGCCTGCAATCCCGCATCCCGCCCAATTCGATCGCCTGGGAGTTCTGCAACATCGTGGAATCCGATCCCATGCGGCGGCTGCGGCTCAACATTTCGACCAAGGCGTTGGAGGAGATGCACCCTGCGGATCTCGCCGACATCGTCGAAGAACTGAGCCCCGAGGACCGGGAAGCGATCTTCGAGCAGATGGACAGCGAAGCCGCCGCGGAAGCGTTGTCTGAAGTCGATCCGGGCATTCAGGCGAGCATTCTCGAATCCCTCGATTCCGAGAAAGCCGCCGACATCATCGAGGAGATGGCGCCCGACCAAGCCGCGGATGCCTTGGCGGAACTCGAAGAAGAGATCTCCGAGGAGATCCTGGAGGAGATGGAGACCGAACCCAAAGCCGAGGTGCGCGAGCTGCTTGAGTTCGAAGAGGACACCGCGGGCGGCTTGATGAATACCGAGTTCATCGCCGTTCCGGTTAGCGCCACTGTGACGGACGCCTTGGAAGCCATGCGGGGAAATGAAGAACTGCTCGAAAGCCTGAACGCCATCCTGCTCGTGGACGAACAGCAGCGCCTGGCGGGGGTAGTTCCGCTGGCGCGCATTCTCATCGCTTCGCCCGGCGTGATGTTGCGGCAACTGGCGTCGGAGCCGCTTCTCAAGGTGACCGTGGACGAGTCCCAAGACCGCGTGACGGAGATGTTCGACAAGTACAACCTCCTTACTCTGCCGGTTGTGGACGAGGATGACCGCGTCGCTGGAGTGATCACCGCCGACGACATCATCACCGTGCTGAGGAACAAGTAGCGGACCGGATCGATGCTCAAACGATTTCGCCATCACATTAGCGTCTTTTTCGCGGTGATCGGACCGGGTTTCATCACCGCCATGGTGGACAACGACGCAGGCGGCATCTACACCTATTCACAAGCCGGCGCAAGGTTCGGCTACCTGCCGCTGTGGACGTTGATTCCGATCACCATCCTGCTGATTGTCACGCAGGAGATGTGCTCCCGGATGGGCGCCGTCACGGGCAAGGGGCTGTCCGATCTGATCCGGGAGGAATTCGGCTTGCGGACAACTTTCGTCATGATGGCGGTGCTGGTTTTCGCCAACCTCACCAACGTCATGGCCAATTTCGCCGGCGTGGCGAGTTCGCTCGAATTGTTCGGCGTCAGCCGCTATATCACCGTCCCCTTGGCGGCGGTGGGAGTGTGGCTGCTCATCGTCAAAGGCACCTATCACAGCGTGGAAAAGGTGTTTCTGTTCGCCTGCGTGATCTTCATCTGTTACATCATTTCCGGGATCATGGTCAAGCCTGACTGGAAAGAAGCCATGATCTATAGCGTGAAGCCGGAGCTTTCGCTCGATCCGGCGTACCTCGCGATCTTGATCGGCATGGTTGGAACTTCCATCGCGCCGTGGATGCAGTTTTACCTCCAAGCCGCGGTAGTGGAGAAGGGGATCACGGCGAAAGAGTACGTTGAGTCCCGCATCGAGGTCATCGTCGGCTGCATTGCGATGACGGTCATCGCGTTTTTCATCATCGTGGCGTGCGCGGGCGCAATTTGGTCGGTCCAACCCCGCGACATCAAGGACGCCGCCGACGCCGCCCTCGGCTTGAAACCCTTCGGACCTTACGCATGGCTGCTTTTCAGCGCGGGGCTGTTGAACGCTTCGGTGTTCGGCGCGTGCATTCAGCCGCTTTCGACCGCGTTTACCGTTTGCGAGGGCTTGGGCTTCGAAGCCGGCGTGAACCGCCGTTTCCATGAGGCGCCGGTCTTTTACTGGCTCTTCACATTGTTAATTGCCATAGGCGCCGGCGTGATTTTGATTCCCGATTTTCCGCTCGTGCCGATGATCCTGTTCTCGCAGGTGCTCAACGGGATGTTGCTGCCGGTGGTGTTGATCTTCATGATCCTGCTGGTGAACCGTCCTAAGCTTATGCACGAGTGGGTGAACCCGCGCTGGTACAACGCCGTGGCGTGGGTTTCCGTGGTGGTGATGAGCGGGCTGACCGCCGCCTTGGTGGCCATCAGTATTCGCGATTTGTTCGTCCAATAGGAGAAAGCATGTTGCGGGCATCTCTTCTTTTGCCTTTTCTTCCCGTCCTGCTCATGGCAGCGGATGCGGATCCGGACCGTCCGCTACGGACGCTGCGCGCGAAGCATCCGCGGCTGATCGCGCTCGAACCGGACATCGAGCGGATTCGAGCCACGATCAAGACCGATCCCGTGGCGCGCCGTTACTACGAGCAGATCAAACAGGAAGCGGAGGAGATCCTTCCGGCGCCCACCGTGACCTACCGCTTGGTGGGTCCGCGCCTGTTGAGCGAAAGCCGGCGCGCGGTGAGCCGCGTTTACACGCTGGCGTTGATGTACCGCCTCGAGGGCGACAAGCGATATCTGGAACGCGCCGTGCGCGAGTTAAAAGCCGCGGCGGATTTCCCGGACTGGAACCCGTCGCACTTTCTCGACACGGCGGAAATGACCCATGCCTTCGCCATCGGTTATGACTGGCTCTACGGGGCGCTTACACCGGAAGAGCGTTCGTGGATCCGGCGAGCCATCGTCGAAAAAGGCATCGAGCCTGCGATGAAAGTCTATGCGCGTCCCCGCGGCTGGCACACGGCGGTTCACAACTGGAATCAGGTCTGTAACGGCGGCATCGGCATCGGCGCTTTAGCCATAGGCGATGAAGAGCCGGAGACGGCGCAGGCGGCTTTGACGAACGCTTTGCGCTCCCTCCCCAAGGCGATGGCTTCCTATGCTCCCGACGGAGGGTGGAATGAAGGACCCGGCTACTGGCACTACGCGACGCGTTATAACGTGTACTTCCTGGCGGCTCTCGAGACGGCGCTGGGGACGGATTTCGGGCTATCGAACCTTCCCGGGTTCAGCGGGGCGGGACGTTTCCGGATCTATTTTGCCAGCCCCACCGGTTATACCTTCAACTACGCCGACGCCGGGGCGAGCGTGGGCGGCGCAGCGGAAATGTTCTGGCTGGCCAAGCGGTTCTCTCAGCCCGTCTTCGCCTGGCAGCAGATCGAGCTTCTGAAGAAACGGAACCGCGCAGAGCCGCTGGATCTGATCTGGTATTACCCACGCGCGGTGTCGCCCAAGGATGCCGGCTGGCCGCTGGACGCCTACTTCACCGGCGTGCAAGTAGCCTTCATGCGGTCGTCCTGGGAAGATCCGAATGCCCTCTTCGTCGCCATCAAGGGCGGGGACAACAAGGCCAACCATAGCCATCTGGACCTCGGATCCTTCGTTCTGGACGCCGGCGGCGTGCGGTGGGCGGAAGACCTCGGCGGCGACAACTATAACCTGCCGAACTATTTCGGCGACAAGCGGTGGACTTACTTCCGGCTCCGCACCGAGTCGCACAACACCCTCCTCATCGACAACGAGAACCAAGACCCGAAGGCAGCCGCTAAGGTGATCGAACACCGCTTCGAGCCGCAGCGGGCGTGGATCCGCATCGATTTGACCGCCGCCTACCCCGGGCGGGTGAGCAAAATCGAGAGGACGCTCACCTTAGAGGATCGCAAGCGCGTCATCGTCGAGGATGTCGTGGAAGCGCCGCGCCCTGTGGACGCGTTATGGACCATGATGACCCCGGCGGAGATTCAGCCCGACGGCCGGCGCGCCGTGCTGTCGCAGCAGGGGAAGCGTCTGCGCGCGGAGATCCGCAGCCCGCAAGGCGCTGTTTTCGAGGTGTTGCCCGCGCAGCCCCCCGCGCCGCAGAACCAGAACAAAGGGCGAAAGCGGCTCGTCGTGCGGCTGCCGGAAAAAGTGACGTCCACCCGGATCACAGTGGCTCTGACAGAATGAAAACATGAGGTTCGTTTCCGCGGCTGCGGTCTTCGCTTGGGCGTTGATCGCGCATGCCGGGGAACTGCACTCCGCCGCGAGAGCGGGCGACGCCGCCAAGGTCCGCGAGTTGATCGCCGCGGGCGCCGACGTCAATGAGCGGGACTCGCTCGGCGGCACTCCGCTGCACGACGCCGCTTGGGCAGGCGCTTGCGATGTCATCCGCCTGTTGATCGAAAAGGGCGCCGAGATCGACGCGCGCCACGCGGAAGCCGGTTCGACGCCTCTGCACTATGCCGTCATCACCAACCACTTGGACGCGGTGAAGCTGTTGCTGGACTCGGGAGCGGATCTCAAGGCGCGTTACCGTTCCGGGGCGACGGCTTTGCACTTGGCCGCCAATCGCGGCTACCGCGAGATTGTGGAGCTGCTTTTGGAGCGCGGCGCTGAAGTCAACGGGAAAGATTCGAGCGGCGCCACCGCCTTGGACGAAGCCGCTTGGAAAGGCGAGGCGGAGATCGTCCGCCTGTTGTTGCGCAAGGGCGCAGACGTGAACGTGCGCAATTTGGAAACCGGCGACACGCCTCTGCACGAGGCGGCGATCAAGGGGCACGCCGAAGTCGTGCAGCTTCTGCTTGAGGCGGGCGCCGATGCGAGGGTCAAGGATAACACGGGAGCCACGCCGCTCGACGAGGCTTTACGGTACCGGCATGTGGCGGTGGTGCGAAAGCTGGTCGACTGGCAATCCCGGCACGGGCAGGCGCAGTTGGACACCGCGCGAGCCATGGAAGAAGCCGTCTTCCGCGGGCAGGCGGATGTGGTCTCACTCCTGTTGGAACTTGGGGCTCCGGTGAACCACCGCACGCGTTCCGGGTCCACGTTGCTGCACGACGCGGCGTTGAAGGGTCATGTGCCGGTGGTGGAGACGCTGTTGAGCCACGGAGCGGACCCGAACGCCCGGAATTCGTCCGGCGCCACCGCCTTGCACGACGCCGCGCTGGGCGGACACCACCGGGTGGTGGAAGTGCTGGTCGCGCGCGGCGCGGAAATCAACGCGCGGGACCGCGAGTCGGGCGCCACGCCGCTATGGCTCGCCGCTTCGTGGGGCCGATTGGACGCCGCCGCCGCGCTGCTCGCCCGCGGAGCGGACCCCGCCGCCAAAAACAAAGCGGGTCAATCGCCGCTCGAAGCCGCCGCCGCCAACGGACATGAGGAACTGGTGACGCTTCTCCGGCGCTTCGGCGCCCGCGACTAGAGGCGCGAGAAATCGGGAATTTCAACTGCCGAACTACCGCGCCTGAGCGATTCGGCCGAAAGCGGGCGGATGGCGCTCCATGTCGCCGCATCCACGGCGTCGATCGGGCTCCGCCCGGTGCGGATAGCATCCAGTAAATCGGAGATCACGAAATAATCGCCGCCGCCGTGTCCCGTCTTAGCGGCTGCCGCTCCCCGGGTTGCCCAATACGGGTGCTCATACTCGGCTTGGTACTTTTCTAACGGTTCCCATTTGTGAGCGGGGCTGCGGCCTTCGATATACACCTTCGCCTCGCCGAAGGCGGACTCATAAGCGCCGCGCGTGCCCTGCAAGGCGTACTGTCCCATCCCCGAGGGGCGGGGCGACGCGACGTCGTAACGGACTGCAATCAAACGCCCCTGCGCCGTGCGGATCAAAGAGTTGTTGGTGTCCCCGTTGAGAAACTTCACCCGCGCCGCCGGGCTGTCTTTGCCGAAACGCCGCACGGCGTATTCGTGGGTGGCCGCCGCCTTGCTCGCCATGGTGACCATGCTCACCAAGCGGTCCTCGCGGTTGATGCCGAGCCAGCCGCAAACCGGACCTAGAGAGTGGGTGGGGTAAAGATCGCCGATGTTTTCCGCGGCGTTGCGCCCGCGCCACGTCAGAGTCCCGTCCGGGTTGAAACGCATGCTGCGGATCTCGTGGATGTAGGCGCACTCGGCATACGTGAGGTCGCCGAATACTCCTTGCCGGGCCATGTTCGCGACCTGCATGACGTCCCGCCGGTAGCGGTAGTTCTCAAGCAGCATATAGCCGGACTTGGTCTTGCGCTCCGCGAGCACCAGCGCGCGGCACTCATCCAGAGTGATACAGGCGGGCACTTCCGAGGCGGCGAACTTGCCGGCGCGCATCGCCTCGATGGACATGGCGGCGTGCGAATCCTGCGGTGTGGCGATGATCACCGCGTCGACGTCGGTTCGCTCCAGCATGCGGCGGTAATCGTCCGGTCCCTTCGAGTAGCCCTCGGGGCGCTGCCCGAGCGCCTTCTGCACGAGATCCGCAGCGCGGCTGAGGTTCTTCTCATCGATGTCGCAAATGGCCGGAACGTGGACGCCCGGGAAGCTCAACAGCACGCGCAGCAGCCCGGTCCCTCTGGAACCGGCTCCGATGAGAGCGACGCGCACGGGCTTTTCGGCCCCGCGCACCGGCGCGGCAGCCGCCGCCCCCGCCGCCAGCTCCAGCCATCTCCTTCGATTCCAAGTCTGAATTTTCATCGCTAAAACCTCAGTGTAATCGCGGCTTGCAGGACGCGGCTCCGGTTGAGCTGCGCGTTGATGGTTCCGAATGCCTGATTGCCAAAACTGGCGTTCGGCACCGCGAACCGCACCGTGTTCGTCAAGTTGAAAGCCTGCATCCGGATGAGCATCTGGCGGCGCTCCTTCCAGCGAATGACACGCGCCAGCGACAAGTCCACGTTGCGAGCGCCGTCGCCGCGCAGCCCCGGTATGGTGCGCGAGGCGTTGCCGAACCGGTAGGGCGCCGGTTGAGCAAAGGCGGCCGTGTCGAACCAGCGCTCCGCTTTGCGTTCGGCGGCGGGCAGCGCCGGGTTGTACAACAGGTCCGGGCGGCAGTTGCCCCCAAATGAGTACGTCGTGTTGTTCGCGCAGGAAGCTCCCAGCGGCACTCCCACGGACGCCGTCGCCACGCCTGCCAGCTGCCATCCGCGGAACGGCGCCGCAGCGGCTTTCCGGCGGGCGCTCTTGAAGAAGGGCAGGTCCCAGGTAGCGCTGAACGCCAGCCGTTTCGAGATGTCGAGTTCGGAGACGGACCATTCCGCCCGTAGATTGCTCCAGTCCTGCACTGCGGACGAGCCCAGATTCTCACCGCCCCACTCTCCCGAGTTGACGTTCCCCATCGTCTTCGAGAAAGAAAAAGACGCCAGGAATTGCAGCCCTTGCGCCATGCGGCGGTGAGCTTTCACCTGGAGTCCGTGGTACGCCGACGCGCCCCAGTTCGAATACACCGACGTGACCGAATCGAAGTGAGGGAAGGGTCTTAATAACCGCGCACGGGGGACCGTGCTGGTGGCAAGGGCGCCCTGTGTAATTTGACCAAGGAAAGGATTGGGCGTTGTTTCACGCAGCGCGTCGCCGAACGAAAGGAACGCCGAGGGCAGTTGATTCATCGTACGGTTGGCGGCCAGATGCAACCCCCGGCTGCCGGCGTATCCCACGTCCACGAGGATGCGCCCCGGGACCTCCGCCTGAATGGAAAACGACCACTGTTCGGCGTAAGGAGTCGTATTGCCGCGATCGGCGTAAGAGATCGCTTGTCCTAGCAGCGTCGCCGGTCCCAAACGGTTGCCGGTGGGTTGAACGATGCCGTCGGGATAAGGGTTGCTGAGCGAGCGCAGAACCGTCAGCCCGTTGATGCTGCCGACGAAAGTCGTGTTCGCCAGAAAGCCGCTCGTGCCGTAGGAAGCGGCGTTCGGTCCATGTCCGGTCGAGGCGGAGTAGAACAAGCCCGCCCCGCCGCGAATGGCGAGCTTCGGCGCCAAGGCGTACGCGAATCCAAGCCGCGGAGCCAGGTTATTCCGGTCGGGTTCGACTTGCCCCCTCGGAACGCCGTTCACGCCCACAAATTTCAACACTCCGCGGAGCGCGAGGTTCGTGCGCAACGGCGGGGGCGCCGCGTAATCAAAATTGGCAAGCTGATCAAAGCGGTCCACGAGGGGCGATCCATACTCGTAACGTAAGCCGAGATTCACCGTCAATCGCCGCACGGGCTTTATGTCGTCCTGTATGAAAGCAGCCCAGTAGACCTGCCGCAGCGCCAGCGAGGGCACGATTTGGACACCCCCTCCGCTGCCCAAGCCAAGCAAGAATGAAGCGAATCCGTGCCCCGCCGTTACGCTGGCGGCCGCCGGATTGGGCCCTTGAGTAAAGGAGGCATTGAAGTCGAACGAGTTGGCGCCGTCCGGATGATAGTAGCTGTTCAGCCGGTAGAGCCGCAGATCGCCGCCCGCTCGCACGGTTTGCCGTCCCGCCACCCGCGTCCATGTGGCTGCGCCGGTATGGTTTTCGCCCGCGGTTCTGACCACCAAGTCAGAACCCAATGTGGTCCCGGTGCTGATGTTTCCGCCCGAAAACCGGCTGCCCATGCCGGATATCACAATCGGCGGCATCAGGTTGATGCCCATCTGACTGGCCAGGTTGGCAGGGTATCCAAGGGAGGCGAGGTCGGTGTCGGCGCTGCGTGGAGCATTGCGGTTGCGCAAGCGGCTGAAGCTATATCGCAAGTTCAGAACCGCGCGCGGGCTCAGCGTCTGCACGCTGTCCAGCGCAAAGCTCTGGCGCCGGAAATTCTGCGGCCCGAAAGACGGCGTGCCGATGTTGTGATACACATCCGGGCGGTTAAACGGCGTACCGTCGAAAGAGTAACGCCCGTACAGGCGCAGGCTCGACCCCGTGTGGTAATCCACCCGTCCGGTAAGCATGTCCTTGCGGATGGTCTGTGGTTCGGTGGAGACGAAATTATTGACTCCGGTGACCGGGTCGCCGGCGGTATTCGGCAAGGGGAAAAGGGCTGTCAGGTTGCGAGCCACCCGGTCCGCCCGCTCGGCGGGAATGCGGTTGCCGGGAAACGGATCACGGACCGAGCGGCCCGCTGTGCGCGGGTCCGGGCGGGTGGTGGCGGGGTCGTACATCACGATTAACTGCGTTCCGCGGTAATAGGTCTGGCTGAAGTCGCCGGAGCGCTGCTGGTTAGTAGGCACGGTGGAAAGAAAAGTCATCCCCTGCCGGGTGCGAACGCCTTCGTAGTTGGCAAAGAAAAAGGCGCGGTTCCTCCGGAGCGGTCCTCCCAAGGAACCGCCGAACTGGTTGTAACGGAGCGTGGGCCGGTCCGCTCCCGCGCGGTTGGCGAAAAAGTCGCTGGCGTCGAACAGATCGTTGCGGAAGAACTCGTACACCTCCCCGCGCAGTTGGTTGTTTCCCGACTTCGTGACGACATTGATGACGCCGCCCGCCGCCCGCCCGAATTCGGCGCTGAAAGCGTTGGTCTCGACTTTGAACTCTTGGACGGCGGCGACGCTCGGTATCACCACCGGATTGTTGCGGATGGGGTTGGAATTGGGCGCCCCGTCGAGCAGGAACTCGCTCTGATTGCCCCGCGCGCCGTTGACCGAGACCACCGCTTGGCTGGTCTCATCCACTGCGAGTTCATTCCACCGGGCGCTGGTCCGCACGCCCGGCGCCAGTTCCACGAGCGCATAGGGGTTTCGCCCAAGCAAAGGCAGGCTGTCGATCTCCCGGTTGTCGATGACCGTGCCCAACGCGCCGCTTTCTTTCTCGACTCCGGCGCCGCGAGCTTCGACCGTGAGTTCCTGAGTTATCGCGCCCACCCGCAGAACCATGTCGATCGTGGCTATCTGGTTCACGGACAACTCGACTCTGGGCGCCACGGTCTTTTGAAAGCCCTCCCGTTCCGCCGTGACTGTGTAGACGCCCGGCGACAAATAAGGCAAATAATACCTGCCGTCGGCGGCGGTTTCGGCCGTCCGGCTGACGCCGGTGTCAGCCCTTCGAGCCGCGACGCGGGCGCCCGGTATAACCGCTCCGCTTTCGTCGGTCACCGTTCCCCGGATGACCGCCTGCGGCGCTTGCGCGGGCGCGTTGCACGTTGATAGCAGGGCGTAGATCAGGCAAATAGGCGGGATGGATGAACGGCCCATTCGCTATACCTCCAGGCACTACGAATACCACTGTCAGAGGCTTCTGCGCTTCGGTTAGGGATTCCCCTCGGGAATGAGCCTAAAGTGTTTCCCCTACCAGAACGATATGTAGGGTGGTGAGAAAAGCAGAAGCGGAACTCCGGCTGACCGGCGCGCTCGACATCTTGGGAGAGTGGCCGGCGGAGGATTTACAATGGTTTGCCCGCAAAGCTCTGCCCCATGCCGCGGCTGCGGACCGCCGGCTCAGGGCGGAAATGCGAGCCCGCGCGCTGCACGAGAAGGCGCAAAAAGGCTTGCTCGCTATCACCGCCGGTGAGGCGGCGCGGATGCTCGCCGCAGGCAAGGGGCCGGGGGACTTCTTCGAGCAGGTCGAATATAACGGGAGGCGCCTCGCCAAGTTCAACTTGTCTCCCAACGAAGTCACGCAAATTCTGGCTGTCTACAACCGTTGCCTGGACGAGCGGGTGCAGGCGGGATTCCAATGGCAGCGCGTCCGGGATCGCCTGCACACCTCGACGGCGCTCACGCTCAATAACGCGTTTTATCAGGTGCGGGAGTCGGAAACCGAAACGTTTTATGAACTATACCGGGCTGAGACCGAGTCCGGCGGGTTGGCTGAGCTTCTACAGCGGTACCTGACGGCGTTGTTGCGGTTCAGCCGCGCTGAGGAAGCGCATCTTTGGTTTTGGCAGGATTCGACAGAGAGGTGGGAGTGCCGGGCTTCCGCGTCGCGGAACGGGCGGACAGCCGTTTTGGCGCCGGTGGCTGTGTCCCGGCGCCGTGCGCAGGCGCTCAGCCGCCCGCGCTCGGAAGAAGGCGAAGCTTTGTCGAAAGTGGCCTTGGATCCCACTTGGGCGGAACGCTATCGCCATTGCTGGTCTCTGCCGTTGTCGGAGAACGGAACGCTCGCCGGGGTGATGCAGTTCGCTTTCGGCAAAAGCTACGACTGGCTGCCTAGGGAGAAGGAGCTGCTCAGCGGCGCCGCGGAACGGTGCCTGATGGCGGCTGAAAGAGCCCGGCTCATGGAAGACCTGGCGCAGCGGGAGGATCAGATTCGCCGGCTTGGGGAGCACATGCTGCACGTCGAAGAGGTCGAGCGGCAGCGCATCAGCCGGGAACTGCACGACGAAGCCGGGCAGTCCTTGTTGTGCATCCGTCTGGCTTTGGAAGTGATGGAGCAGTCCTGTCCCGCCTCCGTGCCAGAGTTGAAAGCGAAACTGACCCACGTCCGCGAAGTCACCGAGAAGACCATTGTCGAAATCCGGCGGCTGATCAAAGCGCTCAGTCCATCCGTCTTGGAGCAGTTCGGGTTGGCGGCGGCCATCCGGCAATTGGTGGCGCAGTTCCATCAGGTTCATCCCGCCCGGGTGCGGCTGCAAGTCGGGCGTTTGGCGCACCTGCCGAAGAAGACCGAAATCATGGTTTACCGGCTGGTCCAGGAGTGTTTCAACAACATTGTTAAGCATTCTTCCGCATCAGCCGTAAATGTTTTTCTTAGTTCCGCCGATGGTGTATTGCGGTTGCAGGTGGAGGACAACGGCGTTGGCTTTCAAGTGGAGCCGGCATTCGGCAAGCAGAACTCCTTTGGGCTAGCCGGGATGCGAGAGCGAGTGGCTCTTCTCGGCGGGAGTTTCCACTTGGTAAGCCACCCGGCGGGGCCCTTAGGGAAGGGCCCCCAAGGAACTCGGATTCGGATTGAGCTCCCGCTGCCGCGGGAAACAGCGGCGGAGGGCAAAACGCGCGCTATGCAAGCGTAAGGAAGAACTTAAGAGCACAGGCGAAATTATGGCCAAGATACGGATTCTACTGGCAGACGATCACACCCTGTTCCGTCAGGGTATCAAGACGTTGCTTTCCGCCGAAGCGGATATGGAGGTGGTCGGCGAAGCCTCCAACGGAGGAGACGCGATCGACAAGGCAGCCGAGGTGCGCCCGGACGTGGTGCTGATGGACATCGGCATGCCCGGCATCAGCAGCTTCGAAGCGACGCGGCAGATCAAGAAGAACCGTCCGGAAACCCGCGTGCTCTTCCTGACCATGTACGACGATGAGGACTACCTGGTGGAAGGAATGGAAGTGGGCGCGAGCGGTTATGTCCTGAAGGACAGCCCGGCGGCGCAACTGGTCTCCGCCGTCCGCGATGTATGCCGGGGCGGCAGCTACCTCAGCCCGCGGATGCTGTCCCAGTTGGTGGACGACTTCCGCACCCGCATCAAGTCCGCCAACCGCCTGCCGCGCTTCGCCACGCTGACTACCCGGGAGCGCGAAATCCTCAAAATGCTCGCCGAGGGCAATTCGGTCAAGGAAATCGCGTGCGACCTCAATCTCAGTGTCAAGACCGTGGAGGCGCACAAGTTCAATCTGATGCGCAAGCTGGACATTCACAACAAGGCGCAACTGGTTCAATACGCCATCCAGAAAAAGATCATCAAGATCCCCAACCTCGTCTGACAGCGTCTTCGGGCGGCGGCGCGCCAGGGCGACGCCGCCCGTTCTTTTCCCTGCGGGATTGCTAGAATCTCTTCGTGGCTCCACAACCATCCCGCCGTCAGTTTCTCGCCAGCCTTCCGGCTGGAACGCTCGCCGCGGCTTCGGGGTTTCGTCCCATCCGGCTGGGCGGACCGGTCTTCCTGAAAAGCTCGGATCCGGCGGAGCTGGCTCGCGAACACCGCCGCTTGGGATACGCGGCTGCCTACTGCCCCAACGTCAAGCTCCAAGATAAGGACCGCATACGCGCTTTCGAGAAGGCGTACGCTGCGGAGAACGTGATCATTGCCGAAGTCGGGGCGTGGCGGAATCTGCTGGATCCCAATCCTGAAACCCGCAAGGCCAACTACAACTATGTCGCCGAACGGCTGGCGCTCGCCGAAGAGATCGGCGCCCGCTGCTGCGTGGACATCGCGGGCTCCTACAACCCCAAAGTGTGGTACGGTCCGCATCCGAAGAACTTTTCACAGGAGTTCTTCGACGCCACCGTGGAGAACTGCCGCAGGCTCATCGACCAGGTCAAACCGAAGCGCACGAAGTTCGCTATCGAAATGATGGGCTGGGCGATCCCCGACGGACCGGACTCCTACCTGCGCCTGATCAAAGCGGTCGACCGCAAAGCTTTCGCCGTTCATATCGACATTTGTAATGGCATCAACAGCCCGGAGAGGTTCTACAACAACGCCGCCTTCACCGAGGAGTGTTTCCGGAAGCTCGGACCCTGGATCGTCTCCTGCCATGCAAAGGATCTGGAGTGGGTGCCGGAGATGAATATCCACTTCGTCGAGGTGGTGCCGGGGCGGGGTTCCATTGATTACCGCCCTTACCTGCGTGAACTGGCCAAGCTGAAAGCCGACGTTCCACTGATGATGGAGCATCTGAAGACGGCGGAGGAATACGAGGAAGGCAAGCGGCACATCCAAAAGGTGGCCGCGGAGTTGGGAATTCATTTTGTCTGATCAAGGGGGAAAGATGAACCGGAGAGAATTTGTCGCGGCAGGGTTGGCTGCCGCCGCTGCGCCGGGTGCTTCGAAAAGAACCATCCGCAAAGGCGTCCTCATCAGTATGCTGCCCAAGGACCTCCCGCTCGAGGACCGTATCCAAGTGGCTCGCGATGTGGGATTCGAAGATTTGGAGTGCCGCACCGTGAACGATCCGAAAGAGGCTGACGCGATCAAGAAGGCAGCCGAAAAAGCGGGCCTCAAAATCCACTCCGTGATGAACATGAACCACTGGCAGTTTCCGCTCAATTCCCCGGACCCTGAGGTGGTGAAGAAGGGTCTCGAAGGCATGGAGACCAGCCTTAGAAACGCCCACTTCTGGGGCGCCGGGATTGTGCTGCTCGTCCCGGCGGTGGTGAATCCGAAATTCAGTTATTACGAGGATGCGTGGAAGCGTTCTCAGGCGCAGATCCGGAAACTGATCCCTCTGGCGGAGAAGCTAAAGGTCGTCATCGCCATCGAGGAGGTCTGGAACAAGTTCCTGCTGAGCCCTCTCGAAATGGCCCGTTATGTCGACGAATTCCGCAGTCCCTGGGTGCAGGCGTACCTGGACGTGGGGAACATGATGTTTTACGGCTATCCGCAGGACTGGATCCGAGTTCTGAACAAGCGCATAGCCGCCGTGCATCTCAAAGACTTCCGTTACCGCAAAGGGCAGGTAGAGTGGACCCCGCTGCGCGAAGGCGACGTGGACTGGATTGAGGTTCACAAAGCGCTCACCGAGGTGAATTTCCGCGGCACCGCCACGGTGGAACTGCCCGCCGGCGATGCGGCGTATCTCAAAGAAGTCAGCCGGCGCGTGGATCTGATCCTGGAGGGCGTGAAGGGTTGAGGACGGCATGAAGAAATTCCTCATCGGCTTGGCGACGGGCTTGGTCCTCGCGGCGGTAGCGGGGCTGCTGCTGGTGTTGGCGCTGGCGCGGCTCGGCGCATCGAAACCGGCGATCGCCGACGGCTCGACACTGGTTTTGAAACTTCAGGGATCGATCGGCGAAAAGCCGGGGATGGAGATCCCGTTGCCGTTTTATGAAGAGCAAGCGCCGGCGACGATGCACGAAATCTGGACCGCGCTCGACCGCGCCGCCGCTGACCCGCGAGTCAAGGCGCTCCTGCTCATGCCGCGGCGCCCGTCAGCCGGTTGGGCCAAGCTGGACGAAATCCGGCAGGGGGTGCTCAAGTTCCGGAAGAGCGGCAAGCCGGTGATCGCCTGGCTGAGCATGCCCGGCACGCGGGATTACTATCTTGCCACCGCCGCGGACAAGATCTATATGAGCCGGGAGGATTACCTCGACCTGAAAGGACTCCGCGCCGAAGCCCTGTTCCTGAAAAATACGCTCGACAAGTTGGGGATTCAGGCTGAGATCGAACACGCGGGCAAATACAAGGACGCCGGCGACATGCTGACCCGGAACCGGCTCACCCCCGAATCGCGGGAGGTGCTGAACTCGATCCTGGACAACGTTTTCGGCGGGTTGGTCCAAGCCATCGCGGAAGGACGCAAGAAACAGGCGGACGAGGTTCGAACGTTGATTGACCGCGGTCCGTTTCTGGCGGCGGCGGCCAAGGACGCCGGGTTGGTCGACGATTTGAAGTACGAAGACGAAGTGCTCGCCGAGCTGCGGAGCCGCCTGAATCAGAAGGAACTGAAGCGCATCAGCTTCCGGGACTATGTGAAAGCGGCGGGTCCGGGGGAAGGGAAGAAGCGGATTGCGTTGCTCGTGGCCGACGGGACGATCCTGCGCGGCGAGGGAGACGATCCGGTCCTCTCAGTCAGCTTTTCACGCTTGCTTCGAAGGCTCGCCTCGGACGCTTCGATTTCCGGCGTCATCCTGCGTATTGATTCGCCCGGCGGAGACGGCGTGGCGTCCGACGAGATTCTGCGCGAGGTGCGGTTGTTGAGTCAGAAAAAGCCGCTGGTGATTTCGATGTCGGACGTGGCTGCTTCCGGGGGCTACTACATCGCTAGTACGGGCGACACGATTGTCGCCTACCCGCACACGCTCACCGGCTCCATCGGCGTCATATACGGCAAGCTCAACTTGAAAGGCTTATACGACAAGTTAGGCATCCAGAAGGAGATCCTCACGCGCGGCAAGTTTGCCGACGTGGACTCCGACTACCGCCCGCTCAGCAAAGAGGGACGGGCGAAGCTGCGGGAAGCCATGGACGCCATGTATCAGGGGTTCCTCGCGCGGGTAGCCGAGAGCCGCAAACGCAAGGTGGAAGAAATCGAACCTTTGGCGCAGGGCAGAGTGTGGCTCGGCTCGCAGGCTAAACAGAACGGCTTGGTGGACGAGTTAGGGGGTCTCGACAAAGCGATCGAGCTGGTCCGGGCGAAGGCGAAAATCGGCAAAGACGAAAAGGTTCGCCTCGTGGTGTACCCGCCCAAAAAGAACGTCTTGGAGCGGTTATTCGCCAAGACGGTGGAGACCTCTTTCGAAGCTTCCGTGGAGGCGCGGCTGAAGGAGGCTTTGCTGGGCTTCGACCCGCGCCTGTGGACCAGCGGCGGCGTGCTGCGCGCCATGCCGTACTTGATCGATTTGCGCTAACGGCGGAAAAGGATGGCCCCGCGGGTTTGGGGCATGGCAGCCCCCAAACCCGCGAGGGGAGCACAAGACGGAATCGCCGCCTTGAGGAGGAAACTCAGAACGCCTGGGCGGAATGGATGCCCGCCTGCTGCAACGCGGCCGCCATCTTTTCGAGCGCCGCTTTGTGGATTTGCGAAACCCGGCTCTCGTTGATGCCGAGCATGCCGCCGATCTCTTTCATCGTCAGTTCATTTGTGTAGTACAGAACGACCACTTTTTGGTAACGTTCCGGCAAAGTCTTCATGGCCTGGCCCAGCACTTGCCGCAGCTCCTCGCGCGCGCACATCGAGTCCGGCTGCGTGTCGGGGGCGCTTGGGAAGTCCGGGGCGGGCAGGTCCGGGTGGTCGGTCGAGCGGGTCGATGCCGAAATCAGACCCACGTTGCGCAAGTCGCGCGCCATTTGCCGCCAGCGGTCCACCTCCACGCCCAATCTTTCGGCGATTTCCGCCTCTGTCGGCGTTCTGTGCAGTTCGCTCGCTAGGTCGCGCGTGGCGGCTTCCACCTGCTTATGGCGGCGCCGCAGGTCCCGTGACGCCCAGTCGAGCTGCCGCAGGCTGTCCAAGATGGCGCCCTTGATGCGGTGCTTGGCGTAGCTGGAGAATTGCACCTGCTTGCTCGGGTCGAATTTGTCGACGGCGTCGAACAGGCCTAGCACGCCGGCGTGCACCAAGTCATCCAGATCCACGTGAACCGGGAGGTTCTCATGCACCCGGAGCGCGATGACTTTCACCAGAGGAAGATGCTCCAGGATGATCTGATCTCGCTTCGCCAAACGCTCCTGCGGGTTTGCAGATACACTGACAGCGGACATGTCGGGCTCTCGCTTAACGGTTTCTTGATTTTCTCCGGCGCCGCCGGGTTCTTCTTGCCGGTCCTGCCTGGCCGGCGTCCTTCGAAAGGCAATGCGCGGGCCAAACTTCTCGGAGCGTTCTTGGGGACGTGTGCCGGTTTTCGCCAGTGGCAACATAGGGCCTCTGAAATCAACAACCTAAAGAGTTTTCTCTTTTGGCCGATAGGAAACTGAAGCGGAACCGGCCCCGCGACCCGACGCCCCCTTTCGGAGGAGGGAAAAGCCCCCCACTTAGGGGACCCGTCCCGGATTTCATCCCAATTTGGAACATCTTGTTCCAAATTGGAACCGGACCCGGTGACCCGCTCTAGAACTTCCTCGACCGCGGGACCAGTGTAGAGTCTTTCGGGTTGATGGTCATAGAGGGGATTTGCTTAATTCCGTGTAAGGAAACGCCTGACAAACAGGACTATCTTTGCCGGAGTCCTAAGTCCGTGAGAGCCAGCGCGGCGCTCTGAATCCATCGGCGCGCCGGCGCCTCCCGCCAGTCGCCCGTATGCAATCCCAGCCACCACAGGGCTCCATAAAATAAAACCGCCGCCGCCGCATAATAGGCGTACAGCCAAGCCGGGGCGTGCATGGCGTTCAGAGCGGGCGCCAGCGAGTCGTACTGCCGGTAGTTGTGCAACTTCATCGCGATCACGTTCGAACCGATGGTCTCGACGATCAGCACCACAGGCACGCTGGAGATCAGATAAAGCGCCAGTCCATGCGGGCGGCGCAATAAGCGCGCGAGCCAGCAGTGCACAGCCCAGATGCCCACCAGCCCCATGCCCCAAGCGAGCATCACCGCCACACTGACATAGCCAAGGTAGAGCGCAATATTGGGAGTGTAGCGGTTCAACTCTGCGCCCAAGGGCAATTGAAAAAGATAGCCCGCGCTAGCTCCCATAAGGAATACCAGCGCGTTCTTGCGCAGATCCTGGCGGAAGACCCATGTCCCCGCAACCACGATCGCCGCGATGACGGCAACCAGCTTCACTTCGGACGGCGTCACCCGAGCACCACCGTCATCGCGGCATCTGCTGTTATACTGGGCGCATTGTCCTCTTTACGGCATCTCTCGTTCATAGGCTTCGCTCTTAAGAATATCCTTCGGCGGAGGCTGCGCACTGCATTAACCCTGTGCGGCGTCGCCTTGGGCATCACCGCTTTCGTCGCTTTGGTTGGATTCTCCAGTTCGTTTGAACAGGAATGGCTGAAGATCTATGAAGGTTCCGGCACGGACCTTGTCGTGGTGCGCGGAACATTCCTCAACACTTCCCTCGATGAATCGCTTGGCGCCAAGCTGCGCTCGCTGCCGGAGGTGGCGGACGCGGTTCCCAACGTCATGAACATCATGGATCTGACGCCGGAGATCAATGCGGTGATCTACGGCTGGCTGGACGACTCCTTCGCTCTCGATCCCGTGGTCATTCTCGACGGGCGGCGCTTCCGCGGCGAGGCTGCCGAGATCATGCTGGGCGAAGTGCTGGCGGAGAGCTTGGGCAAAAAGACCGGCGACACGCTCGAAATCCAAGGGACAACGTTTGACGTAGTGGCGGTTTTCCGCGGGCGTTCGGCGATTGAGACTGGCGGCGCCATCATGCCTCTGCGGCAGTTGCAGCGCCTGTCGGATCTGGGCGACAAAGTGACCTCCTTCCGGGTGCGGGTGCGTTCGTCGGGTGCGGCGGAACCATCACCCGAGGATGTGCGCAGCGCCCGCCTGCGCATCGAACGCGATTTCCCGGGGTTACGAGCCGTGCCTGCGGGCGACATGGCTCGGAACCACCAGGTGGTTGTGCTCGCTCGCGCAACGGCTTGGGGCACTTCAGCCATTGCGCTGTTCATCGGGGCGCTGGGCATCGCCAACACGATGGCCATGAGCGTTTTCGAGAGAACGCGGGAAATCGGCGTGCTCCGCGCCCTGGGCTGGCGCCGCCGGCGCATCATGCGGCTGGTGCTCCTGGAGGCGGCGCTCCTCGGGTTCGCAGGCGGCTTGTTGGGGGTTTTGGGCGGCTGGCTGGCGCTGGCGTCCTTAGCCTCCGTCCGCGCCACGGCCAACATCGCGCAATCTTCGATACCCGCATGGCAGGTACTGCAAGCGATCGCTCTGGCAGTTGGCATCGGGCTGGCTGCGGGGTTTCTGCCCGCGTACCGTGGAGCGCGCTTGTCCCCTGTGGAGGCTCTGCGGCATGAGTGAGTGGATCCTGGAGACGAAAGGATTAACCAAGGATTACGACGGCGGACGCATCCGGGCGCTGCGCGGCGTGGATTTGACAGTGAGAGAGGGCGAATTCGTGGCCGTGCGCGGTCCGAGCGGCAGCGGCAAGTCGACTTTGCTTCACTTGCTGGGCGGACTGGATCAACCCACCCGCGGAGAGGTGCGATACCGCGGCCAACCGTTGACGCACCCGTTCGACGTGGACCGCTACCGCTCTCAGTGCGTCGGTTTCGTCTTCCAGGCGTTTTACCTTCTGCCCACTCTGACCGCCCTGGAGAACGTTCAGATTCCCATGATGGAAAGCCGCGTAGACCCCGCTGAGCGGCGCCGCCGGGCGGAGACTCTGCTCGCGGAGATGGGGCTCGACGGACGGATGCATCAGCGCCCGTCGCAACTTTCGGCAGGCGAACGGCAACGGGTAGCCATCGCCCGGAGCCTGGCCAACCACCCGGAGATTCTCCTGGCCGATGAACCGACCGGGAACTTGGACAGCGAGAACTCAAGCAAGATTTTGGAGTTGCTCGCCGCCATCCAAGGGCGCCGGAACATGACCATGATCGTGGTGACTCACGAAAAGGAGGTGGCGCGCCGCGCCCAACGGTGCATCACCTTCCGGGACGGGCGAATATGCGAATCCTCTGCGCCGCAGCGGTTCTGATTTTAGCGAGCGCTTCCCTGGCCGGAGAGGGTGAAAAGCCTACGGCCTTCGCCATCGTATCTAAAATCCGCGAAGCACGAAAGGCTACGGATTTCCGTGCTAGCGGGCGCGTGGTGGTGGTTGGCGCCGGCGGAGAACGCAGGCCGCACCAAGTGGTCATGCGGGCCAAGGCCTTTGGCAACGACATCCGTTTCTTTTGCGAAGTGACCGAGCCCGCCGCTGACCGGGTCCGGTTATTGCTCGACCTCTCCGGCGCCGGGCGCGCTTCCATCCGCGTGGCGCGCGCGGCGGACCGCGCCCCTCAGGAACTGGCTTTCGAACGCTGGAACGAAAACTTGCTCGGCTCGCACCTGTCCTTCGAGGACTTGATGGAGGGCCACTTTCTGTGGAGCCGGCAGACGCTAGTGCGGGTAGAGAAATACGGCGCGCGGCAATGCTACGTGGTGCGGAGCGAGCCCGGACCCGCGGATCGCTCGCATTACGCCGCGGTCACCGCATGGCTGGATCAAGAAATTCTTTATCCCGTGCGGGTGCTCAAGGCCGTCCGCGCCACGGGCGCCTCGAAGGAGTTCATTTACTACGGCTTGCGGCAGCACAAAGGTCTTTGGTCGGCGAGTCAGATCGAGGTCAAGTCCCCCGCCAAGCCTGGGTCCACGCTTCTCATCATCAACCGGGGCTCGGCCAAAGCCGCGCTGACGAAGGCGGATTTTGATCCGGCGCTGCTGGTCAGGCCCTGGTAGCCGGCGGCTCGCATAGAATGTAGTTCATGGATCGCGCCCTAGCCGCTTGGATCCTCCTGGTCCCGGCAGCAGCTTTCGCTCAGCCGAAGCTCCCGCCTCCGCCGGTCAACCGCGCCTTGTATGAAGCCGCTTTAGCCGGTCCGCTTGCTCAAGTGGAGGAAATTGTCTTCGCCGTCCGCTATCCGGGCAGCCCGAGCGCCGATGGCCACTGGTACGCGAACTTCGGCTATTATGCCCACGACCGCGATCGCAAGGCGTACGCCGAAGGCGGGCGCCTCTGCAAACTGAACTTGCGCACCGGCAAGGTCACCGCGATTCTCGACGACCCGCGGGGAGGCGTTCGCGACCCTCAGGTCCATTACGACGGCAAGAAAATTCTGTTTGCTTACCGCAAAGGCGGGACCGAGCACTACCATCTTTACGAGATCAACGCCGACGGGACCGGATTGCGGCAGATTACGAGCGGTCCGTGGGACGACTTCGAGCCTACGTACTTGCCCGACGGCGATATCGTCTTTGTTTCGAGCCGCGGGCGCCGGTGGGTGAACTGCTGGCTTACGCAGGTGGCGATTCTCTACCGTTGCCGCCCTGACGGCAGCGGCATGCGTCCCATTTCGTCGAACAACGAGCAGGACAACACGCCCTGGCCCATGCCCGACGGCAGGCTGCTTTACACACGCTGGGAGTACGTCGACCGCAGCCAAGTCCACTACCACCACCTCTGGGTCTCGAATCCCGACGGCACAGGGCAAATGACCTTTTATGGCAACCTGCACCCGGGCATTGTGATGATCGACGCGAAGCCCGTTCCCGGATCGCACAAGGTTGTCGCGATCTTTTCGCCCGGGCACGGGCGGCGGGAACACGACGGAGCAGTGGCCATCGTCGATCCGCTGGCGGGTCCGGATGAGCTGAAATTCGCCCGGGAGCTCCACCCCGCCAAGAACTTCCGGGATCCATGGGCGTTCTCCGAAGATCTGATCCTTGTGGCGCGCGGTCCGGCTCTGTTGCTGATGAACGGGCGTGGAGAACTGCACGAAATTTACCGGCTCCCTCCGGCGGACCTCGCGGCCAAATTAGAATGCCACGAACCGCGCCCGCTCATCCGCCGCGCGCCCGAGCGCGTCATCCCTTCCCGAGTCAACCTCGCCAAAGACACCGGCATTCTCATCTTGCAGGACGTCCATCGCGGGCGCAATATGACGGGCGTCAAGCGCGGCGAAATCAAGAAACTCCTGGTCCTTGAGACGCTGCCCATGCCCATTCATTACAGCGGCGGCATGGAGCCGATCAGCATGGGCGGCACCTTCACCCTGGAGCGAATCGTCGGCACTGTGCTTGTCGAGCCGGACGGGTCCGCTTACATGGAGATCCCGGCGCTGCGCAGCTTCTTCTTCGTGGCGCTGGACGAAAACGACCTCTCGGTGAAGCGCATGCAGAGCTTCCTCACGGTGCAGCCCGGCGAAGTCACTGGCTGCATAGGCTGCCACGAGGAGCGCACGCAGGCGCCCCCTGCCGCCGGCTCGCTTCCCTTGGCCGTGCGCCGCCCGCCGAGCCGCATCGAGCCCATCCGCGACGTGCCCGATGTGCTCGACTTCCCCCGGGACATCCAACCCATTTTGGACCGCCACTGTCTAGGCTGCCATGACTATCACGGCAGCGCCGGGCATGTGATCCTCGCCGGGGACCGGGGCGTCATGTATTCGCACAGCTATGTGACGCTGACGCGGCTGAATCAGCTTGGCGACGGAAGGAACCTGCCTAAGAGCAACTACCCGCCGCGGGCGCTCGGCAGCTCGGCGAGCCCGCTGATGAAGAAAATTCTGACGGGGCATCATGGGGTGCGATTAAGCCCGCTTGAGGTGAAAACCGTGCGGCTATGGATCGAGAGCGGAGCGCCCTACCCGGGGACTTACGCCGCTCTCGGTAGCGGCATGATCGGCAGTTTCCAGGAGAATCAACTCGTCCGCGAGGATGCCGGTTGGCCCCGGACAAAGGAGATGACGGGTGTCTTGCGCCGCCGCTGTGGCGCCTGTCATGACCAGCAGATGCCGCTGCCGCAGGCTTTCTCGCTCGATCCGCCGCGCCCCGATCCTGCGTCGAAAATCAAATTGCGCCGGTATATCAGCCGCCATACGGTCTTCAATTTGACTCGCCCGGAGAAGTCGATGCTGCTTCTCGCGCCACTCACGCGCGAACAGGGCGGCTACGGAACTTGCCGCGCGCAGGTTTTTTCCGGCAAAGATGACCCTGACTATCGCGCCATCCTCGCGGCGCTCGAAGAGGGCAAGCAGAAGTTGGAGGAGATGGGGCGGTTCGACATGCCCACCTTCCGTCCGCGGGTGGACTGGGTGCGCGAAATGATCCGTTTTGGCATCCTGCCCCCGGACCATGACCCGCGGAGCCGAGTGGATGTCTACGCAGTGGAGCGGAAGTATTGGGAGTCGCTGTGGTATCACCCCGAATAGCGTGGCTGGCGGCGCTGTGCGCTTTCGCCGCAGAGCCTCCGTGCTTGCCTACGGCGCTTGCCGTGTCCGGAGACGGAGGCACGCTATATGTGGCTTGCGCGGGCTCAAACCGCGTTTGGTGGCTCGATTCCTCGAGCGGGCGCGCGCTGCGGCAAGTGTCCACGCCGGCGCCGCCATCCTCGCTTCTTCTGTCGCCGGACAACGCGCGCCTGTTCGTGGCGTGTGCTTCTCCGCAAAGCCGCGTGCTCACGCTGGATGCGAAGACAGGTCGAACGCTGGCCGCCTTTCCCGCGGGTCACACGGCGGCGGCGCTCGCCGGAGGCGGCGAAGTCCTCTTTGCCGCGAACCGGTTCGACGACGCGGTGTCGGCGTGGAACCTCCGGAACGGCAAGGAGGCGGCTCGCATTCCGGTCTTGCGCGAGCCCCAAAGCCTCGCGTGGCATCCCGGGGGGCGCTGGCTGCTCGCCGCCAACGCGCTGCCGGTGGGGCGCTCGGACGCCGACCACGTCAGCGCATCGGTCAGCGTGATTGACGCCGCGGGGCTCAAACCCGTGGATCCGATCGTGCTGCCCAACGGATCGACCAACGTCCGGCAAGTGGCCATGTCGCCGGACGGACGCTACGCCGCCGTGGCTCATGTTCTGGCCAAATATTACCTGCCGGCGACGCAGTTAGACCGCGGCTGGATGGCGACCAACGCCGTCACCCTCATCGACGCCGTCGCGCGGCGGCGGCTGGGCACGGTTCTGCTTGACGAAATCGACCGCGGAGCAGCGAATCCGTGGGCGGTGGCATGGAGCGCAAACGGAAGCCGCTTGCTCGTCACCCACGCCGGCACGCATGAGCTAAGCGTCATCGACGCCCCCGGCTTGATCGCCAAGCTTGGGGCGGCGCAGGACCCTTCCGACGATCTGAGGTTTCTGCTCGGACTGCGGAGACGGATTCCGTTAAAGGGTAATGGACCGCGCGCCATAGCCGTGCATGGCGGGCGCGTCTGGGTGGCGGGGTATTTTTCCCACACAGTGGAAACCTTGGAGCTCGATGGAGGCAACCAGCAGCCGCGCGTCATTGCGGCTTTGTCGCCCGGCGCGCCATCCGCCGCGCGCCGGGGCGAGATGCTGTTCAACGACGGGTCCATCTGTTTTCAAGGCTGGCAGAGCTGCGCCACATGCCACTCGCCGGACGGGCGCGTCGACGGGCTCAACTGGGACCTGCTGAATGACGGCATCGGCAACCCCAAGAATTCGAAGAGCCTGTTGCTTGCGCACCGCACGCCGCCGGCGATGAGTCAGGGGGTGCGTGAAAGCGCGGAGATGGCGGTGCGCTCCGGCTTGCGGGTGATCCTGTTTACCAAAGTTCCAGAAGAAGACGCCGCGGCGATCGACGAGTACTTGAAGTCGCTCCGCCCGGCGCCTAGCCCGGCTCTGGTTAAGGGGAAGCTCTCCCCGCCGGCGGAGCGCGGCAAAGCCCTATTCATGAGTCCGCAAACGCAGTGCGCTTCCTGCCACCCGCCCGGCTTGTACACCGATTTAAAGGCGTATGACGTTGGCACACGAGCCGCGACCGACAGCGTATCGGAGTTCGATACTCCGACGCTTATCGAACTGTGGCGCACTGCGCCTTACCTGCACGACGGTTCCGCGGCGACGCTCAAGGATGTGCTGACCACTCGCAACCGTGGCGATAGGCACGGTCGCACCTCGCACCTCACTCCGCCGCAGATCGAGGATCTGGTGGAATTCCTCCGATCTCTGTGATGATAGTAACCATATGAAGTCCAAAAAGCACGTTCCGATCGGTAATCCCGTGGACGTCCGCGGACGGGTGGCGGTGGTCATCGGCGGCACTTCGGGGATAGGGCGAATTCTGGCTCTGGGGTTGGCGGCGGCGGGCGCCGACGTGGTGCCCACCGGACGGCGGGAGCAGCTCGTAAACGAAGTCTGCGACGAGGTCGAGACTTACGGGGTCAGCACGGTGCGTTGTCCGTCGGATGTTCAGCAGCGCTCGTCGATAGACCATTTGCGGGATCAGGTGCTCGAAGAGTTAGGCCACGTCGACATATTGATTAACGCCGCAGGTCAAATCCTGCGCAAACCAACGCTCGAACTTTCCGAGGAGGAGTGGCACACCCTGCTAGATATCAATGTGACGGGCATGTTGCGCGCCTGCCAGTCGTTTTACGAGCCGCTGAAGGCGAGCGGTCACGGACGGATCATTAACATCGCTTCGCTAACGTCGTTTGTCGGATTCATGGAGGTCACGGCGTACTCGGCTTCCAAGGCGGCGGTTCTTTCGTTGACCCAGAGCCTGGCTTTGGAGTGGGCCACGACGGGCGTAACGGTGAACGCGCTCGCGCCGGGCGTTTTCCGGACAGAGCTCAACGCCAAGCTGCTCGACGGCACGGAGCGCGGGCGGGAGCTGCTGCTGCGGACGCCCATGCGGCGCTTCGGGCAACAGCATGAACTGATCGGCGCGGCGCTGCTGCTCGCTTCCGACGCTTCGAGCTTCATCACCGGACAGTGCATTGTTGTCGACGGCGGTTTCCTCGCTTCGGGCGTGAACACGTAAACGCCGCCGGAAGTGACGTCCCGCCGGCTCTGGACACCCGCCCCCCCGGGCGTATATAGTCATCTTCCAGTATGTCCAAGCTCAACCGCCGCCAGTTTCTCTTGGGCGCCGCGCCGTTCGCCGCCGCGTTCGGGGCGCCGGCTCGCAAGCCGAATGTGATTTTGATTCTCATGGACGACATGGCGCAACGGGCGCTGTCGTGCTATGGAAACCCGTATGTCCGCACGTCCAACATTGACCGGCTGGCTAAGGAAGGAATGCGGTTCACCGACGCTTATGTAACGCCGCAATGCACTCCCACCCGGGCTACGATTCTCACGGGTCAATACACCGCCCGCAACCGGATGTGGCACGTGATACCCAAGTACGGCTATCCGTGGGCGCGCGTCGAGGAGCCGGACTACAGCGACGACATCACGCGGGAAGCGTTCCTCCTCTCCAAAGGAATGAAGGCGGCGGGCTACGCGACCGGTTGTTACGGCAAGTGGCACCTGACGGTAAGTGACGACGGCGACTACGTCGCACTGAAAGCCGCCGCGGCGAAACACTATGGTTTCGATTCCGTCGCCGGTCCCGGTCCTCCGCGCGAAATCCACACCGGCGACAAGGGCGTCAACCGGCTGACTGCCGAGGCGGTGCGTTTCATCGAAGACAATCGGTCCCGGCCATTCTTTCTCTACCTGGCGCATCACACCATTCACGGGCCGGTTCTCGCGCCGCCGGAGCTTGTGGCGAAATACCGCGCCAAGGGTTTCCCCGAATCCGGCTTGCACAACGCGACGTATCTCGCCGCGCTGGAGCATATGGACAACGCCATCGGAAAAGTGCTCGACAAGTTGGATGAATTGAAACTCACCGCGTCGACCGCCGTGCTCTTCCTGACGGATAACGGAGGCGTGTTCGAGCGGTTCAACCGGAAGGGCGCCGAATCGAATCCGCGCAAGCTCGAAAAGGATATGGTCGAGTTTTCGAATGAGCCTCTGCGGGCGGGGAAGGGATCTTCTTATGAGGGCGGAATCCGGGCGCCGCTGATCGTTCGCTGGCCCGGCGTTACGCCTCCCGGCTCGGTGTGCCGGACGCCGGTGCACGGGGTCGACCTGATGCCCACGCTGTTCGAAATGGCGGGCGCGAAGCCGCCCAAAGGATATGTCATGGACGGAGTGAGCCTCGTGCCGCTGCTGCGCGGGAATGGCAAGATTCCCAACCGCGCACTGTACTTTTACATGCCTTTCTATGACATTTTGTGGGCCCACACCCCGAGCGCCGTCATCCGGGAGGGCGATTGGAAGTTGATCGAATTCTTCGGCGACTACATTAGCCCCGAGACCGGCGACTACGTCGAAGGCAACCGCGTGGAGCTATACAACCTCCGCTCCGACATCGGCGAACGGAACAATCTGGCGGCGAAAGAGAAAGAGCGGGCGGAGCGGATGCGCGCCCGGCTGCACGAATGGATTCGATCCTGCGGCGCGGTGATTCCCAAGTTGAATCCAAAGTTCGATCCGGCCAAAATGCTCACGCAGGTTTCGCTGCGGACGGGGGCGTGAATGGCGCAGATGATGCGGTTCGCAGCCGCATTTGTGGCGTTAGGGATGACCTGCGCTTTCGGCGCCGCTCCGGCGGTGCTGATCGTGCACGATGAGGAAGAGCCGGCCAAGGAGCTGGCCGCCGGACTGGAGCGCCACGGCTATAAGCCGGTTGTCGAGCACGCGAAAGTATTTCGCCAACGGAAAGACGCCATCTCCGCCCGGGCGGTCTTCATGTACGTCCACGGGGTGCTGGATCCGGTTGAAGAAGAGCAGTTCATCCGTTACGCCGAGGGCGGGGGACGGTTGATCGTGCTGCATCATGGGATCGCCTCGGCCAAAGTCAAGAACAAGCGGTGGCTCCCGTTCCTCGGCATAGCGATTCTGCCCCGGAACCATCCGGAGCATCCCTGGAGAGTGCTGAACGGTACGGTGCGGCTCGTCAATCTCCAGCCGGGGCACTACGTGACGAGCAACAAGGTGGAGTACGGAATGCGGGTGGCGTACACGCCTTCCGACGTCCCGTCAACCGGGCAGCAGCTTCCCGCCATCGAGTTCCCAAAAACAGAAGCGTTCCTCAACCAGCTCTTCACTGACGCCCGGCGCAAGACGGTGCTGTTCGGATTTTGCATCGAAGACGGCGGCAAGACGTACATGCAAGACCGCGGCGGGTGGATGATGCCTGCCGGAAAGGGCCATGTCTTCTACTTTCAGCCCGGCCATGCCGCGCACGATTTCCAGAACCGGAACTATGTGCAGATTCTGGTGAACGCTTTCGAGTGGCCGCCGGGTTCTCACTGACGGCTTTCACGCTTGCCACCTCGGCGGCGGGACGCCTTGGGCGCGCCGCCAGCACTCTTCAGGGATCCGGGCTCCATGGGCAGGCATGCTCGCGATCACTCGGCGCAGCCGCTGCCGGATGGCGCTAAGGTCCTTGTCATCTTGCTCCGCCGGAAGCGGGCGCCGCTCTTCCGGATCTTTCACTATGTCGAACAAGCGGCCGTCGGAGTAGAGCTTGTGACGATGGTTCCAAGCGTAGCGGATTTCCGGATGGGCGTAGGGCGTGTCGAACTTGCTGGCGAATGGGCGCGGAAAGTAATAGTTGTACAAGGCCTCACGAGGCTTCCCTCTTTGCCCAATCAATTGCGGCCAAAAGCTGACGCCGTCGAATGGAATGCTTGGAGGAAGTTTGAGCCCGGCTGCTTCTGCAAAGGTGGGGAGAAAGTCCGTGAAGTCGATCAGGTCGTTCACCACTCTGCCGCCCGGAATCCCGCCGCCCGCGACGATCAGCGGGACATGTGTTCCGGCGCCGGTGGGGCATCCCTTGTCCCCCCGGATCTGCCGCCCGCCAAGCTCTGAAGTAATCGTGTGTTCCGTTCCGTTATCGGCGGTGAAAACGAAGAGCGTGTCCTCCCAAAGTTTCATTTCCTGTATTGCCGCCGCCAAACGCCCGGTGAGCTTGTCGCAATACGCGACCATGTCGGCGAAGTTGCGCGTCCGGTCCTTGGACTGCCGGTTTTCCGAATCCGGAGTCGGCACGAACGGAGAGTGGGTGAGCGCCATCGAGTAATAGACAAAGAACGGGCGCGTCCTGTTCTTGTGAATGAAATCCGTGAGGAAGCCGGCGAACAGGTCCGGACCGTAGTCGCTGTCGCGCGTCTCGATCAGCTTGCCGTCCCGCTCAATAGAAGGCTTCCAGTAGCGCTCACGACCCGTGAGAGAGGTGTTCCACAAGCAGTAAGAGTCAAAGCCCGAGTCTTTCGGATCGACGCCCTTGGCTCGAGGCGTGCCTTGCAACTGCCACTTGCCCGCCACGGCGGTGGCGTACCCGGCCTTCCGGAACAGGTGCGTGAACGTAAACTCGCCCGGATGAAGCGCTCCGAAATCGGTGTAGTTCCGGACATTGTTCTGGCCGGTCATGAGCGCTACGCGCGTGGGCGTGCACAGCGGCGTGGCGTAACAGTGGTCGAAGCGCACCCCGGCGCGAGCCAGTGCGGCGAGCGAGGGCGTCCGGTACTGCCGGCTGCCATAGGGCTCGAAACATTCATAGCCCACGTCGTCGGCCAGCACGAGGACGATGTTGCGGGGGCGGCGCGGCCGCGCGCCGGCGGCCGCAGCCAAAAAGGTGCGCCGGCTCAGGCCGGCGCTTGTTCTCTCCATGAGTTCCCTCAGAAAATGAGCTTCAGCCCGATGAAAATTCGCCGCTCGCCCTCACCGGTTTGAGTGGCGGTCACCGTGCCGAACGCAGTGCTGGTGGGCGTGGTGTTGGGCGGATTGAAATGGGGGTGATTGAAAGCGCCCTCGGCTTCGGCACATACTTCGCCGGCTTTTTCATCTCCACCGTCACCAGGACCGCCGGGGCCTCTTCCGTGCCCTCGGCTTCGGCCCGCACTTGCAGGCGGATGCCTTCGCGAAGCGTAAAGTTCTTGAAAGCGCTCAAGTCCCAAAGATTCAATCCGTCGGCGCGCACTTGAGAGAGCCGTGCCGGGAAGGTGCGGATGTTGTTCGCCAGTTGCCGCCGCGAGTCCCGCTCAAAGCCCTGGATATTGAACCACAGGTCGGGGGTGGGGTTGTCCAGCCTGAGGTCGTGGAAGCGCCCCGTGTAAATCACGTTGCCGAAAGCCAGCGGCGGCCCGCTTTGCGCCGTGTAGATGCCTTGAACCTGCCAGCCGCCGGCGAGGTGGTTCCACAGGCCCGAAGCCCCGCGCCAGAGCAGCTTGCCGCGGCCGAAGGGCAGTTCGCAAATGCCCGTCACAACCAGCCGGTGCGGCCGGTCAAGGTCTGAAACGACCCGATGGAGGATGGAATCCGTAGCGTTGAGGTACATGAGCGCCTCCATGGTCTTGGACCATGTGTAGACCGCTTGAGTTTGGAATCCGCCGCGGAATCGCCGGTCAAAGCGCGCGGTCAAGGCATGATACCAAGCGGCGCCGGCGGGGAGATCGGTGGATAGCGAGGTGAAATGCGGATAGGGGCGAAGCAGTTGAGACCGCGAAGTGTTCCGGCCGCTATAGAAAGCCGACCCGGCGAAAGCCGGGATGCCCAAGAACGGATTGGTCACAGCAGACGAGAGGAAGTCGATCGTGCTTTGGTCCCGTACCGGCAGGGTGCTCAAATACTTGGCCGGAACCGGATTGAACTCTGTGGACACGCGCTGCCGGACGCTCCGGCTGCCGAGGTAGCCCACCTCGAACAGGCTGCGGGGCAGAGGCTCGAACTGCACGTTCAAACTCCACCGCTGCGTGTACGGCCGGCGCCCGTCGCGGGCCACGAAACCGGGGCTCCGGCCCACGAACGTGGTTAAACCGCCTTCAGCGCCCTTGGGCTTCTCCAAACCGGAGGGGAAGGGGTTGGGAATCGAAGCCACGTAGGTGACGCCGCCGTCGAACGAGGGGACAATGTTGGTTCGCTGATTGAAGCCGGGCTGAGCGGCATCCGAGAAGTCGGCGCCGAGCAGCCCAAAGAAAACGCCGAATCCCCCGCGGACCACCGTCTTCGGGGTGAGCTGCCACGCCACGCCGGCGCGTGGCATGACAGAACGGTAGTAGCCCTCGCGCAGACGGCGCGGCAACCCGCCTCTCCCGGCGAACGTCGCTCCGCCGAGGGTCCGGAAATCCGCGGGGCTGATCTCCGGAATCGGCGCCCGGGCGTATTGAGCGCGTGCCTGCGGCTCGATGGGATTCGGAGTGGCGAAGTCAAAATCGAGCGTCGTGCGGTTGAAGCGTTCGACGATCGGGCTCTCGTACTCCCAGCGCAATCCAAGGTTCAGGGTCAGGTTGCGCCGCATGCGCCAATCGTCCTGCACGAAAAACGAGTAGAACGCGCTCCGCTCGGCGCGCGAGTCGTTCAAATCGACCCAGCCGCCGCTCGGGATGCCGAACAACAGGCTGGCTAAGCCCTGTCCGGCAGGCGCGGCGGGCGAATTGTCCAATGGCCCGCGCGTGTAGGTGGCGTCGAAATCCATGCGCGGCGAGACGTTGCCGTAGTCTTTGCGGTTCTCCAACAGGAGTCGTAGGTCGGCGCCCGCGCGAACGGCATGGTTCCCGCGTGTCCAGTTGAGGAGACCCAAAAAAGTGTGGGAGTAGTTGACTTGCTTGAAGCCGCCGTCGTTGCCGAGTTGGAGCAGCCCGCTGACGTTCACCTGCGGGAAGCTAATGCCGCGGGGATCGAGTTCCGCCAGCAGGCTGCGCGGAAAGCCGAACTCGGTGAGATCCCAGCCCATATTGGCAAAGCTCTGGAACTCCTGAAACCACGTGAAGCCGTATCGCACGTCCAGCACCAGATTGGGATTGATCACGAGGACGTCATCCACGGCGACGCCCCGGTGCGGGCGGGCGCGGGTGCGTCCCCGGACGGTGCTGCCCTTCACGTAGTTGTCGAACTTGCCGTTGAAATCCGAGTGCGAATACCGGGCGAAGAAACGGTGGTTTCCGCTGAAAACGTGGTCCATGCGCACCACCGGTTGATGAAGCACTTGAAACTTGTCGTGCGTCACCGAGTAGTTTTGCAGTGAGTCGCGGGTGCCGGGCGCGTTGGGCGCCGGGAAGTACTTCAGAAAAACCTGAGCTTGCGGGGAAATGCGGCTCGCCGGAATCACGTTGCCCGGAACGGGCTGCCGCACAAACCGCGCCCCGGAGGGTTGCGTGGTGAAAGGATCATAGATTTGGTACTGCGATCCAAGGGCCAGCAGGGATGAAAAGTCGCCTCTACGCTGCGCCTCCGTGGGCACAGACACCAGAGCGGCGACCGGCTGTGAACGGTCATGCGCTTGGAGTCCGAACATCCAGAACGTGCGGTTCTTGCCGTTGTAGATACGGGGAAGAAGCAATGGCCCCCCGGCGGTGAAGCTGTAGCGCCACCAGCGGTCAACCGGGGTGTTGCTTTTGATTTTCTCGGGGGTGACCGGTCCGGTGCGCGGGTCGAAGATGAAGCGGTTGACGAAGAAATTCCGGGTGATGAGGGGCCCTTTGGCTAAAGATGCGGCCGCCGTGCCGCGCAGCGCGTTCGTTCCTGATTTCAGGCTGATGTTGATCGAGCCGCCGGTGGTGTGGCCCACCGCGGCGTCGTAACTGGTGGTGTCGACGCGGACTTCCTGCACCATGTCCGGCGGCGGGACGAACGCTGTACGGCCTCCATACGAGTTGTTGCTCACGCCGTCGACGTTGTAGTCGAAGCTGCGTCTGGCGCCCGCCACGCTGACATCCGACGCCTGATCGATGTTCCACGGTCCGCCTGCCGGGAGGCCCGGCAGGACCACGCCGGGCGACACCAAGTACAGCCATGCGAGGCTTCCGCCCCGCAATGGCAGATCGGTGGCCTGGCGGTTGGAAATCACCTGCCCTAACGTCGCTGTGACATTTTCGAGCACCGGCATCTCGCCCGTCACCTGAACCGTTTCGGTCGGCGCGCCGACCTCCAAGCGAATGTCGACGCGCAGGCGGTCGGCGGTCCGCAATTCCACATTGGGATGCGACCACCGCTTGAAACCGGCCATTTCCGCCTCAACGACGTAAGGACCGGGCAGTAGAAACGGAATCTCGTAGTTGCCCAGTTCATTGGACACCGACGTGATGGCCACGCCGGTGGTCGTGTTGACGGCGCGCACGGTAACTCCGGGCACGACGGCGCCGGACGAGTCGCTCACCTGCCCGAGAATCGTGCCGCGCGGGTCCTGCTGCGCGAAGGCAATGGAAACGGCCAGCAGACATGCAAAAGACGGCCATCGCATAAAGCACCATCCCCATCACCAAAGTCTTGTCACGCGGGATGTTTGATCCATCCCGGCGTTGAAGATAGAATATATTCGGCTGCTTGCCGTGTCAATACCTGCCGTCGAGCGGCTCAAGGAACCGGGGCTATGGTCGAATGGGGAGGGGCCGCCAGGAAACGCCCCCGGCCTTCACTCCTCCGGACGGCAGCCGGTGATGCATAAGCCGGCTTCGTCGGCGCGGCGAAGCATCTCGTCGCGGTCGAGGAGGAGCGTGCGCCCCGCGTCTACCGCCAGAACTGAGGTTCCGGTTTCGATCATTACCGGGATCGTGTTCAATCCCGCCACCGGGACGTCAAACAGCAGATGCCTCCGGCGGCGCGAGACTTTCACCAACGTCAGGCGGCGGCCATTGACGAGGCTCGCCGCGCGCCTCAGCATCGCGTCGGTCCCTTCCATGGCTTCCACAGCCACGCAGGCTCGCTCGCAAATGGCCACGCTTTGACCGATGTCGTAAGCCGCCAGAGCATTGGCGATCTTACGCCCGTAAGCGATGTCGCGCTGCTCATCAGCAGTTGGCTTGCGCCGGGTAAGCGGACCTTGGCCTGCGAGCAGCGGCTTCAGCAACGCCGTGGAATCGAGCAGGCGGATACCCTCCTCCTCCAAGATCCGGACAACGCCGAAAATCAAGGCGTCGGTATTTTTCTCTTTGAGCGAGGCGAGCAGTTTGAAAAGCCTCCAATCCGGGCGAATGGAGGAAAAGATGCTGGCGTGCTTGACCTGCCCAGCCATCACTACCTCGGTGATCCCCTCCGAGTGAAGGATGTCGATCAGCTTGCCGAGCTCGCCGAGAGAAATCCAATAGCAGCGCGCCGCCAGCGTCTCGACTTCTTTCCAGGCTTCTTCTTTGATCGCCACCGCCACCACTTCATGACCCAACTTGCGCGCTTCCTCGAGCGCCAGGATGGGAAAGCGGCCATTGCCTGCGATGAGTCCGTACTTCACTTGATGAACCCGCGCCCGGCTGAGCGGATGAACTCAATCAATTCATCCACTTCGGCGCAGCCGGGAATTTCCGCCTGAATGCGCTCGATAGCTTGCGACGTGTTCAAGCCCGAGTGGGACAGCAGCCGGAAAGCTTTGTGCAGCGCTTCGATGGTCTCCACCGGGAAGCCGCGCCGCTTCAGCCCCACCTTGTTCGCGCCGTAAACCTTCGATTCGCGGGGCGTGACCGTCTGAGAATACGGCAGCACGTCCTGCGTGACCACGCTATAACCGCCGACGATGCAGTGCCGGCCAATGCGGCAAAATTGATGCACCCCGGAGAACGCTTCGATGATCGCCCAATCGCCGACCGTCACATGCCCGCCCAAAGTGGCGGCGTTGCCCAAAATGCAGTGACTGCCGATGGAGCAATCATGCGCCACGTGCACATAGGCCATGAGGAGGTTGTCATCGCCGATGCTCGTGACGAGCCCGCCGCCTTCGGTGCCGCGGTGGATGGTGACGAATTCACGGATGCGGTTGCGGTGGCCGATGCGGGTTTCGGAGCGCTCGCCCTTGTATTTCAAGTCTTGCGAGGCGACGCCCACCGTGGAATACGGGAAGAAGATATTATCCTCACCGATCGTGGTAGGACCCTCGACGTACAGATGGCCCATCAGCCGCGTCCGGGCGCCGATTTCCACGTCCGCGCCGATGATGCAGTACGGCCCGATTTCGGCGTCCGGCGCGATCCGCGCCCCGGCGTCGACGATGGCGGTGGGGTGGATGGGCATCGTTCAGGCTTGTTCGGGCGGCGGCTCGTCCGCTTTATCCTGCAATTTGCACATGACCGTGGCTTCCGCCACCAATTGCCCGTCCACGGTCGCTTTGCCGGAGAACTTCGCCACCGTGGATTTCCACTTCACTACGCTCATCTCCATGCGCAACTGATCGCCGGGCAGCACCGGGCGGCGGAATTTCGCTTCTTCAACCGAGGCGAGGAAGACTAGCTTCTTGTGGCGATCCGGGATGGATTTGAGAACCAAAACGCCCGCGCACTGCGCCATCGCTTCCACGATCAATACGCCGGGCATGACCGGGAATTCGGGAAAATGGCCCGTGAAATGCGGTTCGTTGGCGGTGACGTTCTTGACGCCGACAATGTGTTGTTCGTCGTATTCAAGAATTCGATCGACCAGCAGGAACGGATAGCGGTGGGGCAGAATGTCCCGGATTTCGACGTTGTCCAACGATGGCATAGGGAAGCCGCTATTATAACAAGCGATGCAGGAGATCCTTTCTTTTATCGAATCGCGCCAAACGGAGATCCGCTCGCTCATCCGCCGGCTCGTGGAGTGCGAATCGCCGAGCAATGACGAGGCGGCGGTGAGCCGCTGCGTGGATTTGGCGGCGTCTGAGGCTGCCGCGCTCGGCAGGGCGAAGATCAAAACGTTCCCGGCGGGAAAGCGGGCGCGGCATTTGCGCATCGAGTTCGAATTGCCCGGCAAGAAAAAAACCGGGCAGATCATGGCGCTCGGGCACCTCGACACGGTTTGGCCGGTGGGGACGCTCGCGGCGATGTCTTACCGGGAGGAGAATGGGCGCATCTGGGGTCCCGGCGTGTTCGACATGAAGGCGGGCGTCGCGTTCTGCCTTTGGGCAGTGCGCGCCTTGCGCGAGCTGGACTTGCCGGTGAGCCGCCGGCTGGTGCTGATGCTGAACAGCGACGAAGAGGTGGGCAGCGGGTCCTCGCGTCCCATCATCGAAGCTGAGGCGAAGAAAAGCGCCGCCGTGCTCGTGTTGGAGCCGGCTGCCGGATTGGATGGCAAGCTGAAGACGGGAAGAAAAGGCGTAGGAGACTTCACGGTCACTGTGACCGGGATACCGAGCCACGCGGGGCTGGATTTCGAAGCCGGGGCGAGCGCCATCGTCGAACTCGCGCGGCAGATCGAGCGCATCGCCGGATTCACCGATTTGAAGCGCGGCATCACGGTCAACCCCGGAGTCATCTCCGGGGGCACCCGTCCGAACGTGGTGGCTGCCGAGGCGAAAGCGCTGTGCGATTTTCGCGTCCTCCGGCTGCGCGACGCGGCGCGCGTAGAGAAGAAGTTCCGCTCGCTGAAGCCTTTTGACCGCCGTTGCCGGATTTCGGTGGAGGGGGGCTTGAACCGTCCGCCGCTCGAACGCTCGGCGGCGGTGCTGAGCTTGTACCGCAAAGCGAAAGCGATCGCCGCGGAAATGGGTCGCCCATTGGGCGAGTGCGTCGTGGGAGGAGGTTCGGACGGCAATTTCACCGCCGGCATCGGCGTCCCGACGCTCGACGGGCTCGGACCTGTGGGTGACGGCGCGCACGCGGCGAACGAGCACATTCTTGCAGAGCGGATCAGCGACCGGATCGCCTTGATTGCCGGGCTCATACGCGCCATCTGAGGCAGCGCGTGCGAAAATGGGTCTGGACGGGCATGATCATTGACGGCCTTTACTACGCGCTCGGCTTGGTGGCTGGAGGCGTAGTCGTGTCCTGGCTGACGCGGCCGGCGTGGGGCATCCCCTTGTTCCTGTTGGCGGTGTTTTGTCTATGGTTTTTCCGGGATCCCGAGCGGGAGATTCCTCCGGGCGACGTCGCCGTAGCGCCGGCGGACGGCAAGGTGGTGGCGGTTCGCAAGGAAGAACCTGACCTCACCCGGATCAGCATTTTCCTGAACATCTTCGACGTCCATGTGAACCGCAGCCCCATCGCGGGCACCGTCACCGACGTCCGTTATCAACCCGGCAAGTTTTTGGTCGCGAGCCGCGAAGAGGCGTCGGTCGAAAACGAGATGAACACCATTACGGTGGAGGGCGAGGGCACGACGGTGGTGTTCAAGCAGATTGCCGGTCTGATCGCCCGCCGGGTCATCTGTTGGAAACAGCCCGGCGACAAAGTGGCCACCGGGGAGCGCATCGGCTACATCAAGTTCGGTTCCCGGATGGACGTGCTGTTGGGACCCGAGTGGGACGTGGAGGTAGTGGAAGGCGCACGAGTTTCGGCGGGCTCTAGCGTCATCGCGAGGCGGAAGAAGGGGTGAGATGGGCCACTTCAACCTGACTGAAAGGCTAATGGATCCGAAGTCGCCGGAGCGGCGCCCGCGCAAGGCGGCCTATGCCTTGCCGACGACGTTCACAGCCGGCAATATCTTCCTCGGATTCCTGGCCATCATTAAAGCGTTCGAAGGCTCGAAACTCCCTTGGGGTCCCAATCCGCATTTCGAGACCGCCGCGCTGGCCATCGGCATCGCCTTCGCGCTGGACGGCTTGGACGGGCGCATAGCGAGGATGACGAATACAGTAAGCGACTTCGGGCGCGAAATGGATTCCCTGGCCGACGTCATCACGTTCGGCATCGCTCCGAGCGTGCTGGCGTTCACCTGGGGTTTTCAGTTCATCGAGTACTGGCCTGACCCGCAGACCCGGCACCATCTGGTGTGGGCCAGCTATTTCGTGACGTTCATGTTCCTGTTGTGCGGCGCAGCGCGGCTGGCGAGATTCAATATCCAATCCAATCCGCTGCCCAAGAACCCCGGGCACCCGGACCGCAAGTATTTTGTCGGTCTTCCTATTCCGGCTGCTGCTTCCATGATCGCTGCAGTCGTCTATGCCTTCGGCGGCACGCCGCTTCGCTGGTGGCCTATGGCCGTAGCATGGCTGATTCTGCTGGGCGCGCTCTCGTTCTTGATGATCAGCACCTGGCGGTATCGCAGTTTCAAGGATCTCAACCTGTTGCGGCCCCGCTCTCCGGTGTCGATTGTGTTAATCGGCGCGATCATCTACCTGATATACACGAACTCGCAGCCGGTGCTGCTCGCCATGGCCACGGCTTACACGGCAAGCGGCGTCGTGGTGCGCGTCGGGGGGATCGTTCGCCGCAGGCTGCGCGGTTCCCACCCGCCGCGGCCAAGCGTGGGGCCGGTGAATGCCTGAGCCGGTGATCGTCATTGTCGGCGCGGATTCGCTCGCCGGGCGCGAGCTGCGGGAGATACTAAGCTCCGGCCCTCTGGCCAAGCGCTTGCGTCTGGTGAGCAGCGAAAGCGAAAATAGCATCTTTTCGAGCGCGGGTGACGAGGAAGCGGTGGTCATCGCTCCGCTGGAAGAAGAGAATCTGGAAGGCGCGGCCCTCCTTTTCCTGGCTGGCCATGCCGCCTCCAGCCGCAGGGCGCATGGCATTGCGAGCCGCATGAGCCCGCCGCCGGCGATTGTCGATCTCAGCTTCGGGTTGGAGGACCTGCCGGAAGCCCGGCTGCGGTCGCCGATGGTGGAGCCGGAGGGTTTCGAGGTTCCGCCCGGCTCGCTGCACATTGTTGCACAACCCGCCGCCTCTGCGATCGCCTTGCTGCTCCGCCGCCTGCACGCGGCCCAACCGGTGCGGAATTCGGTGGTGGAGATATTCGAGCCGGCGAGTGAACGGGGCGCGCGCGGGGTGGAGGAGTTGCAAAAGCAGACCGTGAATCTCCTTTCTTTCCGCCAACTGCCCCAAGACGTTTTCGACGCGCAGCTCGGCTTTAACCTGCTGCCCCGTTACGGCACGGCGGCGAAGGAGCCGCTGGCGGATTTTGAGATGCGGATCGAACGCCACCTGGCGAGCTTGTTGTCGATTTCGGGAGGCGCGCCCATGCCATCGCTTCGCCTAGTGCAAGCCCCGGTGTTCCATGGTTACAGCATCTCCGCGTGGGTGGAGTTCGCGGAGCCTTTCGCTCCGGATGCCGCGGCGCGCGCTCTGTCCGGAGCGCCCGTGGAAATCCGGACGCGGGACGAGGAGCCGGCGACGAATGTCGGCGCCGCCGGGCAAAGCGGCGTCACGATTTCCGTAGAGCCGGACCGGAACAACCCGCGCGCGCTCTGGTTTTGGATGGTGGCGGATAATCTCCGCCTGGCGGCGGACGATGCGATGCTGGTGGCGGCGAGCCTGATGGGGGCCAAGTGAAAACCGCGCTGCTTGCCGCCGGGTTGATGGCGTGTCTATGCGGATGCGGGTATCACGTCGCCGGACGCGCGAACTTGCTGCCGCAGAATATTCGCACCATTGCCGTGCCGGCTTTCGGGAACGCGACGAGCCGTTACAAGCTCGCCGACAGGGTGCGCGCCGGCATCGTGCACGAGCTGATTGCGCGCACCCGCTACCGGGTAGTGGCCGACCCCGCGCAGGCGGACGCCGTCATCGAAGGCGTATTGGTGAACTTCGCTGCTTATCCTACTACCTTCGACCAGCAGACGGGCCGCGCGAGCGGGGTGCAGGCTTTGGTCACGCTTTCCGTGACCCTACGCGACCGCGCCACGGGCGCCGTGATTTTCACGCGCCCGTCGATGGAGGTTCGCGAACGCTATGAGATCGCCACGGATGCGGCGGCGTACTTCGAGGAAAGCGATACGGCCATGGAGCGGGTGGCGAGGGATGTTGCCCGGAGCGTGGTGAGCGCCATCCTGTCCTCATTCTGAAGCATGACTCCCGATCAGTTTCTGACTGAAATCGAAAAACGCGGGCCGGCGCCGGCGTATCTGTTCGTTGGACCTGAAGCCTATTTCCGGCGGATCTGCAAACAGGCTCTGCTCGAAAGAGCCTTGCCGCCCGAGGACCGTCAGGAGGGATGGACCAGGCATGACCTGGCCGAAGTTTCCCTGGCTGACGTCCTCGACGATGCCAGTTCGATGTCTCTTTTCGCCGCCTCCCGAGTGATCTATGTGTCGTCGGCCGAGGCGGCGTTGCCGAGAGGGCGGGCAGCGGCGGAAGACAGCGAAGAAGGGGGTGGGGCGAAGGATGGGGGAGCCGAGATGCTCGCCCAGTGGGTAGCGCGCCCGGCGCCGGACGTGGTTCTGGTCTTTGACTGTTCCCGCTACGAACTCGAGGGCGAAGACAAGGCCAAAGTCGACCGGATACGCAAATTTTACGCAGCCATTCCGAAACAGGTCGAGTTCGCGCGCCTTGACGACCAATCGGCGGTGCGGCTAGCCGGAGTGTTAGCCAAAGAGAAGGGCGTGGTTCTCAGCCGGGATCTGGCTGCCATGCTGGTCGAGGCGGTGGCCGGAGACGCCTCGCGCATCGAAATCGAGATCGAAAAGCTTAGCCTGCTCACCGGCGGTCAGCGTCCCGTCACCGAGGAGGACATCGCCACGCTGACTCCCGACGCCCGGGCGGCGAACATCTTCGCGCTCGTCGGCGCTTTAGGCAGGGGTGACCGGCGGCGGGCTTTGGAAGTTCTCGATACGCTGGTGCGGGAAGGGGAATATCTCCCGCTGGCGTTGTCGTTCCTTGCCACGCAGTTCCGGCTGGCTCTCGTCGCCGGCGAAGCGAACTTGCGCAACGCTTCTCAGATTGAAGCGCACTTCCGCAAGCTCGGAACGCCAATGTGGCGGGCGCGCGCCGAGCAGGTGGCGCAGACGGTGCAAGCCTTTCCGAAGGACCGTTTGAGGAAGGCGATCCAATCCATCTACCAAGCGGATAAGGGGTTAAGAGACACCCGGCCTGATGACCGGGTGGTAATGGAAAAATTCGTCCTGGAATTAACGGAACGTTGAGACGGGGCGGATCAGGCGGCCAGCTTTTTCAGGCGGGCGGTGAGGCGGGACTTGTAACGGGCTGCGGTGTTGTCCTTGATGATGCCCCACTTCGCCGCGCGGTCGATAATGCTGAACGTGGAAGGAAGCAACGCCTGAGCCGCTGCGACGTCCTTCTTTTCCAAGGCTCGGCGCATCGCGCGAATTCCGTGGCGCAGGCGAGTCTTCCGCATCCGGTTGATCTTCGTCCGGCGCTCCGTGATCCGAACCCGCTTCAAAGCGGAGAAAGTGTTAGCCATCTACTCTGTGATTTCCTTCGAGAACTCAGCTAATAGATTAACACATTTACGGAGAGGGCCGGGGTCCCGCTACTGCTCGGGAGGAGCCTCGCTCGGTCCTTGCGGGGCGGGCGGGGCCTGAGGCTGAGGCGGCGCCGGCTGCTGGCGGCGCGGGCCGCGCGGGCCGGGTTGACCGGGCTGCATCCCGGGGCGAGGACCGGGTCCTCCCGGACCGGGACGAACGCCTTGCACCGGCTTGGGCGGCGCCACGTGGGGCTGCTGCGGGCGCCGGCGCTGCAATTCGCGCCACTGTTGCACTGTCAGGACCCCTCTCAGGCGGACCGACATTTGGGACATGGCCGCCGAAAGATCGGCGCGGCCTTTGGCGACGCGGTCGGCTGCCTCGCCGGCGCGCTTCTGGTCGAAATTCTCCTCATTGAACGCATCGGCAAGGTCCGCTTCGGCCTTTTCCAAGGCTGCGCGTAAGTCGATGAGCTTGTTGCGGTACTCGCGCACCACTTTTTCCACTCTCGCCCGCTGGTCGTCGGTCAAACCGATTTCCTTAGAGACTGGCAGGTCCCACCACGGATAGAGGTCCCGCGGCGGCTGCGCGAAGACCAGCGAAGTTGAAAGAACGGCGAACAGAGCTAGGATTTTCATGAGATTCACTCCTCAAAAAGATTGCGGATCGGCGCTGCGGCAAGGGGCTCCGGCGTTTCGAGCAGCGCGTTGATCTCGCTGAACAATTGCGCGTCGGATGGAACCGACGCCACCGGCTGAGATTTCGGCACGGGCGTGGAAATGAGCAGCCCCAGAAAAACGGCGGCGGAGGCGGCAAGACTGGGCGCCCACCGGAAATTCGGGCGGCTCGCGTAACGCTCCGCGCGCTCGAATACCCGCTGCCGCTGGGTGTGCAGGAACTCGGCGGAAATCTCGGGCGGCGCAGCGGCTGCCGCACGGAGCCGTTCGAGATCCGCTAGCTTCGCCCGGCATTCGGCGCAAATGGCGGCGTGGGTGGTGGGCTCCCGCACCCCGTATAGGATTTCGATCAACTCGTCGTCCGTGCAATGCTCCGGTTTCATCGCTCCGTCTCCTTCCTCGCTCGCCTGCCGCGGGAAAGACCATACAAGTCCTTTAGATCCTCCCTAAGGCGGGCAATTGCGCGCGCCAAATGCGCCTTCACTGTTCCGGTCTCCAATCCCAACACGCGTCCGATCTCTTCCAAGCGCATGCCCTCGTAATGCCGCAGCAAGAAGACCGCCCGCTGCCGCGGCGACAAAGCGCCCAACGCCTCGGATAGCCGCCGGGCGATTTGAGCGGCCATCGCTTGGCTCTCGGCGTCCGGCGCGCTAGACCGCGTCAAGAGGAGCATTACCTGCTCGTCATCCGGGTCGGGGCGCTTACGCCAAAATTGCCAGCGCTGCGAGCGCAGCCGGTCGAGGCACGTATTGACCGCGACGCGGGTCAGCCAGCGTGAAGGGTCCTCGAGTTCGGCGACGTCGCCCCGGCGCAAAGCCCGGAAAGCTTTCAAAAAGACATCCTGGGCGGCCGAGTCCGCCTCGTCCCGATCCTGCAAGAAGCGGCAGCAGAGCAGGAATATCCGTTTCTGCTCGGCCGCCATCCAGCGGGAGAGCGTATCGACAGCGCGATCTTCTGCGGCCGCTGCCGCGCCCGCGGCCAAGCGGTTCGCCATCACGCCCATCATAAACACTTCTAACGGCTTCCGATCGGAAAGGATTACGGGCCTGTGCGAGGTTTTGGTAGACTTTTGGGCGAAATGGTCTATCCTACCCTGTTAATCATCGGCTTGGTGGCTGGCGTTTTGGCGGGCATGTTCGGCATCGGAGGAGGGCTAGTCATCGTACCCGCGTTGCTGCTCATTCTGAAGATGAAGGAACTGGAAGCCTTAGGCACGAGCCTGGCGGCTTTGATTCCCCCTGTGGGTCTTCTGGGAGCGATCGAGTACTACCGGAACGGGCATATCAACGTACGGTACGCCGCCATCCTCGCATGCGGGTTGTTCGTGGGCGCGTACTTCGGGGCGAAGCTCATTATGCCGCTGCCGCCTCTTGTGATCCGGCGGCTTTATGCCGGCTTCCTGCTTGTGATCGCAGTCCGGATGATCATTTTCGGTAAGTAGCCTTAGGCGCTCTTGAGGAGTTTGGCCGATTCCGAGGGGCTGTCACCCAGAGTGTGGGTGGTGAAAACCGAGCAAGCTTTGGCCAGTTTCGCCAAGTCGCCGCCCTGTTCAACCGTTAGTTCGTGCTCCACCCAATTCGAAAGCGGGATGTTACGGAAGTAGAGCCGCTCTTGCAAAATCATGGAGCGCTTGTTGCTCAGGAGCGACTTTGTCTCCCGCATGTAGTGGCGCTCTTCGACGCGGAAATCCGCCAGAAAGGCGTCGAATGCGTTGCGGCGGGCGACTTCCTCGGCTGCCCGGATCTTTTCTTCCATGATTTGGTTGTGCGAGTTCATAGCCGCCCGCAGCTCAGCGGCGGCTTCCCGTTCCCGGGCGACGGCTACCTCAAGACGAGCTTGCATCACATAGAAAGCCAGCAAGGCGGACCCGGCGGCGATGAACACCGGAAGGAAGATCCACAGCAACCCAGCCATACACGTGTACCTCGGCCCATACATCGGCCGAAGTAGTGGGAAAGCTTTAGATCGGGCGTCTGAAAAGGCTGGGAAGTCTCAGATGGCGGACTGCATGCCGTCGATTTTTTGGCCGGATAGGAGCGCAGCCAGGCGGTCCAGTTGGTATCCAGGCTCTTTAAAAATCAATAACTTGCCCAGCACGTGGAAGATCGCCGCCAAACGCAGCCCCAGCCCCTCTAAAAAGCCGCCGTGCTTGGCGCCGTAGGCCGCAATCCCCAGCGCCTCATCGGCGGAAAGCTGCGCCAAGGCGGCGGACGGAAGCGCCGGAACCTGCGGCTCCCAAGGCAACCGGATCTCCGGCAATAGTAGAACTTTCTTCCCGGCGTTACGAATCTGGTAGAACAATTCCAAATCGGCGCCGAACTCGCCAAAACGCTTGTCGTCGAAGAAATTCATGCCCCGGATGAACTGCTTGCGCACCATTACGCAGGCGCGAGGGGGCCACTCGACGGGGATCCTGCCGCGCGCCAAATCCTCGGGCAGAACGCCGCCCGGCTCGCCGCTCTTCCATGCGCGCAGCAAGTCGCCCCCGGAGGGGATGCGCCGGAACCGTGACCGTGGTTCGCCATCCCGGCTGACGAGCAGCGGGCAGACAGCGATGACGTCGCTTTCCGATTCGAGAATGGCGCTCATGGTCTCCACGGCTTTGGGCTTCATCTCCACGCCGGGGTCCAGGAACAGGACATAATCTCCGAGCGCTGTCCGGACGCCGATGTTGGCCGCTTTGGTGAACCCAAAATTGCGCTCCAAGCGCAAGAACTTGGCGTCCGGAAATTCGGCGTCGAGCTGCCCGCTGCCGTCGCGGGAGCCCTTGTCGACCACCAGGATCTCAACCTCCTCGCGGCTCGTCGCGGCCATCAGAGCCTCCAGGCATCGCCGGAGAGCCCGCACTGAGTTGTGGGACACAATCAGCACACTGGTCTTCGGACCGGAAGGTTTGAGTTCGGTTTCCTCCATCGGAAATCAAATGATAGCTCAGACGCGGGCGGTTGGGCCCGCCTCTTCCGGGATGTCGCGGATTACGCCGAGTTCACCGGCCAGAAAGTGGACCGACGTCAACGCCAGCACATAGAACATCCCGCATCCGGCGAACAGGGGCCCGAAGCCGGCATGCTGCGCGACATAACCGATGATCATTTGCGTGACGACGCCCGTCGCCGCGCCCAAAGCGCCGCCCAATCCGGAAACGGTTCCCACGGCGCGCTTGGGGAAAACCTCCGCCGGAATGGTCACATTGCCCCACGCGCCATGCCCAAACATCAGGGCGGTGAGAATCGCCAGCGCCGGAACCGGGGTCTTGACCCACAGCAGAGAGACGAAGCAGGTGATGAGCATGCACGTGTCGAGCAGCATGGTAGTCTTGCGCGCCCGGTTGACGCTCCAGCCGCGCCTGACCAGGGCATAGGGAATCGCTCCGCCCAAAACCATCCCTGCGGCGAATCCGGCGAAAGGGATCCACGCCGCGGCGCCAAGGGCGGCCAGCGTCAGCCCGTGTTCCTGCTGCAAGTATTTCGGAATCCAGAAATTCAAGAAATAGCTGATGGGGTCCGTGAACACGCGCGCCAGAACGCAGCCCCAGGTGGCTCTTAGCCGGATCAGCCGCCGGAGTCCCACCGGCGGCTCCGCCTCGCCGTCCGCCCGGTGCTCCTCGATGAGCGCCAGTTCCTCCGCGCTCAAGTAACGGTGCGTGCGAGGGGAGCGGTACACGAGAATCCACAGGGCTAACCAAACGAATCCGAGCGCCCCAGTCACTACGAACGCTTGGCGCCATCCTAAGGTCAAGCCCAGAAAAGAGACGACGGGGACGGCGATCATCCCGCCAATCGCGGCGCCGGCGTTGAAGATGCCGACGCCGAGCGCCCGTTCCCGCACCGGGAACCACTCCGCCACCGCCCGCACTCCCGCCGGAAAGTTCGCCGGTTGGAAGACGCCGAGCAGCAGCCTGTAGCCGGCAAGCTGCATGGCGCTGTTGGCCAATCCGTGGAGCATGTTGGCCACCGACCAGCAAGCCACGGCTGCAATGTATGAGAGCCGCACGCCGAATCGATCCACCAAAGCGCCGCTGACGAGGTACATGACCGTGTAGCTCATCAGAAATGCGGACGTCACGCGGGAATAGTCCACCTCGGTCAGGTTCAGTTCCCGTTGGATCGTCGCGGCGAGCACCGACAGCGTCTGGCGGTCCAGATAGTTCAACGCGGTGGCGCTGCAAAGCAGCACGGCGATATACCAGCGCAGATTCCGTATCTTACGCATGATCCCGTTCATTGTACCCTCGTGGGAGGGTATGGCACCTTCTATCTTCGGACTTGTTGGTCTGTTATGGGCAGCGGCAGCTTGGGGAGCGGAGGCGGCTCTGCCTTGGTTCATGCAGGAAACCGCCATGACCGCGAACGGCCGGCTGACGTTCTTAGACAAGTCCTGGTGGCCGGAGGCGCAGAAGCTGAAAGAGGGCGAGAGCTTCACACTTGATCTGAACGGCGACGGACGCCCCGACACGCTAATCACCCGCCGGGACGGGCACATCATCCAAGCCATCGACGACAGCGGCAAAGCCGCGGACATCTGGAACCGGACGAGCACGGCGTACTTAGTGAGTTACAGGGGAACCGGCGTGGTGGACCGCATGGTGGTTTACAACGATTTCGACGGCGACGGAAAGAGCGACGGCATGGAGATGCGCCACTATCAGGACGGGTACCTGCGGTACATCTGGTTCGCGGACAATTACGACAACGACGGCGTACCGGTCTTCGCTCTCAAGAACTGGCATTACGCGGGCGGCAATGCTTTGGGAAACCGCTTCCGCGGCAACATGCAAATCTACCTGAACAAGTACGACCCGAAGAGCGGGCGCCTCGCGCCGCTGTCGGAGTGTCCATTTGCCTTCTGGGATGACGACCGGGACGGTCACGCGGACGTGGCGCTGCGCGTAAGCGCCGCTCCGCTCAGCAGCCTGAAGGGCGACGACCCCGACTACGCCAACAACTACAAGTACATGTGGGCGCCCGAGACGGTTCCGCTTGAGGAGATAGGCAACCTGAACGTCCGCTTCAGCCTAAATATCGATCCCGTCCCGCGCCGCGACCCGCTCAATAGGCCGCACTTCAACTTCGGCTTCACGATGGTGGGCGCCGTGCCGTACGCAACCTATCCCAATATCTTGCGATTCAACCCGAAGCGGCGCCCGCCGCAGACTGCGGTGACGATCGCCTGGGAAGAAGGTCAAGCGGCGGCGCTGAACTATCCGGCGCAAGAAACCGGCTTCACCTGGGATGAAGCCCGGGAGGTGTGGCGTTGGGAGGGGCAGTTTTGGATCTTCGAGCGGGTTTTCCTGCCGAACACCGGCGGACCCACGCATCGCTGGAATATGAGGCGGGAATACTCGCCCAAGCCGTCCTCTCACCGGAGGCTTTATTATTCCGAGGCTGACCGCCGGTACCACCTTTGGGGAGCGACTGAAGGGTGGATGGAGGCGGGACACCTGGTCAACCAGCAAAAGGACTTGGAATTTCGCTGGTTCGACAAGGATGGCGACGGCTACCTGGACACGGTGCAGGTATTCGAAGGCGACAATCCGCTGCCATCCCGCGAGAGCCGGTTCGCACCCCGCGCCCGCGAAGCGGCATTGGACCGCGACGCGCTGCGCGAAGAGTACAACCGCAAGGTTCTTCCGGAAGCGATCGAAGACAACCGCCGGATGATCGCCGTCCTGAAGAAATTCGCGTCCTCGCCGGCGGCGGAGGCTTACGAAGCCGAGGCGGAGCGCTCTGAAACGGCGGAGCGCAAGCGCTATTGCCTGGACATCGCTCGCGAGTTGCTATTCTTGCGCGCGCGGGCGGCGCTGCTTGCCCGCGCGCAGGATGGCCCATACCCTGCCGGTTCGCTCGACAAGGCGAAATTCCGGAGCATGGAGCCTGGCTCACGCGAGAAAGGCTATTCGCTCGGCGACAGCGTACGTTTCTGGGACGCTATAAAACAGGCCGAAGCCTTCTTTGATCTGTACGCCGCCGGGGACTACCTTGCAGCCGCGGCGGCGCTCGCCTCGATAGACGCGGCTAGAAAGTGAGCTTGGCGCCGACATAGATGCGCCGCGCTTCGCCTTGAGTCGAACTAATGGTTCCGAACAACGGATTTGTCGGCGCCATGTTCGGGTTCGAGAACAGCGGGTGATTCATAGCGCCTTCCCACTGCGTCTTGAGCTGCATCCTCCAGCGTTCAGTCACCTTGAATACCTTGGTGAGCGACATGTCCCAATAATCCTGGTTGGGACCGCGCAAGCCGGCGAGCGCAGACGGGAACGTGCGGATGTTCCAGGCGAGCTGTTTCGCCGAGTCGCGCTCGAAGCCGGCATTGGTGTTGAACCAGCGGTAGATCGAGCGCTGATCCGCCGGCAGCGGGATGTCCTTGATGTTGCCGCGGAAAATGATATTGCCGAAGCTGAGGGCTTGTCCGCTCTGGAGCTGCCACATGGCTTGGTACTGCCAGCCGCCGATGACGAAATCGAGCCACCGCGCCATGGAGCCGCCTACCGGGCGTCCCTTGCCCACCGGCAGCTCCCAAACGCCGCTGATGGCGATGCGGTGCGGGCGATCGAGGTTCGATATGACGTGCTCCGGCACGGGGTCGGTGTTGTTGAGATAGCTCGTGGCGTCCATGGTCTTGGCCCATGTATAGCTGCCGTTCAGGCTAAGACCTTTGCTGAAGCGCTTTTCGCCGCGCACTTGGAGCGAGTGGTACCAGGTGAAACCCGTGGGATCTGCGGAGGAGATTCCGGTGAAGTGAGGATACGGGCGGAACAACACATTCCGCCCCACGGTGCGCCCGGAGATCCCCGAACCGGCAAATTCGGGCAAAGTGAAGAATGGATTCGGGACGGCGGCAGTCATGAAGTCGATGGTCCGCTGATCCCGTTCCGGCGAGGTGGAGTACCATATCCGCGGCACCACGTTCTTGCCGCGCGAAACGCGCAAGCGCGTTCCGCGGTTGCCGACATAACTGGCTTCGATCAAGCTACGGAAAGGCAATTCGCGCTGCAAGGAGAGACTCCAGCGCTGCATGTATGGGGTCGGGATGTAGCTGTTCCAATAGCTGATGCCGCGCCCTAAGAACGTCGTCGGACCGACAGGAGCGGGTTTCTGCACGCCGTTCGGGAACGGGTTCCGCAACGTGGCGATGAAGGTCTGTCCGTTGTCGAGCGTCGGGATCAAGTTGGTGCGCAGGCTGAACCCGGATTGGATGACGCCCGCGCGGTCCACGCCAACCGGGTCAAAGAAGATGCCATAGCCGCCACGGACCACTGACTTGGCGCCCACTTGCCAGGCGAAGCCGAAGCGGGGAGCGAAGTTGCGCTTCGACGTGCTGAAATAGTTGCGCGGCGCGCCGCCCCGGTTGACGAAGGTGAGGAAGCCAATGGTTTTGAATTGCGAAACGGGAACCTCCGGGATTGGGGCGGCGGCGTAAGCCCGAAGGGCGGCCTCTGAAATGGGATTCGGGGTATTGTAGTCGTAACCCGCCACGGCGCGGTCAAAGCGCTCGGTGGGTCCGCCTTCGTACTCCCAGCGGAGTCCAATGTTCACGGTCAGCTTGCGGGTGAGTTTCCAGTCATCGTGGAAATAGAGTCCGGTAAAGGTGGACTGAACCGCCGAAGAGGCGTTGTTGTCGATGCCGCCGCCGGTGGGCAAGCCGAGCATGAACGAGGCGAGCCCAGGGCCGATAGGCGCCGCAGGCGAGTTGTCGAGCGGTCCTCGCGTCCAGTTGGTGCTGAAGGCGATGGCGGGCGCCGCGTTGCCGAAGCCGTAATAGTGTTCCCGCAGCACACGGTATTCCACCCCGAACTTGAAGCTGTGGTTGCCGCGCATCCATGTGGCGGCGCTCGACGCCGACCCGTAGTTGGTCGTGGACTTGTAGTTTGTGCCTTCGCCCATCGTCATGAAGGCGTCGATCGTAATTTGCGGGAACGCTACCGCCTGCGGGTCGAGTTGCGACACAAGCGAAGCGGGGAAACCCAGTTTCGTCAGATCGTAGCCGATGCTCGCCGGGTTGTCGGTTTCGATGAACCGCGTGAAGCCAGCCTTGGTGTTCAAGATGAATGAAGGCGAGAACACGTACACGTCGTCGAACGCCGCGCCGCGCTGCTTGCGGTAACGGTCCAAGCCGCGGACTTCGTTCCGGAAGTAGTTGTTCCGGTAGAAGTGCAGCCAGGACTGTGTGACGCGCCCGAAAATACGGTGGCGATCGCTGAAAACGTGGTCCACGCGCCCCATGTTCTGATAAAAGTCGTTCGAATTTTCGCCGGTGATGTTGTAGTTGTTGTTGCCCTGCGGCGTCCCAGGCACGTTGGGTTCGGGAAGCATGCCGACCAGTCGCTGCGCCATCGGGTCCAAGCGGCTGGAGGGGATGATGTTGCCGGGTATCGGCTGCCGGCTGAAGCGTCCTCCGGCGGCGGGCTGAATCGTCGCCGGATCATAAAGCTGGTAAATCGGGCCAAACTGTAACAGCGCCGAGAAATCGCCGCGCCGCTGCGCCATGGTGGGCAGGGTGAGAAACGTGTTGTTGGGATTGCGGCGGTTGAAGCCTTGGAAACCGTAAGTCCAGAAGGTCTTGTTCTGACCGTCGTACAAGCCGGGCAGCTTCACGGGTCCCCCCAGCGTCGCCGAGTAGCGGTGGACCTTGCGGGGCGGCACGATGGACTTGCGCTTGGCGTCCGTGACCGGACCTGTGCTGAGGTCATAAAGACGGAGGTTGGTGAAAAAATCCGTGGCTTGAAGATTGTTGGGCGCCACATCCCACTGCGCGGTCCCCTTCAGGGCATTGGACCCCGATTTCAGGCTCATGTTGATATTGCCGCCGGCGGCGCGCCCGATGGAGGCGTCGTAGGTCACGATGTCGACGCGCAATTCCTGGATCATGTCGGCGGGTGGAGCGAAGGAGTTGTTCGTTCCGGTCATGTTGGGGATGCCGTCGAGCGTGTATTGATTCATGCCGCCCTTGGCGCCTCCCAGAGCGATGCCGGACATGGAGTCCGTGGCGCTTGGCAACCAGTTGTGGTTGGGGTTGGTCGTCGTAACGGCGCCGGGAGAAAGCCTGCCCACATACAGTACGTTCCCGCCGGCGATCGGAAGGTCTTCGAGCAACTTGCGCTCAAAAACGGAACCGACGTTGGCGGAACTCACTTCCAGCATGGGCGCCTCAGCCTTTACGTTGATGGACTCGGTCACCGCGCCAACTTCCATCGGGACGTTTAAGGTGATGGTTTCGCCGACGCGCAGTTCGATCGGCTCGCGCGTGTAGCGCTTGAATCCCTGCGCTTCGACCTCCAGCCGGTAGATGCCGGGCAAGAGGTAGGGGAGTTCATAATTGCCCGCCTCGTTAGTGCGTGTGGCGGTGCGGGTGTTCATTTCGATGTTGACTGCGACCACCGACGCGCCGGGTACAACGGCGCCGGTGGCGTCGGCGACCAGCCCTAAGATGCGGCCTCGCGAGTCTTGCGCGGTTGACGGTACAACCGCGGCGAGGAGCAGTACGGCCCACACGGCCGCTAAAATTCTTGCGCTTCTATTTTTAAGTCTCATTTTCCGACCACCTGTCTGTGTTCGTTGCAGGCAGTATATCAGAGTTCGGCGTATGTCCGGCCCGTGCGGGACGGATGCTAAGCTCGTGAGTGCAGCCAATGCGCGAGGCAAACGCGATGACGAAGCGGCTCGGGATATTGGTCTTTCTGGCGTCTTTTTGTTTGAACGCGCAGCAGTACCGCGCGTTTTGGGCGGACGGTTATCACGCTGGGTACAAGACCCCGGAAGAGGTGGACCGCATGGTGGAAGACGTGGCGGCGGCGCGGGGCAACGCCATCTTCATCGAGGTCCGTCTCCGAGGCGGGTCGTTTTATCTAAAGTCTCTCGAGCCGCCCGTCGAGGACGTGGCGTATTCGCCGGGCTTTGATGCGTTGGAGTACCTCATCGAGAGGGCGCACGCGCGCGGCATCGAGGTTCATGCGTGGTTTCCCGTGACGCCGTTGTGGCCTTCCTCGCGGCCGCCCATCGACCCGCGCCACGTCTGGCACGCGCACGGCCCGCATGCATCCGGAGACGACATGTGGATGAGCGTCAGCGCGAAGGGAAAGGTTTCGACGTCGATTGATCCTGGCAATCCCGGAGCGATGAAGTATCTTGCGGACGTTATTCTGGAGCCGCTCAAACATTACGACCTCGATGGGATCCACCTGGACTATATCCGCTATCCAGAAGACGATGAGTATGGATGGAATCCGGCCGCGGTAGCCCGGTTTCAACGTCTCTATAACCGCCCCGGCGTTCCCGCGGCGGGGGACCGGCAGTGGTCCGATTTCCGGCGGCAGCAAGTGACGCAGCTTGTCCGGCAGATCTATTTGCGCGCCGCGGCGATCAAACCGAAAGCGATTGTCAGCGCCGCCACGATCACTTGGGGCAACGCGCCGGCGGACGACGCAGGCTACCTCAATTCGAGCGCCTACTCGCGCGTTTTTCAGGATTGGCGCGGCTGGTTGCAGGAGGGCATTCTGGACCTCTCGATGCCGATGAACTATTTCCGGGAGTCGCAATATCCGCATTATCTTGACCGCTGGCTGGAGTTTGAGAAGGACCGGCAGTATAAGCGGGGTCTGGTGGTGGGCTTGGGCGTCTATTTGAATACGATTCCCGACTCACTGAGACAGTTGGCGCGGGTTCTGGCGCCGTCGGCAGCGGGCAACAGGCCCTTGGGGGTGTGCTTTTACAGCTATGCGAGCACCAACGTGCTGAACGCGGCGGGCGCGCCCACGGTTCCGAACGCGGAGTTTTACCGCGCTGTGGCGGAGTGGTTCCAAACGCCGGCGAAGCCGCCCGCGCTGCCGTGGAAGACCGATCCGGCTTCGGGCCATCTGTACGGCTGGCTTACGGTCAGCGGTGGTCCGGCTTACCTCAAGGACGGAGCGACAATCCGCGTGGAGTCCGATACCGGAAAGGCGACTTCGGTGGCGACGACCACCGACGGGACAGGATTCTTTGGCGTGGTGGATCTTCCGCCGGACCGGTACCGGGTGACGGTACTGCGGGGTGGAGAGGAGATCTACCGCGCTGCTCCGAAGGATGTCGAGCGGGGGAAAGCCACAGGTTTTGAAATCGAACTGAAAGCGGAGCACTTCGCCGCGGCGACTCCTGTGATTGCAGGCGCGAACAAAGCCGCGGCCGCGCCGGGCGACATGCTCACGCTCACCGGCGCGGCGTTCACGGACTCGCA
>FWPV01001787.1_pt1 | contig 56435 bp, 51 predicted proteins | sample 2228371 | NCBI WGS metagenome assembly FWPV01 (sample SAMEA103939776, study PRJEB20133) | metagenome
GTGCCGCAGCAGCGAGCCGCTGCAGGTGCCCGCCGCCCGGCGGGAGCGGCTGTTCACGCAGCTCCAGGAGGCGTTCCGTAAACGAGGGCCGTAGGGACGCGCAACTGCGCGTCCGCCCCCGGCAACCCGCGCACAACGGATGCGCCATGGCGCGTCCCGACAGGGGGGAACCAATCGCCGCGCATCCGCCCCCGGCAACCCGCGCACAACGGACGCGCCATGGCGCGTCCCTGCAGGGGGGAACCAACCGCCGCGCATCCGCCCCCGGCAACCCGCGCGCAACGGACGCGCCATGGCACACACCCGGGCATACCCGTAGGGACGCGCAACTGCGCGTCCGTCCCGATCCGCCCGCCCACCACCCTGATGCCAGCCTGCGGCTGCCATCCGCCCCCCTTGCAAGGGGGGCAAAATCGGAGCTTGCGACGATTGGCGACCGCAGGTCACCCGGGGGTGGCCCGCCGCGATCGCGCCCGGGACGGCCAAAGGCCGTCAGCGCTTCGGCAGCCGGTTACCAGAACGCGCGGCCCTCTTTTGTATTCGCCCGCCTGTATGGGCGGGAGCATCCGGCACTCTTACCCGAAGGCGCACCGCCATCCGTGAATGGCCGGTATTCTGCCAGCGAGTGGGCAAGATAGGGCGCACCGAAAACCGTTGTTGTTGTTGCGGTTGTTCGGGTTGTTCCTGTTGCGGTAGGACGCGCGCGCGTTGTCTTGGTTGTTGTTCCACGAGCCCCCCCGCACCACGCTCCCCGGAGCCCCCACATCTATGAGGCAGGTTGTCACCTGCCCGCTGATGCCGTTTTGATCCAGCCGCCCAGCAGCCTGCCGATCTCGGTCAGGCACTCAGCGGCATACCGGTACTGGCTCTCGCCGGTGTACCTCATCTCCAGCGACAGCCTGAGATAGGCACGCAGCCTGTCAAGCGCCACGTCTGCCCGCCGCAGATAATCGGGGGCATCCGGCAGCTTTGCCGCCGAGAGCAGGCAGGCATGGAAATCCAGTACGGCGTCGTCAATCCACTTCGCCAGCCGGAACCGTTCGTATTTGGGGAACTTCAGGGTGTGCTGAAGTAGCCACACCATGAAGGCTTCTGTCTTGATGAAGATCGGCGATTGCGCCATCACAACACGATCCCACCCAGCACCTCAGCACGCAGACGCCAGGTATCGCCATGCATCACATGGCCCACCCAGGCCTGTACGCTGGCTTGCACCGCATCGCGCCCGATCTCCGCGCGTAGATACTGTCGGTACACCCCCTGCAGATGCCGCCGGTAGCGGATGCCTTTTGCCCGGATCAGCCGCCTGTGGTCCGGGAAGACGACAAAGCCCAGGAAGCTGATGCCCCTTTCCACCGGGTGCGGATGCGCGCGCCCCTCGTGGATGGTCAGCCGCAGGGCTGCGGCAAGAAAGCCGACGATCTCGTCACGCCAGCGGTGCAGCGTCACTTTGTCATCCGCAAACAGCAGGAAGTCATCCACGTAGCGCAGATAGCCCCTGACATGCAGCTCATGTTTGACAAACCGATCAAGCTCATTCAGGTAGACATTGGCCCAGAACTGGCTGGTCAGGTTGCCGATGGGCAGCCCGCGCGGGCGCGATGCGGCGAACAGGTCGTCGCCGGGGAAGTAGTGCATCTCATACTGATCGGCCAGGATGCCCGCGCCGCTGTCGATGATCTTCTCGCAAAGGCGCAGGGTGCGCTCACAGGCCAGCGTGCGGGCAAGCACGCCTTTCAGTATCTCGTGGTCAATGGCAGGGAAGAACTGCCGCACGTCGCACTGCAGCACATAGCGCCAGCGCCGCATGAAGTTCGTGCACCGGTCTAACGCCGCGTGAGTCCCCTTGCCTTTCCGGTTCGCGTAGCTGTCGAAGATGAATCTGCGTTCATAGATCGGCTCGATCACGTTACACAGCGCGTGGTGGGCCACCCGATCGCGGAACGGCGCGGCGCTGATCTTCCTGCGCTTGGGCTCGCGCACCGTAAAGCTCACGTACTGGCCCGGCCGGTAGGTCTCATCCACCAGGTCGCGGTGCAGGCTCAGCAGCTCGTAGTCCAGGTCGCGCTCAAACGCGGCAGCGGCAGGGGTGTAACGCTTGCCCCGGCGGGCTTTGCGCCATGCCGCCAGCAGGTTATGCCAGTCAACTATTTGCGGGTAGAGGTTCTTTGCCGTTTTCATCGTGTGCTACACGAAGCCTCCTTTCCCTTTTTGCCGCGATCGCGCTCCGCGCGATGTTTCCCGATCAGAAAACAGAATTCCAGAGATCAGAAATCAGAACTATCAAGAGAGAGGGCGCACCGAAAACCGTAGTTGTAGTTGCGGGAGCTCGGGTCGGACCTGACGCGGTAGGACGCGCGCGCGTTGTCTAGGGCGCTGTACCACGAGCCCCCCCGCACCACGCGGTATCCCCCGGCCTCCGGGTCCTCGCGGCCATCGTCCGGATCGTACCGGTACGGGAACCGCTCCCGGTCATACAGCGTGCTCGTCCAATCCCACACGTTGCCCGTCAGGTCAGCCGCGCCCTCCGGCGTCTCCCCGCCCGGGAAGACCCCCACCGGCGTCGTGCGCCGCACATGCGTCTCAAAGGTGTTGCAGCGCGCCGGGTCATGCTCCGGCCCATAGGCATAGCGCCGCCCCGCCAGCCCGCGCGCCGCCGCCTCTCGCTCCACCTCGCGCGGCAGCCGGAAGGGCCGCCCCGTCTGCGCCGCCAGCCACGCGCAGTAGGCCCGCGCCTCGTACCACGTCACCCCCACCACCGGCTGCGCCGGGTTGTTGAAGCGCGAGTCGTCCCAGTACTCCGGCTGGCGGTATTTCTGGCCTTCCGGGTACCATGCCTCAAGGAGTTCCTCAAGGCTGGTTTTGTCCAGACCTCTAAACCAGATGGACCATTCCGCCTCCTCGGAGGTGAAGCGTTCTGGGACCATTGCCTGAATCCGCTCCGGTGTCCAGTTGTCACGCAGAGCTTTCCACATATCACGCCTGTACTGCTTCTGCCCCTCGCTGCTGCCCTCGCCGCGCAGCCACGCCCGCGCCGCCTCGGTCTCCCACCAGCGCTCGTCCTCATAGCCGCCCGCCGCCATGAACAGCGCGTACTCGGCGTTAGTCACCGGGAACCTGCCGATCTGGAAGGCCGCCAGCTTCACCGTGTGGGCGGGCTTTTCATCGTCATATGGTGCATCATCGTCACCAATCGGGTACTCGCCCCCCGGGATGCTCACCAGCGGCGGCAGCAGATACGGCCCGTGCGGCCCCTCGCGGCGCTCAAAGCGCGGGTCGCCCAGCGTGCCCAGCGCCTCGCCCGCCGCGATCCGCGCCCGCAGGTCGGCGGCGGGGTCCTCCGTGCGGGCGATCAGCGCGTCCTGTATCTCGCGCTTCAGCCCCGCCGGGATCGCCACCTCCGGGCTGGCCGCGCAGCGCGCCGCCAGCGGCAGGTTGGCCGGCATCAACCCCCGGATGAACGCGGCGGGGTCCCCGGCCATCGCCGCCGCCAGGGCGGCCGTCTCCTCCCAGCCGGTGGCGGGCAGCGGGGGCAGCGGGTCGCTGTCGGCCAGCCCGGCCAGCGTCTCGGCCAGCGACGGGGAGACGCGGTCGGCGCGCCACTCCACGCGCGCCAGGTCGGGGTCGGGGCTGCGCGCCAGCCGCCGCGCCGCGAAGTACTCCTGCAGCAGCTGGTGGAAGTATTTGACCTCGTCGCGGGCGATGTCCTCATCCAGGATGCTCAGGTCGCGCCCCGCCCGCACGATATCGCGTCCGCGCTCGCCATCCAGCGCGCGGCAGGCGTCGTCGTAGCGCAGCGTCACCTGCTTCGAGTCGGTGCCGGGGGTGCTCTGCTGCATGCGGAAGGCCAGGTCGCTCAACCGCGGGATCAGCAGCCCGCGCTCCGGCAGGTCAAACGGCGAGGCCCACCGGTCGTTGGCCAGCTTGGTGTGGTCGCGCTCGTCCAGCAGCGAATCGGGCAGCAGCAGCGGGTTCCTGCGGTCATTGACCTGCAGGCGCAGCACGCGGCGCACAAAGCCGGTGAACAGCCCGGCGCGGCCCGCCGGCATGCGGCCGCCTTCCTCCACCTGCTCGGTCAGCAGCTTGAGGTAGTAGGGCGTGCGCACCAGGTCGAGCAGGCGGGGGGTGGCCTGCAGCTCGCGCCACACCCCGGCGGCGTGGGCGGGCAGGTAGGCTCTCAAAAAGCTCTGCACCTGCTCATCGTCCATGCGCTGCACCTGCACCTGCGGCACGGGCAGCGGGTCGGTGCTCAGGCTGCTGCTGTAATCCAGCGTGCGGCACGAGAACACGGCACGATTGCCGGGGTGTCCGGCCACCTGTTCGGCCACAAACTGCTGCCAGTTCCCCACCCGTTCGGCGTACTCGGCGGCGGATTGGTGCGGCATCTCGTTCAGCGCATCCAGCAGCAGCAGCACCCGGCCCCCGGCCAGCAGGTCGCGCAGCGGCGGCAGGTCGGGGTAGTCCTGCGCCCAGCGGGCGGCCAGCCAGTCCAGCGGCAGCGGCAGCGGCCTGCCCGGCTCGGCGCGGTAGGCGTTGAGCGGCACGAAGAAGCTGACGCGCTGTTCGTCCCCTTCGCGCAGCCGGTCGATGCTGTCATCGAGCTGCAGGCGGCGCAGCAGGGTGCTCTTGCCGCAGCCCGGCTCGCCCAGCAGCACCAGCGCGGGATGGTCTTTGAGGTAAGCCAGCACCGCGCGCAGGTCGTTGAAGCGTGGGCGTTCCGGCGGCTCGATGAAGCGCTGGCCCTCGGCCCGTTCGCCCTGATCGATCAGCAGGGTGAGCGCCACAAAGCGGTCGTCGAGCTGGTACTTCGGCTGCGACCATTCGGCGATGCGGCTCAGCCGGTACTCGGTCAGGTCCGCCGGGCGGTGCCGCAGGATCTCATCCACGGTGTCGGGGCTGAGCGCGGCGTAGCTGCTCTCGCCGCGCACCGCCGCCAGCAGCGCGGCGAAGGCCTCGGGCAGCGGGCGGCGGCCCGCCGCCGGGCTGATCACCACGCGGTCGCGCGCGGTCGACTCGGGCACCGGCTCCCACGGGCTGATCAGGTCCTGCACCAGCCGGGCCAGCGCGCCGTACAGGTCATCGCCCACCGCGATGTAGTTGTAGCTGGCCATGCGGCTGTGCAGGTCGCAGGGGCGCAGGTACAGGGGGTGCAGCGGCTTGCGCTGCTGGTCATAGTAGAACCACTCGCGATGCACCTCCTTGCGGTAGTACATCGAGTGCTCGGAGAGCAGCAGCACCATGCGCCCGGTCTCGCGCAGCGCGCGCTCGATGACCATGTCCCAGTTGGCCCCGCTGCGGATCGCGCTGGTGTCACGGAACACACGGAAGCCAGCCCGCTTGAGATATTCCTCCACCCGCTCGGCGATGGGCTGGTCGGGCCGCGCGTAGGAGATGAAGATGTAGTCCGCCGCGCCCGGATCAACCACGGGGATGTCGTCCGGCAGCGGGGGCGGGGCGTCCACGCCGCGCATCTCCAGGATGTCGGCCAGGGCCGCCAGCCGCGCCACCACCTCAGGCGGCAGCGTGGGGCCTTCATACACAACCACGCGCGCCCCGCGGCCAATGGCCACCGCCCGGGCGCGGTCAATGTGCCCCACCTCGATCTTATCGCCCGCGATCTTATCGCCGAGCACGGGGTCGCCCAGCAGGGCGACCAGGCGGTCGCTGGCGTCTGGCTCACCGGCCCGCAGCGCGGTGAGGATGGACTCAAGCTGCTGGATCAGGTGGTCGTCGGTCATGGTCACAGCTCCCGAGATACAGGGGATCAGCGAAGTGATCTTATTCTACAACAGGTCCTTCCGGTTGGGGAAGCACCCTGCCCCCGGAAATCCCCTGTAACCTTTCCCGCCCCGCCCCGTCTAAAGGGATGTAACGCGAAAACCACGGGAAGACACCCGGACTGTATCACACACATGGAGGGTTTATCATCATGAAGAAAAACATGGGCACCGCCGACCGCATCATCCGCACGCTCATCGCCATCGTCCTGGTGGTACTGGGCCTCACCGGCGTGCTGACCGGCGCCCTGGCCATCGTCGGCTACGTGCTGGCCGCCGTGTTCGTGGCCACCTCGGTCGTATCGTTCTGCCCGCTGTACCTGCCGTTTGGCATCAGCACCCGCAAGCAGGCGTGAGGACCCCCTCGTCACACCTGCGCGTTGGGAAGCCCCGCCGGGCGCGCGTCCGGCGGGGCTTTTGACGCCCGGCCCACTCAGGAGCATGTAACATGACACAGGACATCACAGCGGCGGATTGGGAGCAGGAAGTGATCGGCTCGGCGCTGCCCGTGCTGGTCGACGTGTGGGCGCCGTGGTGCGGCCCCTGCCGCTTCATCGGCCCCATCGTCGAGCGGCTGGCCGAGCAGTACGAAGGGCGCGCCCGCGTGCTCAAGCTCAACGCCGACGAGAACCCCGACATCCTGCGGCAGTACGGCATCATGGGCATCCCCACGCTGCTGTTCTTCAAAGATGGCAGGCTGGCGCGGCGGCTGGTGGGCGCCCAGCCGGAGCAGGTGATCGCCGGGTATCTGGCCAGCCTGCTCGACGAGCCGCCCCCGGAGTCCGCATCAGGCGGCGCGCCGGGCGCCTCCGGAGGGGCCCGCAGGCTCTCCTGGCAGACCTGGATCATGCTGGGGCTGGCCCTGCTGCTGGTTCTGGCCCAGGTGCTGCGCACGCTGTTGTAGGCGCGCCCCGGCCCGATCCCATCCCTCGCCCTCTGGAAGGGGGAGATGGCCGACCGCAGGTCGGTCAGTGGGGGTGCGGGCGCACATCCTGCGGGCGTGGCAGGTGATCGTTGTCACCCCCGCCAGTCTGACGATCTTCCCATGATGGCCCCCGCCCCATTACGCGAGGGCCGTTTTTTTGCTATGATGATGCCTGTATCCTCATGTGCGCGGCCCGCCGGGCAGCCCGCCCGGTGATCACCGCGTCACCGGCACACTCCACACTGACAGGAGGCATTCACCCCATGCGGAAAGAAGTGATCCTGGTCACCGGCGCGGCTGGCGAGATGGGGCAGGCACTCATCGAGCGGCTGTGTGATGAAGGCGTCAGCAACATCCTCGCGCTCGATGTCAAGGCCCCGCCCGATGAGTTCCGGCGGCGCTGCGCTGTCTGGATCGTGGGCGACATCCTCGACGAGAAGCTGATCAGCCGCCTGATCGCCGAGTTCGCCATCCCCAAGATATTCCATCTCGCCGCGCTGCTCTCCACCCGCGCCGAGTTCACCCCGGAGGCCGCCCATCAGGTCAATGTCAACGGCACGCTCAGCCTGCTGCGCGTCGCCGCCGAGCAGTCCACCTGGCTGGGGCACCCGGTCAAGTTCATGTTCCCCAGCTCGGTGGCCGTCTACGGCCTGCCCGACCTGGAGACAAAGGCCCGCGCCGGGGCCGTTAAAGAGAGCGAGTGGAACGTCCCCGCCACCATGTACGGCTGCAACAAGCTCTACGCCGAGCACCTGGGGCGCTACTACGCGCGCCACTACCGCCAGCTTGCCGCCGAGGAGCAGCATCACAGCGTCGACTTCCGTTCGATCCGCTTCCCCGGCCTGATCAGCGCCTTCACCGTGCCCGCCGGGGGCACCAGCGACTACGGCCCTGAGATGCTGCATCACGCGGCTCAGGGCAAGCCCTACGCCTGCTTCGTGCGGCCCGATACCACCATGCCGTTCATGGCCATGCCCGACGCGATCAAGGCGCTGTGCGACCTGGAGGCCGCCCCTGCCGGGCGCCTGACCTCGCACGTGTACAACATCACCAGCTTCAGCCTGAGCGCACAGGAGATCGAGGAGCAGGTGCGGCGGGCTTTCCCCAACGCCGTCATCAGCTACGAGCCGCATCTCAAGCGCCAGCGCATCGTCGACTCCTGGCCAATGGATCAGGACGACAGCCTGGCCCGCGCCGACTGGGGCTGGCGGCCCGATTACGACCTGCGCCGCGCCTTCGACGAGTACCTGGTGCCCAACATCGCGCGGCGTTACGCGGGCTGAGGCGGGGGCGCTGGAGCGTGTTGCAAACTTCTTTCAGGGCAACCCGCGCCTGAAGAGACCTTACCCCCGAGCCTTGCTGCGCTCGGCTCTTCGCCCTCTCCACGCGTGGCTGAGGGGGTGGCAAACCGCAGGTTTGACGGGGGTGAGGTCAATTGGTGGCATGTGGTCTGCTTAGAGTTCATAGTTGAGCACAACCGACACACGGGGTAGAGGACTGCGACCATGTCACTTCTTATCACAGGGGCAAGCGGATTTGTGGGCCGCCATGTGCTGGCCCTGCTGGCCGAACAGGGGCAGACGGCCCGCGCGCTGCTGCTGCCCGGCGACCCCGCCGCGGAGGGCATCGCGGCGCAGGGCTTCGAGGTGGTGCGCGGCGACATCACCGACGCGGCCAGCCTGGGCCCGGCGCTGGCGGGCGTTCGTCAGGTGCTGCATCTCGCCGGGCTGGTCAACGGCGGGCGCGGCGACCCCGCCGACTTCATGCGGATCAACGCGGGCGGCACCGAGACCCTCGCCCGCGCCGCCGCCGAGGCGGGCGTCGAGCATCTGGTGTACAGCAGCAGCATCACCATCTACGGGCTGGTGAGGGACGCCCGCGAGGATCACCCGCTGGAGGCCACCCCCGGCTACCCGGCCAGCAAGATCGCCGCTGAGGAACATCTACGCGCCATCCTGCCGGAGCAGCACACCATTCTGCGGCTGCCGCTGATCATCGGTGCGGGCGATGCGGGCTTCATGCTGCCCGCCGTGCAGGGCTTCCGCCAGAGCGGGCAGGCGGTGGTGGTCGGCTCCGGGCAGCAGCCCTGGTCGGTGCTGGCCGCGCATGACGCGGCGCGCGCGCTGCTGTTCGCGCTGGCGCACCCGGAGACACGCGGCGGGCTGTACAACGTCAACGGGGCCACCATCACCAACGGCGAGCTGATGCAGGCGCTGGGAGAGGCGGCGGGCTGCACGCGCACGCTGCGGCTGCCCTATGCGCTGGCGTGGGGCGTGGCGCTGCTCGGCGAGCTGATGGGCCAGGGCCCGCTGACGCGCGACCAGACGAAGGCCCTCAGCAGCCCGCTCTCGTTCGATGGCTCGCGCTTCGCCGCGCTGGGCTTCAGGGCCGAGGTGGACTGGCGCGACGCGCTGAACGCGGGCGTGAGCTGGGCGATCGAGAACCTGTAAGGGCTAAAACGCGGGGCGAGGGAGGTTGGCCCTCCCCCGCCCCGGTTCCGCGCGGCGTCAGTCATCCAGCAGCCGCAGGAAGCTGTCATAGCGCCGGGCGCTGATCGCCCCGGCCTCGACCGCCTGCTTGATCGCGCAGCCCGGCTCGTGCCGGTGATGGCACCTCACCCCGAAGCGGCACTGCCCCAGGTAGGGCTGCATCTCCGGGAAGTGGGCGGCCAGATCACCGCCGCTCCCCCACAGGCCGAACTCACGCATCCCCGGCGTGTCGACCACCGCGCCCCCGCTCGCCAGCGGGAACATCTCCAGGTGCGTGGTGGTGTGCCGCCCCTTGCTCGTGGCCCGGCTGACGGCGCTCACGCGCAGGCCCAGCTCCGGCTCGATGGCGTTGAGCAGGCTGGTCTTCCCCACGCCCGACTTGCCCACCAGCACGGCCAGCTTCCCGGCCAGCGCCGCGCTCAGCGCATCGATGCCTGCGCCCGTCTCGGCGCTGGTGAGCAGCACCGGGTAGCCGATGCGCTCGTAGTCGGCCAGGCCCCTGTGCAGGTCATCGTCATGGCTGCCATCCAGCAGGTCGATCTTGGTCATGCAGATCAGCGTCGGCAGGCCGGACGACTCCGCCGAGACCAGGTAGCGGTCCAGCAGGTTCCATTTGGGCGCGGGGTCGCGCACCGAGAACACCGCGATCACCAGGTCGGCATTGGCGACGATCACCTGCTCGCGGGGCCTGGGGCCCGCCGCCAGGCGTGAGAGCGCGCTGCGACGCGGCAGCACCTCGACGATCAGGCCCTGCCCGCCCGGATGCGACGGGTCGGCCTCCTGGAAGCGCACCCGGTCGCCGATGGCGATGGGGTCCACCTGCTTGATCTCGTGGACAGCCTTGACCCTGCGGCGGATGTTGGTGGAGGCCGAGGCCTGGAAGTAGCCCTCAAGCTGCTTCCACAGCAGGCCGGAGGCGGCACAGCTCAGCACGCCGCGCGGCGTCTGCACCGTGTAGACGCCGGTTGACTTGCGGATCACCACCCCCACATCGGGGGTATGGTGTTCATCAAAAGACAGTCCATCAAAAGACATGGTTGGTTTGCTATCCTCATGGTCAGCTCAAACAAAAAGGCCGCGGGCAGGCCCGTGGCCGGCTGCGACCAGAAGGCGCAGAAACAAAAATCACGGGCCGCCATGCGCCCGTGATCGCAGATCGTCGGCCAGCCCGATCGGGGGCTACCGGCGCGCGCGCACCTCACGAGGCGCATTGATCATGTCAATCGCTGCAAGGACCTGTGCAGTTTGCATCATCACACAACGCCTCCTTTCAGGTGTGCACCGCCAACAGTATAGGCGGGCTATGCCGATCTGTCAAGGGACTGCTTGCCGCCCCTCCCACTCCGGGCGCAGGATGCCATACAGCAGCATCTCGTGACGTCTGCCGTCGCGGTGCAGATGCTCGCGCAGGCGGCCCTCCAGCGTAAAGCCCAGCCCTTCGAACATGCGGCGTGACACGTCGTTGTAGGCGAACACTGAGGCGGTGACGTGGTGCAGGTTCAGCTCGCGGAAGGCGAAATCCAGCGCCAGCGCCGCGGCCTCCGATCCGTAGCCCCGCCCCCGGTGTTCTCGCCCGCCGATGCCAATCCCCAGCCAGCAGGTGCCGTTGTTCCACTGGATGCCGTCCAGCTCCAGCAGACCGATCAACGCGTCGCCCTCCAGCAGCCGGATGCCGAACAGGAACGTGGTGGGCGACTTGCTCTCCTCGTCATAGAGTCTGGCCAGCGACTCCAGCGTGGGCTGGGCAGCCGGGTGCGAGTCAAACAGCCGCGCGAACACCACATCCCTGTACCAGGGCAGCATCGCGGGCAGGTCATCACGCGTCAGGGTAGCGAGCCGCACGCGCTCGCCCGTCAGCAGATCGCCGATCTCCATCTGCTCAATCCTCTCTCTATCGAGATACTCGCCGCCAGAAGTGGGGCCGATCGTTTTCCGGGGGCGACATGCCTTTGGGGCAACCTCCGGTTGCCAGGGTGAGGGCCGGCCAGAGGTCGGGTACGGACATGCTGGCCCCCTCACGGCTCCGAGGCATGTGCCACCGCCCCCCACTTGGCGGGCGGCCAGTAGATCACCCAGGCCTTGCCGATGATCAGGTGCCCTGGCAACAGCCCCCAGCGCCGCGAATCACTTGATTCAAGCCGGTTGTCGCCCATTACAAAATAGTAGCCCTCCGGCACCTGCCAGGTGGAATCCTCCAGGGTGTAGGTGCCCTCCGGTAGATACGGCTCGTTGAGCAGCTCGCCGTTGATGTACACCTGATATCCGCGGATCGCCACTTCATCACCCGGCAGGCCGATCACGCGCTTGACCAGCGGCGTGCCGGTCGGGTCGGTGGGCGAGTGGAACACGATGATATCCCCCCGCTGCGGCTCATCCACCCAGTACTGCGGGCGCGCCACCAGCAGGCGCTCGCCTTCCACCAGAGTGGGTTCCATGCTGGGGCCAAGCACCATATAGGGGGGGATGAACAGGTTGATCCCGCCCCAGATCAGGGTGGCCAGCAGGGCGGTCTCCAGCAGCTCGCGCAGGACGGCCCACAATCGCCCCGGCGCGATCAGCGGGGCATCATCTGCTGCCGGGGTGGGTTCCGCAGCGGCGCCGCCCGGGCTGACGCCCTCGGGCGGGGGGTCATCGGGCAGGGGCGGATGGTTCTCATCCAGCATCGTTACACCAGCTCATCATGGATCGACGTGAAGCCCTCGCCCCACACCTCGGTGGCGGTGCTGACGATCACGAACGCCTGCGGGTCGATGGCCTTGACCAGGTGACGCAGTGAGGCGATCTCGCTGCGGCTGATCACACAGATCAGCAGCGGGCGGCTGGCGCCTGTGTAGGCCCCCATGCCCGGCACGATCGTCACCCCGCGGTCAAGTGTGCCGAAGATCGCATCGCGCACTGCCTCCCAGCGGTTCGAGATCACGATCACCTGCCGCGTGCTGCGCCCACCGCTCAACACCACGTCCACCGCCCATGCCGAAACCCCGGCCACCAGCACACCGTACAGCGCCTTCTCCAGGCCAAAGACCAGTGCGGCCAGCGCGATGATCAGCGCGTTGGAGACGAACACGGCACGGCTGATCGGCACCCCCAGGAAGTGGCGCGCCAGCCGCCCGATGATGTCGGTGCCGCCGGTGGTGCCGCGGGCGCGCAGCACCAGCCCCACCCCCAGGCCGTCCAGCAGACCACCGTACATCACCACCAGCAACGGGTTGTCCGTCACCGTCGGCACGAGCGGTGCCGTCAGGTCCAGCGCCAGTGAGAGCACGATCACGCCGTACAGGGTTCGTATGCCGGTGGTGATCCCCCCACCCCAGCGCAGCCCGGCCAGGAACAACGGCACGTTGAGCGCGAAGGTCACCACGCCCACCGGCCAGCCCAGCAGATGGTTGGCGATCACCCCCAGCCCGGAGATGCCGCCTGAGACCACCTCATTCTGCACGAAGAACAGGTTGTAGCCCAGCGCGATGGCCGCCGCGCCCAGCGTGATCTGGGCATAGTCCCACAGCAGGGCGGCCCCCTGCTCCGCGATATTCCGCCGGAGCTGCGCCAGCGCCGCCGCCGCCCGCCCCGTTTTCTTCCGATCCGTCTCGTCTTGAGCCATACGCCTCGTCAATCGCCGTGCCCGGCAACGCCTTTACTCCGCGCCGAGCGTCACCTCCAGATCGAGGCTCTGCCCGCTGCGGTATACGGTAACCGTGATAGTATCCCCGGGGCGGTGGTTGGCGTCAAGATACAGCAGCATATCGCTGCGGCTGGTCATCGGCTGCCCGTCGATATGGGTGATGATGTCCCCACCAGAGAACACGATGCGCCCGCGCTGTCTGCTGATCTGCGCCGCCTGGATGCCCGCCTCATCCGCCGGACCGCCAACTACCACCCGGATGACCAGCAGGCCGCTTTGCGGGCCGCTCTGCCCCGGTGTGACCTCGGCGCCCAGCTCGGCCACCTGCGCGCCCAGTGATGGGTGCGGATACGAGCCGCTGGCGATCAGATGAGGGGCCACTCGCATCAGCACCTCCGATGGCACGGCGAAGCCGATCCCCACCGAGCCGCCGCTGGGCGAGTTGATGGCCGTGTTGATCCCGATCACCCGCCCGTGCAGGTCGAGCAGCGGCCCGCCCGAGTTGCCGGGATTGATCGCTGCGTCGGTCTGGATCGCCTCCCCGATCAGCGCACCCTCTTCGGTTTCCAGCCGCCGCCCCAGCGCGCTAACCGTGCCGGTCGTCAGGGTGCGGTCCAGCCCGAAGGGGTTACCGATCGCGATCACCGTCTGCCCCACCAGCACGGCGTCCGAATCGCCGATCTCCAGTGGCGGCGGGAGCCGGGCCTGCTGCGGGTCAACCCACAGCACCGCCAGGTCATAATAGCGGTCGACCCCCACCACCTCCGCCGGGACGCTCTCGCCGTCCAACAGCACATCTACCTCCACCGCATCGGCGATCACGTGATAGTTGGTGATGATGTGCCCCTCGCTGTCGTACACAAAGCCCGACCCCGTGCCTTCGCGGTAGTAGGTGCCGTAGAAGGGGTTCACGCTCTGCGTGCGGCTGATGATGTGCATCACCGAGGGCGCGACGCGCTGATACAGGTTGATGATCGCTTGATCGCGCGCGTCAAGCTCAGCATAAACCTCCGGGGGCAGCGGCGTGGGCGTGGGGATGACAGCCGGCGCGATCGCGGGTGAGGGCCCCTCAGCAGCGGCAGGCCGTGTCTGCCCGGAAGCCCCGCGTGCCAGCGGCAGAGTCGTGGCCAGCAGGAAACCACATGCCCCCGCGGCCAGCCCGGCCAGCAGCACAGCGACGCCACTGATAACCAGCATCAAACGCGACCGTGATTCCATAGTCCACCCTCTCACTGTTCGGTTGATTGCCGGCCCGGATCATACCTCGCGCCCGGCAGAGGGGGTAAACAGTCAGATCATCAGCCTGATGAAACGAGGGGAGCGGCCGGGGAGCTGTCAGGGAGCGCTTACTCCGCGGGGTCTTGCGAGGCAGCGGCCCCGGCGCAGGCGGCGCAGATGCCGTAGAACTCCACCAGATGCCCGGTGAGGCGCATCCCGTACAGCGCCTGAAGCTGCGGCGCGACCTCATCCAGATAGCAGTCGGTCAGCTCAATCACACGGCTGCAGTGCGTGCAGATGATGTGTGAGTGGTGCCCTTCGGCAGACATCAGCACGTAGGTGGGGGTGCGCGGCTCCAGGAAGGTGGGCCGGATGATGGCCAGGCTGGTCAGCAGCTCCAGGGCGCGGAACACGCTGGCGCGGCTAATCGCCGGGTTGCAGGCCTCCACCCGCTCCAGCACCTCGGCGGAGGTGAGATGCCCGCCCTGCTCGTGCAGCACCTCCAGCACCGCACGGCGCGCGCCGGTGATCTTGTAGCCCGCCTCACGGATACGCTGCAGCGCAGCCTCAAGCGACAGCACAGATGCCTCCTCGTCGGCCAGGGTCATCGAGAAGCCGTGAAGGTCGCGGCTTCAGATGCCAGTGTAACGCGCCGCGGGGGGCGGCGCAACGCGGTGAAGGCCCAGGGATCGATCAGTGCGCCCTGCCTGCGTCCATGGAGAGCTGCAACAGCGCCTCATCGAGCGAGACCGCCGTCTCGTAATCAGGGACGCGCAGAAAGGCAAACTGCAGCAGCGCCCGGACGATCAGGGGGCGGCGCATCAGCCCGGCGTCAGGGATCACCACCAGCCGCGCACCGGGCGGCAGCAGGCTGGCGGGCAGGCTGCTCAGGTCACCGGTCCTGATTGAGCCAAGCCGGAAGCCGCGCAGATCGGCCAGAACAGCATACAGCCCGCCTGCCTGCAAGCGCAGTAGCATACAAAGGTCGGCGTGCAGGCTGTTGGACATCTCCGGTGATGACAGCCCGCGCAGCGTCAGCCGCACATATCCAGGCACGTGTGAGGCATCCAGGCTGTAGAACCAGCCGCCGCCCTCACGCTCAATTACTCCCGGGTTCACATTTCCGCTCACCTCACTACCCCCGTCCGATCCCGTCTGCTCTCACACTCCCCTGTCAGCACCTGCCCGGTGGGTGATAAACCAAACACCGATCGCTGCCGCGCATCGGGTTGATGCCAGTATAGTGCCTCACCCCCCGGCGCTCAATTGTCGATTGTCACAAGATCATCGGGAACCTGGCGCGGTGTGATATGACATCCCTCACCTCCCGCGTCAGAGGCACACACAAAAGCAGCCCCCACCCGCGGTCAATCGGGATGAGGGCTGCACGGCTCAGCAGGCGGGGCTAAAGGCTGTTATGAACCCTGAGCGAGTCACATGCCGCCAGTTGACCTCACCCCATTGAACCAGCGGTTCACCGGACCTGCGGGGCCGAGCGCAGCGAGGCCGGGGGGTGAGGTCTCTTCAGGCATGTATTAACCTGAAGGAAGCTCATAACACGCTCTAGCGAATGAAGGGGATATGCCGCCACAGGCGCAGCCCAATGGTGAGCAGCCGCTCCAGGGTCTGGTTCATGGCCAGCGCCGACTCAAAGCTGCGCACCAGCTCGCCGCTGTGATTGATCACGATCGATTGCGTCCAGGTGAACTGCCGGAGGCCGTCCGGGCCGTGCCGCCGTCCGATGCCGCTCTGCTTATGGCCGCCCAGCGGCGCGGCCATCGCGCCCCAGGTATAGTAGGCGCTGTCGTTGATGGCGACACTGCCCGCCTCCAGCCGCGCGGCGATGGCCTCCGCACGCCGCAGGTCGCGTGTTATCACCCCGAAGTTGAGGCCGGTGTCGCTCTGGTTGGCCAGCCGGATCGCCTCTTCCACGTCACGGAAGCGGTGCAGCGCGATCACCGGCCCGAAGGTCTCCTCGGCGTACAGCCGCATCCCCGGCGTCACGCCCTCCAGAATGGTCGGCTCGTAGAACGTCGGGCCGAGGTCCGGGCGGCGTTTCCCCCCGGCCAGCAGGGTGGCCCCTTTCGCCAGCGCGTCCTGCACATGCGCATCGATCTTCTCCACGTGCCGCGCGTTGATGATCGCGCCGATGTCCGTGTGGTGGTCGCTGCCGGGGCCGAGACGCAGCCGGGCCGCCTCCTGCACCAGCCGATCGCGGAAGCGATCATAGATCGCCTCGTGGACGTAAACGCGCTCCCAGCACAGGCAGATTTGCCCGGCATTGCCGAACGCGCCGTCGAGTGTGGCGTTGACGGCCTGGCGCAGGTTGGCATCCTCCAGCACGATCAGCGCGTTCTTGCCGCCCAGCTCCACGGTAAAGGGGATCAGCCGTGCGGCGGCCTGCCGCGCCACAGCCCGCCCGGCCTCGATGCTGCCGGTGAACAGCACGAAATCGGCGCTCTCCACCACGGCCCGCCCGGTTTCCGGCCCACCGTTGACGATCTGCAGCAGATCGGCGGGCAGCCCGGCAGCGATCAGCTTATCACGGCCCCACGCGGCGCTGAGCGGCACCAGCTCCGAGGGCTTGAGCAGCACGCCGTTGCCCGCCAGCAGCGCCGGGATGGCATCGCCGATAGTGAGCACCAGCGGGAAGTTGTAGGCGGCGATCAGGCCCACCACACCATAGGGGTGGTAATGCACCCGCACCCGGTCGCGCAGCGGGATCACCGAGCGCGCGCCATGCGGTCGGATGAACCGCCCGCCGTGCACGGCATAGTAGCGGGCCTCGTTGGAGACGGCGAATACCTCGATGAAGGCGTCGCGCCGCGATTTGCCGGACTCGGCGCGCAGCACGGCGATCAGCTCCTCTTTGTCGCGCAGCAGCAGATCGTGGAAGCGCTTGATCACGGCGGCGCGCTCGCGGAAGGGGCGCGCGGCCCACTCGCTCTGCGCAGCGCGGGCGCGCGTCGCCGCTGCGAGGACCCCCTCCGCAGAAGTCACCGCCACCCGCCCCAGCTCTTCACCGCTGATCGGATTAGTGATGGTAATTGCCTCGGTCGTCTCAACGGCAGGCAGGGACTCCACCGTTCTATCCTCCTTTGTGCACAGGGCCTACACATAAAAAATAGAGTCTGATCGGGCCGTTCGCAACTTCCCGGCCAGATCGTGCGTACTATCTGGTGAGCGACAATAGATATCCATACCCAGGAGAGAGAACATCATGACTGAAAACCTCCCCCCCAATGAGCAGCCGCGCCGCTCCGGTATGAGCAGCTCGCTGCTGATCGGCCTGGCTTTGCTGGTGCTGGGCGCCTTCTTCCTGCTGCGCAACACCGGCGTGGTCGATATCTTCGACTGGCTGGACGTGGGCATTAACTGGTGGGCCATCTTCCTGCTCATCCCCGGCGCACTGCTGCTGTTCCGCGGCGTGCAGGGCATCAGCGCCGGCGAGGGCCAGGCCCGGGAGGTACGCAACCAGCTGGTCGGGGGCGCGCTGCTGGTGATCGCCGGGCTGGCGTTCCTGTTCAACTTCACCGACTGGGATTTCGTGTGGCCGCTGTTCCTGATCGCCATCGGCGTGGCCGTGCTGCTGCGCCGGGCATGACAGGACTGGATCAAGGATAACCCGCATGAGCACCGAGCTTCCGCCCAACGAGCAGCCGCGCCGTGAGGAGACGCCCTCGCCACCGTCAGGCAGCCCGGAGTGGGGCTGGCAGAAACAGGAGTCATCCTGGCGGCATCAATGGCAGTGGGGCAGCAGCGCCCCCTGGGGTGCGCTGTTCCTGATCCTGCTGGGCCTGATCTTCCTGGCCAGCAACGTCGGCCTGTTCGATGCGATTGAGCGGGCCTTCAACCTGCGCTTCAACTGGTGGGCGCTGTTCCTGCTGATCCCGATCTTCAGCATCGGGATGAAGCTGATCAACAGCATGCAGGCCAGCGGCGGGCGCATCACCCGCGACGCACGCGGCAGCCTGATCTGGCTGATGATCATGATCATCGTGTTTGGGGCGCTGGCGTTCAACCTTGACTGGGGCAAGATCTGGCCCTTCTTCCTGATCGCCGCCGGGCTGGGCACACTGCTCGCCGCCATCACCGACCGCTGAGCGTGCCGACCGGCGGGCACCCCGCCCCCTGTTTGGCCCGGCGTGAGATATCCGCCGGGCTTTGTGCGTGGTTTGTGCAGAGGACCTTACGTATTAGTAACAACGCAAGAAATATAATAGAATCCCCGCAGCAGGATAATAAAAAAGTGATAAAATGATAGCAAGTTAGCCTACCACACAACAAGGAGTGCGCTGCTTGGACCTTCACCTGACCAACCGTGTCGCCCTGGTCGCTGCAGCCAGCCAGGGCCTGGGCTTTGCTACTGCCCTTCAGCTTGCCCGTGAGGGCGCACTGGTGGCGATCTGCTCGCGCACTGAGGCGCACATCGACGCCGCCGTCGATGCGATCCAGGCTGAGACCGGCCAGCGCGTGCTGGGGCTGCGTGCCGATGTCACCCGCCCGGAGGACATCGAGACGCTGATCGAGCGTGTGGTCGAGGAGTACGGCGGGTTGGACATCCTGGTGACGAACGCCGGCGGGCCGCCCCCTGGTGCGTTTGAAACCATTACCGATGAACAGTGGCTGGATGCCATCAACCTGACCCTGATGAGCGCCGTCAGGCTGATCCGCACAGCCCTCCCTCACCTGCGACTTTCCACCGCCCCCTCAGTGCTGACCATTACCTCGATTTCGGTCAAGCAACCTATCACCAACCTGATCCTGAGCAACAGCATCCGGCTGGCTGTTATCGGCCTAACCAAAACACTGGCCCTGGAGCTGGGCGCTGAGGGGATTCGCTTCAACAGCATCCTGCCGGGGTGGACCGAGACCGAGCGCGTGCACAATCTGCTACGTGCCCGTGCCGAGAAGAACCAGACCTCCCTTGAGGAGGAAGTCGCCAAACAGGCATCGCAAAGCCCTTTCAAGCGCATGGCCACCCCGGAGGAGTTCGCCAGGGTCGCTGCATTCCTGTGCTCGCCGGCGGCGTCTTACCTCACCGGGACCATGATCAGCGTCGATGGTGGCAGCTACGCGGGGACTTTCTGAATGATCGGGCCGGGGCCAGGGCGTGGGGACGTGATCGCCTGACCCTGCTTAGACAACCCTTGCCGGTGAGGATAGGATGGTGCCCGGGAGCGCCAGTATCGGCGGTTAACAGACTGACCGGCAGGAGTGCATCACATGCCACAGAACAAAGAGCAAAAGCAGCCGCCCGCTGATCCGAACGACGGCAGCCAGCCCGATCGGGAGGATAGACAGCCCCCCGGCATCCCGGATGCCGGGGCTGATGGGCTTGCGGTACAGCTCTCGCGAACGCTGGCCGAACAGATCACCGAGGGCATCGTCATCCTCAACCGGGCAGGCGTGGTGTTGCATGCCAACCAGATATGGGCGGCAATCCACGGCCGCCGCCCGGAGGAGATCATCGGGCAGTCCTACGCCGCGCTGCACCTGCCGGAGGACCTGCGGCGCGGGATCGACGACGCCGAATGGGCGAACCTGCCCGGCAGGCGCACCCACCGCCGCCGTGACGGCTCCACCTTTGACATCCTGATCCGTGTCACGCCACTGGCCCCGCATGGCGAGGCCGAGCCGGTGCTGTTCATCCTGGCCGGTATGGCGGTCTCCCCTGCCTACCCCGGCATGCTTCACGCTGACTATAACCAGCTCAACGCCATCCTCAACGCGCTGCCCGACCTGCTGTTCCTGATCGATGGGCAGGGCCTGATCTATGACTATCGCGCCCCGCTTCATACCCCTCTTTATGCCCCGCCGGAGCTGTTCCTGGGCAGACAGATCGCCGAGATGCTGCCCCCGGAGCTGGCCCGGCTGGTTAGCCGCGGCATCGAGGCGGCGCGGGAGGAGGGCCAGTACCGGGGTGAGAGCTATTCGATGGAGCTGGAGGGCCGCACCCACTGGTATGAGTTCTCGGTGACGCGCATCCAGGGCGGTGAGGAGCGGTATGCCATTCTGGTGCACGAGATCACCGAGCGCGTGGAGGCCGAGCAGGCCGAACGCGAGCAGCGCGCCCTGGCCGAGGCCCTGCGTGAGACCGCCGCCGCGCTCAGCAGCACACTTGACCTCGATAAGCTGTTCGACCGCATCCTGGAGAACGTGGAGCGAGTGCTGCCTTATGACGCCGCCAACGTGATGCTGATCGAGGACGGCGTGGCCCGCATTGTACGCGCCAGGGGCTATGAGCCGCTGGGGCTGGAGGAGACTATCCGGGGCGTCGAGTTCGTGGTGGCCGAGACGCAGAACCTGCGCCGCATGGCCGAGACCGGTGAGCCGTCGATCATCCCCAATGTGATCGGCTACCCGGACTGGGACATCTCGATCACGCAGGGCAAGCTGCGCTCGTATGCCGGGGCGCCCATCAGCTTTCAGGGGCCGGTGATCGGCTTCCTGAACCTCGACAGCACCGAGGAGGGGTTCTTCACCCCGGCCCACACTGAGCGCCTGCGCGCCTTCGCCGACCAGGCCGCCATCGCCATCAACAACGCCCGGATGTACCGCGCCCTGGAGGAGCGCGTTAGCCAGCTCCGCACGCTGTATGATGTCTCCCTCAACATCACCAGCCGCCGCGAGTTGAACGCCACTCTCCAGGCTATCGTGGACAGCGCCGTCCAACTCTGCCGCGCCAGAGCCGGTGGACTGTATCTGCTGGAGCCTGAAGCCGAGCACATCGTGCTGGCCCACATCGCAGGGCCGCCGCTGGTGCCCGTTGGCCGCACCCTCAGGCGCGGCGAGGGCCTGAGCGGACAGTGCTGGGAGCAGGGCAGGACGATCGTGGTACGCGATTATGCCAGCTGGGAGGGCCGCCTGCGCGATCTGGATGAGCACCGCATCACCGCTGCAATGGCCGTCCCCGTACGCTGGGGCGCTGATCTGCTGGGCGTGCTCAACGTCACTGCGGGCAGCCAGCCACACCGCTTCTCTGAGAGCGACCGCGAGGTACTGGAGATGCTGGCCATCCAGGCCGCCATCGCCATCAAGAATGCCCGGCTGCATGAGGAGCAGGTGCAGCACATCGCGGAGTTGACCGCCCGCAACCAGGAGCTGGACGCGTTCAGCTATACCGTGGCGCACGACCTAAAATCGCCGCTGCAGGTGATCGTCGGCTTCGCCAACCTGCTGCGCACCGAATACCGCGACGAAGTCTCTGACGAGATCGCCGAGTACCTCAGCCACATCGAGGAGTACGGGCTGAAGCTCAGCCAGACCGTTGAGGGCCTGCTGCTGCTGGCCCGCCTGCGCAACGCCGAGGCTGAGGTCGGCCCCACCGAAGTCGGCCCGGTGATCGTCAGCGCCCTTGAGCGCTTCAGCGAGCAGCTCCAGACACGGGGTATCAGCGTGACGGTGGCCCCCGACCTGTCCCCTGTGGTGGCGCATGGCCCGTGGCTGGAGACGGTCTTCGCCAACCTGATCGACAACGCGATCAAATACATGGGGGCCAGCAATCCCGCCCCGCGGATCACCATCCGGGGGCAGCGCGAGGGAAGCGTCGTGCGCTACGAGGTGCAGGATAACGGCATCGGCATCGCGGAGGCTGATCAGGCCCGTCTGTTCGCCATGTTCACCCGCCTGCGCCCCGATCAGGCCGGGGGGTCCGGGCTGGGGCTGGCTATCGTCGAGCGTATCATCACCCGCCTGAACGGTCAGGTGGGTGTCGTCAGCGCACCGGGCGAGGGCAGCACCTTCTGGTTCACGCTGCCGGCCCCGCCGGAGTAGCTCAGCCCGCGACGGCCTCCCACACCACTTCGAGACGCCCCGCCGACAGCTCGCTCAGCGCCGCCTCAAACAGGGCTACGTCATCCACCAGGAAGATCAGCGTCAGCGTCACATCGGCGCCAAAATCCTCGGCTTCCACCTCGCCGTTGTGGGTTTCCACCAGCCGCCGCACGCGCTCATACAGGGTGTACGGGCAGGCCAGCAGCCCCCGGCAGCGCTCGGCGCGTTCGCCCAGCGGCAGGGCGGCCAGCGCCTCCTGCACCGCCTGCGTGTAGGCGCGCACCAGCCCGCCTGTCCCCAGCCTGGTGCCGCCAAAGTAGCGCGTGATCACCACCACCACGTCACCCACATCGGCGCCGCGCAGCACGGCCAGCGCCGGGCGGCCCGCCGTGCCCGATGGCTCGCCGTCATCCGACATGCCCTCGGTGACCGACCCACCGTACCCGACCCGGAAGGCATAGACATTGTGCGTGGCGTCGGCGAACTCCGCGCGCACGGCGTCGATGAAGGCGCGCGCTTCCTCCGCGCTGCGCGCCTCGCCGATGGTGGTGATGAAGCGCGAGTTGACGATGCGCAGCTCCACGCGGGTGGTCTGCGCCGGGATGGGGTAGCGGGCGGCGCTCATGGTCAGGCCCCGCCCCCGTGCTGTGCCGCCAGCCAGTCCTTGATGTGCATCGTGGCGCGGCAGTCATCCTCATTGTAGCGGACGATCTGCTCCAGATGGGCACGGTCGCCGCTCTCCAGCCAGCGGTAATACTCCACCATCGAGTCATCGCCCCGGTTGATGTCGCCCGTCCAGGTGAAGCCCAGCCAGGGGGCCACGCTCTTGAGCGAGTAGCCGGTCAGTGGCAGGACCATGCTTCGCTTGACAGCCTTCTCCAGGTCCACCATGCGATCCAGCAGCGCGGCGGCGCGCGGGTCCTCCCCGTATTTCGCCTGGAGATGGTCGATCGCGGTGCGCTCGTACTGCCCGTAATGGTAGGCCACCCCGCCCAGCCGGTCCATCAGCGCCAGGAACTGCTCCCACATCAGCGGCTCATCCTCCGGGCGCTCGGCCAGGCTGTGCTCGAACCGCACCTGATCGCCCTGCCGGATCAACGCGCCGAACAGGTAGATCGTATCGGCCATGGGCACGCTCTCGGCGTCGAAGAACACCTCCGGCTCCGCGTCGGGCAGCCTGGCCCTGCCGATCGGGATGGCGCGGCCCTCCACCATCGCACGGGCGTGGGCCAGGTAAGAGGCGGCGCGCTTGGCCCCCACGCCGTGGATGTCGAGGATGCTGTGCTCGTCGGCCTCGGCCAGCGCGCCCAGCCGGCCCAGCCCACGGCGGTGCAGCTCCTCCCACACGCTGCGCAGCATGCCGGGGATCAGCGAGACATCCTGCGCGGCGCGGATGGCGGGCACGCACACGTCGCGCCATCCGCAGCCGGGGCACGTCGAGGAGTAGAACGGCGGTGGTTCCACCTGCCCGGAGGCCACCGCGCGGAGCTGCTCCAGGTAGGCAGCGAAACGGTCGGCGTCAAACGGCACCGCCACCTCGTGATAGTCGTGCTCGGTCTGGCGCTCCCCGGCGGGCAGTCGCAGCCACAGCGCGCCCCCCGGGCGCACCCCCTGGATGCGCTCCAGGAGGGCGACGTAGGTCATCACCTGAAGCTGATAGCCCTCGGAGGGGTGCGTCGCCAGCTTGATGTCGACCGGGCGGTAGTGGTGACCGCCCAGCAGCGACCCGCCCTCTACGCGCAGCAGCACATCGGGGATGCCCACCAGGTCATCATGCATCAGCACGCCCTGGCCGATCACCGGCACGCCGCGCCGCATCAGGTCCAGCGTCTCGCGGAACCCGGCGGACAGATCGGTGTAGGTGAGAGCCGGGCGGCTGTGCTCGATACCTGCCATGATGGCAGCTTCGTGCTCGCTGCCCTGGCGCATCAAAAGCTGGTCATAGGCGGAGGGGGGCAGCCGCCGGTCCCGGTCTTCGTGGCGATCCAGGTAGACGATGCGGCTGCAGCGGGTGTAATCGTAGAACTCGTTAGCGGCGATCTGCACGGGCACGGCTCAGGCCTCCATGGGTAACGGTGACGGCGTGATCCCCATGATACCGCAGGTCGGTTATGCGTGCCGCCATGGATGCCTCGTGCTACAATACAAACGGAATTTCAGGAGGTGCTGTGGACGCATTACGGCAGGTTGAGCGGCTGCTCTCAAAAATGACCCCTGCAGAGAAGGCGCAGGTGCTGCAGTGGGTGGTACGTGACCTGGGCCCGGCCTTCCCCGGTATTGAGACTGTGCCCGGTGTCAGCGGCGGGGAGCCCTGCATCGTGCGGACTCGCATCCCGGTATGGGTGCTGGTGCAGTCGCGCAGGCCGGGGATGAGCGAGGCCGATCTGCTGCGCAGCTACCCCGCACTGCACGCCGAAGACCTGACGAACGCCCGGGCATATTACCGCCTGCACCGCGACGAGATCGACCGGCAGATCACCGACAATGAGGCCGCCTGACACCACCACACGGCAGCCAGGCCACCTCTTCAAGCCCTTTGACCGCGTTAACAAATCGATCCCGATACCCGATCGGGGATAGAGCGTAAGGGAATGCTCCCTGCCCCTACACCATCCCGAACCCGTACACCGGGATCGCCGCGCCCGTCACCGCCGCCGACGCGTCCGACGCCAGGAACAGCAGCACCTGCGCGATCTGCTCCGGCTGCACCCACTTGCTGAAATCCGCCCCCGGCATCGACTCGCGGTTGGCCGGTGTGTCGATCGCCGCGGGGATGATGCAGTTGGCCGCGATGCGGTGCCCGCCCAGCTCTTTGGCCAGCGCCTCGGTCAGCCGGATCACGGCGCTCTTGGAGGCCGCGTAAGCCGCATCGCCGCGCTTCGCCTCCAGCGCCGAGCGCGACGCCACGCTGACGATGCGCCCGCCGCCCCCCGCGATCAGGTGCGGCACAAACGCCCGCGCCGTCAGCAGCACCGTCCGCGCGTTGAGGTTCAGCATGAAATCCCATGTCGCCAGCGGCGTCTCATGCACGGGCATCCCGGCGCGATACCCCCCCGCGATGTTCAGCAGCACATCCACGCGGCCATAGTGCGCCATCACCCGCGCGGCCATCTCCGCCACCGAGCCCTCGTCGGTCAGGTCGACGCCGCCCAGCGGCAGCGCCTCCCCGCCGATCGCGGCGGCCAACTCATGCAGGCGATCCTCAGCCCGGTCAACCAGCGCAAGGCGCGCCCCCGCCCCCGCGAACACACGCGCGACCTCGCTCCCCAGCGCCCCCGCCGCGCCGGTGATCACCACCACCTTGCCCTTCACGTCCACAGGCTGCCCCCTATTCCCTGAACGACGGCAGCGCGTCGATCTGCTCGATCAACCGGAAATCACGCCCGGTGATGCCCTGCACATCGTGGCTCATCAGGCTGACGCGCAGCCGCCTGTAGCCGTGGATGAACAGGTCGGGGTGATGGTCGGCGGCCTCGGCCAGCAGCGCCACCGCGTTGGCGAACATCATAACCTCTTTGAAGTTCCTGAACACGAACAGCCGGTGCACCTGCCCATCCTCGCCCAGCTCCCAGCCGGGATGAGCAGCCAGCCGCTCGCGGATCTGTACCTCGCTGTAAGTACCGGTCATCACACTGTCTCCTGTTTCAGCTCGCGCTTCCGTATCCAGATCATAGCGGGGTGCCGCGTGGGTTTTCTACCCGGCCCGCCGCCGATCTGGTTTACAATGAGATCGGGGGCCGGTTAGATCACATACAGCGTCAGCGGGTGGAGGCGGATCGAGGCGTCTCCCTCAAAGTGCGCTGCGATCTCGCCCAGCGTTTGCCCGGTCACCGGATGGATGTAGCCCGGTGCCAGGTCGGCCAGCGGCAGCGCGATGTGGGCGCGCGTCTGTATCTCCGGGTCGGGCAACGTCAGCCGCCCCTCAACGTCTTTGTGGCGCTCGTCGCCATAAAGGGCGATGTCCAGGTCGATCGGGCGCGGGGCGTATTTGTCCTCGCCGCGCACGCGCCCCATCGCGGCCTCGATGCCGCGCAGCACCTCATACTTGAGGCGCATCGGCTCGATGCTCGTCTCGGCCAGCACCGCCGCGTTGAGGAACGGGGGCTGATCGGGGTTGGGCTGGCCCGCCGCGTCGATGGCCGGCGACTCGTACACCCGCGAGACGGCGTGCACCTTGATCTGCTGACCCAGCAATCGCAGCGCCTCCTGCAGGTTGGTCTCCGGGTCCATGTTCGATCCCATGGTGATGAACACAAACACGCGCCTGCTCATACCTTATCCTTTGGTTGAGGCGATCCCACCCCGATCCTACAGCATCCCGCGCATCATGCCTACCGCGCGGTATCAGCCCCGTGCGCCGTCGCGTATCAATTGACCTCACCCCCGCCGGACTTTTGGTCCGTCACCCCCTCTCCACGCGTGGAGAGGGGGAGCCGAGCGCCGCGAGGCCGGGGGGTGAGGTCTCTTCAGGCGCGGATGATCTCAGAAAGATCGTAACACGCGCTAGCTCAGCCCCATATCCGCCCGGCTCCGGTCGATCTCCACCCCCACCGACCGCGTGAAGCGCAGCGCGCCCGGCTTCTCCACGCGCACGATAGCCCGCTCCGCGCCGCCCTCCAGGCAGATGCGTGCGATCACCGCCGCCAGCGACTCCACCAGATCGTGATGCCGCTCGCCCTCCTCCACATAGGCGATGATGCGCTTGGTGATCGTCTTGTAGTCCAGCGCATCCTCCACGCGGTCGGTCTCGCCCGCGCGCCGCATATCGGTGAACAGCGTCAGGTTGATCAGGATGTCCTGGCGCTTCTCGCGCTCCCACTCCTGAAAGCCGATATACCCGCGCACCAGCAGGTCGGTGATGATGATCTTGTCCACGCCGCTTGCCTTCCCTTTCTTCCGCACCGGAGCATCTTCGAACGCGGGTCCGCACCCCCTCGCCAGAGGGTGAGGGCCGCCGGGCTGCAGCCTAATGCGTCGAGACGCCCAGCAACCCCTCGCCGCCGTCCACGTTGATCACCGCACCCGTGATGAAGTCGTTACGGGCCAGGAAGACCACCGTCTCGCCGATCACCTCCGCGCCGCCCTCACGCCGCAGCGGCACGGCCTGCACCGTCTCCTGCCACTTCGCTGAGGCGGGGTCCATGCCGGGCGGCGGCAGGATCGGGCCGGGCACGATCGCGTTGGCCCGGATGTCGGGGGCCAGCTCGCGCGCGCCGATCTTCGTCAGGTGCAGCAGCCCCGCCTTGCTAATGCCGTGCTGCACATAGCCCAGCCAGGGATATACCCCGCTCAGGTCAGCGATGTTGACGATCAGCGCGGGCTGATCCGCCGGGCGCGCCGCCGCGCGCATCAGCCGGGCCGCGTGCTGCATCGCCAGGAACGGCGCGCGCAGGTTCACCGCCATCGAGCGCTCCCAGTCCTCCAGCGTGACCGCGTCGAACGCCCGCTTATCGAAGCGCGCCGCGCTGTTCACCAGCACATCCAGCCGCCCGAACCGGCTGGCGGTCGCCTCGAACAGCGCCGCGATGGCGGCGGGGTCCACCAGGTCGGCGGAGACGGCGATCGCCTCCACGCCCAGCGCAGCGATCTCGGCCTGCGTGCGCTCAGCCGCCTCGCTCGACCCGCCGTAATGCACCACCACATGCGTGCCCTCACGCGCCAGCGCCAGCGCGATCGCGCGGCCCACACGGTGCGCCGCCCCGGTCACCAGCGCTACTTTGCCCTTCAGCTCCATTGTACCCCCTCTTCCCCCGTCACGGGACACAACACGGGCAGGCCCCCCTGGACCTGCCCCTGATTCTATCTGACCGCCGGGGCCGCGGCCCCGTGGATAACCTTACCTGCCGATCATGCGGTAGAACTCGTCACGCATCTCGCGGTCCTCGCTGAACAGGCCACGCTTCGCGGTGGTCACCATGTTCACGCCGTGCTTCTTCACACCGCGCAGCGCCGCACATGAATGCTGGCCTTCCACCATCACCATCACGCCCAGCGGGTCCAGGTATTCGACCAGCGCGTTGGCGATCTCGTTGGTCAGGCGCTCCTGCACCTGCAGCCGCTTGGCGAACATATCCACCAGCCGCGGGATTTTGCTCAGCCCCACCACGCGGTCGCGCGGGATGTAGGCCACGTGCGCCTTACCTGTGAAGGGCAGCATGTGATGCTCGCACATCGAGGTGTACTCGATGTTGGCCACCACGACCATCTCGCGCTCGCCGTATTCCACGTCGAACATCGCGCCGTTGATGATCTGCTCCGCGCTCTGGGTGTAGCCCTCCAGCAGCTCGAAGTACGCCTTGGCCACGCGGTGCGGCGTCTTGAGCAGGCCGTCGCGGTCCGGGTCCTCGCCGATGCTGACCAGGATATCGCGCACGGCCTCCTCGATGATCGCTTTGCGCTCCTCCTGCGAGAGCGCCTCCTCCTCGCGGATGAGATGCAGCTCAACGTGATGATGGCCGTTGTGGTGGCCGTTGCCGTTTGTGCCATTTGCGTGGCCATAAGCGGCCAGCGAGTCATTCTTTGGGAGTGCCATGTTCGGTCTACCTTTCCTGTCCTGTTTGCCCCCGACGCGGCACCCCTGCCGCGGCCCCGGGGGGAAGTCTACCAACCCTCTTGTAAAATCTTTGTACAACGTTATGGATTGTAGCACACCGCGGCGGGCAGTTCAATACTAACCCTATGACTTAAGTCCTATTTCCGCGGCGGCGCGGCAGCCCGCGCCCGTTCACGATCTGGACGCGGCCTCCGGGGGATTGCTTACCGATCTACCTGAGATGTGTCGGCCCACCGGGTCAGCGGGGGTGAGGCCGGGCCGATTTCCCCCGGGTGGCGGAATGTGCTTCAATTGATGGAGGCCGCTCAACGTGGCCCCGCTGCGGACGTACCATGATGCGCTGTATCGATGGGGGATAGTCGAATGGCTGAGGATCGAATCCTGTCCTGGGACGGCTGCGCCAATGTGCGCGACCTCGGCGGGCTGAGGACCCGCGACGGGCGCGTGACGCGCCGGGGTGCGGTGGTGCGCTCCGATCATCCCGCCCGGCTCAGCGCTGCGGGCTGGTCGGCGCTGTATGCGCACGGCATCCGCACCATCCTCTCGCTGCGCACGCATGGCATGGTGGAGGATATGCCCGATGCCGCGCCGCGCCCCCCCAATCTCACCACCGTCTCGGCTGCTATCGAGGATGTTACCGATGCCGGGTTCGCGCGGCAGTGGGCATCCAGCGAGCTGTGGTGCACGCCGCTGTACTACCGCGATGCGCTCAGCCGCTGGCCGGAGCGCCACGCCTCCGCGCTCTCGATGATCGCGCGGGCTCGACCGGGCGGCGTCCTGATCCACTGCAAGCGTGGTGTTGACCGCACCGGGATCATGAGCATCCTGCTGCTGGCGGCGGTGGGCGTGACGCCGGATGAGATCGTGGCCGACTACGAGCTGAGCGTTGACCCTGAGCGTGAGCTGCTGCTGGCGCACGAGGGGACCTCCACGCGCGAGGTCCTTTACGACACGCTGAGCTGGCTCGACGTTGATGCGTATCTGCGTGAAGGTGGGCTGAGCCGGGATGATCTGGCTGCGCTGCGCGCGCGCCTGCTCGAGCCGCCCGGCATATAGAGGCAGGCTGTGCTATGCGCGCGGAGAGTCAGCGCGGCAGGCACATCCCGCCGGGGATCTGCACGCAGGAGGTCACCTGCCGCACGCGGGTGCATTTGTCGGCGAACAGCGCGTAGTCAAACGCCAGGCACGCGGAGTTGTCTGCGAAGCGGCACAGGGCGTATTCCACCGTGCCCTCCACGTTCTGCGCGGCCTCCAGCCGGTTGCCCGTCAGGGCGCAGGTGGTGCGCTCAGGGAAGCAGCGCCCGTAGAGGAACTCCAGCGCCTCGCACTCGAAGTTATCCCAGAACACGCACACGTTGATCGGGTTACCCTCCACGTCCAGCCGCGTCTCGAAGCGGTAGCCCTGCGTCTCGCAGTACACCTGCGCCGCCGAGACGGCCTGCTGGCGCGGGTCGGTGACGCAGCCGGTCAGGGCCAGCGTCAGGGCGGCGGCCAGCAGCAGGGCCAGCAGGGGGCGCGATGGGCGGAGCGGTGCGTTCAACAGGGCCTCTCCTGAGCGTCGGGGCAGGATGCCCCCGATCGTAGCACAATCCGGGCCTGCCAGCGAGTCGCGGCACGGCCGCTGCCCCACCCCCCGTGTCGGACCTCCGGCCCGCCAGCCGGATTGATGCCTACATCCCCCCATCCGACTGAGGCAGCGGCGCGCCCGGCGTGGTATACTCCGCCCCGACGTGAGGGTGAGTGAGCGAGGCATCGAGGGTATGCGCAGTCTGTCACGCCGCGCCGTGCTGAGGTCGATCGGGTTGATCGGGCTGGGGGCTGCCCTGCGCCCCGACGCCCTGGAGATCGCGCTGGCGCAGGGCGAGCCGGTCGGGCCGCCGCCGCAGTGGAACGGCGAGCCGCTGGGCCGCATCACCGGCGAGTATATGAACGCCCGCGCCGAGCCGTCGCTCAACGCCGAGGTGAGCGCCCAGCTCCCTCAGGACACCGTGGTGCGCGTGCGCCGCGTGGTCGAGGGGCAGACGGTGTTCCTGTATAACAACCTCTGGCTGGAGACCGACCACGGCTACCTGTTCTCGTCTTACGTGCAGCCCATGCGCTATCACCTGCCCAACCCGCCGCAGGCCGATCTGGGCAGCGGCCGCTGGGCCGAGGTCACCGTGCCGGTGTCACGCGCCTACTGGGACCCCAACAGCACCGGCGTCGACCGCTGGGTGGATGACCTGTATTACAGCAGCATCGTGCGCGTCAGCGAGCTGGTGCCCGGCCAGGACGGCAAACACTATTACCGTGTCGAGGAGCTGTATCAGAGCTATTACATGCGCGCCACGCACCTGCGTATCCTGCCCCCGGAGGCCCTCGCGCCGATCTCGCCGCACATCGCGCCCAGCGCCAAGCGCATCGAGGTCGACCTCAGCCGCCAGCTTCTCACCGCCTATGAGCGCGATACGCCCGTACTGGTGCATCGCGTGGCCAGCGGCCTGCCCGATCACGCCACGCCCACCGGCACGTTCTACGTGGTGGATAAGCGCCCCGGCGAGCGCATGGTGGGGGGCCGCGCCGCCGCTGAGGAGGACAAGAGCCGCTACAACCTGGGCGGCGTGCCGTTCGTGTGCTACTTCACCTGGGACTGGGTGGCGCTGCACGGCACCTACTGGCATAACGACTACGGCCAGCCGCACAGCCACGGCTGCGTCAACGTGCCGCCGCACATCGCGCGCTGGATCTGGCGCTGGACCACCCCCTATGCCGACTATGATGAGTTCGTGGTGCGCCCCAGCAACGCGCTCGACGGCACGCGCGTGATTGTCTATTAGGGCAGATTACCACTGAGCCGCAGAGGGAACGCAATGACCGAGGGCACGATCGTTTTCCATATGTGGGATGAGCAGGGCATCCGGGAGATCGAGCAGCCGTTTGGCTCGCTCGACGAGCTGTTCAGCCTGTGCGTGAAGGCGGGCGACAGCGCCGGGGCGGGGGAGAGCACCCCGCGCCTGCACCGCGTGATCCTGCGTGGCGAGGACGCGCAGGGCAAGGCGCGCACCATCACGCTGGCCTTCGAGTCGGTCAGCGGGCGCGAGGGCACACCGGCCTGAGCGGGCCGGGGTCGCCGGATTGACCGCGCCTACGTCAGCGGGCTGGTGCCCGACAGCCGTGACCGATCGAGCAGCGGCTTGCGGCGCGGGTCGGCCAGCGGCAGGGTGAAGGTGAACACGCTCCCCCGGTCTGGCCCTCCGCTGCTGGCCCAGATGCGCCCGCCGTGCCGCTGGACCACCGCCCGAGCGATGGTCAGCCCCAGCCCCATGCCGCCCTGGCGCCGTGTCATAGGGTCGTCGGCCTGGTAGAACTGCTCGAAGATTTTCTCCTCCAGCCCCGGTGCGATGCCGCGCCCGCTGTCGCGCACCTGCACCCACGCCTCGCTGCCGTGCTCCTCTGCTCGCAGCGTGATCTGCCCTCCCACCGGCGTGAAGGCCACGGCGTTCTTCACCAGGTTCGAGATCACCAGCAGTACCCTGTCGCGGTCGGCCAGCACAATGACCTGTCCCTCCAGCGGCTGGCAGATGAAGATCTGATCTTTGGTCGCGGCCAGGCGAGAAGCCTCGCTGGCAGCCTCCGCCAGGATCTCGCCCAGGTCAGCGGGCTTGATGTCCAGCTCGCCCTGATCGATCTCCAGATAGCGCAGGTTGGTCATCCCCTCGATCAGCGCGCTGAGGTGCTTGGCGGCCTGCAGCAGCTCGTCCACATGCTCGCGGTTGGCCCCGCGCACATCCTCGCGCAGGAAGGTGGCGTAGCCCATGATCACCGCCAGCGGCGTGCGCAGCTCATGTGAGGCGATCGAGATGAAATCCGTTTTGAGCTTGTTGAGCTTCTGCAGCTCGTCGGTGGTCTGCCGGAGCTGGGCGATGAGCTGCGCGGTGTCGATGGCGATGGCAGCCTGCGAGGCCAGGATGGTGATGAGCTGCACGTCGGTGTCGTCGAACTCGCCCTCCTGTTTGTTGAGCACCTCCAGCACCCCGATCAGCTTATCGCGGATACGCAACGGCACCCCCAGGATCGAGCGTGTGGTGAAGGCGATCCGCTGATCGACCCCCCGGAAGTGGCGCGGATGCTGGGCCACGTCCGGGATGATCACGGCCTGCTCGGCGGCGATGATGCTCCCGGCGATGCTGTCCTCCAGCGGCACGACGATCCCGGCCAGTGTGGCGGCGTCGGGGCTGGTGGAGGCCGCGAAGTACAGGTCGTTGGTGTGGCGGTGCACCAGCAAGATCGAGGCCGCCTCCGCCCCGGCGATCTCGACCGCACACTGCATGATGTCGTCGAGCAGCGGCTGCAGGCCCATCACCGAGCTCATACGCAGGCTGACTTGCACCAGACGGTTGAGGGCCTCATACCGGCGCCGCAGATCGCCGGTGGGCACCCGTGACGTGGCAGAGGGTTTCGGCTCCATGATCATCTCCCCCGGATTGCATGGATCCCTGGATATTTCTCACTGTACAACACATTCAGCCGCCGATGCAATACCCCCCGCCCCGGCTCGGTGTCCCGCCGCCAATTCGCGTCAGAATCGCTTGACGACCTGCACCGGGCGGGCTATTCTTGTGGTGGGGGTGGTTCGGTCCCGGTGGGTCGCGCGGTCTTCAAAACCGTTGGGGGGTTGCGGAGCAAGCCCCGGTGGGTTCGACTCCCATCCATCCCCGCCTGAATAGCCAGCAGGGCCATCCGCCGCGATGGCCCTGTCTATGCTCCGTTATCCCCTACCCGCTGCCCAGTGCGACCGTCGTCCCGGTCAGCTCATAGACCAGCACCAGGTCCTGTTCCAGGGCCATCGGCATGCAGGTGATCCGCTGCCAGTCCGCGCTGGGGGACTCGCAGGCCGTCAGCTTGCGACGCCACTCAACACGCAGGGCCAGCCCGCTGACCGGATCGTACCAGCCGGTGATCGTCACCTGCCAGGTCTTGGACTCGCTCATCTCCAGTATCGCCATATCCTGCTGGATGTTGTTGAAGGTGGCGGTCAGGATGGCGGCATCGATCGTCTGCCCGGCGACCGTCACTGTTTCGCTGCCTGCTGGCACAAACTCCTGATCCTCGATGGTGTTGGCAAACGAGCTCATCTGCACGCTGTAGCCCGTCTGCAGATACGAGCGGGTGACATCGGGCACCCATAGCAGAGCCGTGTCGACACCCAGCACGCCCAGCATGGAGACCCGATCCCCGTGGAACATCGGCATCTCACTGGGCAGCGACTCGCCTTCGCGCTGGTACACCAGCGTGCCGTCATCCAGCACAGAGTAGGTGATCGGCACGCTCCATTCATTGCAGCCCTCGACCGGCCCCAGGGTGAGCAGCGGCTCATACCATATCTCCTGGACACACGCATAGCTCACCTCAAAGCCCGGCACCATCACCGGGTTCTCCTCCGGAGGCTCCCACTCATCTTCGTCCGCCGGCTCATCCGCAGGTGCCGCCGGGAAAAGCTCGCTCTCCGGGGTGGGGTCTGCTGACGGCATGGCCTCCTCAGCTTTGGCCTCAGACCTGGCCCCGGCGTCGCCCTCGTCCCCGGGGGCCGATGGCGCCGTCTCCGGGGTGGCAGCGGGTGGCCCGCAGGCGGCCAGCACACCCCCCAGCAGGCAGACGGTGACGATCAGCGCCCCCCTGGCCAGTGCTCTCTGCACCGGGTGGCGAATCAAACTGTGATGCAACGTGTTCATATGAACCCTCCGTCAGCAGTAGATCAATACACACGGCCCGGCAGGGATTGGTTGCAGCGACTTGCAGGGTATAGGAGGATGGTGGGGGGTGGTGCCTGGATGGGGCAGAGGCGCATGACAGACACGTCGCACACATGGGTCCGGGGCAGGCTCTATCTCTGCAGGGTCTTCCTGCGGCCCTATCCTGATCATAGCACAGATCGCTGTCTTCTGATGCGATCTCCTTGACGGTATGATCAGGGTCATCCCCGGAGTCGATCCTCTGGCGATGGCCCTGTGTGTATCCTGTATCTTCCTGCGCAGCTCTATCTGACCAGAATCCCTTTACTGTACCTGTCAGCTATATAATAAATGGGCCGTCCACATCCCGGTTACCGAAAGATGGATTGGCCCAGGGATGACTCCCCATTTCAACCAGAAGGGATATCACAGCATGCAAACCATCCTTCGCAGCAGCACACAGAGCGTGACCATCACATCCGACGGCCCTTTCGTCATCATTGGCGAGAAGATCAACCCCACCGGCCGCAAGAAGCTCCAGGCCGCGCTGCAAAACGCGAACTACGACTATATCCGCGAGCTGGCCGCCGCTCAGGTGGCGGCGGGGGCCGATGTGCTCGACGTCAACGTCGGCGCGCCCGGCATCGACGAGGCCGCGGTGCTGCCCGAGGTCGCCCGCGTGGTCGCCGATACCGTTGCGGTCCCCCTCTGCCTCGACTCGGCAAACCACACCGCGCTCGCCGCGGCCCTCGCCGTGCTGCCCGGCAAGGCACTGGTCAACTCCGTGAACGGTGAGGAGGGATCACTGGCCGCGGTACTGCCGGTCGTCAGGGAGCACGGCGCCGCCGTGATCGGCCTGACCATGGACGACGACGGCATCCCGGCTGACGCTGAGACCCGGCTGCGCATCGCGGACAAGATCGTCGAGCGCGCCGCCCGGCTGGGCATCCCCGCAGAGGATGTCGTCATCGACCCGCTGGTGCTGACCGTCGGCGCAGACAGCCAGGCCGCCCTGGTCACGCTCACCACCATCCAGCGCGTCCGGGCCGAGCTGGGCGTCAACATCAACCTGGGGGCCAGCAACGTCTCGTTTGGCCTGCCCGACCGCCATACGATCAACCAGGCGTTTCTGGCGCTGGCCATCGGCGCGGGGGCCACCTGCGCCATCACCGACCCTGCGAAGCTGGCTCTGACGATCCGCGCCGCCGACCTGCTGCTGGGGCGCGACGACTACAGCGCGCGCTATATCGATTACTGGCGAAAGCACCGGCCAGAGGAACCCGCCTGAGATGCCCGTCATCACCGGCCCGGAGCTTGACCTCACGATCGATGCAGTGCTGCGCGGCCAGGGCGCCGACCCTGCGGCTATCCGCGCGCGCAGCCCACAGCTTGTCGCCGAGGCCGCGCGGGCGCTGGAGCAGGCCCGCCCCCTGCTCGACCCGCGCCTGTGCTACGAGCGCCTGCCGGTCGAGTCGCTGCGCCACGAGCGCCTGACCCTGGCCGGGGGCGGCATGCTGTCCGGGCCGCTGATCGCGCAGCACCTGGGACGTGCCCGGGAGGTGATCGTCATGGTCTGCACGATCGGCGGCGCCCTCGATGAGCTGGTCTCCGCCATGATACGGGCGGGCGACATGGTGTATGCCCTGGCGCTGGATGGCGTCGGATCAGCAGCGGTGGAGGCGCTGGCCAACCGCGCCTGCCGTCGCTTCGAGCTGGAGGCCGAGGCACAGGGCCTGCAGACCTCGATCCCGCTCAGCCCCGGCATGGTGGGCTGGGGCGTCGCCGAAGGGCAGCCGCAGCTTTTCAGCCTGATCGACGCCGACGCGATCGGGGTGACGCTGACCGATCACAGCCTGATGATCCCCCGCAAATCGCTCTCGATGGTGCTGGGCGTGGGCAAGGACATGCTCGCCGGGGGCCGCACCTGCGACTTCTGCGCGATGCGCGACACCTGCCGCTACCAGGATCACTACGGCCCGCCGGCTCCCTGAGGCCGCCTGCCAATGCGGATACCGTAGCCTCGCCTCGCCGCCGATCCCGGGGTATCATCAGGCGTCCCGGCGCGGGGCGGCTCACATCACGGGGTATCACGGCTTATGGCGCTTTCCCGCAAACAGATCGCGCAGCGGGCCATTCGCGGCCTGCTCTACCAGGGCCTCGGCCAGTACGGCTCGATGGCGATCGGCCTTGCCAAGGGCATGCTGCTGGCGCGGCTGGTCGCCCCCGAGTACTTCGGCCAGGTGGCGCTGGCCCTCACCTACGCCTCGTTCCTCAACATCTTCAAGTTCCAGCTCCGCGAGGGCATCACGCGCGACACCTCCAACGACGCCGCCCGGCTGTTCACGGTCTACGTCGTCGAGCTGGTCACCGCGCTGCCCGGCTTCCTGCTGACCGGCCTGCTGCTGATCCTCAACCCCCTGCTTGCGCAGATCGCCCCGGCCCTGGCCCCCGACCCGGCGGCCCTGTGGCTGGCGCTGGCCATCCTGGGGGTGCGCTTCGTCTCGGCGCTGGCCTCGGTGCCCACCTATCTGCTGGAGCGCGACCTGCGCCACGACGTGCTGGCGCGGCTCACGCTGCTGGCCAACGTGCTCTCGCTGGCGATCAGCGTGCCGGTGGCCGCCGCCGGGCGCCCGGTGCTGGCCGTGCTGCTCGATCAGGCGGTCATCCTGCCGGTAGTCACGGCGCTGGGGGCTGCCCTCGCCGCCCGCTGGAGGCCGCGCCCGGTCTGGGACCGCGCCGCCCTGCGCGAGCATGTCCGGCTGGGCAGCACGCTGTGGACCAACGGCATCTTCAGCATCATCTCCTTCGCCTTCGATGATTACCTGGTGGGCACGTTCAGGGGCGATGAGGAGCTGGGCTACTACAGCAAGGCCTATACGCCGCTGGCCAAGCTGCCCCTCGATGTGGCGGGCGGGGTGATCGCGTCGGTGGCGCTGGGCGTCTACGGGCAGAGCCGGGCCGCCGGGCAGGCAGCGCTGGCCCGCGCCTACAGCCTGATGACCTGGCTGCTGGCCCGCATCATCGCGCTCTCCAGCGTGGTGCTGCTGGCCGCCACCGAGGAGATCACGCTGATCCTCTACGGCCCCGACTGGCTGCCGGTGGTGCCGCTGGTGCGCCTGATGGCGCTGTACGTGATCGGGCGGCCCTTCTGGCAGAACGACGCCCAGCTCCTGATCTCGATCGGCCAGGAGAAGCGGGTGCGGTCATTACAGGGCGTGCAGGCGCTGATCCTGGTGCTGATCGGCCCGCCGCTGGTGCTGTGGTGGGGCGCGGCGGGCGCGTCGATCGCCGTCAGCGTCATGATGGTGGTGGGGGCGCTGGCCGCCGGGCGCTACACGCTGCGCCAGCTTGAGGTGCGCGCCGCGCCGCTCTATCTGCTGCCGGTGGCGCTGGGCGTCCTGCTGACCCCGGCGCTGTGGTGGCTGGGGGCGCAGGTGACGCTGAGCGCCATCCCCGGCCTGCTGGTCAAGGGGGCGCTGGCGGCGGCGGCCTTCGCCGGGGCCGTGCTGATCGCCGAGCGCCGCCAGGTGGCCGAGATGCTGGCCCTGCTCTCCGACAACCTGCTCAGCCGCCAGGAGGTGTAGGGGCGGCCCTCGTGGCCGCCCTCCGGACGCGCCACCCCCCAACTCCGCGACGCTGCCTATGGCTGCTGCGCTCCGTTTGCCCCCCTTGCAAGGGGGGCGGATGGCCGACCGCAGGTCGGGCACGGGGGCGGGGGGCCTCTCACCCGGTTGGGCATCCCTAAGGGCAGGCTGTAGGGACGCGCCATGGCGCGTCCGTCCTGATCACCCGTCAGGCCCTCGTCCCGCCAGCCTCCGGCTGCCAGGGTGAAGGGTGGGGGCGGCAGCGGACGCGCAGTTGCGCGTCCCTACAGGATCGGGCGGGGGCGGATGCGCCTGACCTCGTCAGTCCCTCGCCCTGAGGGAGAGGGACGGGCAGCCGCAGGCTGCCAGGGTGAGGGCCTGCGGACACGGGGGGCGGCGGCGATCGCGCTTCGCGCGATGTTTCCCGATCAGAAAACAGAATTTCAGGATTCAGAAATCAGAACTATCTAAAGAGAGGGCGCACCGAAAACCGACGACGCTGTAGCGGATGAGCGGGTAGTCCCTGACGCGGCAGGACGCGCGCGCGTCGGCTCGGCTGACGAGCCACGAGCCCCCCCGCACCACCCGGTACTGGCCGCTGTCCGGCCCCTGCGGGTTCACAACCCCATCCGGCAGAGTCTCATAGTAATCCGCATCGTACCAGTCGTTCACCCACTCCCACACATTCCCGCTCAGGTCATAGGCCCCAACCCATGAAACGCCGCCGGGCTTGCTGCCCACATCCCAGGTACGGCTGCCCGAGTTACCAGAATAGACCACGTTGCCCGCAACAAACTCATTTCCCCACGGATACACCAGCCCATCCGGGCCGCGCGCCGCGTACTCCCACTCGGCTTCCGTCGGCAGCCGCGCCCCCCGCGCCTCGCAGTGCGCCAGCGCGTCCGTCCAGCTCACTATCTCTCGGGGCAGGTTGTCCCCTGACCAGTAGCCGGATGAGCCGTACTGCCCGTTGGTCACCTCGTACACGTCGATCCAGAACGGCTCCTCGAAGCACACCTCATGTACGGGTTCTTCGTCACTGTCACCTTCGGCGCTGCCCATCTGGAAGCACCCGGCGGGCACCAGCGCCATTGGCACCCCGTTATGCTCCGCGATCACCGGCTCCCAGTCCGCGTTGCGCGTCACCGGCGTGAAGCCCGGCGGCAGCGGGGTTGGCTCCGGGGTGCGGGTGGGCGCCTGTGTCGGTGCGGTTGTGGGGGCGTCGGTGGGCACGGGCGTGTTCTCGGCGACCGGGGGTGGCGTGGGCCGGCTCTCGATCCAGTCAGCAAGGGCCCTCACGCCCTGCACGGCCCCCCACACCAGCCCGCCCACAAGCGCCAGCGCCGCCGCGGCCAGCATCGCCTGCCGCAGCGTGCGGCTTCCCTGCGGCGTCAGCCGCAGGCGTGCCAGCGCGTGGCGGATCCGCGCCCACGTGCTCACCTGGGCGGGCGCGTGCGTCTGCGCCTCCGGGTCAACCTCGTGCAGCAGATGGCACCACTCCGCAGGGAAGGGCTCGGCGGCATTGATGCCGTTGACCAGCCGCATCATGGCCTGGCGGGTGAAGCCGCCGCGCAGGTCGGCAAGCTGGAAGTCGCTCAGCGGCGGCGGCAGGTCGCGCAGGTTCACCCGCTTGAGCAGCACCGGCACGATCGGCTTGCCCAGCCGCGCCGCCAGGTTGAACTCCCATCGGCACCACAGCGAGCGCGCCGAGGCGGGCGTCAGCAGGTAGACGAAGGCATCGCGGGTGGTGATCTCGCGCTCGATCTCCTCGCGCCAGCGGTCGGCGGGCGTCAGCCCGTGGATGTCCATCCACGGCTCGAAGCCGCCCTCGTCGAACAGCAGGCTGCGCAGCCGCCGCACGCGCCGCTTGTCCGCGCGGGCGTAGCTCAGGAACAGCCGCCTGCGCCGGGCCGGGCCGGGGGTGGGATAGTGGGCGTGTTTGTCGCCTGCGACGAAGTCGCCGCCGACGTGGACATCCCCGTCGAAGCGGTAGTCGCGCTCCTCTGGCATGGGCAGGTTCTCCCGACTCGTGATGCTGCTGCCCTCTATTGTAGTGCAGATTACCGCATCTGTGAAGCCCGGATCGGGAGGCGCGGCGGCGTCCCCCTCAGATCGTCAGCACCGCCGCCCCGCTGATCCGGCTGTCTTTCACCATACCGAGCACGCGGTTAGCCTCCGCCAGCGGATAGGCCTGCGCCTCCACCTTCACCGGGATCTCGGCAGCCAGCGGCAGGAAGGTCTCCGCGTCGGCCCGCGTCACGTTCGCCACCGAGCGGATCACCCGTTCGTGCCACAGCAGGTCATACGGAAACCCGGGGATGGGCGTCATGTGGATCGCGTTGATGGCCAGCGTGCCGCCGCGCCGCAGATGCTTCAACGCGGCGGGGACGATCCAGCCCGCCGGGGCGAAGATCACCGCGCGGTCGAGCGGATGCGGGGGCGCGTCCCCGGCCTCACCCACCCAGACCGCGCCCAGGTCGCGGGCGTGCTGCTTGTGCTCGGCGCTGCGCGTGAAGACACAGGTCTCGCAGCCCCAGTGCCGCGCCACCTGGATGCACAGGTGCGCGCTCGCGCCGAACCCGTACAGGCCCAGCCGCTCGCCGGGCCGCAGCCCCGCCACGCGCAGCGAGCGAAACCCCACCACCCCGGCGCACAGCAGCGGGGCCGCCTCCACGTCGCTGAACCGGTCGGGCAGCGGCACGGCGAACTCGGCGGGCACGGCGATATACTCCGCATAGCCGCCGTCGGCGGTGTAGCCCGTGAAGTGGGCGCGCTCGCACAGGTTCTCCTGGCCGCGCTGGCAGTACCAGCATTCCCCGCACGAGTCATGCAGCCAGGTGATGCCCACCCGCGCTCCCGGTCTGAGATCGGTCACGGCAGCGCCAACGCGTTCCACACGGCCCACCACCTCATGGCCGGGGATCACCGGCAGCTTCGGGTCGGGCAGGTCGCCCTCCACCAGGTGCAGATCGGTGTGGCACACACCGCACGCGCTGACCTTCACCAGCACCTCCGCCGGGCCGATCGCCGGGGTCTCGACCTCCTCCAGGCGCAGCGGCCCCGTGGCCATCGGGCCGGTCTGATGCAGTCGCTGGGCTTTCATCATTCACATCCTCCTGACAACACAGCCTGTTGAGCACCCCCACCCATCTTCGCCGCGGCTTGCAGCCGCGCCTCAGATTTCCCTCCCCCGTACGTACGGGGGAGGGCGTGTGGGAGTGAAGCAGCGATCACGGGTTGCAGCGCGTCTGCATCGGGCCGCTGCATCCTCACCCGGATTCTGACGCCGCCGCGCGGATCGCCTCAATGACGCCCTCCAGATTCCCCTCAACGTGATCGTTGGTGAACCGGAGGACACGGTATCCCTGTGCCTCAAGCCATTCCTGTCGAGCAGCGTCATGCTCTCCGGTCAGGTGATGCACCGCCCCATCTATCTCCACACCAGGCGCTTCTCAACACAGATGAAATCGACAACGAAACGTCCCACCGGATGCTGACGGCGAAATCGCAGGCCATCTACACGCTTATAACGCAGGGCGAGCCACAGCCGTTGTTCCTGCGGGGTGGGGCTGCGGCGCAGCATCCGGGCCGCATGCTTGGCCGGTCTTACAGCGCGCCATTCTCTTGGCATAATCACCCTCCACGATTCTGTCCAGCTCGGATCGGCGGCAGCCCTTCTTGAGCCCTCCCCCGTCGTACATACGGGGGAGGGTGCCGGAGCGCGGCAGCCACAGGCTGCGGCAGCCAGAGGCTGCGGCAACCGGAGGCTGCGGCAACCGGAGGCTGCGGCAACCGGAGGCTGCGGCAACCGGAGGTTGCTCCGCGACGGCGGGTGGGGGTGCCCGCCCCCTACTCCATCAACCCCATCGCCCGCAGGTTGCCCACCAGCTCGATCCCCACCGCCGACCCGGAGCGGTAGAACACCGCCGGGTAGCCCGGCGGCGCTTCGACCGTGATCGTCACCCCCTGATCCTCGCTACCATACAGCCGCCCGGTCCACACGTGCACCCAGCGCCCGGCGGGCAGATACACGGTGGCGCGGTCCGTGCCGGGGTCCAGCACGGGGGCCACCATCAGCTCGCTGCCCACCATGAACTGCTGATAGGTGATGCCGTACACCAGCGGATCATCCGGGTAATGGATGAACGGATGGCGCACCACCGGCAGGCCCGTCTCGGCGGCCTCCTGCACCAGCTCCAGCCGGTAGAACTCCCACGCCTGATACACCTTCGCCATCCGCGCGAAGTGCGCCAGCGTCTCCTCGCTGCTGTAGAACTGGGCGTTCACCCCGGGGATGTTGCCCTCATGCGTGCGGTAGATCGTGGTGAAGGCGTTCAGGTCCATCCAGCGGATCAGCAGCTCCTGGCTGCGGTGATAGTCGCGCAGCGGGTTGGTGATGGTGGTGTACCCGCCGATGTCGCTGTGGTTGAAGGCATAGCCCGATAGCCCGCTGCTCAGCAGCCCGGTGACGGCCGTCTTGATGCCGTCATAGCGATCCCAGCTCACGAGCTGGTCGCCCAGCCAGAACAGCGTGGCATAGCGCGGGCTTTCGCGGTAGCCGGAGCGGTGGAAGGCCACAAGCTGATCCCCCTGCTCGCTGGCGTCGATCACCTCGCGGTTGAGCTGCGCCCACAGCTCCGGGTAGCGGTTGTGGACGCTGGCCGCAGGCTCCCCGGAGAACAGGACCGCGTCATAGGGCAGCGCCTCGCCGAAGTCGGCCATCCACCCCGACGCCCCGGCCCCCAGCACCTCATCGCGCAGCACATCGCTGTACCACTCCCACGCCGCCGGGTTGGTCAGGTCCACCAGCCCCGCCGAAAAGCTGGTGTTCTCGATCAGGTACGGCTCGCCCTGCGCGTTCTGCACCAGGTAGCCCGCCTCCGCCGCCTCGGCGAACAGGTTACGCGTGCTGCCCGGCTTCTCCGACACATCAACCAGGAAGGGGCTGGTGTAGGTCATCACCCGCACGCCGTCGGCCTCCAGGTCTGCAACCAGGTCATCCCAGCCGGGGTAGCGCTCGCTGTCCAGCACCCAGTTCCACCAGAGCTGCTTGCCGAACGTTGTGGTGCGCTGGCCCACCCAGTCCTGCAGCCAGAAGGCGGCCACCGGCACATCATGGGCTTTGAGCTGCTCATAGACCTCGCGCACGCGCCCGGTGCCGCCCTGCATCCCCACCACCGCGCCGCTCAGGATCCAGTCGGGCAGCGGGCGCATCCGTCCGTTGATGGCCGTGTAAGACGCGATCAGCTCGGCGGGCGACTCGCCGTACAGGATCGTGCCGGTCATATCCGCGCTGAACAGCTCCACCTGCACGCGGTCATAGCGCCGCAGGTCGAACACGGCGTATTCGTAGGAGCGCAGGAACAGCGAGCGCATCTGGCTGGTGATGTAATGCGGTACGCCCGCATAGGAGGTGTGCCAGCTCCCCCCGGCCCGCGCCTGCAGGTTCGCCCCGGCGGTGATGGGCTGCGCGCCGCGCCCGATGCCCTGCTCCATCACGAACAGCGGCACGCGGTAGCCCTTCATGGAGAAGCGCGTGAACTGTTCACCGAAGCCGAAGAACTCCTCATCGCGGCTGGTGGCGTAGGTCAGATAGGTGCGGTTGAGATCGTCGCGCTCCACCAGCAGCCAGAAGTCAAGCCGGTCGTCGCCCTCCGCCACAAACGTCAGCCGGTAGGGCGTCTGCGAGCCGTCGTCGCAGGTCAGCACCCCGTCGATCAGGATGTGATCCCGCAGCAGCACCATCGTATCCACCGACTGCCGGGCGCAGATCACCGTGCGCCGGTCTCTGATAAAGAAGCTGCCGCGCACCTCCTCAACCGTCTCGCGGCCCCGCGCAGCGGCGGCGAACGGCACCCCTGATACGGTATGCCACACAGAGCGATCGGGGTTTTCCTCATGAGTGATCACGATCTGGCGCCGGTCAGCATCCCACGCAACCGTGAACGGGCCGGTTTGCAGCGTGCGGGATGGCAGGTCTGACTCAAGCCGCCCGTTGATGGGCCGCACGCGGTAAGCCTCCAGCGCAGCGGGGATGCCCCACAGGGCCAGTACGATGATCACCAGCAGGGCCGCGATGCCTATCAGGACTCGACGTTTCATGATGCCTCCCAACAGATCGCCAGACAGACAGACGGGGACAGGCAGAACGGGAGTGCCCTCATTGTAAACCCGGACCGCGGATCAGGGAAAGCCGCCCACCGCGATATAATGGACTCACGATCCTACCTGCCCCTCTGGAGGTGCCGCCATGTCACAACCCACCGTATTCGTCACCCGCATCATCCCGGAGGAGGGTCTGGCCCCCCTGCGCGCCGCCGCCCGGCTCGACGTGTGGCCCGACGAGCTGCCCCCTGACCATGCGACCCTGTGTCAGCGCGTGCGCGGCGTCGATGGGCTGCTGTGCCTGCTCACCGATCCCGTCGATGCGGCGGTGATGGACGCCGCCGGGCCGGGCTTGAAGGTGATCAGCCAGATGGCCGTCGGCACCGATAACATCGACCGGGTCGCGGCGACGGCACGCGGCATCCCCGTGGGCCACACCCCCGGCGTGCTCACCGACGCCACCGCCGATTTCACCTGGGCGCTGCTGATGGCCGCCGCACGCCGGGTGGTGGAGGCCGACGCCTTCACCCGCGCCGGGCGCTGGCAGACCTGGGGACCAACCCTGCTGGCCGGGGCCGATTGCGCCGGGGCAGTGCTGGGCATTGTGGGGCTGGGGCGCATCGGGCAGGCCGTCGCGCGCCGCGCGCAGGGCTTCGAGATGCGGGTGCTGTATCACGACCGGGGGCGCGACCCGGAGGCGGAGGCGCGGCTGGGGGTGGAGTTCGCGCCGCTGGATGACCTGCTGCGCGCGGCGGATTTCGTGACGCTGCACGTGCCTCTCACGCCGGAGACACATCACCTGATCGGTGCGGCGCAGCTCGCGCTGATGAAGCCCACCGCTATCCTGGTCAACACGGCACGCGGCCCGGTGGTCGACCCCGTCGCGCTGGCCGATGCGCTGCGCGAGCGCCGCATCGCCGGGGCTGCCCTCGACGTGACCGACCCGGAGCCGATCCCGCCCGACAGCCCGCTGCTGGCGCTCGACAACCTGATCATCACCCCGCACATCGCCAGCGCCAGCGTCCGCACGCGGGGCCGCATGGCAGCCATGGCCGCCGAGAACCTGCTGGCCGGGCTGCGCGGCGAGCGTCTGCCCCACTGCGCCAACCCGGAGGTGTATGGCTAGAGCATGGTATGAACTTCCTTCAGGCTAATCCATACCTGAAGAGACCTCACCCCCTCGCCTCGCTGCGCCCGGCGCTTCCCCCTCTCCACGCGTGGAGAGGGGGGGACGGACCGCAGGCCCGGTGAACCGCTGGTTCAATGGGGTGAGGTATCCGTCAGGCACAGATTGACCTCAGGGAAGCCTTTAGCACGCCCTGCCCGGGATGAGGCCCTACGGCGTCAGCGTGGCGTGCCCCTCAGACGGCATGAACGAATAAGCCACCCCGCCCAGCTCAGCCCGCGCCACCCAGTCGAACGTGGTGGGCAACCCCACCGACGCCGGGTCAAGTGTCGCGCTCAGGTTCGTGCCGCTAACCGAGATATCCAGGAACAGGAACGGGTCGCCGACTGCGCCCTCTGGCCCCACCGCGGTAACCGTCCCCACCCAGGCGCCATTCTCGAAGCGCGCGGCCACGCGCACATCCACACCGATATCCTGCAGCGCCAGCCCGGTTGAGGCGCTGCGGTCGGTGTCCAGCGACCATACATAGGCCAGCCCATCTGCGGGCGTATTGGGGATCGGCTGTGCTGTCCGCACCGAGAAGGCCAGCAGCCCATCGCGCCCGATCGACACGTCCGCCGCCGCCAGCAGCCGGTGATCGCTGACCGGCTCAGGCGTCGGGGTGGGCGTCGGAGGGGGGGTCGAGGTGGGCGTGGGGGTGAAGGTCGGCGTGATCTGCGCCAGCCAGTTGGCCGTCGCGGTCGCGTCCTGCGCGGCCTGCGCCGTGGCCGTGGCGATCCCCTCGGCGGCGGCGGTGGCCGTGGCGTCCTGCGCCGCGCGGGTGGCCGTCAGCGCCGCGATGGCGTTGCGTGTGGCTACGAAGGCGTCCTGCTCAGCGCGCACCGCCGCCAGCGTCCCCTGGATCGCCGCCTCCTGCCGGGCGAACGCCTGCTGGGTGGCCTGGTTAGCCGCGCTGAGCTGATCCAGCGCGATCTGCGTGAGCTGCAGCTCGGCGGCCTGTTTGCCCTCCTGCAGGGCAGCCAGCGTGGCGATCACCTGCTCCTCGCTCAGCCCATGCTCTCTGCCGCCGAACAGGCCGGGCAGGTCGCTGACGAAGAAGCCGACGATGCCCAGTACAGTGCCAATGACACCCAGCCAGGCGATGATCGTCCCGCCGCCGGGCAGCTTGATCTCAGGTGCGCGTTTCATAGTGATGCAGCCTCCTGTCAGGCGCTTTCGCCGGGGACACCCCGGGCATTTTAACCCGGCAGCCTGACCCTAACAAGCCGGGGGCAGAAGGGACAGCCCGGGCAGATGAAAGGGGCGGGGGAGAGGGCGGCCCATTTGTGAATATTTTGTGAAAGTATCATTAATTTTTAGTTAACTCGTCACGTGTGTGAATTTTAGCAGATTGACTCTTAAACTGGCGTGTTCTATGATTGACATAGTTACAGGAGCGATGCGACCGACAAAGGGTCGCCAGTTGCGGGGAGCTCATCGAAAGCGGCAGGCATCTGCCACAGGATACGCGGCGGGGGAAAGGCCGGGTATCTGACGGCAGGCGCAGCAGTTCTGCCGCAGGGATCGGGAACCACCCAAGCGTAGCCGCCATGCACACCGCATGGCGGTTTGCTATCTCCCCTCAGACGGCTGCTGCCCCTCCTCGTCATCCGCCACCAGATCACTGGCCCGCCGGATGGCCCCCTCGCCAAAGCGGTCGCGCAGCGCGTCCAGCGCCGTGGTGAGCTGCTGCGCACCCTCGGTGGGTCCATCCCACAGGCCAAGCTGTACCCCGGCATCGAACCCGCTGACGCCTACCCCGATCAGGCGCACAGGCCTGCCGCGCGGCCAGCTCCGCGCGAACAGCGCCTCGGCGGCGGCGTAGATCGCGTCGTCGGTGTCGACCGGATGGCCGAGCGTGGCCTGCCGCGTCAGCGTGGTGAAGTCGGCCCAGCGCAGCTTGACCTTCACTGTGGTGCCTTTCAGCCCGGCCCGCCGCAGCGACCGCCCCACCCCGTCCGACAGGCGACGCAGGGTGCGCTTCAGCTCGGCCTCATCGCTCACATCGCGCACAAAGGTCGTCTCCTTGCTGACCGACTTCTGCGCGTGCTCCGTCTCCAGCGGGCGCTCGTCGATCCCCTGGGCGCGGCGGTGCAGGTCGGCGCCGTGCTTGCCAAAGGCGCGGATCAGCCAATCGGGCGGTGTGGCGGCGATCTCGCCAATGGTGTGGATGCCCATCCCGGCCAGCCGCTCCGCCGTGCGCGGGCCGACGCCCCACAGCTCGCGCACCGGTAGCGGGGCCAGGAAGGCGGCCTCCTGCCCCGGCAGCACCACCTTGATCGCGTTGGGCGGCCCGCCCCCGCGCGCCTCGGCCTTGCCCACGTTGTTGGCGATCTTGGCGATCAGCTTGCTGGTGGCCACGCCCAGCGAGCAGGGCAGCCTCAGCTCCTCGTTGATGCGCCGCTGCAGATCGCGCGCCAGGGCGGAGGCCCGCTCCGGGCGCATCGTCACATCGAGAAACGCCTCGTCGATCGAGACCTGCTCCACCTCCGGCGTCAGGTCGTGCAGGATGGCCATCACGCGCCGCGACACCCTGCTGTACTCGCCATGGCGGGCGGGCACGATGATCAGGTCCGGGCACAGGCGCACCGCGCGCGCCATCGGCATCGCCGAGCGCACCCCGAACGCCCGCGCCGGGTACGAGCAGGACGCCACCACACCGCGCTCGTCGGGGCGGCCCCCCACGGCGAACGGCTTCCCGCGCAGGGAGGGGTTGTGCTGCTCCTCCACCGCACAGAAGAAGGCGTCCAGGTCAAGATGCAGGATTTTGCGCACCATTCCGGCCCCCTGCGGCGTCAGGCTTTCCCGCCAGGGCAATCGCATCACACAATGATCTGCGGCAGACCCCGCCAATTGACCTCACCCCCGCCCGGCTCGTCCAAACCTCGCCGGGCCGCCCCCTCTCCACGCGTGGAGAGGGGGAAACGCCGAGCGCAGCGAGGCCTGGGGGTGAGGACGCCGGCCCGGGCCGCGCCTCAGGCGTTTCGATTTTGAGGCAATTAACCTGTCTCTCCCCCCATGATAATCGGTTTTGCACCGTGGCGCAGCGCCCGCCACCTGCTATAATCGGCATTCGCTGTGAAAGGAGTCATGGTGGCCAGTCTGATCTACGGCGAGCGCATCGGCAAAACGGCCCGGCTGAGCGTCGGTTGTTCGGTGATCATCTTCGACGCGGACGGGCAGAAGGTGCTGCTGACGCGCCGCACCGACAACGGCCAGTGGTGCCTGCCCGGCGGCAGGCTTGACCCCGGCGAGAGCGTGGAGGAGTGTATCATCCGCGAGACGCTGGAGGAGACCGGCCTGCACATCCGCGTGATCCGGCTGCTGGGTGTCTACTCGAACCCGCACATGATCGCCGTGTATGCTGACGGCAACCGCTGGCAGGTCATCGCCATCAGCTTCCTGGCCGAGGTGGTGGGCGGTGAACCGCGCCTGAGCGACGAGACCACCGGCATCGGCTATTTCTCATTGGAGGAGATGGCCGGCATGGACCTGATGGCGCACCACCGCGAGCGCATCAGCGATGCGCTGGCCGGGCAGGAGCACGCTTTCATCCGGTAGTAAAGTCGCCTGCACGAAAACGCAGAGGGACGGGGCACGCAGGGGGAGCGCCATCGCCACGCCTCCCCCTGCGGCTCTGGGAGGGTTACCCTGCGTAGCTCCAGCCCAGGTCGGGCAGCGTCAGCGTCTCGGCAGCCTCATGCTCGCTCATCACCCCCGCACCGATCACCTCGGCCACCACCACATCATGATCGCCGCCCACGTCCACGAACTGCCGCACGCGGCACTCCAGATAGGCGGCTGCGCCTTCCAGCACGGGCAGCCCCAGCCCCGCTGAGGGCGTGAAGCGGGCGTCCTTCATCTTGTCGGGGTTCTTGGCCCGGCTCTTGGTGAAGGGTTTGATGGCCTCGGCGCTCTCACGATGGAACACGTTCACCACGAACGCGCCGCCCTCCTTGATCAGGCCGTAGGAATGCGCGGTCTTTGACAGGCCAATCATCACCAGGCGCGGTTCGAAGCCCACCTGCGAAAGCCAGTTGAGCACCATCACGTTGGTGTCGTCACCGGCGCGGCTGCTGATGGCGTAGAATCCGTAGGGGATCATGCGCAGCGCGGTCTGGATCGGGTCTTTCGTCATCAGGTTGTTCTCCCTTTCAGTGATACAGTAAAAATGGGTCATTGTGATCGTATCGCGCCCGGCGGCCCGGATCATGCGGATCCGCGCGGGGGCTACCGGGGATCGGTGGGAGGTCGGTCGCCCCCCGTTTGTCATCCCCGCCCGGATGCGGCACAATCAGCCCCTCACACACCAAGCCCGAGCCGGAAGCGCCATGACAGCAGCCGTTCCTGAACACGCCATCCAGACCGACCTCCAACCATTCCACATCGGCGGCGTCGCCATCGACCCGCCGCTGACGCTCGCGCCGATGGCCGGGCACACCGGCTACGCGATGCGCCGCCTGGTGCGCGATCTGGGCGGCTGCGGCCTGGTGTGCACCGAGCTGATCAGCAGCAATATCCTGCACAACGAGATCCGAAACCCGCGCCGCACCACCGACCGCTTCGACTGGACGCCGGGGGAGCACCCCATCGCGGTGCAGCTTTACGGGCACGACCCCGCCATCGTGGCCGAGGCGGCGCGCGTGGTCGTCGATCACGGTGCGCCTCTGGTTGACATCAACATGGGGTGCTGGGTGCCCAAGGTCGCCCGCAGGGGCGGCGGGGCCGCGCTGCTGCGCGATGTGGGCCTCGCTGCGTCGCTGGTTGAGGCCGTGGTGAAGGCGGTCGACGTGCCGGTGACAGTCAAAGTGCGCAGCGGCTGGGATGCTGACAGCATCACAGCGGTGACATTCGCACAGGCCGCCGAGCAGGTCGGGGCACAGGCGGTGGCCGTCCACGCGCGCACGGCCCAGCAGGGTTTCCAGGGCGCGGCGGATTGGGATATCATCCGGCAGGTGAAGGAGGCGGTGCGGGCCATCCCCGTCATCGGCAACGGCGATGTGATCACAGCGGCGGACGCCGCCCGCATGCTGCGCGAGACCGGCTGCAATGGGGTGATGATCGGGCGGGGGGCGCTGGGCAGGCCGTGGGTCTTCGCCCAGATCGCGGAGGCGCTGCGCACCGGTCGGGTTCCCCCGGAGCCGGGCCGCGCGGAACGCGCCGCGCTGGCGCTGCGCCATGCTCGCCTGTTGTTCGAGACAACACCCTACCTCGATGAGGCCGTTCGCGCCCTTGAGCTGCGCGGCATTCTGTCGCGCTACCGGCTCGATGCCCCCGGCGAGCAGGCCATCCGTGACCGCCTGGTGCGCGCCCGGTCGCTGGCCGAGATCGAGGGCATCCTCGTGCCGCTGGCCGGGGAGATCGGCTGACTCAGCGGCTGTTATGAACCCTGATCGAGCCACAGCTCGGTAATCGACCTCACCCCCGCCGGACCTACGGTCCAGCTGCCCCCTCTCCACGTGTGGAGAGGGAGCAGAGCCGAGCACAGCGAGGCTCGGGGGCGAGGTATCTGTCAGGCGCGGATTGACTTCAGAGAGTTCACAGCACGCTTTCAGCGGCTGGCGTAGGCGTTGATCAGCAGTGAGGTGATCAGAATGCCGGCAGCACCAACTCCTACAATGAGCAGCAAAAACAGCAGCGGGTCCTCCGGCGCGGCGCCGAACACGGGCAGCACGATCGCCAGCATGGCCGTCAGCAGCGCCACAAGCTGAAATGTGCTGCGCCGCAAGCCGGGCGCGAACTTGCGCCGGAAATGCTTCTCACGGTAAACGTGGTCGGCCTGCAACACCTGCTCCATTGTGGTGACGCGCCGGGGGGCACTCACGGCGTGGCTCAGGAACTCCTCGCGCTCGCGTAGATGCAGCTCATAGGCTTTCTCCAGGTCGGGCGCGAAGCTGGAGCGGAACCCCGTCGTGCGGATGCGCTCGCCAACCGGGCAGCTTGTCTCCACCACCGAATCGTCCTCCAGCGTGGTGGTGAGCTGCGCCATCATCCCCCGCTGGCCAAACGGCACCACCTCCGCCGTGATCGTCCCATCCGCTGAGGCGAGATGCCAGGTGAGGCCCTCTCCCCCGGCCATGTAGGTCCTGGAGACGCCGAGGGGCCGGAAGCCCTGCGCCTCCAGCCAGCGGGCGGCCTCTGCCACCGCATCGGGCATCGGCGGGGCATAGCCGCTGATGTCCTCCACCCGGCGCGCGGTGGGGTTCGCCATGCTGCGCGCCCAGCGCAGCGCCGACCGCGCCGACGGCAGGATCAGGATCAGCAGCGCGCCAATGATCACCACGTCTATCAGGTCAGGCATGGGGTTTCCCTCCGCTGGCGAGATCAGGATTTGCCCCAGTATAGCCGGAGTCAGAACACATGCCACACTCCGCCGCTTCCCCGCCGATGCTTGGGGTGTGCCGCCTTTTTCAGTATATTCCTATGTACTGGTACCATGCATGTTTGAGGGGGACAGGCATCCCGGTGGACTACCCGATCTATGACTATGGCGGGGATGGGCCAGTGATCACCCTCGCGCCCGCCAACGGCTTCCCGCCCCACACCTACCGCCCGCTGCTGGAACCGCTCACCGCGCACTTCCGCGTGGTGGGCCTGCCGCCGCGCGCCCTCTGGCCGGACCCCGGCCCGCCGGGCCAGCTCACCTCATGGCGTCAGATGGCTGCCGACCTGCTGGCCGCGCTGCGCGCGCACCGGCTGGAGAACGTGATCGCCCTCGGCCACTCGATGGGCGGCGTGGCCTCGCTGCTGGCCGTCCTCCAGGAGCCGGAGCGCTTCCGCGGGCTGGCGCTGCTCGACCCTACCATCCTGCCGCCGCCCACGCTGGCCGTCATCCGCGTGATGGCCGCCCTCGGCCTTCAGGAGCGCTTCCCCCTGGTGCAGGGCGCGCTGCGCCGCCGCCGGGCCTTCGCCAGCGTCAAGGAGGCGTTCGCCTACTGGCGCGGCAAACCGCTGTTCGCCGATTGGCCAGATGAGACGCTCTGGCTGTACGCCGAGGGACTGACCCGCCCGGCGGCCAACGGGGCGGACGGCGTCGAGCTGGCCTGGCCGCCCGAATGGGAGGCGCAGTACTACCGCACCATCATGACCGACACATGGCGCGAGCTGCCCCGACTGCGCGGCCTGCTGCCCACGCTCATCATCAATGGCGAGTGCACCGATACCTTCACAGCGGCCTCGCTGCGACGCGCACAGCGGCTGCTGCCTGACGCAGCCTTTGCCACCATCGCCGGGCATGGCCACCTGTTCCCGCACACCGCGCCAGACGAGGCTCGCGCCGTGATCGAGGGCTGGCTGACCTCGCTGCCACCCGACAGAAACGCAGTTGCCGGGGGGCGCCAATGAATGCCGTCAGCGTGCGCGTCCCGGCCACCACGGCCAACCTCGGCCCCGGCTTCGACAGCCTGGGGCTGGCGCTGGGGCTGTATAACACAGTGCTGATGCAGCGCACCGGCGCGGGCCTGGAGGTGGTCATCACCGGGGAGGGTGCGAACAGCCTGCCCGGTAACGGCCGCAACGGCGTGGTGCGCGCTGCGCTGCATGTGTTTGATACGGTGGGCGAGCCGCGCCCGCAGGGACTGGCTGTGCGCTGCCACAACACCATCCCGGTGGGGAGCGGACTGGGCAGCAGCGCCGCCACCATCATCGGCGGGATGCTGGCCGCCAACGCCCTGATCGGCGAGCCGCTGGGCCGCGATGACCTGTTCCGGCTGGCGGTCGAGATGGAGGGCCACCCCGACAACGTAATCGCGGCGCTCAGCGGCGGCCTGACCGTCAGCAGCTTCGTGGATGGCCATCTGGTCTACCGCCCGATCGACATGCCGGGCGAGATGCGCGTGGCGCTGGCGCTGCCCGCCATCAGCACCACCACCGCCGCCATGCGGGCCGCGCTGCCCGATCGCGTGCCTCTGCACGATGCCGCCGCCAACATCGGGCGCGCCGCGCTGGTCGTCGAGGCGCTGCGCGAGGCTGATTACGGGCTGCTGCGCGAGGTGCTGATCGACCGGCTGCACGTGCCTTACCGCGCCCCGCTGATCCCCGGCTGTGAGGCGGCGATGGCGGCGGCATACGAGGCCGGGGCTGCTGCCGCGACGATCAGCGGCGCGGGGCCTGCGGTGATCGCCTTCGCCCCGCAGAGTCACGAGCGCATCGCCGCGGCGATGGCGGCGGCATTCGAGGCCGCCACAGGTGACCCGGCGCGCCAGTTCGTGCTGCCCGTCGATTTCGACGGCGCCCGCGTGGAGCGCTGAGGGGCGCCCTCTATGCGAGAGGCCGGGGGGACATCTCACCCTCCTGCAGCATGTTATGAACTCTGATCGCATCACGTGCCGCCAATTGACCTCACCCCCGCCGGACCTGCGGCCCGGCCCCCCCTCTCCACGCGTGGAGAGGGGGGGAGCGCCGAGCGCAGCGAGGCGTGGGGGTGAGGTAGCGGTCAGGCCCGACACAGCTTAAGAAAAGCTCATAACATGCCCCTAACGTCAGGCGAGTTGTAATGGAACCGGCTCATGGGGATTCAACTGGATTGGGAGTTCGAGACCGAGCGCGGCGTCGAGAAGATCGGCGAGGACCCGGCGGAGCTGGCCCGGCGCGAGCGCGCCCGGCGGCGGGTGCGCGTCCTGCTGATCGCCCTGGCCGCCCTGCTGCTGATCGGTGCGGCTGCCGGGCTGCTGCGCCGCCGCGCGTTGATCGAGGAGCGCCGCGTTGAGCTGGAGGCGGCGGTCCACGCTGAGGTGCTGGCCCTCAACCTCGACGACCGCGAGTCCTATCTGGCCCTGCATGACTCCGGCGGGGGCTGGGACGTATCGCCGGGGGACCGCTTCACAGCCTACCGAGCGTTGATGCCGGGCCTCAGGCTGACGGGCGAGGTGCTGGCGCTCGATGTGCGCCTCAGGCACGGGCGCGTCACGCTGCGCGAGGAGCTGGACGGCCGCCCCTACCGCGTCACCTGGTATTACCGCTACGGGCCGGGCGGCTGGCGGCATGTGCCCCCTGCCCCGCAGGTCTGGGGCCGCGAACAGGCGCTGGAGACGGCACACTTCACTCTGTTCTATCACGCTGAGGATGAGCTGCTGGCGCACCATCTGGCCGATCGGATCGACGACTGGTGGGAGACGGCCTGCCGCACCACCGGCTTCCAGATGCCACAGGGCCGCGCGGCTGTGGTGATCAGCCCCTCTCCGGCCCCTGATCTGCCCCCGCGCGAAGGCTACCCGTTCACGGTGAGCGTCCCCTCCGCACTGTTCGACCGCCAGCCGGAGGATGGGGCAGTCGCCCCGCAGACCGCAGCCACGGCCCTTGATCGGCTGGCGCGGGGCTGGGCGGGCTACATGCTGCATGGTGACCCAGCCTACCGCGCGGCGACCTACTGGCTGGACCGCCAGATGCAGCTTTACCTGCTGCATCATATCGATCCGTCGCAGCCGCCTTCTGTGTTCCTCAACACGCTCGTCGATCTGCATGGCCCGGATTTCATCCCTGATATGGTGGGCCGCCTGAGCCGCAGCGAGGACGATCTGGCCGCGCTGCGCGCCCTGCTCGATGAACGCGCCCCGCGGGACGAGGCCGCGCTGCCCGCCTACCTGGCCGGGGTGCTGCGCGCCGAGTCGGCGCTGTGGGCGGCAGGATTCCGCTCCGGGCGCGTCTCTGTCTTTCAGGACCCCTCCACCGAGCCGACCCTGATCCATCCCGGCTCGATGGTCGGCCTGGCCATCCCGGACACCATCGAAGTGATCGGTGTGCAGCGCAGCGGCGACATCCTGTGGGCGGATGTGCGCTACCGCTTCAACCCGGCGGTGTTTCACAACGACCTGGCCCCCTACCCCGCGCGCGTGCCGGGCCGCGAGCTGTTGCCCCACATCGAGGTGTTCCGCATGGTGAACGGCAGGCCGGTGCATACTGCCATCCGCCCCGGCGACCACGGCCAGTCGATCGTGGAGGCTGCCTCCGGGGTGGCGCTGCGCTACGCGGCGCTCGAGGCACCTTTCGCGGCGGGCCTGGCCGCCGAGATCGCCACCGCATATCAGCAGATCGCTACGGACTTCGGGCTAAGCGACCCGGCGGCACGTCCGGCGGTGGATGCGTTTGTCGTAACGCAGCTCGATGACCTGTGGGATGGGGATACCTTCGCGCTGATCGAGTACCCGCCCTATGTGTGGTGCTGCACCACACCCGACGCCCCGCGCCAGGCCCTCCGGCAGCGGCTGCTCACCCAGCTCATCCACCAGGTGATCGCCTACCAGACCGACGGCGTGCTGCCGCATACGCCGCTGCGCCAGGCGTTCGTGCACTGGGGGCAGGCGCGGCTTGGCATCGACAGCGAGGTTTACTTCTACGACCCATCCCCGCGCGGGGGACCGCGCGGCGGGGGTGGCTCGCTGGCCCTGTCCGGCGTCACCGGCGGTGAGGCTGCGGGCGGGCCGCTGCCCCCGCAGGCGCCGCGCACGCTGGACGATCTGTGGGCCTTCGAGGAGAGAGCCGCCTCCTATAGCCGCGCCCAGCAGCAGGCCGCCAACGTCCTGATCGACCTGCTGGCGGAGCAGTACGGCCCGGAGGTCATCCCCGCACTGCTGGCCGCGCTGCCCGATGCGTCCAGCATCGATGAGTGGCTGGGAGCCGTGCCGGGCGTCGATGCCGCCGCGGTGGAGGCCGACTGGCAGGCTCGGCTGGCGGCGGGCGCAGGCCGCTAGAGGCCGCCATGAGCTACACTGGCGCTGCGTCCCTGACGGATACCTCACCCCATTGAACCAGCGGTTCACCGGACCTGCGACCCGGCACCCCCTCTCCACGCGTGGAGAGGGGGAAGCACCGAGCGCAGCGAGGCCGGGCGGTGAGGTCTCTTCAGGCACCGATTAATGGTAGGAGAACTCATAGCACGCTTTAACCGCGGGCGCGGGCTGCGGACCTGCTACAGATGCACGCTGACCGCCCCTGGTCGGGGCACAAGGGAACGCCCCCGGCATGTGCCGCAGCACAGTCTGCGCCGCGCATATCCTCGCGTTGGTGGTAGAACGCCCCCGGCATGTGCCGCAGCACAGCATTTGACTTTTGGCAATCTTCACTATAATTCGGGTACTCTTTTTATATGGGAAGCAACCGGCGGGCCTTTTGCCCGCGCGCCTGGCGCCAGCAGCCGCGCAGCCGGCACAGAGAGATTGGGGTCGGGCGGCCAAATATAAGGAGGAGATATATGTTCAGGAGATACACGTTGCTGCTGCTGGTGCTGCTGGCCGCCCTGCTGCTGGCGGCGTGCGGTGGAGCCGGCGTCGCTGGCGAAGAGGCCGCCGGTGAGGAAGAGACCGGCCCGGCTGAGGAAGCCGACCGGGAGCCGACCGTCGAGCCGACGCCCACCACCCCCTATGCCAACATCCCCGGCTTTGTGGTGGTGCAGGGCGAGGACAACGGCGAGGAAGAGGAAGGTCCCGCGCTGGGGACGGAGGAGAACCCGTTTGTGTTCGTGTTCGTGCCGTCAGGTGACGCGGATGTGATCCTGGCGAGCGCGACGGCGATCA
>FWPV01001791.1_pt1 | contig 56369 bp, 40 predicted proteins | sample 2228371 | NCBI WGS metagenome assembly FWPV01 (sample SAMEA103939776, study PRJEB20133) | metagenome
TCAATATATTTTTTTTAAAATTTTTTAAATAATTGTCCAAAAATGTATATTTACTCATTATTTTATAGCCGGCGTCGGTTTCCCGGTAATATTAACCTCTTCAGGTCAATATAATTATGACGGCACTGATCATCGTTATCTCGCTTTATGTGTTGTGTTCTTTAGCCCTTCTGGCATACGGCATTCAATGTTATATTCTTACCTTTCTCTTCCTAAGAAAACGCAAGGAAAAAATTCTTTTTCATCGTGAACGGATGAAATATTTCGATTCGATTTCGGATGAAAGCGAATTTCCAAAAGTAGTTACTCAACTCCCAATGTACAATGAAAAAGCGGTTGCTTCGAGAGTGATCAGGGCAGTGGCAACGATGGATTATCCGGTCTCTCGCCATGAAATCCAGGTTCTTGACGACAGTACCGATGAAACAGTTGAGTATGTAAACAAAACAGTTGAAGAGCTTCGGCAGAAAGGAATAAGGATTTCCGTTATCCGGCGAAAGGATCGTACCGGTTTCAAAGCCGGCGCCCTGCAGAACGGTCTTAAATATACCGACGCCGAATTTGTGGCGATTTTCGACGCCGATTTTGTTCCTTATCCCGATTTTCTTAAAAAGGCAATGGCATTTTTTATAGACAAGCCGAAATTGGGTCTGGTACAGGGTCGCTGGACACATCTCAATAGAAAAAGCTCTCTGATTACCCGGGGCCAGGCAATGGGTATTGACGGTCATTTTATGATAGAACAGGCTGCAAGAAGCTGGAATAACCTTTATATGAATTTCAACGGCACTGCAGGGGTTTTCCGGAGAGAGGCTATTGAGGCGTCGGGCGGGTGGCAACACGATACCCTTACTGAAGATATGGATCTTTCATACCGTATGCAGCTTGCCGGGTGGGAAACGGAATACGTTCCCGACCTTCAGGTGCCGGCGGAAATCCCTGAAGACATCAATGCATTTAAAAACCAGCAATTCAGATGGGCTAAAGGTTCTATCCAGACTGCAAAAAAAATAATCCCCTTGCTGATCAAAAGAAAAATCCCTGCATTTAAAAAAATACAGGCAATTTTACATCTCACCCACTATATGGTTCATCCCTTGATGCTTATGCTGGCTTTGCTGACAATGCCGGTTCTATATTATGTCAAAGTATTCCTTCCTCCCGTCTGGTTTGCAATTGTTGTTTTCTGTATGATTCTTGCCACAAGCGGTCCTTCTACCATGTATATGGTATCGCAGTATTATATAGGTAATTCGATCATTAAACAGATGATGCTTATACCTGCAATGATGCTTATCGGTACAGGCCTTGCGGTAAATAACGGAAAAGCGGTTTTTGAAGCATTGCTCGACTTGAAGTCTCCTTTCTATAGAACGCCGAAAAAAGGAGAAAATAAGGGAAGAATGATCTACCGGCCGATCAAAGATATTACCTGCATTATTGAACTGCTCGTTGGAATTTACTGCCTGACCAGCTTTTATATGTTTCTGGGATTTACTAATTTTCTAGTAAGTCCATTCCTTATGCTTTATGCATCCGGATTTATTTTTGTAAGCACTCTTTCGATTATTCATTTTCAGAGACCAGAACTTATCGATTTAAAAATAAAGCTACCGTTTTTTCAAAAGAATTGAAAGTGGGTGAAGAATCTTATCTATAAATTAATTATTTTAGTTACCGCTATCGCTTCACGTTTCAAATTAAAACAAACTTTTGCTTCATATTGAAATAATACCCATTCCCAGTAAGATTTAATTCAATATTATCTAATAATTTTAAATGGCATGATTTTCGCAGTTTTTATTGCTCACTTTTTACAACATATCACTCTTTAAGGAGAAGTAATAATGGGTAAAATAATTGGAATAGATTTGGGAACCACTAATTCATGCGTTGCAGTAATGGAGGGTGGTAAACCGGTGGTAATACCCAATTCAGAAGGTGGACGTACCACACCCTCGATTGTAGGTTTTACTAAAACCGGAGAGCGACTTGTAGGGGCCATTGCAAAACGACAGGCTATTACAAATCCTGAAAACACCATTTATTCCATAAAACGTTTTATGGGACGACGTCATAAAGAGGTTGAATCGGAAGAGAAACGAGTCCCATACCATGTTGTTGGCGCTCCCGACGAGCCAGTGAAGGTGCGCATCGGCAACAAAGAGTACACTCCACCCGAGATCTCCGCAATTATTTTGCAATATATGAAAAAAGCAGCCGAAGACTACCTTGGCGAACCGGTTACCGAAGCGGTAATTACCGTACCTGCTTATTTCAACGACGCCCAGCGACAGGCTACAAAGGATGCGGGACGTATAGCGGGTCTTGAGGTGAAGAGGATCATAAATGAACCAACCGCTGCGTCTCTTGCTTATGGGCTTGATAAAAAGAAAAATGAAAAAATAGCGGTTTTCGACCTTGGAGGAGGAACCTTTGATATCTCTATATTGGAAATAGGAGAAGGCGTATTCGAAGTAAAATCAACAAACGGTGACACACATCTCGGGGGTGACGATTTCGACCGGGTTCTGATAGATTACATTGCCGAGGAATTCAAGGCAAGCAACGGCATTGACTTACGCAACGACAGAATGGCGCTTCAGCGGCTTAAAGAAGCGGCGGAAAAGGCTAAAATCGAACTCTCATCGGCAATGCAGGCTAATATCAACCTTCCTTTTATAACCGCAGACGCAAGCGGGCCGCGACATCTCGATATGACGCTTACCCGTGCCAAATTCGAACAACTTGTGGCAGAACTGATTGAAAGGACTGTTGAACCTTGCCGGAAGGCGCTTGAGGACGCGCATCTCACGGTTAGGGATATCGATGAAGTCATTCTGGTTGGAGGCGCTACCCGGGTACCGGCAGTCCAGAGGAAAGTCGAGGAATTTTTCGGAAAAGTTCCCAATAAGAGCGTTAACCCCGATGAAGTGGTTGCCGTAGGAGCGGCAATCCAAGGAGCGATTCTCAGCGGAGATCAGAGCGTAAAGGATGTGCTCCTTCTTGATGTTACACCGCTTTCCCTTGGTATCGAAACCCTAGGTGGGGTAATGACCAAACTTATCGAGCGCAACACCACCATCCCGACTAAAAAGAGCCAGATTTTCTCGACCGCAGCCGATAACCAGACCGCTGTAACCATTATGGTCTACCAGGGAGAAAGAGAGATGGCCGCCCACAACCGGCTCCTCGGTAAATTCGATCTCATCGGCATCCCGCCTGCTCCGCGGGGAGTACCTCAGATAGAGGTAACTTTCGATATAGATGCCAACGGTATTTTAAACGTGAGCGCAAAAGACCTTGGGACAGGGAAACAGCAGCAGATACGAATAGAATCATCCAGCGGACTTTCGGAAAGCGACATTCAGAGGATGATAAAAGACGCTGAAATGAACGCCGCAAGAGATAAAGCGGAGCGTGAAAAGGTAGATATTAAAAACCAGGCCGATCACCTTATTTTCCAGACCGAAAGGACGCTCAAAGATCTCGAAGGTAAAATTTCCGAAAGCGATAAGTCGGCAATCGAAAGGGCATTGAACAATCTGAAAGAAAAGGCTAAAGGCGACAATATCGAAGCGATCAAAGCCGCTATGGAAGAACTCACGAAAGCTTCCCATAAGATGGCGGAAGCCATGTACAGAACCGCAGGCGCTCAAGCCGGGCCTCAGAGCGGCCCCGGTGCGGGGCCGTTTACGGCAGGCGCCGGTCAGAGCGGGTCACAACCTCCGCATGATCAGCCGAAAGAAAAAGGAAAGGACGGAGCAGTCGACGCCGACTTCGAAGTGGTCAATTAACTACAATATAAACTATCCAAATCGTAAAGCGCCGAAAGGCGCTTTTTTATTATATTTTAATTTAAAAACTTCCTTCTAAAATACACCTCATAAATAAATATCACATAGCAAGGAGCGGCATATGAAAACCCGATTTACTCTTCCCGATATAGAAAATACGGACCGGCTTTTTTTTCTACGGTTTCTGGCCTATGATTGCAATGAAAAGACAGCATTCTGCGACGGCATGAGGCCTCTTACCGGAAAAGAAGTAGAGCAGCTTCGTTTGCAGGGGAATCGGGCTTCGGACTGGTCTGCTATCAGGGTAAGCAATGAATTCTCGGCAGAGCATATATCAAACAGCCGTTTCTTCGGAGCCTGCTTTCTTGGGAAGTTTGACGGTTCGTTTGCCGAAAGTGTGGGCGGGTTGTCGCTTCCGTGCGGTATTTACGACAGCATTATTACCGACTCAGTTATTTCGGACGGATGCCGTATCTGGGGTGTGAAAGGACTCAAAAACTACTTTGTCGGCAGGAATGCCGTTCTGTTCAATGTCGGCACGCTCTCCTGTTCACGGAGAGCAACATTCGGAAACGGCAGGGAAATCGTAATCGGCATCGAAACCGGCGGAAGGGAGGTTCCGTCTTTTGCCGATATGACGATCGAGATTGCCGAAGTGGCGGCAACGAGGAGGCTTTCCGCCGAAGAGTACCGTTCATTCATCGATAAATATTTACATAAGGTGACAATCGGTTTCGGGGTCGTCGAAAGCGGTTGCCATATATCGAACTGTTCACGTATTATCGATTCCTTTATCGGTTCGGCCGCGATATGCGACGGCGCCGCCCTTATCGAAAACTCAACAATCTTAAGCAGCCCCGAAGAGCAGACCATAGTCGAAAGCGGCGCATACGTACGCAACAGCTGCATCCAGTGGGGATGCCATGTCTCGTCTATGGCTATTGTCGACGAGTCGGTGATGACCGAACATTCCCATGCAGAGCGCCACGGGAAGATCACTCACAGCATAATAGGCCCCAATACCGGCATTGCCGAAGGTGAAGTAACCGCAAGTCTTGTGGGCCCTTTTGTCGGGTTTCATCACCAGGCGCTTCTTATCGGCGCCCTGTGGCCCGAGGGCAAAGGTAACGTTGCATACGGCGCCAACGTGGGCTCGAACCATACCTCGAAAGCGCCCGATCAGGAGATTTTCTGCGGCGAAGGGGTCTTTTTCGGCCTTGGCGTCAATATTAAATTCCCGGCCGATTATTCCGGCGCTCCCTACAGCATTATTGCAACCGGCATTACAACCCTCCCTCAGCGCGTTTCGTTTCCATTCTCGCTTATCAACTCGCCCTCGCGCAGGTTCGATGAAATTCCTCCCGCCTATAACGAGTTGTTCCCGGCTTGGGTGCTCTCCGACAACCTTTACACGATTGCGCGCAACGAGGGCAAATACGCTAAACGCAACAAAGCGAGGCGTTCGACGTTTACATTCGAGGTATTCAGGCCGGAAATAATTGACCTGATGGTAAACGCGCGTGATAAACTCCGGAAAGCGCCGATAAAGGAAGTCTATACCGAAACGCATATCGAAGGCATAGGCAAAAATTTTCTTACCCGTGAGAGCCTTGTAAAGGGTATGGAAACTTACTCTCAATATATCGAACGGTATTGTCTCGGCGGACTTTTCCGTGAATGTAAAAATCTGATTGCGGAAGGGAAGGTTTTAGACCAACATACTTTACTTAATACAAAATCCGGCAATCCGCGATGGGAGCATGAACGGTTATTAATTCTCTCTGAAGGATTCGATAAACGTACGCTCAGAGAGAATCTTCAACGCCTGGCCGAACTTACGGAACTTTCGGCCCGATCGATCTTTTCGGCAAAGGAAAAGGACGATATCCGCGGCAGGATGATAATCGACGATTACGATGAAGTGCATACACCGGCATCCGAAGATGAATTTGTCAAGGAAACCCGCGGGAAGTGTTCCGCTTTTGTAGATGAAATAACGTGTCTCATTAAGTTGATTCCACGATGATAATTTAACCTTCAAAAATACCCTGTGAGAAAAAAATAGCCTATTTTGACAAGCTCATTTACCGTCTTCGGGGTAACGGCGCCTGATCTCCACCAATAGTGGAAGGCGTCGGGGCTCCAGCTATAATATTCCAATGGAACCGCTATGGTATACAAACGAATACGCCGGTTGCCGAAACGTCTTGCAGCCATTATTCTGATGCGCCGCAAATGGTAGGGGCTTGATACAAGCCCCACATTGACAGGCAAAGTGGTATCGCCGTCCGGCGATATTGTCAAGTAATGGTCTATATGGTTTCGGAAAGCGTCTATCTCCTCGATTGTGCTTGTGCAGGTATCTATCACGGTAACCCGGTTCATAATGAAGTTGTTTTTTTGCAGGAGGCGAATATAGCTGCCCTCGTAGTCGCTTATAAACCAGTGCGCATTCGGGTAGCGTAAGAGAAGTTCTTTCGAATAAACAAACCGCCTGTTATCGCCCGCAAATGTACAGACGACGTCCAGCCGGGAAGGCAGCGGATCCGATGCTACAAGCCAGTTGCCTGCCTGACGAAAAGCTATTAAGACGCCCCGGCAGCAATCAGAATTCCTGCCGCCGAACGGCCTTTAGGTTTCGACATAACCCAACCGATGCCGCCTATAGCCATTTGTACAATATGGTTCTTTTTTATTATTTCAATCATTGAATTGCGCCGTAGTCTTTACGATACTCGGTTATTTTTTCGTACATGGCGTCATCAAGAATAATTTTGCCGTCTATGGAACGATTATAAAGATATTCTATTATCTCCGTGAGAGTTACTATCGCCGCCGTCCGGACGCCGAACTCCCGACTCAGTTCGGCAAGGGCGCTTCCGGCTCCCCTCCCCCGTTCCATACGGTCGACAGATACAACCAGACCTATGATGTTGACTTTTGCAGCGGTGCGTAGCATAGGAATCGTTTCGCGGATCGAAGTTCCCGCAGTGACCACATCCTCCACAATAACCACATTGTCGCCGTCGCAGGGAATATGTCCGACTAAGGTCCCGCCCTCGCCGTGATCCTTTATCTCTTTACGATTGAAACAAACCGCGGCGTTGCGGCTGAAATGTACCGACAGCGAAATTGCCGTCGCCGTCGCCAGCGGAATACCTTTATATGCAGGGCCGAAGAGCACGTCAATTCTTTCGGGAAATAACCTTTGCAGTGTTTCGGCATAGAACCTGCCGGCGGCTGCAAGCCTTTCTCCATTGGAATAGTTTCCGGTATTTACGAAAAACGGAGTCTTCCGTCCGCTTTTGGTAACGAACTCTCCAAACGTCAATACGTTACTTCGCACCATAAATTCGATGAATTTTTCTTTGTATGATTCCATTCTTATCCGTCCGAAAAAAGTATATGTTTTTTCTTTATTTATATGTCAACAGAGAGGCCGTCCCAGGCAAAATCCATCCCCGGATCGAGCATCGACCGGTCGGTCTCATAATCTATATCATGGCTCATGTGGATGAAGTAGCATTGTTTAGGGGATATTTCTCTGGCGATTCCGATACTTTCCTCAAGAGTAAGGTGAGAGGGATGCGGTTTGCCACGGCGTAGGCAGTTTATAACGAGCAGCGATGTGCCCGATAGCTTTTTAAGTTCGTCTGCGGCTATTGATTTCATATCGGATATATAACTAAACGAGCCGATACGGAAACCGAAACATCCCTCGAGTCCGAGATGTTCGACTCTTACAGGGATCACTTCCATATCGAACAGATCGAAAGGAGCCTCAACCGCCGATAAACTGAGTTGCGGTATACCGCCCCCCTGAGGCGTCGAGGGGTTAAACATATAGGCAAACATCGATTTTATAATATTTATACTTTCGTTCGATCCGTATAACGGTATGAAATTGTTTCGGGTGTACGAACGAATATCGGGCAGGCCGCAGATATGATCCGAATGGCTGTGCGTTATCAGAACCGCATCGATATTAGTTATTCTTTCCCGAAGGCATTGTTCCCTGAAATCAGGGCCTATATCGATAAGAATGTTTTTGCCGTTTGTGCTTAACAAAACCGAAGCGCGCGTCCTGCGGTGTTTTGTATCGGAAAATGACTTAAGGCATACTCCCTGCGGACAAGAAGAATAATTATCCCTCATACAGTCTATAGGAGGGACACCGTGCGAGGTACCGGTACCGAGAAAAGTCAGCTTCATATAGGAAAAATATTATTTTGTAAATAAAAAAATATTTTTTTAATTGAAGTTAATCAGGGATTGAAAACTTTCCGTTATTATTCCTCCATTTCCTTCCGGTAAAGCATAACTCGGTTCCTTCCGGCCTTTTTTGCGGCATAGAGGGCTTTATCGGCCGTATCGATAAGCGCCTGCTGGGAAAGTGCGTTTTGCGGAAAAGTACCGCAGCCTATACTCACGGTTACTTTAAGGATGCGATCGAGAGAAACGACCGTATGTTGCTCTACGGTCGTACGGATACGTTCTGCCGTGGCATAAGCGCCGTTTTCGGCGGTTTCGGGGATGATTACTACAAATTCCTCTCCGCCGTAGCGCGCAGGGATATCATTACAGCGTATTGACTTGCGAATACAGGCCGCTATTTCCTTCAGTACCAGATCGCCCACAGGATGTCCGTATGTATCATTGAATTTTTTGAAGTGGTCAATATCCATTATTAGAAGTGAAAGCGGATGTTTGTAGCGACGGGCGCGCTCAATTTCTTTTCCCAGAAGTTCCTGAAAATGCCGGTGGTTATTGAGGCCGGTAAGGCCGTCTGTTGTTGCTAGCTTTTCCATTCTCTGATAGAGGGAGGCTCTTATGAAGGCGACAGATGCGTTTTCGACAAGAGTCGTAAGCACCTGTTCGATGTTGTTGGAAAAAATGTTCGGTTCGTTGCTTTCGACGGAAAAGAGTCCGCGACACCGCTGCTCGTTGTCGAGAATGGGCAGAATAATAAGCGAACGTATCGATGTATCAACCGGTTCGCCTGGAATAAAACGGTAGTAGCGGTCGCAGTATTGGCGGTAATCTCCGATAACTACGGTTTTACGCTTTTGTAAAGCAAAAGAGTAAAGGCCGGTATTTATTGGAAAGCTGAAACCCGGCGGCGTTTCTCCTTTATCGTCGCTTACGCTGATGACCACGCCTCTTTGTCTTTCCTCGTCGAAAACTATTCCGAGCTGACGTGTACAGGAGACAACCGTAGGGACCACCTCGAAAAGAACTTCGAAAACTTTCTCCACATTTAGGGCGGTAATAAATCGGTGGCTTGCCTGATAGAATGTACGAAATGTGAGAGCCGCGCGTTCCTGGAAAAAGCGCATCCTTGCGTTTGTAATAAGCGCTGCTGCGAGGTGAGAGAACCGTTTTAATATGTCCTTGTCCTGATCTTTGAATGCATTGCGATCTTTACTGTCAAGAACAAGAGCACCCAAAAGCTCACTCTGGTCGGAAATTATCGGAACGGCAAGTATTGAGTTTATTTGTTCGTCGCAGCTATAGTAAAACAGTTCCAGACTATATACGCTAAGTTCTCCGCTCATAAACGAACGTTTTTCGGTGCCTATTCTCCCCACAATACCCTTTCCAAGCGGTATTGTGACGTCTTTAATGATATTGAGGCTTCTTGAGTTGAATGAATTTAAGATAAAAGCCTGTTGTCCGGGGTCGAATATGAAACCGAGGGCCGAGAAAGTTCTGAAATTTCTGCTCATGAAATAGACGACGCTTGACAGCAGATCGCCTATTTCTTCCTTGTTCATATCCAATGAACGGTCGGTAAGATTTACTATAAAAGTTTTTGTTTTTCTGATATCCGAGGCCGGCGGAGGGGCGATCGGCTTGGATGTCGCCGCAGGGGCCGAATCTTTTGCTTTACAGAGCGGATGTTCCGACCGGTATGATGCGCTCATAAGCGCAGGCATAAGGCCCGCAAAAAGAAGGTAGATGTAACGAAACGGATCCAACAGCTTCTCGTCAAACAGAACCGACATCGTTATAGGTAAACCGTTTACAAGAAGACCCGTTGCCGATCTTATGGTTTCACCCAAGATGAAGATAATATAAGCTATTATCCATGAATGTGTTTTTCCTGTAAGCCCCGAAGCGATCATGACGAGAAAAGCAAGCGGCGGTAGCGGTGATACCGGCAGGCTGCCTGCGTAAAGGGCAAAATGGGTTGTTGAGGCTAATATAAGAATCCATGGAAAGGAAAACGGAGATGATGGTCTCCGCAGATAACTTATTACCATTCCGATCGATACAGTAACAATTACAATTACAAAAATCGTATTTAGGTAAGGAATGTCATGCATTACCCAATCGCATCTGGAGCTGAAAATGGCAACTGAATATGCAAATGCGAAAATATAAAACACGGCTTTTTTAGCTAATTTGATCATTATTTCCAACACATACCTTTAGATCGTTTAAGGCTCTGAATATTAAAAAATCAGTTTTCCCGGCAGCTGATAAACTTCTATTTTTTATATTCTAAGGTAAAAACTGCATTTTCAGATTTTATATTTTATAATATGAGCAGTAAAAAATCAAAAAGTTCCGAGTGGTGGAGGAGCGCTTTTTTTTCTATGCTTGGGGGCACACGTTCGAGGGCGTTTCTTTCTTTTATTCTGCATAACAAGTATAGGCCACAGCCTCTGCGCTTTCCTATCGATATAGCAGCTGTAAAGCATGTTCTGCTTATTCTTCCCGAAAATCATCTCGAAGTCCTTCTGCATTTGAAAAACGCGATATCTCTTATAACTCTCTTTAAGCATGCCGATGTTACGTTGCTTTGCGAACGATCTGCAGCCGCTTATATAAAAATGATTCCGAATCTGGACCTCGTAGAATACGACTCCTGTGATCATTATTCTTCCGAGTTTTCGGAGCTTTCACAGAAGTTTCGCGGCAAATTCGACGTCTGTTTTCTGCTTAACGAGAATCCGTCTCTCCCCATATTGTATCTTGCCGGATCGACCGGTGCGCCGGCACGTATAGGATACTGTAACGCCGGAAATTTTCCCTTTCTTAACATTCACATCCGTCCCTCGCCGCAAAAAGTATATCTTGTCGACAGGTATGTTTCGATGGCCGAGGTGTTCGGATATCGGCCGGGAGAAATTCGTTGGCGCGTTGCGCAAAAAACGGTATATGAGATCGACCATTTGATCGGCGAGCTGAAAATCGACCCCAACGTACCTCTGGTGGGGTTCGACGCCGTTCCCTTCATCCGGACTTTCGGCGCCGCATGGACCGAATCATTTCTCAATCGTATAAAAGAGCTTCAACTTGGAACCATTTATTTTCATGTTGAGAGCCGTAGAACAGAGGAGGAACTGGTTTGGCTCTGTAAGCAGAATGTTCCTCTATTTGCGGATCTGAGCTCTTCGCGCCTTGCGGCGCTTATCAGTAAATCGAAATGTATTATCTCGTGCAATACTCCGATGTTTGCACTCGCGGGACTTCTTCAAAGACCGGCATTCGGCTTTTTCAAAGAAAATGAAATAGCGCAGTACTGCCCTCAAAACGGCCTGCTTAATGGAATCCCTTATAGGGATAGACCCACCGATGTGGAAATAGATCTAATGCTGGGTCTTATCGAAAAAATGCGGAAGAACGAAAAGTAAAGAATGCGTCGGGCAGGTCGGCGGTTCTTCGTTTATTGCCGACGACGTTTTTTTGTGCCGATTTGTTTCTTTTTAAGGCAACTTCCGATTCATATTATTAACAATCCTCATCCCGTTCCGAACACTTTAAAGCCCCGTCTCGTCGGCTTCCGACTCGCTGTGAGGAGCGCTGTCGTATTTGTCAATAAGCTCGCGCTCGAAATAAAGAAGGTCGAGTATTTTTTCGGGATGCTCCTTCTCAAGAGCTTTATCGCATAGAAAAGCGGCCTTGTCGAATTGAAAACATCGACGGTAAAGGTCTATCAGATATATATCCTCCCGATCCTTCGAATCGGCGAACTCCTGTCCTTCCCTGCGTGCCGCATTGAACATCTCGATTGCAATAGCTCTGCATTTAGAAGCGCTCTCCTGGTATTGGTTATCGTCGCATACCCATGAAGCAAACACTGCAGACCATCCGGCGTCGGCGAAAAGTTTTCTGTTTCGCATCAGAAGGCTGTAACACAGAAAGGCATTGGCGGTTTCCGGATATGAGTTATCCTTCAGCTGAGTAATATATTCATTGCTATAGACTATACTTCGGTCTTCCTCACTTCCCTCCGTTATTTCGGGGGCACAGTACCCGCAGGAAGGACATCGTTGAATCCACAGATAAACCGAAGAGCGGAGAATATGTGTCGGTCTTCCGTCGAGATCTCGGGTTTCTATGTTGCCTATTGAAAAATTAACCAATGGGTGTTTACTTCTGGCTCCGCAGATAAAGCATTGTCTATCGGATAAATAAACGGTAGTCATAATCCTGCCTGATATGTCGACGGTATATTTTTACCTGATTTTTACCTGCTCTTTATATGTAGCTTATAATCGACTAAACTCCATACCATATCAGGTATAAGAACCACAAGAAGCGGCAGGGGTGCAAACTGTTTCTGGGCAATACTCCATATTGTACATCCAGTAATAGAACCCACACCGGCGCTTATCATCACTATCGCTCGACCTTTCCGCTTTTCCCTTAATTGGACGTATCCGGGCAGGAAAAAAGAGGCAAAAAGTTCTTTGTCTTCAGCGGAACGATCATAGTCTTTGAAAGCAAAATCATTCTTCTCCGAATCAGCCGGTGTGTAAGTATTTTCCCGCCTATTGCGTACCTGTAATTCGATATCATAGTTTGTAAGACCTTCCCTGCGCTTTGCAATCCATTTGGCTTCGCTGATTCCTAGTTCCTCCCAGGGTCTGCGGAAATATTCACTGATTCCTATACCGGCTTTTAATAATTCTTCTACCTTGGACATCGGCATGTTATTATCTTGTATCAATTTCCATTCGGTAAGCGAAAGTCCCAGACGTTCCCAGGGTTTGCTGTCGTCCTGTGAGAAAAGTGCTAATGGGATGAAACATATCATTACGAGTAGCTTATTCAGCAAATCGAAACGTTTAAATGTTTTTAGACAGCAATATTTTTCCATATCATCAAAATAAGTTTGCAGGCAGCCACAGGGCAAGGTTACCGGTATTCAAGATAAATTTTATTATAACTACTTACTCAGTTTTACCAATTTAAAAACATAAAAAATATCGGGAAAATGGTTTATTTTTAATAAATAAAATAATTTAACACAAGGTTTGATTTATTAAGATAAAGTTTTGTTTTTTTCTGGCTCTCTTTTCTGCGGTAAGCGTAGCCGTCTCTGTCGATACGGTGATTATAGGTAACGGCACAGCCGGCCCTTACCGCCTGGGAATATTTTTTATTGATACTACAACCATATCTGTAATACGTCCTGATTCCGGATATCTTCCTTCGTTTTTTTATATAAGGTCATTAAACGGCCTGCTCTTTTCGGATCCTATAGACAGCGGCATTGAGATCCGCGTCAGATTCGAAACCGACTACTATGGTTTGCAGAAAGTCTATTCCTTTTACCAAAAACGTTTTTTTTCTCCAACAGATAACGACTCGGCGGAAGTCGATTCTTTGTTAAGCGGGACCGGATCTTTACAAAGAGAAAATCTGACGGTTTCGGGCTCTAAGAGCGTCGGAGTCTCCATAGGAAGTTTCGGCGAGGTCAATCTCGAGCAAGGGCTTGACGTAAGAATAGGCGGAGAAATAAAACCCGGCACCGAAATCGACGCTCATCTGACGGACAGGGGCTCTTCTCTCGAAGGCAACACAAGGGAAATAAGTAATTTCGATATGATATATATTGCTCTTTCCGATCCGCACTATAGAGTTGTTGCAGGTGATCAGTATACGGAATGGCCTTTTGCAGGAATTATCGAGGGTAGAAAGAAAATCAAGGGAATTATGGCGGAAGTAAAACCTAAAGCAAATCATCATGTAAGGGCATTCGGGGCGCTTGCAGGAGGAAACTTTACCGTTCAGACATGGCGAGGTGAAGGAGGACAAGGGCCGTACTCCTTCACCGGCAACGGCGAACCCGGTTTTATAACCCCGGTGGGCGGCACCGTAAAATTAACCGTAAACGGTTTTCCCTGCGAAGAGGGAGAAGATAAGGATTACGTCATCGACTACGATCTCGGCACTTTCACTTTTACTCCGCATAAACCGATAAAAACGGAAGATATTATAAGAGCAGAGTATGAGTACAAGATGTTCGATTACCAGCGTACGATTGCAGGCGCGACCGCTTCTGCCTCAATCAAAGACTCGGCTCTTACATTCCAGGGAGTCGTCTGGTCGGAGATCGACAATAAAAGGAATCCTATCGAGCTTATACTTACCGAAGACAATATCAGAACTCTGACCTCAAGCGGAGACCGGACGCCGCCTGATACGTCCGCACTGCCAGTAAACAGAAACAATGTTTTAGACCGGTATGCTTCGATTCCGCTTTACATAAAAAAAGATACGCTGGGTGCGGTCGTCTTCTTTCATAAGGAACCCGATCCGGAGCGCCCTATTTTCAACGACAGCCTTTTCGAAGTGCATTTCAGAGAAGCGGATACCTGCGGAGATTACGAACGCACGTTGTCGAGCAAATACCCGGATTACGTTTACCGTTATGTGGGGCCTTGCCGCGGCCGCTATACGCCGCTAACGCCGCTTCCCGCGCCTCAACGTCTGACTTTGGGGGAAGTACAGGCCGATCTCAAACTTCCTTATATTAAAGCACAGGTCAATATCGCCGGCGAAGAGCGCGACAGGAATCTTTTTTCATCACTTGATGATGACGACAACCTTGCTTCGGCAGCTGCGGCGTCACTTTTTATAGGGAACAGGCAAACCGAAAACCGCTCGCTCTGGCTTGGAGGAAAAATGAATTACTGGTCAAAACGGTTCGACCGGGAGGCGCTTTCGGCATTCGACCGAAAGACCCGATGGAACGATTATTCTCTAATTGAAAAGCCTGAAGAGCGGATTATTTGGGAGTCGTCGGTTGGAATTGCTCCGTTAAGGAGTATTACTACGGAAATAATGTACGGCCAGAAACGTACCCTTGACAAAATCCATACCGACAAATTCGGCAACATTACCCGGCTTAATCCCTTAAAGCAATTCCACCTCGATTACGAAGGAAGTTTCTTCCGCCACTTCGAAACGGATAAAAACCTTTATGGAACGGGAAATTTACAAGAGGTAGCTTTTAGACTGTTATTGACTGATAAACACTCAGGCCGTATCTACTGCAGGGATGAGTGGCGCACCGATTCGGAAGGTAAGGGAGGCGGTCTTGTTGAAGGCGGTATACGATATGAATTTCTGCCGCTTAACCTTCTGCAGGAGGTTACCTATACAGAGTTTCGGGAAGGCAGCACCGGATTATTGAGTGCCACCGATACCGCAACACTCCTGCTATGGCAGCAGAAAATAGATTTCAAGCCATTTTCCGGTTGGACGATAAACGGCGCCGGATCATGGCAGTCCCGTCGTTCGGCCGGCCCCGAAGCAAATAATAAAACCGCCACGCTGCTTATAGACCTGAATAGCGAAATCGGATCGTCGGATAAAGGGTTCTTTTCGCGACAGAATTACCGTACTACGGCAGAAAAGGCGTCACGGTTTATTCAGATACCAACTTACGTAGGCGAGGGCAAAGGCACTCACCGATGGGATTCGACACGCAATGAATATGTGGAAGATCTTCACGGGGCGGGAAATTTCATTTTACGACAACGAGACGTCTACGACTCCACGAAAAACATGCGTCTGCGTAAATCAGTTATGAATATCAACTGGTCGCTCAAACCCGACAGAAAATTGTCGGGTATTATCGCCGATCTTTGGTGGGACGGGGTACTTTGCCTTGAGGAGCATATCGACGCGCAAACCGATCATCCTCTCTCGTGGATTCCCGGCTTCCTCTCGCTGTATAATATTTACAAGAAGGATATATATAAAGGAAAGGTTAACTTATGCGATATTTCCTATCGCCAGGATGCCTTATGGCGTCCCCCTTTTAATCGCAGTATGAGCGCAAAAGTAAATATAACGCCGAAATTCCTGCACATAAGATCGTACCGTGAACGATCTTTGTCGGCCGATATGGAGATGGTCTATAAAAAGAGGAAATTCGACTATACAAACGGCTTGCGTTGCTTTATTCTCGCGCACGACGATACGAGCGAATACAAAGGCGCCGATTTTACACTTCGCGACATAAGCGCCACCTTTACACAAACGCATCACTTATTTCAATTTTTCGACATTTTTATTCGGGAAAGAATCGGCTGGGCGCGTCAGGATGACGAAAAGGGCAAATCCGTCCATAAACCCATCGACAGCACAACCTATCTGCAGTTGACTCCCGGCGTCGTTTGCTTTCCGGCAGGAAGGGGAAGAATCGAGGCGGACTATACGTTTTCTATTGTCAATATTCCCGGAAATTACGACTACCGAATAGCCGGCGGGTTTGCGTCGGGTATCTCACATCTCATTAATATCAATGCCGACGTTAGAATAAGTAAATATTTTATGCTCAACACATCATACCGCGGCGAACTGTTCCGTAGAGGAAACCAAACAGGCCGTAAGCCCGACAACCACGCGTTTTCTATGGAATTGCAGGCATTTCTATAATATCAATTTTCGCCAAATGTTTTTGCAATCATATATTTTTATTTTATAAAAAAGATCTGTTTATCATTACAGTAAAATATAGTCACCGCGATTCCGTATTTAATTTTTTTATTTATGATAAAAAGGGCAGGAGGGATTGTATAAATATAAATAATAAAAGCATGGATGATAGTATGGATAGAGAAGGGATGATTAATTTATTGTTACAACGGAGAAGCTATGATAAACTATAAAATTACTTTCATGATAATAATAATGAATTTTGCATTGTTACCTATTGCGGCGCCGGCCGATAGTACGCAAAAGGGGGGGCAAAATGTTGCTTATGGGGCGCATAGCCATGCCGCACGACCGCTTCCTTTTCGGGCAGGCGACGCTTTGATAATAAAGACATATCCCGATACCGGGGCCTTTCCTTCGGGCTTCTATCCGATTGACGGTGAAGGGTATGTTGATTTTCCAATAATCGGTTATGTAAAAGTCACCGACAAGTCCGCCGACGAGCTTGCAAAGTTGCTTTCCGAAAAATATGTGGATTTCATGCGTTATCCGCATATGACGATACGACCTCTTATAAGAGTCGCGCTGAATGGGGGGTTCTACAGGCCGGGTCTCTACTGGGTCAATCCTCATTCGACACTTTGGGAAGCGATTCAGATAGCCGGCGGCACCCAGCGGATGGACGGATTTCAAAAACTAAAATGGGAGAGGAACCGTATAATTTTAAACAACGATCTGGTCCCTTTGCTTCAGGAAGGCAAGTCGCTCTATCAGATAGGTTTTAACAGCGGCGACCGCATAACGGTATTACAGCAGCCACAGCGTAGCGGATGGGAGATTTTCAGGGCTGAAGTGTTGCCGATGCTGACTTTTTCTATCTCAACGGCCGTTTCCGTATTGACTATTTACAATACTATGCAGATGTACGAATATTATCGTTCACTTAATCGTAATCGTTAATTTTAAAAATAAGAAAAGAATAGTTTTTAATGCAGCAGACAACCAGACCTTCAACAAGTACACTTCGAGAATTTGATTTAATGTATTATGTTTCCCACTACCTTAATCTGTTATGGCGGTGGAAGTTCTGGATAATTGCGGCGGCTCCGCTCTCTATTTTAGGGTTCGTATGGTATTTAATAGAATTCAATGCCCTTAAACCCGAACTTGAGGCTACTGTTATGATAGGCCTCGAAAGAAGCGGAACAATAAGCGCCGTTGCGGATTTGGGCGAATCACCTCAGCTAAGCCGTCTGGCACTTTTCAAAGCAAAAGGATTTCTTTCGGAAATAGTCGACAAATACTCTCTTAGGTTTCAGATAAAAAAATATAATCTGCACGAGGTATTCGATTCAGTCTCGGTGGAAGTCAATGCTCCAGTCGCAAGATACGATCTGATAGTGGATAACGGAGATTACAAAATTCTTATGACCAGCCGGCAGCTTGGAATAAAGAAAAAATTGATAGAAAGCGGTTCCGTTGCCAATCTTAAAACTTTCTCATTCTCTGGAGTTACCTGTATTTTGGCCTCTTCCTTTCTTAAAAACCCCCATAATGTTAATTTCTTTGTTGTCCGCCAGCGTGATGCGATTGGTTGGCTGTTGAAAAAAATAACTGTTTATGACAGGGAACTTCAAAGAGCCAGAGGGCTGGAGCAACAGAATTTCGTGGGGGTCTCGATGAGCGGCCGGGATTACCGTCGTATCACCAATATTATAAATACCATTGCCGACGAATTCGTGGCAAAGAGTCTTGGATTTAAGAAGCGTAAAACAATGGAAGCGCTCAATATTCTGGAAAAGCAACTGCAAACAGCATCAGAGCAGGTAGCTGTTACACAGGAGGCTGTGAGAAAGTTCCGCAATGAACACCCCAATATTGCACTCGCCGCCGAACTTCAAAACTCGATAGCAAACATGGCAATGCTCGAGACCAGTATGTATACCGCTCGCATGGGAACCGAGGAGGCGCAGAGAATAAATAACCAGCTTGCAGCAGCCTCTGAGACCGAACAGAATCTTGTTATTAATGAGGCACTTCTTTTTCTGAGCAGGCAGGGGATGGTTGCCGCATCGGTGCTCCAGACGGAGTTCAATCAATTATTGCAGCAACAGACAGCACTTAGCGCCGGTTACTCAAAGACCCATCCGCTGGTAACCGAAAACCGCAATAAAATCGCTGACGTCCGTAACAGAACAGCAGCTCTTCTTAATGAATACATCAAATCATCCGCAACGACGACTTTTCAGCAGTCAAGCAAAATCCAGGAAATCACATCCCGTATGCAGGGGCTTCCCGTTTTGCAGCTGCAGCTTGCAGAACTCGAAAGAAAAGCGCAGGTGGCGTCCGAAATTCACTCTACTGTTCTCGGCAGATATAATCAGGCGAAAATTTCCGACGCTGTTGAATTGCCGGACGTCTTTATCATGGATTATGCCATTGAACCGGAAGCGCCGTCGGATATCAAAAATCTTATGAAGGTTTTTGCTATCGGGCTGATGGTTATTCTTGGGTTCTCTTTCGGCCCTCCCATAGTTTTCGATATGTTCGATAAGACGGTCCGTACCGAAAGTGAGGCAACAAAGCTTCTGCCATATACGTTCCTTGAATCGATACCGGTTATCGACTCTGGAGCTAAAAAATCCCGGCCGGATAAAAGGAAAAGTACCGAGACGTCAAAAACCTCTCTACGGCTTATTGATCCTAAACTTGTTACTGCCTCTTACACTCCGGATTTTACAAATGAAATCTTCCGGTCTCTGCGATCCAAAATCATGCTTAAACTTCATAATGTTGAGAAAAAAAGATTGCTTGTTACAAGTCTGGGTATTAACGAAGGTAAGTCGCTTATAAGTGCCAACCTGGCCATCACGATGGCTCAGCAAAAACTTAAAACCCTCCTGATAGACGGCGACATCAGGCGCGGGGTTCAGCATAATACTTTCGTTCTTCAGAAAAAACCGGGGCTCTCTGATTTCCTTTTCTCCGAAGAACCGGTTGGCAAAGAAACAATAAGTAAACTTTTACAGTCGACTCATGTCCCTAATTTGTGGGTTATTTCCTCAGGACCGAATGTCCCTAATCCTTTGGAATTACTTGGTCTTCAGCGGATGGAACATCTTATAAATCAACTCTCCGAAATGTTCGAGATTATTATTTTAGATACTCCTCCTCTGGGAGTTGCTGTAGATGCGGCTATAATAAACAAATTATTTACAGGGGTTATTATAATCCTTAAGGCGGGATACACCAATGTAGTAGCCCTTAAAAAACGGCTTAAGGAATTTCCAAATCTAGAGAAAAACATAATCGGAATGGTTCTTAATGAGGCTGCAATGGATAGCTCGATGAGAAAATATAAATATTATTCATATGTCTATTGATTATATCTGATAAATTGATGATATTAATTAATAAAATATTCTAAAAAATATAATCAAGTTCCATGTATTCTGTATTGATAGTTGAAGATAATGCCGACCTGCGCGAAAACATGAAATGGGCGTTGAGCTCTTCTTATAAAGTTTTCGAAGCCGATTCGGCTGTGAGCAGTATCGATGCCTTTAAGCGCATACTGCCCGATGTTGTGCTTCTGGATATGGGGCTTGATAATATTCCCGACTGCGGACTCACCGTAATAGATGAGATGATGGTAATCAATCGTTTTGCAAAAATAATCGTTATTACAGCCAATACGACTCCCACACTAGGCCATGAAGCTGTTCAACGGGGCGCTTTTGATTTTTTCTATAAGCCAATTGATGTTGAGCAGCTTAAACAGATAATAGAGAGAGCTGTTCGAATAAAAAACCTTGAACAGCAGGCCCCGGCCGCCGGTAATACCGGCGGTGATCCGCATATGGAAATCGACTCATCCATATTTATTGTAGGTAAAAGCGAAGTAATGAAAAGGGTTTTCGAATTAATCCGCCGGCTCTCCCAAACCGACGTCAATGTACTTATAACCGGAGAAAGCGGAACCGGTAAGGAACTTTGCGCCAGAGCGATCCATTATCATAGTAATCGTAGAACAAACAACTTTGTTCCAATTAATTGCGGCGCCATACCTGAAACACTTATAGAATCGGAACTGTTCGGATATGTAAAAGGCGCTTTTACCGGAGCTGTTGCCGACAAGGAAGGTTTGATAGAATCGGCAGACGGAGGAACATTGCTTCTTGATGAAATCGGCGAAATGCCCAAGAACCTGCAGGTTAAGTTGCTTCGATTCCTTGAAGACCAGAAGATTCAGCGTATCGGAGGCACGACCTTAAAAACGGTTAATGTGCGTATCATTGCAGCGACAAACCGTAAGGATCTTAAAGATGAGTCGGGTCTGAGAAACGATCTATACTACCGTCTCAGTGAGTTCCAGATCGATTTGCCGGCGCTACGTGAACGCGGTGATGATGTGATTCACATAGCGGAATCGATTATCGAAAGAAACCGGCGTAGATTCAACCGGCCGCGTCTTCATCTCAGCCCACGGGCAAAAAAGGTTTTAATTTCTTACTCATGGCCAGGCAATGTCCGGGAACTTGAAAATAAACTTAGCAGAGCCAGCATCACATGCATTAACGACCGCATCGAACCAGAAGATCTCCAGATTTCATCGAAAGACGCCTGCGATATTTTTGACTATAAAAAGGCCAGAGATGCTTTCGAAAAAGAGTATCTTGAATCTTTGATGGTAAAGTGCAATAACAACATATCGGAAGCGTCTAAAATATCGGGAATTAGCAGACCGACGCTTTATAATATGATGAAAAAACAGGGTATTAAGATTTGAAAAAAATTAGAATATATCCCTTGTTTTGTATTAAAAAAAAAAAAAATGTGTTTCCGATAGATCACGTGCAATGTTATATTTAACGACTGATTTTATTGCCGGTCCCTTCGTCTAGTGGTTAGGACACAGGATTTTCATTCCTGCAACAGGGGTTCAATTCCCCTAGGGACTACCAAAGACGGTACTTCTGATTGTAGTTTAAAATGAAGTACCGTCTTTTTTTTGGTAGTGAAATATTATCCGAAAATATTTTTTTTAGAATTATATTTTAAGAAAAATAACGGCAATGAAGGCGTTTGTTGATTCGTCAGATTTGGTATGTAAGCCCAATGCAGCCGGTACCTCCAGAATTATGGGTTATCTGAAAATAAACGGCTGCAAGATTACAAAGGAAGTGGGCGAGGCCGACATAATAATAGTAAATACCTGCGGCTTTACAAAGTGGTGCGAGAATGAGAGCTGCAACATTTTCAGAGGACACTTCAAAAAGAAAAAACAGAATGCAAAGGTTTTGTCGATAGGCTGCCTTAATATCATCAACCGTCGTCTGCTAGAAGCCTCATTTCCGGATCTTTTAATAGTCGAAGATTTCAAAATACTTGATGAGCTTATCGGCGCAAAAACAAGATATGATGATTATAAACATGCCGCCTATGACGTCTCGATTTTCGATATTGTAAAGGATCGTTACCAGCATCCGTTTCTTAAGAATTCATCCCTTCTGGCGGCGAGATTTCTGGAGAAAATAATCGGAAAATCCAACAGCGAAAGGGTAAGACAACTCCATATTCCTCAGATTATTGAGGAAATCGAGCGCAGAAATAAGAGTTATGTCCTTATCGGAAGAGGATGCACCAACAACTGTTCTTACTGTATTATCAAGAAAGCCCAGGGAGAACCTCGTTCAAGAACACCGGAGGAAATCATTACCGACGTCGAAAGTAAATATAACGGAGAGAATGCAATAGTTCTCGTGGCCGACGACTGCGCAAGTTACGGAATCGATATAGGAGAATCCTTCCCGGGGCTGGTGGATAAAATTTTTAAAACATTTCCGGAAATCAAAATTGATATCGGATATATAAATCCCGTATGGTTCCACCGTGAACCAGAAAGGTATATGAAAATATTTTCAACGGGCAGAATAAATAACGTCAACATTTCGCTGCAATCGGGATCTGACAGAATCATAAGAATGATGAACAGAAATTATGATATCGGATACCTTCTTACTTTCATCGACCGATTGAAGAGTATATCTCCGACGACAATGGTATGGACACATGCGCTTGTAGGGTTCCCATCGGAAAATTGGAAAGACTTTCTGGCTACTCTACGAGCTTTGGAGCATTTTCACTATTACAACGTCTACGTATTTTCTCCAAGAGAGGGAACAGCGGCAGCCAAGATGGGGAATCGATTACATCCAATAATTGCCGAGATGCGGGCAAGGATAGCTTATGCAAGACTAATGCAGAGAGTTGGTTTCACCGTAACGAGCTCGGTTTTTTCAAATCTATTTTCCGGAGATAATTGAAATCCTTTACCTTTAAGCGAAGCCTTAAGTTGCTTTGCAAAAAAAAAGAAAAATCTTGAATATTCCCCTCCTGTAGCCGGATGATTTTTTCATTAAGATGCGTTTTTTAGCCCCTTAACAACCTTCTCGGGCGGGTTAAAATATCCGAGAGTAATTTTCGGAAAGGCGTTTTTTATTTTTTTCACCCAGTTTCCGATACCGAAGGGGTGATGATGTGTTCCGGTTAGACCTAGCCGGTCTATATAAAAGAGCGGATCTATATTCAGATTTCTTGTCTGAATCATATTCAGCCCGGTCGTTGTTATTAATTTACAGAGGGCGTCGAATTCCTCATTGGCATCTATAAAGCCGGGGAATATGAGATAATTTATTGATGTCCAGCGTTTGCATTCTCTTGCTATCCGCAACGATTCTATAACATCTGTAAATTTATATCCGTGAGGTCTGAAATAGGCATTATAATATTCTTCTCTTGCCGAGTTGAGACTTACTCTTATGCTGTCAAGCCCCACCCTGCACAATTTCTCCACCGTCGCCGGACGACTTCCGTTTGTATTCAGATTAATAACACCGCGGGAAGTCCGCTTTCTTATTTGTCTGATTGCTTCCTCAAGAAGCTCTCCTTCTAGAAGCGGTTCACCCTCACAACCTTGGCCGAAGCTTGCAACGGCAGCAGGCGCATTTTCCAGATGAAAGGTTACGTATTCCACGATTTCATCAACCGTCGGAGTAAAGGAGATTCGGTGGTGGGAAGCTTTAAAACCGGACTCACACGGTTGTTTAGAGATGCATCCCAGGCAGTTCGCATTACACGCCATGCTTGTGGGAACCGGGCATTCCCATCTGTTTAGGACAAAATTAGACGCCGCCGGACATCCGTAACGCAGAACGCAATTGTTTACCAGATGCTCGACAAGTCTGTTATTCGGGAATTGTTTGACTTTTTTCATTGCCTCTCTTTCGATAGAACAGCAGTCGAAAAACCGCCGGTCCTGTCTTTTGTCCTTATCTATTCTCATACCTGCGGCATAGACGGCTCCTTTTCTCCATCCTGCCGCAGTGTATGCATAAAGTGGTAATCGGGGAGCACCGTTCCTTTCACTATACGATGCATGATACATTTGAAGATACGCCGGCGCCATGAATGCTGCCACCGCTTCAACTTCGATTCCGCAATATGAATCCACTTCGACGAATTTGTCTTTCTTAGGATCGAATCCTATCGGCATTCTGCCGGGCAGCCGGAAAAGATCACTGCCTTCCGGCAGTTTAATCAATTCCGTTGATTCTATTACATAAGGTCTTCCCAGCAACATTCCGGTCATAAGCAGGTCCGGAACTTCAAAAAAATTACCCTCCCTATCGCTTACTAAAAGATAGGCTGGTGAGTTGAATTCATTTCTCATTCTCATATAGAATTCTAAAATAATAAAAATTGAATGGCCGGTAGGTGTCAATTAAGTTTTCAATTATTTTAAAAACAATTTATTAAAAGAGTCAATTGTTTATTAACTTAATAATATGCAATATTATATATTTTTGCATATATTTAAAAGATGATTATAGGTAATTTGTTAGTATGATATTGATCTTTAATAAATAGAAAAAAACTGTTAAAATTGAAAAATGATTAGAGAAATAATTGAAAGTCAGAAGCGTGAGCTGGAAAGCAGTAGTAAGATGCGGTATGTCCCACGCAGAATTGAGGCGGCCCCGATCAATAACCGGCTTATTAAGGTTATTATAGGGCCACGTCGTGCCGGCAAATCGTTTTATGCACAGCATTATGCATCCACGAGCGGTGAATTCGCATACCTGAATTTTGATGACGAGCGCCTTGTGGGTATTGATAATTACGATGATCTCACTACACAAGCAATGGCCTTAAACAATGGGACCGACCTGTTTCTGCTCGATGAGATTCAGAATATGCCTCGATGGGAACTCTGGGTAAATCGCCTTCAGAGGGAAGGATTTCGCCTGATCCTTACCGGCAGCAATGCACATTTGCTGAGTTCGGAACTCTCAACACATATCACAGGGCGTTATGAGCAGATTGTGATTTTTCCCTTTTCATTTGAAGAATATAGCGATGCGGTTACAGAGAATAAAAGACTTTCTGTAGCGGAAGAAAAGGCTATTCTTGGAAACTATCTGCATAGAGGCGGGTTCCCGGAAACTGTTGTCTGTTCCGTAAATCATCGGGAGTATCTTAAGACTCTGCTCCAATCAACTATCTACAAAGATATTGTCAAGCGATACCGAATCACTACTGCTGCAGGTATCGAGAACTTAGCAAAGTATTTGCTCTCCAATACCGGAAGCGAATACTCTTTTCGTTCCCTTACCCATGTGGTCGGATGTAAAAGCGACATGACAGTGCGTAAATATCTGCGTTTTCTTGAAGAGGCATTCATGCTTTTCAGTGTTCCCCGCTTCTCCTTCAAGGTTCGTGAGCAGGTCACACAGAACAAGAAAATTTTTGCCGTCGATAACGGGCTTATCTGTGCCGCAGGGTTCACCTTCAGTCCTGACGCCGGCCGTCTTGCCGAAAATGCGGTTGCGATTAGACTTGAAACGAAACGGCTTTGCAACAAATTACAATATTTCTTCTGGAAAAACACTCAACATGAAGAAGTGGATTTTGTCTGTATGGAAAACCGTCGTGTAACTCGCTGCATACAGGTCTGCTGGAATATCAGCAACCCCCAATCCCTTAACCGTGAAATACGAGCACTATTGAAAGCCGGAAGAGAACTGGGCTGTGATATGTTGCAAGTAATAAACGAAGATAAAGAGGCCGAGGAGATTTTCCGCTGGGGAGATATGGCCGGAAAGGTTGTATTCATTCCCCTGTGGAAATGGCTTTTACAGGAAAAATAACTTTGGTACACTACAGGAATTTTTTGGAATCAACTTTATAATTAATTGGAACTAGAGAAGATTAAATATCACCAGAAACCAACAGATGAGACATCAAATTTAAGACAAAATAGGCAATATTATATATTTTCGCATATTATAAATTAAGTAGATAGGAGTTTCCGATTATCATTATCTTATCCTTTCCCCAAAAAGTTTAAAAAAGTTTTCTTCTAATTGCTTTTGTAGGGCAGGCGCCTCCATCCCTATAACTCTTGCCGTCTCTTCGCCTATAAATCTGACCCAGGCGGGTCGGTTCTTTTTCCCCCGGTGGGGAACCGGCGCAAGATAGGGGGAGTCGGTTTCGATAAGAAGACGATCCGGAGGAAGAGCAGTTACAATATCGCGAAGGTGATTTCCTGGAAAAGTAATGATACCTGATATTGAGACGTAGTAACCTGCATCGATCACTTTTTCAAGCGATTCGCGGCTGCCTGTAAAGCAGTGGAAAAGGGCGCGGCGGATACCCATCGATTTACATATTTCCACAGCCCGCTTCTCAGCCCCGCGGCAATGAATGACGGCAGCCCGATTGTTGGAAACGGCAAGAGAAAGTTGTTTTTCGAACATGGGAACCTGAATCGATAACGGCGGATAACGTGGATTTGAAGCGTCGATACCGATTTCTCCCACAGCTATTATTTTTTTATTGCTGGAAAGCAGGTATTCAAGCTCATAATACCAGTTTTGAGGAGGGTTTGCGGAATCGAACGGTGAAATCCCCCCTGCTGCGCGAAACATTGGAGAGCGATCGCACTGGAGAGAAACAATACGGCTTTCATTAATGTTTGTGGCGGTTGAAACTATAATGCCTACCCCCGCCTGGGCGGCCTCCTTTATGATTACGGAGATTTCAGCCTCATTAAGCTCCGCCAGATGTGCATGGCAGTCTATCCACATGGTCAGGTAGGAATCAAAGACGGTCTTTGAAAACAGTGTTCCATTTGGAAAGCGGCCATTTGACGGCATTACCCGTACGGTCTATTTTAAAAGTTACCACTCCTTTACCCTGTAGAGAAACGGTTTTACCGTTCAAAGCCAATTTTACGGCGCCAATATTACCGACATGAACGTTGAAGCTGTCGCGTGCGGTAAATGTTCTATTCTGGTCTTTGTAAACCACATTTTTCCACGACTCGCCGTCGCTGAAAACCTGTATCCAGACTGAATCCCTGATAACCGATACGGCAAACCGCATTTTTCCGGAAGTATCTTCCTTGACCTCCTCTGTTTTGGCAACCACTGTTTCTCCGGAATCAGCAATAGGGGGCTTGGCCGGAATAATGCTGTCGGCAAGGGCTGAATCGTTGCCTGCATCGGTTTCCATAAATTCAGAATCTGCAGGCATTACAACCGAAGAGGCCGGCGGAGGAACAACAATCCATCCCTCTTTCTTTGCGATAAAACTGAAAAGAGCAAGGAGTACGATAAGTACAATAGCTACGATTAAAAGCGGGTTTGGCGACTCTTCTTTTTGTTTCATACTTATCCTGATCCGCTCAGGATTTTCTTCCGTAAAAGGCTCAACGCTCACTCCACGCTCACGATAGAATTGTTTAAATATGCTTTCAGAATCGAGCGAAAGATATTTTGCGAGAGATTTCAGATATACTCGAACATAAGGTTCGGCCGGAAGCGCATCATAGTCGTTTGCTTCGAGAGCTTTGATGTACTTGACATTCAATTTTAGGTCTTTTGCTATTGTCTCGACTGTGATACGCCTGGTTATGCGTTCTTTACGCAGGATATCGCCGACCCTTTCCTTCGTATTTTCCGACGAAGCGACAGCGTCTGGTTCGATTTCATTCGTTTGAGACATTCCGAACTTCCTTTCGCGCAATAAAATACTTTATAAGATCGATCGTACCTCCAACAGGCAACCCGACTATGTTATAAAAACATCCTTCGATTTTATCTACAAAAATCATTGCTTTTCCCTGAATTCCGTATGCGCCGGCTTTGTCGAAAGGCTCCCCGCTGTCTATATACCATTCGATCTCTTCGGTCGTTATTTCTCTGAACCACACATTAGTTTCCCTTGCAAATGTCCGGCAGAAATCCGTCTCTTTACATAAAAGCGCTACCCCCGTTATTACTTTATGGCAACGCCCGGCGAGACTTTCGAGCATTCGCCGGGCATCGAGACGATCTTTAGGCTTTCCGAGTATCTCTTTGCCGCAAACAACCACTGTATCCGCCGCAAGAACCGCCGCCTCCGGATATTTACACGCCACGCTCATTGCCTTTACGATTGCCAATCTTTCGAGCGATCCTGCGATATCGGCAGTATCTATGTATTCGTTCTCATCTATAGGCTCTGCAGGAATCGTTTCAAATTTCAAACCCATCATCTCGAGCAATTCCTTCCGCCGCGGAGAACGGGAGGCAAGAATAATCCTTCTTGGTATTTGCTGCCATGCAATATTAAAAATAGTTCTACCCTCCTGTTGGGGCAATTAAAACACATCGGTTCTTAATAGAAATTGTTTCAATTATTCAAATTTACCATTTTGGAAAAGAAACAGTAAAACTATTCGTGAATAGGAAAGCAGAAAAAAATTATTAATTTATTATTATTTTTTTTCGCAGCCTCTCTTATCCGGAGTGTATAATTATAATCACAAATCATTAACCTCACTTTAAAGGGAGAGATGCAATATGAAGCTTATTAGAAATATCTCTTCATCTTTTGTCACAATTATTATTATTTTGTCAACGTCATCGGCCTTTAGCTCTTCTTTTGACCTCCAGGAGGAGATTAATGCGTACTTTGCAAAACTCGACTCCTCATTCGGCCGTATCGCCGAGGCCGGCGTTTTACGAGGTACCGATCTTAAGGCCGGAGAACGTCTGTTTATACGTTCGATGAAAAAAAATATAGTTTACAATACGCTTTTACGGGTCAATTCTAAGGGCTCGGTTGTTACCGAAGCTGTTCGTGGAAGGAAAGTTGAACGTCCGATGCGCGATGTTTCGGATGAAAAATGGTTTAAATGGATAAACGAACGTAAAGAACCATATTATTCTCTGATAAAAGAAGAGGAGGCCGGGCGTTATTACCTTTTTTGGGCCAGGCCCATTCTTAAAAAAGGCAACCGCTTTATAGGAGGTATCGCGGCTAAAATAGATCTGTGGGACTGTTTTCATGTAATATCCGGCAGCTATTATGAGCCGTTTTTAGTCAGGCTGGGCCGTAAAGGACTGTTTTCACATAAATGGGAAGATGAAAGGGGCGGAGTGGAAAAAAACCTTACAATACAGGGCATAGACCGGATTTCCGTCATTTATCTTCCGGAAAAAGCCCAAGCCGCTTCGGTAAATAAAGACACTGCCGAAAAGCGGGAGGCCACCCCAAAGACGGATACAATAAAAGCAACAAAAGCCGATAAATCCAACAAAGGGAAAAAAGGTTCATCGTCGGCTATAATGATATTTTTTCTTGTAATTATTATTGGGGGAATTACCGTCTCGTCGTTTATGCTTATCGCATGGATGAAAAGAAGGGCATTTTTAAAGCGCCTTGACGAAGAAGAGGACGACGAGGATAAGACATAGCATCCGGAGAAAATTTTTCCGGGTTTGGATGTTTTTTACTTTTGAGATTCAATATCTTTCCAATATGCGTAAAATAGAGTCGCGGTTGTTTTGTTGCTGGTTGAGTATAATGACAAAAGATCGGAGCCCGCGGGGAGTTTTAATATAACCGGCATAGTTGTATACGCCGTTCAGAGTGCCGGACTTAATAAGGTGGCCGTTTTTGTTGGCTGTCAAGAGATGGGCATGGGGTTTAAAACGCTCCATAATGGCCGCCATAACCCTTCCCGAAACTATATTATTACGGGAAATTCCCGATCCTTCGACCATGACAAGTTCTGAAGGCGGTATTTTCAGATTATCCCTAATATAACTATCGAAAGTTTCGGCGCTCTTTTCGAGTATCGCCGGAGGGCCTTTCCTGTGGGCACCTATTACAAGAAATATCTGGTTTGCTATGAAATTGTTGGAATATTTCAAAAGCCCCTGAAGGATTTCTTTTAACGAACGGGAATTGTAGTATGTAATAAACGGAGTAACATTTCCGCCAACCGACGCTTCGACAAAAGCGGTATCGGCGACCGACAGTCCCTTTTCCCTGAAAATGGCCCTGAAAAGCTCCGCCGCATAACCTATACATTCGGTTCTCTGAACGGAAAGGTTTATTCTTTGTGTAGTCGACGGAGAAAGATTGGAGGCTTTTTTTATCGCCAGAGGGGTAAGCGGGGTTTCGTCTTCAGCCGAAGCGATTTTCCCGTCAGCATCTTTTTTAATATTTATGGTATTGAAATTAACGACAATAGCGCCGTTAAGAGCGTCGTACGGATTACTGCTTGAAGATATGCCTGGAATATTGATATCGTAGGTAAAATATGAATTATCTAATATCAATCTATTGATATACTTCAGCCCTTTTTTTTTCAGCTCTTCGGCGAGTAATCTTATCTCGTCCGAAACAAGAAACGGATCTCCATATCCTTTGATTATCAGATCGTTTTTACTGTTTGTATAACATTCGGTTTTGAAACGGAAATCCGGGCCGAGTATATCCAATGCAATTAAAGCGGTTAGTACTTTAATAATAGACGCCGGAATGAAGGGAGAGTCCGGATTTAAAGCAATAAGCGGCGCTCCGTTTTCATCATTCAGCATCACAGTACCATTTTTTATGAGGGATCTGATATTCTCTAGGGAACCAGCCGAAGAAGGTAAAGAAAAAACAAAAAAAAATAACGTAATGAATAACGTAAGCCCCCAAATATGGAACGAAATATCTTTTTTCATATTATAATTTTACGAAATATAAGATTTCTCAAACGTTGATATCCGTTTAATTGGAAAAAATAGTATATTAATATACCTGTGTAAATCTAAATACCGGCACTCCGGGCGGTTTGCTGAGGAACGTTAGGTCTCCCCCTTGGTCCTAGTGCTTCCGCAGGAGTGCCATTCTTATTTTATTCCCCGGCCACACGTATAAAAATCGTTAAAGTTTTTCAAAAAAATACCGAAATATATAAAGAAGATAATATATAATGCATTTTGAGGGGATGTGTATGCAGGTAGAAGAGATCAATAGTTCAGAAGCTATCCGCATTGAACGGATAAAAGAGGAGCAGCGGGAGGAAGAGACTCGTGCATCAAGACGTATCGAAGAAGAAGCGCAGAGTGTACGTCGGAATGCAGAAACAGGCCGTGGAGAGCAGGTGGATGTAATCGCTTGACAAGTGTGACCCCGGGATGTTATGACGGAAAGCGGGAGATATGTGGTGAGATCTCCCGCTTTTTTATTCTTTTGGCAAAGAATAATAGTAATTTTATTACTGTATAGAATAATCAATTCTGCTTGTTATAATTATGAAAATCAGTCTTTTGATGTTCTCTATTTCGATTCTATTTTCCTCCTGCATTACTAATCCTGTGTCTCAACCTCCTATTTTAAGTGATCTTACGCCTCTCGGCGGCAAAATTTTTACTGCTTATATCTCACCCGACAGACAGATCAAGCCCGATACGGTTGCCGCTTCATGTAATTTTTCCGGAATTTCATTAAACTCCATCCATGTATCATTCAGTCTCGATTCCGGACTCATTTGGATTGACATTCATGATAGTATATGGACAAATGGCAATAAAATATTTATACGCTGGGCGCCGCGTGACGACTCGACCTACTTTACTTATTTCGGCCCGAAGGAATGCAGGCTTCGTATCTCGGGCGGTGAGGAGTGTTTTATTGAGAGTGAACCTTTTACCATTCTCGGCTCCTTGCCGTTTGAGCTTTTATCACCAAAAGGAGGGGAGACCTTTAAATCTGAAGACACAATTTTTATTATTTACAGAACAAACGCCGACCTTGTAAGTCAGATACGGATATTTTTTACAAACGATATTTTAGGAAGGTGGGCTGAGATTACCGCTCCGGTTAAGCGAACCGATGATACATCTTTACCTATAATCAGATCATTTAATACTTTTTTTTACCCGCCAGATTACAAAACGATATTTGGATATATGGCTTCGGTCCGCTTTCTTCTGAAAGACTACAATTCTCCGCTGCCGAACAGCTCTATAGAGACGGCGGAAATATACTTCGAACATTAACGTCCGCAGTCGCTACTAACGGTCATGATGAAAAATCCTACAAATCCTCCTTTCGGTGCGGTATCGGGTTTAATACTGATTTACTTTTCAGTATTGATGCCGATTACCGGATGCCGTTTCCCCTACGCCCCGCAACGGCAACCCGATCCTTATACAAAAGATACGGTTTCATCATATCTGACATTTTCCGGAACCGCCGTAATCTATCCTGTCAACAAATTGCAGCAGAGCTGTAATGCATCGGTTTCACCCGGAGGAGTTTTCGGCGGTTGCATCCTTTTCCTCGGATATGAAAGACTTGCGGTTAAGGTGACAGATGCCGATTATCCGGCTGAAAAAATAACTGCTCACGACCGTCTTCTGATTGCAGATACCGCAAACTGTCTCAGATGGTATTTTCTCAGTAGTGCCATTGCAACGAACGGGGAACTGCAATGCCCTGAATGGTCGAATCATTACAATTATATTGTTTGCCTTTTCGGAGAAATCGGTCATTCCTACAGCGCCTATGCCGTAAGGCTTTCAGACAAAAAATATATGAAACTCTGCAATTCAAATCTCGGGGAGTTCAGCACTCCGTATCTTTGGATCGGAGATACGGGCGCAGAAGGAGGCGACATATCAGTTGAGGAACCTGAATTCAGCCGGGACGGTTTTGCAGACCGATATTTAATAGCTTCATTTTTCGGTACCGACCATGTAAAGCTTGTCTATTCTGCTACTGCGAAAAGCGGTACTCTTTACTTTGTAGATTTTTCCGAGTCTGACCCCTCCCCCCATCCGCTCGAAAAACCGGCCGGTAAAGAGAACTGGCACTGCGCTTCTCCTATAATATCTCCCGACGGAAACTGGGTTGCATACCACTGTTTCTTCAATCCTTCGATTGGAGAATCATATTCTTCATATATCCAGAAATTGAAGCCCGGCTCTATGCCTTTACTTATAGCAGAGGGTGCGTCCGACCCGCACTGGTGGAAGGATCCTTTTACCGGTATTTATTACATTGTCTATTCGGTGACATACGGAGCTTATTTCAGCGAATACGACTATACAGACCGATATATAGAAACTGCCGGAATTGCAGGACTTACACTCAAGCAACGCCTGCGGGGGCCATGGCAGGATGCACCCTTACATGCAGGCCCCCTCGCGCCCGATCTCTCATCGGCTCCCGACACCCTCATAAGGCTTCCTTTCAAAGGAGGCATATCGCTTGACGGATGGTATCTCGGCACCGCGTATAAATACGCCTATATAGCAAGGCTTGCGGGGGAGTAGCGTATGGACAGACGCTTTCCGGCATACGGACTTCTCTATGTATTATCAGGTATTACTATTGCCGCCATCCTGGCTGTTATTGTTTTAAATTACAAACAACCCTGTATTGTTTACGAATCTTTGCTTTCAACCACCCCGTGGCGCTGTATAGGTGGATGCGGAATGGGCGGATACGGCGGAGGGGATAATTCGGCGGTCAGGTGGGTGGGAAAAGGAGTTCAGGGGTATATTCTTTCGGCGGAAATTATGCCGCGGTTTTCTTCGGGCGCCGATTACTTTTCAAATGTTTTTAATGCACGTCTGATATTAAATCCCGCTCGCAATACTGAAATCGCTCTTTCTTTTCCGTTGGTTTACACCATTGCCGAAGCCAGGTATTCGGAAAACCTTCCCGTCGAAATGCACATCAATAACGGGCCGGGTGATATTTCTCTGGAGTTTAACCGTATATTCGGAAGCGGTGGAATATTTTCTTCGGGATTAAGCTTAACCTTTCCTACAGGTAAATACGATGAAATACGCGGCCCGAAACATGCCGGGAAAATACTGCCGAACAGGCTTCAAACAGGACGCGGCTTATACGATGCATCAGTCAGATTCGGCTGGTGTCCGACTTTCGAAAACAGCATTATGCTTTTAGAGGCGTCGTTTAATTATCCGTTCAATATACGTCTTGACAAAAAGAATGAATATCTGGAAACCGATTACCGTGCTTACCAGGATGCAACTGTAAACAGGGGAAGGTTTTACTACAGTCGAATCATTAAGCCTTATGGAGAAAACGATCGCGGAGACTATTATCCGCCTTTGGTGAAGCTAGACGCCGTGTACGGCTTTTACCATCAGACAACGATCGTTCATTCGGTGCAGATATCGTTTTCGGCTCCTCTGGGCACGGCATGGATTCACAACTGGGATCCTACCCGCTATGATCCTTATCCCGATCCGGAACACCATGCATGGCAAATTCTGTTATTCTATGGCGTCGAGATGTCGCAAATGCGTTTTCCGTTTTTTATAGGGGCCGGAATACCTATAAAAGATAAGAAAGGTTCAGACAACAGATGGGACGGCGTGGATACGGAGGACTTTTTAAGAGAATGGGTTTTTGTAGCAGGAGTAAAGATAGGATTCTTTTGAGAAACAAAAGGCCGGGATTGAAGAGAAACACAGTTCCGGCAACAATCTTCTTTATTCTCTATGGATTTGGAATACTTAAATGCGGATGGTCGGAAACAGTTTCGGATCTCCTGCCGGCGAGCGTATACAATCACAAAACGCCATATTTCCCTGCAATAATACGTCAACAGGGAGAGAGCTGCGCCAGCGCCAATGCCGTGGGCTATATATTTACTTACGAAATCAATGCAGCCCGCAATATTTCGGCTCAAGATCCCGAAAATCAATACCCTTATTTCGGCACTTACAACTTTCTAAACGACGGATCGGACGAGATCGGCACCTACAGGATGTTCATTGACGCCTGGGAAATTATCAGAGACAACGGTATTCATAATGCGATTGATTTCGGCGAACCCGATCCTTATGCAACAAAATGGGTAAGCGGATACGAAAAGTATTACCGTGCAATGCACAACCGGGTCGCTGATATCGACTCGCTTTCATTCCTCGGGCCCGGGGCCCTGTACTCGATGAAAAAATGGCTTTACAATCATAGCGGCGCCTCTCCCTGCGGCGGCATATTTACCGTGACGGTTTGCGCTTATGGGGTCCAGGAGGAAAAAATATCAAAAGGACGGCAAATAGGGAAATGGATAATACGTAAATTCGGAACGTCAATCAGTCTCGGCCCTCATGCCCTTGCAGTAGTAGGTTACGACGACAGTATACAATACGATTACAACCGCGACGGAAAAGTAACCAATAATATAGACATAAACGGAGACGGAAAGATCGATCATAAGGATTCAGAAACAGGCGCCTTTATTCTTGCAAACACCTGGGGTGAAACGAGCGGCGACAGCGGATTTACATACGCGCCATACAGAATATTTTTCCTGCCTATTGACAGCGGAGGTCTGATCTCCGATAAAGCTTATTATATTACTGTACGCAAAGATTATACCCCTTTGCAAACATTCAGACTCTCTATTGAACACAAACACCGCAATATGATTGCTGTCTCTGTAGGTATATCGGATGATACATCAGCGATCTTTCCGAAACATATCCGCAGCATCAAGCAATTCAGCTATGCAGGAGGCTACCTTCCGATGTGCGGAGTGGATGCTTCGCCGCTCATAGAGATCGGGCTCGACGTAAGCGATCTTGCTGATTCTATTCCTGAAGACTTGTGTGCTGCATATTTTCTAATAGTTGACGCCAGAGAAACGGGCGGAGAATGTATCTCTCTTTCGATGCTTGATTACTCCGAAAATCCTCCTAAAGAAACCGTATGCGACGATGCTCCCCGCAGTTTTGTAAAAGGAAGAAACATCTTTAAAATTATTGCTCCGCCCATGGGTATAAATACGGAGCGAAAAAACGTTTTTAAGTCGCATAATCTGCAATTTTTCATAGGAGATGATATTCGCATGATCGCCATTCCCGGCAATGTAGTAAAAATCGAGATATTCGATATAATGGGAAAACGTATTAGATCGGAATCAATAAAATACGATAAAAAGCTTTTTACGATACCTTTTCCCTCCCCTGTCGGAATGTTCCTTATAAAAACAACCGGAAAGGAAGGAAGTGAAAGGAATGGGGTAATAGGAGTGTTTCGCTGAACGAGAAATACTTACTTTAATAGATTGTTTTAGTATTGGAGTAAACAGCAGTTCATCAAAGAATGATTTAAATATTGATACTTTTTTAAAGTAGGATATGGAAGGGGGGCGGATCGAACAAGCGGGAGACGGGGATCGAACCCGCAACCTCAACCTTGGGAAGGTTGCACTCTACCGTTGAGTTACTCCCGCAGTGAATTTTTAAGATACTATCTCAAAGCCTGCAGTGTCAATAGGTTTTCCTTGAAGGAATTGAGGGTAGAACTTATTTTTAATTTCTGATCCGGTTTGATATTACTCTTCTTCCGAGCTTTTCCGGTGCGTAATGAAATAGTTGTTCCGGTTTTCGGCTGTGAATACTTTTTTTGCGGAGAAAGACAATGGGTGATAAGATAAGAATGGATAATGGTAAGCTTGTTGTTCCCGACAATCCGGTTATTCCCTTTATAATCGGCGATGGCACGGGCCCCGATATCTGGCGGGCAGCGAAAATCGTTTTTGACGAGGCAGTAAAAAAGGCATATAAAGGGAAAAGGACGGTGTGCTGGCTTGAAGTTCTGGCCGGAGAAAAAGCTTTCAAAGAGAAAGGCTCGTGGCTTCCGGATGAAACTATCGAAGCATTTAAAAATTATCTAGTTGGAATAAAAGGGCCGCTTACAACTCCTGTAGGTGGAGGAATAAGATCGCTTAATGTCGCGCTGCGGCAGATTCTCGATCTCTATGTCTGCCTGCGGCCGGTACGCTACTTTTCGGGGGTTCCGTCTCCCGTAAAACATCCGGAAAAAGTCGATATGGTAATTTTCCGTGAAAACACAGAGGATGTTTACGCGGGCAAAGAGGTGGAAGCGTACTCGGAAAGAGCATCTAAACTGATTGCTTTTCTGGAAAAAGAGTTCGACTGGAAAATAAAATCCGATTCGGGAATAGGAATAAAGCCTGTTTCGGAAAGCGGTTCAAAAAGGCTTATCAGGGCGGCTATAGAATACGCATTGGCAAACAACCGAAAAAGTGTAACGCTGGTTCACAAAGGGAATATTCAGAAATATACCGAAGGCGCCTTCAGGGCATGGGGGTATGAACTTGCTAAAGAGGAGTATGCCGATAAGGTAACGGCATGGGCCGATTGCAACGGCAAACCCAAAGAGGGACAGATAATTATCAAAGATGTTATTGCAGATATATTCTTTCAACAGGCGCTCACACGTCCTGAAGAGTTCGACGTTATTGCCACAATGAATCTCAATGGTGATTATATTTCTGATGCAGTGGCTGCACAGGTAGGAGGTATAGGTATAGCTCCCGGAGCGAATATTAACTATATTTCCGGTCATGCGATTTTCGAGGCAACTCACGGCACTGCTCCGAAATACGCCGGTCAGGACAAGGTCAATCCCACATCGGTTATTCTTTCGGGAGAAATGATGTTCAGGTATTTGAAATGGTACGAAGTTGCAGATCTTATTATTCGTGGGCTTGAAAAAACAATAATGGAAAGAAAGGTAACTTACGATCTGGCAAGGCTTATGGATAATGCAACAGAAATTTCCTGTTCACAATTCGGTGCCGAGATTGTAAAGAATATGGAATGAGTTGTGCGGTTTCCCCTTCTGCCGGAAAGGGAGAATCGGAATATTTACAGTTACGGAGATCTAAAATGGTTTTTGCATTCATAAGCATTTTCCTTTTTATTATTCTGGTGCTTATTGCCGTAAAAATAGGTTTCAGCAAAGACCATTTTTACGATGAACCGGTCGAGAAACCTACAATTCATGCCAGTGGTATATATTCAATAGTAAGGGAGAGCCCCCGACACCGTACAATGGCCGTAAAACCTACCAGAGAAGAAATCTTAAAATATCTGAATTGCCAAAACGTAGATATTAAAGGTACATTGCTTTCGGATGAAGATAAAAAGATTATTGTAGATAAATGGTTCGAGTCGGTGGAAGAAAATATAGCTTCAATAGAAAACGGCGATATTAAGGGGATAGAATTTTATTATTATGATTTTAAACCGAACGACTGTCCCGTCTGCACGCGTTATTTTACAAAGGGAAAATTCGTGACCCGTGAGGAGATTTACCGTTATCCGGCAATCGTCCCCCCGCTGCACCTGGGGTGCACTTGTAAATTATTAGCTCATCACGGCAGGGAAAACCTGCGCGAAACAACCGAAATGGGAATGCTGCCGCTTTTCAGAAATCAGGTGCCTCCTCCCATGCCCGAATGGAAAATGATAATCAAAACAGTGTCAGTATAAGGGAGAAATTTATGCCCGGGTTTATAAAAAAGATTCTTTCTACGATTTATGTTCCGTTATTCGTTGTGCCGTGTATTTTTGCGGTATATAAAAATGTAAAGGCTGGAGTAGGCGAATCGGCGGTAATTACGCTGGTATTTCCTCCGGGCGCACGCTCGACCGGTACCGGCGAGGCATTCACCGGATTGAGCGACGACGCAGCTGCAACATTTTTATATCCCGCGGGTCTTGGTCTTTCTCCGCTGGCCAATTCATGGAAAAAATACCTTGTTGACCAGAATTATTTTATTACCGCTCTTGCTTCTAAGAAAAAACGGGAATTCGGGGCACGAAGCACTATCTGGGCCGGAACAAATAAGGGGCTTCTCAGATACAACGGCAAATTATGGGAGCACGTAGACTATTATTTACTTGAACAAAACGATAAACTTGAAACCGTTGTAAGCAAACATATAGACACAGAAGATAAAGAAGTTATTAAAAAAGCCGCGTGGATTATAAGAACCGAAAACGGAATCGGAATGAAAAGGTATGCTGCAATAAAAATAAAACTACTTCAAAGAATCGGAGAAAAATTACCAGCTAATGATTCCATTGCATCAGTGCTGGCAAAGGAGATCGTAGAAATGCCTGCGTCAGAACGTACCGCAGCCAGAATATACGGCTTGATCTCTCAGGTAATCGACTCTACAATTTCAGACCGGCTTGCAGAGGAAATAAATACAACCTTTCAGGAGAAGGATAAGGAACTGGAAGATCTCACGGAGATCAGAATTCCGTTCTCTATTGCAGTATCCGATAGCGTTACTGCAATGATCATCGATGCCTCGGATAAACTATGGGTTGGAACGACACATGGTCTGTGGCGTTATTCGGAATCCAAATGGAGCCGTTTTACCATACTTGAGGGTCTTCCGTCGAATAATATAACGGCGCTTGCTGCTGGGCCCTACGGGTCAGTTGCAGTAGGAACCGATAAAGGGCTTGTCCTTTACGAAAACGGTGAATGGAAAATGAAGACCGATACGACACAACACCTGCCTTCATATTCAATCACAGCACTTACCTTCGGAGAAAACCATGAAATAATTTTTGCTGGCACATCTTCCGGACTTATAAAGTTCGACAGGGACAAGGTCACCACCTACGATACGTCGAACGGCCTATTGTCGAATGATATAAGAGCGCTGTTTACGGATTCCCGTTCGCGTCTATGGATCGGTACGCCTAACGGCGTTGCAATCTTCAATAATGTAACATGGAAAAGGTATAGTTTCCCGGGCAGTGTAGTTACGGGTTTTGCAGAACAGAATGAAAAAACCGTCTGGATCGGTACCGATAAGGGAGCATTAAGCTATACATCAGGGAAAACCGTCACCGATGAGCAGGGTAATGTTACGGAGAAACCGCCCGAATGGAAGGCTTTCCATTCTAAGAATGCTCTTGCCGGCGATCGTGTTAATGCGCTTATAGTATACGACAAGGATGTATGGATAGCCACCGAAAGAGCCATCAACCAGTACGACAATGCGGATCGTCAAACTTCGATAGCATTCGAAATGCTTCTTCCCGCATTTAAATTGAATGATTTGTGGCATCTGTATTGGGCGTTAGTGTGGCCTACACTGGATTGGGGGACACTGGGCGGTTTTATTAATTATATCAATATGGGTGAAAATCCCATTACCGATGAACTAGGAAGAGAAAAGAAAGTGGTAAGATCGTGGGAGGGCGTATTCGGCCTGTCGTACGGGCTTACTATCCGTGAAGATCTGGCTCTGGGAATAAATGCCAAGTATGTCGTAAGCGCTCTTGCGCCAGGACTAGGCGAAAACGGTGAAGGAGTAGGGCAGACATTTGCGATAGACGCATCGGTACTCAAACGCAGGTTGTTTCTCAATAATCTTGACCTTGGTTTTATGTTTCAGAACATGGGGCCGCATATTTTCTATATAGACCGGAACTCGCGTGATCCCATTCCATTCACACTTCGTTTGGGCCTGGCATACAGGGCTGTTCAGACTCCTATTCACGACCTTAAGATTCTTTTTGATATGCATAAAGAAGTAGTCAAGAATTATTATAACGGAGATCCTGACCCGTTCTATAAGGCAATCTGGACCGACCTTCTCTATGACACAGACAGTACCGAAACACTGGCATATGAAATGCAGGAAATTAATTACAATTTCGGGCTGGAATACTGGTATACCAATTTTGTAGCTCTTAGAACCGGCTTCCTGTTCGATTATCTGGGCGAGCGGTACGAATGGACTATCGGACTGGGTGTAAGATACGGTACACTTAATTTTGACTATTCATATATTTATGCTCCCGAAGGCTTTCTGAAGGGGATTTTTAATGCGTTCGCCAAAATATGGCCGTCGATGGAAGGGAAAAACGGTGCAACAGGTGCTCGTGACGGACAATGGCGCGCGGCATTTACATATATGTTTTAAGGTAAAGAAGCTGGATTTAAGGCAATGTTTATTTTTAGAACTCTGAAATTGCATAAGGGAAATGTCTGATACGAAAGATGAGAAAAAACATAAATATTATTTTCGCAGCGATAATTATTTCAGCAACACTCGAGCTCTTTTCGGCTTCAAGACGTCAGTCGGATGTAATCGGAGGCCCCCGCGGTATTCATCCGTATCTTTTCAAAGGAGTATCCGGAAAAAACCTTGTCGAAACCGCACGGAATCACAAATGGGCTATAGAGTATGTAAAAAGTAAACCCGATACCCTCCATATCATAGCTATTCGTGTTGAATTTAAAAAAGACACGTCTGAACTAACCACCGGAAACGGACTTTTCGGCATAAGGGGCGGCGGTGATCTTGAAGAGAAAAAACATTACGTTTCCGACACTGTTTACAAATACGATGCTCTTCCGCACGATTCGCTCTACTTCGCCTTACAACTCGAGGGGGTAAAAAACTACTTCAAAAAAGTATCGCGCGGTAAACTCACAATCGAATACACCATATATCCTTCAGGCGGCGGAGAAATCGGATACATGGTGGACTCAACAATGCCTTATTACTCCCCCGGCGGCAAGAAACGCAAGGAGTCGTGGGACGAATATTACGAACGTAAAACCCGCGGGCTAATCACTTTTGTTCGTGATGCAATCAAAGCTGCCGATGCAGCAAAAGACAAATCTCCCTTTGCGGGTCTCACCTACCGGTCATCAGACAAAACTATAAGAGATAGTCTCGGACGTAAAACCGTCTTTTTGATATTTCATGCAGGTTCCTCCTATCTTACAGACGGAGGAGAACAGGGATATATGGGTCAGGATACGCCTTCCGATATGATAGATGCTTTTGTTACTCCGGAGTTTTTTAAATACTATCGCGACACCTTAAAACTCGACGGAAACGGCGTAAAGGTAAACGGCAGGGACGGAAGCTTTCTTATCGACGAAGTGATGATGTGTTCCGAAACGTCAAATCAGGACGGCCTTAACTGGGGCATTCAGGGGATTCTGGTAAATCAGGTTGCAAGGCAGCTCGGTATTCCGGATCTTTTCTCAACATCGAGCGGTATTTCAGGCATAGGAGCATTCTGTATAATGGATTTTTCCGGCTACTCCGCAGGCAAAGGTTTTATTCCTCCGTACCCGAGCGCATGGGTACGCGCATTCATGGGCTGGGATAAGGTTTATGTGGCGCCTTTGAACGAAACACACACCTTTTCGGTAAAAGCCCTTACTTCAGTACTTGACAGAAAAGAAAGCGGAGATGTTTCCGCCGAATTACCGGACACTACAATAATTCTTATTCCCCTAAACGACCACGAGTACTATCTTATAGAGAACCGGCAACGTAATCTGTCTGGAGACCGAAAGCTTTTCAATTACGATACACTGAAAGAGTTGGGTACTGATTCTGTTGTCATAAGAAACTATCCTTATATAGCCGGCATAGACGAGTGCATAGCCGCTTCATCCGGAAAAAACCGTTCGAATGTAGTTCAACGCGTCCACAATAACGACGTAGGCCTTCCTGCATCGGGACTGCTGGTTTGGCATATCGACGAACAAATAATCCGCAACCGCCTCGATTACAATGCTGTAAACGCCGATTCTCTTTACAGAGGGATAAGGTTAGTTGAAGCTGATGGGATAACTGATCTCGGCATTATGTTCTATGACTTTTTCTATCAGGCTGCATTCGATTACGGGGGAGCCGAAGATGTTTTCCCTCATCGTACAGTTATAGTGGGCAGGGATTCGGTTATCGATGTGAGGGGATTCGGCCCTTTTACAAAACCTTCGACAAGGGCAAATGACGGGGGACATACCTATCTTAAACTGGATTTCGCACCTTCGAATGAAAAATGCGCTACAGAAAAAACTGTTCTTAACAAACAGGATGGATACCATCTTATAACCAACTACTCCGATTCCGTTTTTTACATTTCGGTATCATGGGACAATCTGGCACCGACATGGCCCCGGCGGGCGGCACCCGCAAAATTTTACGACCTATTGATTGCAGATATCGACATACAGGAAAACGGAAACGAACTTTTTCTTCTAGATACTTCGGGCCGCGTATATCTGTGGCCGGCCGGAATATCATCCGTCAAACAATACAACAAAATACCGGTCGTTTTCCACCGTGTCGGCATTCGTAATGATACGCTTTATAACGCAGATACGGCATTTTTTTTCGACTCTGCATTAGGTGCCTGCGACATGCCCACAGCAATCCGCAATACCGTTTTCGTCCCTTCAAGAAACGGAATTATTTACTATTTCTGCCAGTCGGACAATGGCTCTTTTCAGAAAAATACAATTGTGCTTAACTATGTTCCTTCCACATACCTTTGCAATTACCGCGACAGCGCATGGGCGGTTGGATGCAGTAACGGCAGGGTTGTTTTCGGTATCATGTATGACACTGCAGGAAGTGCGGCTTTGCCTTCTTCAAAACCGGTTTGTGCGCTTGCGGCTCTACGTGAAAACGGCTCAATGGTGGCTGCAATTCAGACGGACGGAACACTTTCTCTTGTTGATGAGAAAGGCAGGGTTGTAAGCACAACGAAACTTCCCCAAAATGCAATCGGGCCATTCACTCTTATTACAGCAGACCTCGACCGCTCACAGAATGAAACCAGTGAGATTGTGGTCAGCGACAGCCGGCACGGTTTATGGGTATACGGAAGCGACCTTAAACTAGCTCCCGGCTGGATTGAAGAACCCCCTGACTGGCCATCTTACTACCGGTACGATACCACATCAGACCGAAACCGTTTTCCAGCTAACTTTTCCGCGCCGGCAGTGGCCGATATTGATCGTGACGGCTATCTCGATATAATCACTGGCGGTTCAAACGGCCTTTACGCATTCAATTACAAAGGAGCTCTCAAAAGCGGGTGGCCTGCACTCCTTGACAAGAGACTAACCCACTGGTATCAGCGGGGCGGTGTTGCCTTTTCGCCTGCAATAGTAAGCGACGCAGGTGGAAGAACGCTTGTAATTTTTTCATCCTCTACTGGAGAAAACCAGACCTATTACTTTACGAAAGTTATAAAAGCAGATCGCAGAAAAGGTATAATATGGTTCGAGCGGCCGGGAGGAGTCTTAGACAGCATTTCCGATCTGACAACAGCCCAAATCGATACGATACTTACTATAGGCGATTCCATAATAGCGCCTTATACGATCCCAGGCGGATTTGTTGACGCTGTGGGGCCGGATGCAAAGCGACCTAATATAGCCGGAGCTTATCCTCAATCATACTGGCCACTTACAACAGGTTCCTCCGTTGTAACCGCGCCGCTTATTGGCCATATGAATTCGAACGATAATACCGACCTTATTGCCGTTACTTCCAACGGATGGGTTTACAGATGGAAAATGGCTAAGAACATATCCGCCGACACCCTTTCGTGGCCGCAGACCGGTTTTGACGCAGGCCGTTCGTTTGCTTTCGGGGGGAAAACAACGTCGGCAAAAGTACAAACAAAAGAACCGATAACGTTTTTCAGCTTTCCAAACCCTGTAAGAGGCGACGATCTTGTAACTTTTAAATATAAATTCAACGCCCCTGCAACCGACGTTCGTCTCGACATCTATAGCTATACGGGATTTAAAATTTACTCTACCTCAATAATGGGAACTCCTCCCCGTAATCTTTCCGGCAGTTACCCCGACTGGAACATTCTTACCCTTTCGATAAAAAAAGATCTTAAAGACGTTGGCCCCGGAGTTTATCGATGTCGTCTGGAAGCAGCTATCGACGGGAAGAAGCATCATTGCACATGGAAAATGGCGGTGATAAGATAGGGAAGGAAGTTTTTTGAAATTTTCATGCGAGTAATAATCCGTCGATTATGGCTTATTGTGATTTTTGCACTAATGCCCTCTTCTATTCAGTCGGCGAGATTCAATGCATGGGGGCTCGAATTCTTTACTTGCGAGACGCCTCATTTTCGGATTACGTATCACAGCGGCCTACAGCATCTTGTCCCGAGGGTTGCCGATCAATGCGAAAAACTCTATCAGATATACCGGAATAAATTCTGCATAACCCTTCCCGATAAAACCGATATTGTAGTTATCGACGGTGACGTAAGTAACGGCTGGGCTCTGGCAAACACAAATACCATTACCATCTGGACGCATGATTTCGATTTTAACCTCCGGGGCAGTCATGACTGGTTCGAAGACGTCATAACCCACGAATATGCACATATTGTTTCGATACAGGCCGGCTTAAAACTGCCGCCTGCAATACCCGATCTGCGGGCAGGTTTTTTTTCTCATCCAAACGAAAGAAAACGCATGGAGGCTTTCCACTCCTTTCCCGCTGATATTCTTCCTCATTGGTTTACGGAAGGTATAGCCCAGTATGCAAGCTCCGAACACGGCTCCGACTCGTGGGATACTCATCGCGATATGATTCTGCGTACCCTCACTCTTTCTGGAAAACTTATAAGCTGGGCTCACATGCAGGTGTTTTCGGGCAAAGGCGACGACTATGAGAAAACCTATAATCAGGGTTTCTCGATGGTTAAATATATTGCCGAGAAATACGGAGAAGATAAGATTACGGCTCTGTTGCGGGAAAGTCAGAAAATAGCACGTGTCGATTTCGACAACTCCATAAAGGCGGTTCTCGGAATATCGGCAAAGACATTATACGAAGATTGGAAACAGTATCTCTATAAAAAATACAAGAAGCAGCTGGACGATATCGGGCCTCAGATATACGGCAGAAAGATAAACATCCACGGGTATGAAAATTTCTGGCCCCGTTTCTCAGCCGACGGGAAAAAGGTCTATTTTCTGTCTAACGGCAAAAACGACTACGGATTCAAGTCGCTTTATATTGCTGACTTATGCGACACAATTCCTCCCGATAAACGTATTAAACCTATCGGTGCTGTCCCCAGTGTCTACGATCTTCATTTTGCCTCGGGCAAGATATGTTTTGTAAGCTCACATTCCAGAAAGTCAACACTTCCGCCTGCCGCAGGCGGGGCGGTAACAAGCGATCTTTTCATCGACACCATACCACCCGAAAAATCTTCTTTCCGTCTTTTTTTCAGAAAAACCGATAAACAGCTCACCGAGAAGCAAAGTATTTTCGGAGCCGCTTTTTCACCAGACGGCAACAAACTGGCTTTTGCAAAACGGTCTGTGGATCGCTTTTATCTGGGAATCGTCGATACGTCAGGAAAGAATTACAGACTTATTTATCCGCCGAAAGACTCTCCGAATCTGAAAATAGAATTTATTTATAGCATCGATTGGTCTCCTGACGGTAAATTGATCGCTTTTTCATTTTTCGATCGACACAACCGTAAAATTGCTCTTTTCGACACTGCCGCCAATAGCTGCAACGTCTTATGCGACACCGAGCATGACGAACGCGATCCGGCTTTCAGCCCCGACGGAAAATATATCTACTTCTCCTCAGACCGAACCGGCATATTTAACATTTACCGATACGAATTTTCAACAGGGAAACTTCGGAGAGTAACAAACGTAGCCGGAGGGGCGTTCGCGCCGTCGGTCTCCCCAGACGGAACACGGCTTGTATATGCGGGTTATGCCGCAGAAGGATACGGAATATACCTTATCGACTCGATAAAATGCGTGGAAGATTCCTTAACTTCCGGTAATATCGTAAGCCGTAAAGCCGTTCCTGAGCCGTCTTACAATACCGCAGTGGGTCAGGAACGTCCTTACAGCTATATACCCAGACAGTTTCTGCTTGTTCCTGCAATTATTAACGAACAGGCGGTTTCGCGAAACGACAATGTAAATGAGGGGGTTTCCGCATTCAAGGCCGGAGCTATTTTCAATATTCTCGATCCCCTTACGCTGTCGAATTTCGGTAACGAACTGAACGGTTATTTCTTTCTTGAACCTAAACGTATCTTATCTTTTATAAATCTCGACCAAAAAGGCATAAACGTTGAAGCCAATTACGACCTTGGTCTCTACGGCGTTACCCGTATGCTTCCTCTTACCCTCTCCGGCGAATTTATGTTGCGCGGTATAGCCGGCGAGGATTCGTTTTTCAACGAAACCGAGGCCGAGATGCAGAATCTTCCATACAGGGTCGATCTTCAGAACCTTACCCTTCAGATTTCGCATTTTATAGACGGCGACTATGAACTCGGCGGTATTCCTAAAAGACAGCTTGCGGTGCATCTCCTTGCCGGATCGGACAAATATAACGTCAATCTGCTCCTTCGGGCTTTCAATCTTCCGGTTTTTACTTATTGCCTTAGTAAAGGATACCGTATAGGTTCAATGGGGACTTTCAGCTCCGTAATTATCGAGCCTACCTCCTACATTGCTCCGCGTGGAATTATAGCCAGATTGCAGTATGATTTGAGAAAACTCTATTCTCTTAAGGATGAAAACAGCTTCGATTCATCGGGACAGGAACGAACGGATGCCTATCTTTACCATCAGTTAATGGGACATGCAAAGCTTGGTGTACGTTCGCCCTGGTCGGAGCGTCAGTCTTTGCATGTAAATTTACAATCCACAATAATAGATATAATAAGGCAGGATACGACATTTCCTTCTTACCAGCTTCCGGGCGCCTGGGTTCCTGGATATTCCTATTACTACCGTACAAAACGGACAGTCGAAAAAAACAACGGCACAGCTGAGCAGCTTTTCGACACGCTTCTTGTAACCGGTAAAGCAGTCGTAAACGGGGAGCTGTCGTATCGCTTTCCTTTGTCCCGTAAATTTATGGATAAAAAAATCGGCGTTTTCTATCTCGAACGAATCTACGGCGCAGCAAATCTTAATTTCGGAGGCGGATGGGATAAGCCGTCAGATTTCCTGAAGTTTACACGCGATGATTGGCTTTTCGCATACGGCCTCGAACTACGTATAGAGGCAATAAGTTTCTCTTCATACCCTTTCGCGCTCAAACTACGCTGGGACTACGGCGCGGACAGACCCTCTCCACTCGGCGGACACCATTTCACATTGGCGATAGGTTATGATTTCGACAACTGGGGAACCGTCCTTTTACCCGATTATTCGAGCTTTTCTGTCAAAGGCTTATAAATACCCTTTAAAGATATAAAATATACAAACAGAATATTCAATTATCGGCTATTATCGATATAGACGAGGTCAAATACCAAAAGCCGCTTCTTCCGCCCTGAATAATAAAAAAATCATAATGTTGTTGATATTTTTACTGCCCTGCGGATATACTCAAATTAGAGACATTTACACGGGAGCAAGGGTATGAAGCCGCGTGTCAATATCAAGATCCGGCGTGTTTCGGAAGGTTGCTACCAGGCATTTTCGGACGAACTCAAGGAATTGTCGGTAAAGGGACCGAATGTCTGGGAAGTCCTCAAAACCGCACGATGTGTTGTAAAACAAATGCTCGGTACAGATGAAAAGCAACCTAACTGACCGGATCTGAACCAGAGTAAACCAACCTATTGACGCCTGTTTCAGCAGGCAGTATGTTATTATTATTCATTATCATTTAATCATTCAACATAATAATAACTTTATCCAAGAAAGGCGGGGCACTTAGATGAAACGTTTCACGATACTTATGATAGTTACGTTGTTGTCCATCCGGTCGTTTGCCGAAATCTCTCTGGGATTGAATCTATCATCTGAATTAAGGAATTCCAGAAATCAAATAAACCCCGACAACAGCCGGGAACAGGTTGATTATAATTTTTCGTTGGAACCTGTGCTGCTTATAAACCTTTCCGAGAAAATCGAGCTTGCTCCTTTTGCCGGGTTATCATTCGGAAGTTCTACAACTTACAATAATGAAAGGAAGACCGGCGATAGTAACAATTGGGGTTTCAGTTTGGGTTGCGGAGTCTATTTCAGATTGGTCGGGAACCAATTCTTACGATTTTCTATTGGACCCAGAGTAGCTTATTCCATGCAATTCTACGGCGACGATGAATACTCTTTTTCTCCTTCCGTTGGTGCTCCTGCAAATATCGACCTGTGCTTTAACGATCGCTTTTTTGTACGTTTAAGCCCCATGATTGCCGAAATAGCTTATAATAGTTATCGGTTTAGGGAGGAAGACCGTCACAACGATACCTTTGATTTCAACGTCATTACCCGGAGGGAAAGTTCGATAGGTTTTTATATTACTTTTTAAACTGAATTATGTAAAGGGTGAGAGCCTCTCTTCACGCCTTCCAGGCTGTTTGGCCGGAAAGAGTTGCCTGGCAGGTGAAGGGGGGTAGCTCTCTCGAATCAAAAAACAACTAAATCGTTTCTTTTATAAACTACGAAAGTCGGTTTAATTGATTTTTTCTTTTCATAGGGGAAACCTCAGAATATGTTTCCCCTTATATGTCGCGTGATGCCGGTATGCAGGTTCTCGGCGCTTCCGGTCAGAACGAAGCCGTGGCCCTGAATATTGCGCCCACGTCGCCGATTTTCTTTGATCCGAGTTGTGACGGATCTGCGCCTACATTAAGGTCGAGTGTAAGACCGAGAACGTTTCTCCTCAAAAGGATCATCCACGCAACATTGTTATCGGTTGTAGTATCGCCGGCCCGATGGTTCTTTATTTCAAGCTCGATCTGTATTCTGTCAAACACCGGAGCGGCTTTTGTCGTTATACCGGCCATAAACCACATATTATCTGAAGCATTATTCAGATCAACGATGGCCATTTCTCCGAAAATGCCGGTGTTGTATTCTTTGAATATCGTATATCCGGCGTTTACCATGAACTTGTTAACAGGATCCTTGCCTTCGGGAGTAATAGCCTCGAAATTACCTCCGATATTGAACTTAAGCCCTTCCACCGGACTTCCGCCGAACATTGCCATTATGTAGGCGTCTTCGAAATTCAGATCCTGCGGGAGAATTCCAACCTGAAGAGCGCTCTTGATCGCGTTTATGTTAAGTGAAAGTTTTATTCCGTCAAGAATCGTATAATCGGTGTTCATGCTGCCGTTTCCGTAGGAACCGCATTCCACAAGGTAGCGGCCGAAATAGTAGTATCCGGGTCCGTATATTTCGTACCAGCGTCCGGCAAGGATATTAAGTACCGATACGGGCAGTTTGAAATATATCTGACGCGCCTGAAGATTGTATTTATTGTCGCTTACTTTACTTGACAGAGCAGGCTGCAACCGAAGGTGGACGAGTCCGGTCAGCGGCAGACCAGGAAGCGTACCGGCGGTCTTCAACTCAACCCTGACCCACGAATTGTCGATATTGCCCGTGGAGGCGTCCTGACACTTTTTTGTCATTTCCACCGCGGTCAGAGCGGAGACAGCCACCTCCGCGTAAATTGAACTGCAAATAAAGGCTGCGGCTACGGCAACTAATCTTAACTTCTTCATACCCTTCCTCCTTCGAAGATGTGAATTTGGTAATATATTGCTATAGATGCTTATTTTGATAGATTCTTACTTTAAGAAAAAAAACAAATATAATATTCCGGAATATATCTGAAATAAAACTATTATCGTACAGTCAGCATTTTTTACCGTAATACTGATAGTCCCGATCCCAATTTTGTTTGAGTTTGTTGTATATTGAATAAATGTTATGATGAAACTTACCGAAATAGAACCTGAATGGAAAATCTTTTTCATGGATAGATCTGTTTTGGGAGTACCGAAATTTTTCTTGTTTTCTCTGCTGTCTGTCATTCCGCTTCTTTCTGCAGAGATCAGAATGGTTGAAAAATTCGATATTGCCAGGGTATGGGCAGGCCATCCTGTTGATTTTGCCGTAAAAACCGCAAACGGATTTCAGTGTGTAGCCTATTACGACACAACCAGGCGCATGGTTGTTGCGGGACGTATGATAGATTCGAAAACATGGACATATACGGTTCTGCCCACAACAACAGGCTGGGATTCCCATAATTATATCGATATGGCCGTTGACGACTCGGGGTATATTCATATCAGCGGCAACATGCATAATGCATCGTCTCTCATTTACTTTCGTTCCAAAAAGCCTTACAGTATCGAATCTTTCTCCTCCCCTGGAATGATAGGCTCGCGGGAGGGAAGCATTTCGTATCCGGTTTTCATCAAAGGCACGGACGGGTTACTTATTTTTCAGTATCGCGACGGCGGAAGCGGCAGCGGCACCACCATCTGGAACGGATACGATATAGTAACAAAAAAATGGACAAGAATCACCTCCGGCGGACTTCTAGACGGAGAGGGACAGGTAAACGCATATCAAACTTCGCCGGTTCCGGGGCCCGACGGTTTTTTCCACATAATCTGGATGTGGCGCGATTCTCCGATAGCCAACACCAATCATCACCTTTCTCATATGAAAAGCAAAAACCTGTCAACGTGGCAAAACATGTCAGGCGCCGTCCTTACGCTTCCTGTGCGGCGCTCTACGCCAGGCGTAGTGGTGGATCCTGTGGAAAGCGGACGGGGACTTATTAACATGGATTTCTGGATAAGCTGGGACAGACAGAACAGAGCGGTCGTTACTTATCACCGGTACGACGAAAACAACGTAAGCCAGATCTTCAACACCCGCTGGGAAAACGGCGCTTGGAAGATTCACCAGACAAGCAACTGGAGCGGTTTTAAATGGAATCTCGACCGTGAAGGGTCGCTTACTCATGATATAGCCGCGACGCCGCTTTCGGTCGACGAAAACGGCGAACTGGTTCAGAATTATGTATACCGCAACCAGCAGGTCAGGCGGTGGGTACTCGACGAAGAAACGCTCAAACCAAAAAGCGACGATATATACAGACCACCGGAGGCAATGGCGGAATTATATAAAGTGGAATCCACCTTTCCGGGAATGCAGGTGAATGTAAAGCAGGACGGCGAGTATTATCTGAAGTGGGAAACCATGCCTATAAACCAGGATAAAGAACGAGCTGCCGGAACCTATCCTTCATCGAGTGTTTTGAGAATCTACAGGTTTACAACAGCCGTATCCGCTGCAGAACATTATTCCGGCGGGTCGGACATTCGCTGTCGGCCTAAAAAATACGGCCGTATTGTTATAGGCTCGGATTGTTATTACGTCGGCTGCAGTCACATCCACAAACATGAGGTAAATATATTTACGATTAACGGAAAAAATATAAAGGGGTTTTTACCGCTGGCGACGGTTCGGCATATTTATTCCTTCGGACGCCTTCCTGCCGGAGTATATATTATAAAGCAATCATCCGGTTTTGAACGGAAAGACTAAAACGATACTGCTTACGGGAGTCGGACGTCTTACTATATGGGATACTCTATCGTTTCTCCGGCTATTGCAGGGGCCGCGGTTTTCGCGGCGGTTTTTGTAGTTTCTTTGATTGACGAATGCATAATGTCGATAACTGCGGCGGAAATTGCGGCTTTCGAACCTCATCATCCGCGAATAAGTCGGATTCTCAATTATTTCAATCGGCGCAAATCGCTTACGGCGGCAACGCTCTCGGCGACCTGGATTATATTATTTGCAGTCGGGTGTGCCGTAGGATTGCCGTTTTTCTGCCGGAAGATGTCCGTAACAGGTTCGGCGGCGCTTGCCGCGTATCTGTTTCTTCTTGTTATGTTCGGAATGGTCGTCCCACGCATTATCGGCAACCGCTTCAGGGAAGCTACGGCCTTTATTTCGGCTGTTCCGCTCTGGTTGCTTGCGGTTTTGCTTTATCCTGTAACCTTTCCGATGGTTTTTTTCTGCAAAATCATAGACAGGCGGAGGGCTTCCGATCCCAGGCGTATCGCCGCAGCCATATCGAATCTGGCTAAATCCGCCGCGTCCGAAAATGCTATAAGTAAACGTCAGGCTCAGCTAATAAGCCGCGCAGTAGAACTTTCCAGAATAACTGCGGCAGACATTATGGTAGGCCGAAACGACATACATGCGCTTTCCGACAGACTTTCTCTTTCGGAGGCTCTCATCGAAGCGCACCTGCACCACCATACCCGTTTTCCCCTTGCCTGCAACGGCGACCTCGACAGGATCATCGGATACGTAAATTTCAAGGATATCGTAAGCGCACTTCGCGTAAATCCGGCGGATCCTTCACTATCAGGAATAAAAAGGCCTATCGAATCGGTAAGTCCCGATACACCGCTTCCGGAACTGCTGCAGCTTCTTACACGCGGTTATCAGCATATTGTTATTGTTAAAGATTCCCTGAAGCATACGCTAGGCATGGTAACACTCGAGGATCTGATAGAAACGCTGGTGGGCGACCTCGAAGATGAATACGACAAGCCTCCGGAATTTATAATTCCGCTTGCCGACAACCGTTTTCGTGCAGGAGGCGGAGCCACTTTTTCTCAGCTGCATGCAAAGGTGTCGCCCGTATTTCATAATTGGGATCTTACGATACATGAATGGATAAGCAGCCAGACAGTCGGAAAAATACCGGAACAGTTTTCGGCTGTATTCGGGTCGTTTACTTTTTCGGTTCGTAAGATAGTGAGGGGAAAGGTGTTCGACGTTATTATAGAGGCCGCAATACCGCGGACGTCTTCGGATGAAACCGGAAAAGAAAGGGAATGAGCGTATCAGCTCCTTATGCCGGTAACACCCATCGATTCATAATGTTACGGGAGAAATCCGGATTCGGAAAGTTTATAAGTATTTTACTTGTGTAAATAAAAAAATAAATATCCGTCACTATTTGATCATTTGTATTGGAAAAGCTTATTTTTTAATCAATAAAGGTTTAAATCGAAAACAATCCTTCGAAAACCGAATGTCAAATAAAAAAATTTTGTTAAGGCGTCCGTCGATGTACGGATGCGGTGCGAGACCGTTTTCGATTTGATGTAAGGTATGCGCCTATGGCCTATCTTGAAATCACCGCAGGTCCGCTGAAAGGCAACCGCTTTACCATTTCGGGGAAGACTACCATAGGACGCAATTTAGCCAACCATCTTCATCTTGATGATGCGAGCGTAAGTCGGAGGCATGCGGAGATCTGGCCGAAGGAAAACTACTATGTTCTGGTGGACGTAGGATCGGCTAACGGTACGTTTGTAAATGGAGAACCGCTGCATAGGTTTGTGCCACGTCCGCTTTACGAAAAAGACAAAATAACATTAGGCGGCAGCGAGTTTATTTTTCACGCGGAAGGGGCAAATCCGCCTGGAACCGACAAGAAAAAACCATCTTTCGGCGGAACGAAGTCTGACAAATGCGATCTGAAGGCTGCTTCGCCGCTGTCGGTAGTCATGACGCATGAAGGCCCTCAGCCTCTGGTCAATGCCACCCTCGATGCGTCGCGCGCCCTTCTTTTCGATCCGTCCAACGAAACACCCGAACGATTGCTTCATACCATCAAACGGCTTCAGGCCATGGTACAGGTAGCAATCGATCTCGGGACACTGCTAAAGCCCGGCGAGCTTGCTGAAAGGATAATGCAGAGTATTTTCGATGTTTTTCCGCACGCGGATCGGGCATTTATAATGACACAGGATAAAAAAAGCGGAGAACTCATTCCTCTTTCCGCCCGCGGACGCGCACCCGGCCAGGAGGGGGCAACGGATGTGTTTCCGGTAAGCCATACAATTTTACATACCGTAGTAAGCGAGCGCAGGTCCATACTTCTATCCGACGCTTTAAGCGACGCCCGTTTCGCCGACCAGCGTTCAATCGTCGACCTGTCGATACGGTCGCTGATGTGTGCTCCTTTTATTTGTAAAGAAGAACTTCTCGGCGTCATCGGCGTAGACACCACCTCCAGGCATCACGCCTTTTCCGCCGACGATCTTGCCATGCTCACGGGCATAGCCTCTCAGGCAGCCATAGCGCTCAAGAACTCCGAGCTTTTCTGCGCGGTTGAAACCGAAACTCAGATCCGCACTCATCTTTCCCGATACCTCTCTCGCGATGTGGTTGAAGGCGTAATCGACGGAACCATTCCTCTTCGCCTCGGAGGCGAAAAAAAGTACGGTACAATTCTGTTTTGCGATATCGTAGGTTTTACCGGCATTGCGGAAAAACTCCCCGCGCTCGATGTGGTGGAAAAACTCAATCGCTACTATTCGCTTGTGGCGGATATCATTACCCGAAACAGGGGAACACTCCATAAGTTCGCCGGCGATATGGTGATGGCGTTCTGGAACGTAATGGTTCCCGACAAAAAAGCCTGCTACAACTCCGTAAGGTGCAGTCTTGAGATGCAAAACCTCGTCTTTCTTTTCGATATACAGTTGATGTACGAAGGTCAGCAGCCTTTGCACCTGGGAATAGGGTGCAATACCGGGGAATTTGCGGGCGGCAACATCGGCGGCGCCGAAAGAATGGAGTATACGGTAATAGGCGATAATGTCAATCTTGCACAGCGTATCGAATCTCTGGCTTCGAGATGGCAGGTTCTGATTTCCGGCAGCACTTTTGAATCGATAAAAAACCTGTGCTCTGCGGTAAGACTTCCGCCGGTATTAGTCAAAGGACGACTTCAGCCCATAACCGTTTACTCTATACGCGGCATTTTTCTGGATGATAATTCGACACTGCTTACAATTCCTCTTGTCATAATGACCCCTGAAGGAGAGAACTGCGGAAGCGGTCTTGCAATACGTCTGCTTTCCGAAGGCGCTTCTAAGCAGATTCATATAGTGTCCGCGGCAACGGTTCCCCTGTGGACAAATCTGCTAATTCAATTCGATCTGCCCGAACTTGCCGTATCTCCCCGTCTGGCTGGGACAATTCACGCGGCATACCGGACTACCACAGGCGATGGAAAAGCCTCTTATTCAAATATTATTCTATCGGAGCTTTCGGGCGATACCGAAGCTATAGCTCTCTTAAAGCCTGGGGTTTGCATCGAATCCCGAAAAAGCTGGAGAGATATGAAACGGCATTGATGGTTTGACAAAATATCCTAAATACCTTATATTATTAATGAACTCAGTCATTTTCCTTATAAAGAGGCCTTTTATGAAAAAACGTGTGTTATATACGGCTTTATTAGCGTTTTTAGCGCCATGGAGCCTAAGTCTTGCCGACCCGGTCACTTACACTTTTACCGGTAAAGTTACCTCCATCATATACCGGGATAATAACGGAGAGGAGCTCAGCAATCCGTCCGCCGAACTTACGGCGCAGTTTGAAAAGTATTTCAATGCTTCATGCACATATATCTTTAAAGTCGACACTCTCAGGCCCGGAGAATACATCGACGAAAACGGCGTTTTACATCAGGTCGATTATATCAACGAAACCCAGGCATTGCCTGTAGAAGATGATATGTTCCCCGACGATAGTATTATCAGCACCCTAAGCGCCCGGGCATTTTATTGTCAACTTGAAGAGGGCGCGCTATTTTCCGATCTGACGGTTGAAGACGTCAGCTACATGAATTTCGGAATGGAGTACGAAGCTGAGATAAGCTACAAGATAGATCCCGAGGCAACTCCTATAATTATCTCTTCTTTAAGGGGAGTAAATATTGTGGTTGGACAATTTTCGAAATATATCGACATCCGTACCAGAGAGGAAACGACTCGTATGAGTCAATGGACTGCGGATCTCTCTTATGTAGGCACCGAGTATATTTCGCTCGGTAGTGTCAGCGTCGCTTTGATCTCCAATCTATCCTTTCCGTCAGTCGAACCTGAGCCGGAGCCTCCTCTTCCGCCTGCCCCTGTCCCGGAAGCAGGTGGATATTTGGTCATGGCTATTTTTGGCCTTGTTGCAGCATTAGGTTTGAAGAGAAGGAAGCCGGTAACGAATAAACTCACTTGAAGATCAATTGTTCCATAACTTATTTTTTGTAGATTT
>FWPV01000123.1_pt1 | contig 56342 bp, 48 predicted proteins | sample 2228371 | NCBI WGS metagenome assembly FWPV01 (sample SAMEA103939776, study PRJEB20133) | metagenome
CTTCTGATTATCGCGGTCTTCCGGAAGAGGCAGATAGATGTCCAGGCTTGTAACCACTCCGGGTCCGTAGTTTCTGAATTCTTTAACAAACCGCAGCTCGAGCTCCTTTTCATCCCAGAGAGTCATGATATCGTCGTCCAGGACTTTTATCCGGTAAATCTCATCATTTTCGTAATCGACGTTCCAGAGATACTGGCCGTCCCAGGCCAGCCCGTAAGGAAAAGGCCCGTAGGAACGAAGCGATGACAGGCACCAGCCGGTTTCAGGGTCGACCAGGAAAATTCTGTCCATAGCCCGGTCGCTCACCCAGAGATAGCGGCCGTCAAACTCGAGGCCGGCCGGCTCCGGGCCCGGAGCCGCAAACTGCTGGACCATCATGCCGTCAACCGGGGAAACTCTCAGGATGGTTTTATTTTTGACGTCAGTCATCCACAGGTCTTTCCCATCCCAGGCTAAGTCCCGCGGCCGGTCGCTGTTGGACTCCAAGGCTTTTAGCACCGCCCCGGTTTCAGGATCCAGGCAGTACACTAACTTCTCGCCCGAATCCACATGCCAGAGATATTTGCCGTCCCAGGCCAGACCCTCAGGATGGTAACCCGGCGAATCAAACGATTTAATCACCCTGCCGGTCGCCGGGTCTATTTTGAAAATCTTATCCAGGCGGCTGTCGGCCAGCCAGAGAAAGCGACTATCATAAGCGAGTCCGGCCGGCAGCAGTCCGGGTGACTTAATGACCTTTACCACGTCGCCGACCTTCGCCTGAGCCAGAGAGACGATAAGAAGAATTAAGCTCAAAAATAAAAGGGCTCTTTTCATTTCCACCCTCCTCATAAACATTCTATCTCTTATAAAACATCTTTCGCAAAATTAATCTTTCAGAACCGATAGCCCCTCGGACTAACACAAGCTCCTGACCTTTCCTCAGCTTTTAAGTTACTATTTTATTCCAAAATTTAGATTTTTTCCGAAATATTCACAATTCCAGCCCGAATGATTTAATTCAAAGTTTTTAATGGAGCGGGAGATAAGAACTTAAAATTCTCTTATCTTACATTAATAAAGATGAAAAAAGATTTCTGATAAAGGCAATAGTGAATCCGATAAAAAATTTTTCGAAAAAAATTTAATAGCTTAGCCTTTTGATTCAAAAAAAGTTTTAATTCTTACTTTTCTTAAAAGCTCAATAACCTCGAAATAAAAGCTCTCCTGAGCAGAGCTATTTGAAGAAGCCAGAGAAAAATAGAGAAGTTTTCCAGATTTATCAACAATTATTCTGATAGGTCCAGAATCGATACCGAAAAGCCTTTTAATAATGGCACCCTTATCATAAACAATGGGGAAAAGAATTTGATATCTTTCTTTATTTTTATCTACCATTTCCTTTTTTCGGCAATCCCTACAATGAATATTTCATCTCCAATAAGGTCATTATAAAGTTTATTCCAATAGAAGGATTCCCCCCTGCAGACCTCGCAATCTCTCTCAGAGAAATAAATCATGAGATTCAATAAACTTTTCTGTTCATCGGATGAGACCTTAATTATTTTTTCAATTGGTAATATGCGCTTACTCTGGTTTTTTAAATTCTTTATCTGCACACACAAAAATATATCAATAATCAAAAGAATACTGGATAAAACGACCCAACAGCTTTTATTCATTTATTTTTTTCCTATACAATATTTATAAAATTTATATACAATTTCCTCTTCTTTTTCCTGGGCTTCCATTATATAAATGGTATCCTTATGATTTGACACCAGATAAAAACCCTGCGGTGATGAGGTCCCTATTTCCTCCAGCTTAGGCCCATCCTGAAGCAAGTTACCATTTAAGTCGTATATCTGAAGACGAGCCCGCCATTTTTTCAGGTCTTCTTCAAAATTTCTTATAACTATTCCCAGAAAATTATCTAAAACAAACAAACCCGAGACCCAGCTAAAAGACGAATACCACCTCTCCCAGGCCGTTCTTCTGTCTGGATCTGAGGTAAACACTGCCTTTTCAAAATCTCTGGTTAATTTACAGGGACGAAAATAAGAAGGAGTCTGCCCAAATACTTTTATCAGGTCCCCTGCTCTGGAAAACTTATAAATTTTAACTTCCCTCTCTTTGGCGAAATATATATCTCCATTTTTTGAAACATCAACATATGATTTTGAAAAGGTAATTCTATTCCAGCCATCATCCTTAGGGTAAGGAATAGGCATCAAAGGCTTTATTACTTTTCCCTCGAAGTCCAGAATTATCCCTCTGTAGTCCTTCCCGCTATCATCGATATAATGATCATTAGAAATTATTCTGTTTTCTTCTACGACAAATTTATTATCATCAACCAAATAAAAATATCTTTTAATTTCCTTAAAATCATAATTTGAATTCTTACGTAGAATTATATATTTATAGAGACCAGTATCCTGAACAATCAGAATGCCATTTTTATAATAAATTTTGCAAGGCCTTTCAAACTCTTCAGGACCCGCTCCTCTTCGGCCGATGGTTTTTATCCATATACCCTTATTATTGTCAATTTTAATATTATGAAATTTTGAGTCTGCAACATAAATATTTTCTTCTTCATCAACTGCTATATCTTTAGCCTCTCCAATTATTTCATTTTTCTGGTCCAGATAAAATTCATCGGTCAACCTCAAGATGATTTTATCGCCTGATACCAAAGGAAGAAACGATATAACCGCCAGACAAAAATACAGAATTGATTTATTCTTCATTTCCAGACTCCATTAAAATAAAAAGAGAGTGAGGGAAAGGAAATTTTTAGAAATTACATTCCACACAATTAGAACGATAATCCCATTTGCAATCCTCGCCTGGATAGCTGTTCCATCCGTATTTACAATCGGGATCTTTGGCAAAAGAAGAGCCTGGCCATATGATATAAACCAGGCTCAAAACCAGAAGGATTATCTCAAAGATTAATATAAGCTTTCTCGCTTTTTTCATGTTACCCTCCTTTGCTTTATTTCTCATCCATTCCCTCACTCTCATCTGAATGATAAAAAAAAAGGTCAAGTCCTCAAACTTGATCAACTGAAGAGCTGACGTAATTAATTTTAAGCTCAGACAGCCAGCTAACAACTCTGAGCGAAAAAAATATAAAAATGAAATAATGTATTATAGCTAAGCGGTGTATCCATCCTATTCTTTGAGAGGAGAGTCTTTCCATAATTCTAATCTCTCCTATTCTTGCCAAAAACAAATAAATTTTACCGAAGGCCAGCAGCTGCTTGGATTATAGATTAAGCAGGAAGCCGATTTTCTTCAGCCAGCGGCGCTTTTCCTTATAATCCGGAATATGACGCTCGACCAGGTTCCAGAAGGCGCGCGAATGATTTTTTTCTTTCGTATGCGCCAGTTCATGTATGATTACATAATCAATTATTTCCGGCGGAGCCATGATCAGTCGCCAGGTCAAACTGATGGTTCCTCGAGCCGAGCAGGAGCCCCAGCGGGTTCGAGCCGAAGACAGCCGGAACTTTTTATACTGGAAGCCGTTAAGAGAAGCCAGCCTCTTCAGCCTGGCGCTCAGGTATTCTCTGGCCAGCTTACGGTAAAGCCTGAAAAAAAGTTCTCTGGCTCTTACTCTGGCTGCTGACGACATCAAAAAACATCTGCCGTCAAAAGCCAGAAAACGCCCGCTCCCGGGTGCAAGCCTCAGGGGATATTCGTTACCGAGATATGGAAAAGTCTCCCCTTCTTCGAATTTTCTCGGCTTATGAATATTCTGCCTCTCTTCCGCTTCAGCCAGTTTTTTCGTTACCCATCGCCGGTGCTTTCTTAATACCTCCAAAATAGATTCCCGGCTCAGGTTTTTCGGAGCCCTGACAATCAGCTCTCCCCGGTCGCTAACCTCGAGACCGACCGTTCTTCTCCGGGACCTGATCAATTTCCACTTTATCTTCTGGCTCATGCTCTTTCTCAATCTGACCAATACAATAACTATTGTTTCACCAATTGGCAACTGTCGAAATTCCGACAGACGTTTATTTGGCCGGCTTTAATTGTTTTTTTCCGGAACGATTGAAATTCGACCTTACCAACCGGCTCGACACCGGGAAGATTTCACCCTTAGTGGAGTCTTTCTGATTCTCTTCGTTGTCATCCTACTACAGGCCCATAATCCATTATGATAAAGAATTGCCTGAAAATAATTCTGTTCCCAAGGCTTTTTCCTTGATCTGTGGCCATGATTTAAGTAAGATGCCACGGCACTCTTCTTATTTCAATCGCGCCAGAAGGGGTCACCGCGGGGCGTGGTGAGAGAGGACGAGAGAGCGCACGATTATCATAATCTGTTCTCGCTCGGGGATGCCGAGCCGGAGATTCTGGCGGGTGAGTTCCGGAACTTGCAATTATTCTCCCGATTTGGTAAAAGTATATGCATAAATCTTTTCTGTATAAAGAGGGAGTGGTTTGTTTTAGACCAAGCAAGGGAGAACAGTAATGAAGGTTAAGAGACTGGAAAAAGTTCCCACTTTAATCAGCGGCCTGGACGCTATCCTGCATGGGGGGCTGCCCAGAAATAGAGCCACTCTGGTATCGGGGGCTCCCGGCTCGGGCAAAACCAATCTGGCTCTGGAATTTCTCTATCACGGCGCCCGAAACGGCGAACCCGGTATTTTTCTCGGTTTCGAGGAATCGGCCGCCAGCCTCCGTCAGAACGCCCTCGGCTTCTCCTGGGACCTCCAAGCTTTAGAGCGGGATAACAGGTTATTTATCATTGAGGCTAATTTGAGCCCGGAAACCCTGGTTTCGGGCAAATTCAGCCTGAAGCCCCTGCTTTCGATTATCAGCCACAAGGCCAAGGAAATGGGCGCCAGGCGTCTGGTTATAGATGCGTTGGACGTGTTGCTGCAATTAATTGAAGATCCTTTTGTTATCAGGGCTGAACTCCATTATCTCAACCACTGGTTGAGCCAGCAGGGCTTAACCACCATCCTGACCCTCAAACCCCGCGACGGTCATTTCCGTCTGCAGGATTTTTTCTATTCGATGGCTGACTGCGTTCTGCAGCTTGATGCCCGGGTCTTAAATCAGATAACAACCAGAAGACTTCGGGTAATCAAATACCGTGGCAGCGACTTCGGCCGGAACGAATATCCTTTTGTCATTTCCGGCACCGGCCTCAGAACCATCCCCATAACTTCGATAGAGCTCAAGCACAAACCCTTCAGCACCCGGTTTTCAACCGGCATTCCCCGTCTCGACCATCTGCTCGACGGCGGGATATACCGGGCTTCCTGCACCCTGATCGCCGGAGAACCGGGGACCGGCAAGACCCTGCTTTCCACCACCATTGTCAGGGAAGCCTGCCGACGAAAAGAAAGAGCAGTCTATGTCAGCTTTGAAGAATCAGACCTGGCGATCGTCAGCAATATCCGCAGCGCCGGCCTTGAGCTTGAGCCTTTTATCAAATCAGGTCTGCTGCGCTTCATTACAGCCATGCCCGAAGCCACCGGAGCTGAAGAGCACCTTCTGAACTTAATTAATGCCGTGGAGGCCGCCAACCCCCACCTGGTAGTAATTGATGCCATTTCGGCCTGCGCCCGGATGGGCGGCACCCAGGCTGCCTACGAATACTTGATGCGCGCCCTGAATCTGTTAAAAGAAAGAGGAATTACGATTATTCTGGTCAATCAGACTTCCGGTTCCAGGGATCAATTAGAACTTTCCGGAATCGGAATTTCATCCATGATCGATACGGTGATCTTCCTGTCCTACATGCACGGCGAAGGCGAAACCAACCGCACCATTCAAATCCTGAAATCCCGAGGCTCGGCCCATTCCAACCAGATCAGAGAATGCGTCATCACCGACCGCGGTATTGAAATCATCGACGCCTATGTGGGCGAAGCCGGCGTTCTGACCGGGACCGCCAGAAAAGTTCAGGAAGCCCGGGATAAGCTGTCACGGCTTCGCCAGGAATCCCAGATTCGTTCCAAAGAACTGGAACTGGCCAGAATGCAGGCCGTCCTGGAGGCCGAACGGAAAAAGCTGGAAGCCGAAATTGCCAATCTGACCACAGAACTTAAGGCTCTTAAAATGGAGCAGGAAATAGCTCGGGAAGAGCAGAAAAAGAGACAGATGATCAGAGAATACGAAACGAGGAGGCCGGGGAAACGCAAATAAATTCCGGATAAGGAGGAAACGGTCAGCGGGAAAAATTCAAAAAGGAAGGTTAAAAATGAAATCAGGGGAAAAACCTTCTAAAAACACGCGGGGTAGATTGGCTGAGCCGCCCCGGTATAACCTCAAGCTTTACGTCGCCGGAAACGAATCGAATTCCCTGAAAGCCATAGAAATCATCCGGGAAACCTGCCAGAAATACCTTGGCCGGAATTACCATCTGGAAATCATCGACGTTTTCGAAAACTATCAGGCCGCCCTGGGCGACAGGATTCTGGTTGCCCCCACCCTCGTCTGGAATAAGAAAGGAACACCGGCTTTTCTGATTGGAAGTTTTGACCGCCCGAAGTTGCTCGATTTCCTCGGCCTGAGTGAGATAACCGGAGGAGAAAAATGACCCCCCGGAAAGCTGGAAATAATCATCGCGGCCTGGACGGCCTCAAGGAAGAAATCAGGAGACTTCAAACAGAGCTGGCCACCACCAGAGCTGCGCTGGAAGCCATCATCAACGGCCGGGCTGATGCCGTGGTCGGCACAAGTTGTCCTTATCTGCTGAAAGCTCGAGAAGCCGAAGAAGAGGTCAGGAAACTTCTCCAGGAAAAAGACGCTCTGATCAAGGAAATTCACCATCGGGTTAAAAACAATCTCCAGATTATCCTGAGCCTGATAAATCTTCAAATCCAAAGCGAGCGCTCGTCTGAGATCCGGGATAGACTGCTCATTCTTTACAATCGAATCAGAACCATGGCCGCCGTCCACGAGGTCTTCTACAAAACCGAGTTCATGTCCTCCCTGAATCTGGCCGACTATCTCGAGAGAATAGTCGTCCATCTGTTTACGGTGTACCGGGTGGATGAAAACAGAATCAAACTGGTGCTGGAACTTGAGCCTTTCCAGGTGAGCATCAACACCGCCATTCCTGTCGGCCTGATAGTCAATGAATTGGTAACCAATTCTCTGAAGCATGCTTTCAACGGGGTGTCGACCGGCATCATCAAGGTGAAATTAGGGTCGGTCGACGGAAAAAGCTGGCGGCTGGTGATTGAAGATAACGGGAAAGGCTTACCGCCTGATATAAACTGGGAGAATCCGGCCACCCTCGGTCTGGAAATGGTAAAACTGCTGGCCGCCCAGATAGAAGCTAAAATCAGCAAAGTTGACGGCCCGGGAACTTCCTTCGAGGTCTTTTTCAAATGCCCATGAGGGCCGGGTCGGGACCGGCAGGCCGAATCTTTTTAAGCTCAAAACCGCCCGGCATCACCCCGGGCTCGAACTGACCATTTATCAACTCGGGCTGGCCGCCCGAGACAGGACTTTCCACAGCAACGAAACTTGAATTTCCCTGACTTCAGCTTCCGGTCGGCGTTGACAAGATTGTGAATATGCATTTATCATAGCTTTCAGAGCCTTTGATCCGGAGCGGGAACGAAGACCATGCGGGAAAAAGTTATGCAAATTACAGCCGCTTTCAAAAATAATGAGCTCCATTTCTTAGCTAAGAATTTGCTTTTCTGGATGGTCATTTCATTGTCATTGCTGGCCGCAGGCTGTTCCCTCGAAAAAATGGCCCTGAAAAAAGCTGCCGGAATGCTGACTTCCCCTTCTTCCGGAAATGTATTCACCACCGATGACGACCCGGAACTCATCGCCGGAGCGCTGCCGTTTGCCATCAAGTTTTACGAATCGCTGCTGGCGTCACTTCCGGAGCATGATGGCTTAAGGCTGCGCACCGGAAGCCTTTACATCATGTACGCCAATGCCTTCATCCAAACTCCGGCCGATATGACCCCGGCCTCGGAAATAGAGTCCCGGCAGGAACTCCTGGCCAGAGCTAAAAAACTCTACCTTCGGGGACGGGATATGCTTCTGGTCGGTCTGGAAAAGAAAAATCCTAATCTTCGGGCGGAACTTAAAGCCCGCCGGTTCCAAAAAGCTCTGGCTCCCTACGGCCGACAGGACGTTGACTTCCTGTACTGGGCTGCAGCCGGCTGGGTAGCCGCTTACTCGATCGACCCCTTTGACATGTCGATCGGCCTGACGCTCCCGGAAGCCGCCGCTCTGATGAATCGGGTTCTCGAACTCGACCCGAATTATTCCGGCGGCGCGGTCCATAATTTCTATATTCTCTACTACGGCTCCCTTCCGGAATCGCTCGGCGGGGACGAAAAGAAAGCTCTGGAACACTTCAAGAAAGCAGAAGCTCTCATGTCCCGGAGCGACACCAGCTATCTGCTTTCCTTAGCCACCACGATTTCCGTAAAGAACCAGGACCGGGAGCAGTTCATCTCCCTGTTGAAAAAAGTTCTGGAGTTTGACCCCAACCAGGCTCCGGCCTTCCGGCTGGTGAACGTCCTGAACAAGCGCAAAGCAGCCTGGCTTCTGGATCACGTCGATGATTTTTTCCTGCCGTCTGAGACCAAAGATCCTGATGAAGTAAAAGAGGGAATATGAGAAAGATGAATAAGAAAACGCGGTTAATGACTCTCTCTCTGTTAGCCGGTTTATTGTTTTTTGTCCCGCCCCGTCTTCTGGCGACCGTCGAAATAAAAATCGGCAGCGTGGCTCCGGAGCGGTCTCCCTGGCATAACTCCCTGCTTAAAATCGGCCGCGAGTGGGAAAAAATTACCGGCGGCCAGGTCAGGATCCGGGTCTATCCCGGAGGAATCGCCGGCAGCGAGCTGGATATGATCAGAAAAATGAGGCTGGGCGCGCTTCAGGGAGCGGTGTTGACCAACATGGGCATGATGAAGATCGAGAGGTCGGTGCTTATCTTCAACCTGCCTCTTTTATTCGACTCGGATGAAGAATTCAATTACGTATTCAATAAGCTGAAACCGGCTTTCGAAGCCAGAATGGAGACCAGCGGTTTCAAGGTGGTTCAGTGGACCCAGTCAGGCTGGGTATATTTTTATACCAAAGGCCCGGTGCTCAACCCGGATGACCTGAAAAAACACAAAATTTCTATAACCAAGGACGACCCCGACCTGGAACAGGTCTGGGAGAGCATGGGCTATCGGGTTGTTCCCCAGGACACCAAAGATATGCTGATCGGTCTGGAAAGCGGCATGATAACAGCCCTTTACCTCCCGGCGGTCATGGCCGCTTCGGGGCAATATTTTGCTATCGCCCCGCATATGCTTGATCTGAAACTGTCGCCGCTGGTTGGCGGGCTGGTTCTCAGCCGGAAAACCTGGGAACAGATACCGGAAAAATACCGGCCGCTCCTTCTTGAGGCCACCGAGCGGGAGGCGCAATCTCTGGCCGCAGAAATTACCCGTCTGGAAGAGGAAGCTATAAAAGCTATGAAGGACAACGGCCTGGCCATTAATCGTCCCTCCGAAAACGACCGCCAGATGTGGCATGAGGTTTCTTTAAGGGGCATCTCTTCATTAATCGGCAAAATAATCCCGGCCGAGGTCTATCAGCAGACAGTTGAACTCATCAGGGAGTACAGAGAAAAAGGTGAAAAATAGCCGGCTGAAAACCATTTTTCGCCTGGAAGACATTTTAATTAATTTCATCCTGCTGACTATTGCTTTTCTTCTGGTGTCTGAAATCATAGCCAGAAACTTTTTCCATACCGGAATCAAGAATTCCACCCTCTATGTCCAGCAGTTGACTCTGATGGCCACCTTCCTGGCCGGGGCCATCACTTCAAGAGAGAAAAAACATTTAACCATTGCCGCCAGGCTGCCCCTCAAACAGCCGGCCGCGGCGATAATCAGCACGGCGGTTCAGGTCATCTCCTCGGCTTTTACCTTCGCTTTTGCCGCCGGGGCCTTTTCCTTCGCCCTGAATGCCTTCGCTCCCGACGACCGGATCGCCTTTTTTCCGAAGAGATTCATCGGTTATCTGATGACCCTGGGATTCCTGTTGATGGCTGTTCGCTTCGTCACTCAGATCGAGGCCCGGAAAAAGAGGGCCTTGTGGTTGATGCTAGCCCTGGCGCTCGCGGTTCTTCTCTCGTCTGGAGCGATTTCTGGAGCAATCACAGCTCTTCTCGGTCACGAACCCGGAATCATCCAGGCTATCAGAGTTCCCTTTCAGGCCATAGCGCTCTGGCTCTCTGTCCCGCTGATAATTCTTCTCATCGTTCTGGCTTTTTTCGGGATGCCGGTGTTTGTCGTCCTCGGGGGTCTGGGATTGCTGCTGATAGGTCGGGCCGGGTTGCCGCTGGAAATCGTGGCCAACCAGGCCTATACCGTCCTGACCGATTATTCTATTCCGGCCATTCCCCTGTTTGCCGCAGCCGGTTTTTTCCTGTCTGAAAGCAAAGCCGGCCAGAGGATGGTGGAATTTTTCAATGATATGGTTGGCTGGTTGCCGGGCGGGTTGATGATTGTCGCCGTTCTGGTTTGCGCTTTTTTTACCACTTTTACCGGCGGCTCCGGAATCACCATCATCGCCCTGGGCGGCCTGCTGCTTCAGATTCTGACCGGAGCCGGCTATAACAAGAGATTTTCTGTCGGTCTGCTGACTTCCTCGGGCAGCGTCGGGCTGCTGTTTCCGCCCAGCCTGCCGATCATCATCTACGGAGTGACCGCCGGTCTGAGCATCAAAGATATGTTCCGCGGAGGAATAATTCCCGGAGCAGTTCTGGTGGCCGTCACTATTTCCGCGGCCTTTATCTTCTCAAAGGGCACCAGAATCGAACACCAGCCCTGGAAACTCGGGCGAGCCCTGGGTTCATTCAAAAAGGGACTGGGCGAGATTTTGCTGCCTGTCATTGTGATCGTTCTTTATTTCGGGGGAATTACCAGCCTCCAGGAAAGCGCCGCCGTGGCTCTGGTTTACGCTTTTTTGCTGGAGACGGTCATCCACCGGGAGCTGAAGATTAAAGACCTGCCTCGAGTGATGACCGCCTGCGTCACGGTGTTCGGCGGAGTGCTGATAATCCTGGCGGTGGTCAACGGCCTTTCTTATTACATCATCGACACGCAGCTCCCCCAGCGGCTGAGCCAGTGGCTGGGAGCGGCCATTTCTTCCCGCTATGTCTTCCTGCTGCTCCTTAACCTGGCCCTGCTGGTGGTCGGCTGTTTCATGGACATCTACTCGGCCATTCTGGTGGTCGTTCCCCTGATTGTTCCTCTGGCCGGAGTCTTCAACATTCACCCGGTGCACCTGGGAATAATTTTTCTGGCCAATCTCGAGCTTGGTTACCTGACGCCGCCGGTCGGACTCAATCTCTTTCTGGCTTCCTACCGCTTTAACGAGCCGATGGGCCGGGTTTACAAAGATGTCCTGGGCTTCATGCTGCTCAGGCTTCTGGCCATCCTGCTGATCACCTATCTGCCTTTCTTAACGACCGCCCTGCTCTGAGGACGGGGTTAGGTTGATGTCCGAACCCGATATAATTTTTATTGACTTAAAAACGGCCGGACAATAAATTAAAAATAACTTTAATGGGCAAGAAAAAGGAGAAGTAACATGGCCGAAACCTCCCGCAGAAATTATTATCTGGTTTTCCTTATTTTCCTGACCTTCTTCGTCATTTCCTTCCTTACCAACATCATGGGCCCGCTCATTCCAGACATCATCCAGAGCTTCAGTTTGAGCCTGGCCTTGGCCGGTCTTCTCCCCTTTTCATTCTTCATTGCCTACGGGGTAATGTCGATCCCGGCCGGTTTTCTGGTGGAAAAGTACGGGGAAAAAGCGGCCATGCTGCTGGCTTTCGGCGTGGCTTTCTGCGGGGCCCTGCTCTTTGCCCTGTTTCCCAACTACCTGGTGGCCACTATTTCTCTTTTTCTGATAGGCCTGGGAATGGCCATCCTGCAGGTGGCCATAAACCCCCTGCTCCGGGTCTCGGGCGGAGAAGAGCACTTCGCCTTCAATTCGGTTCTGGCCCAGCTTATTTTTGGAGGGGCCTCTTTCTTGAGCCCCCGCCTGTATTCTTATTTGGTTACCAGTCTGCCGGTAACCGAAAAACAAAATCCCCTGCTCAACAGCCTGCGGCCGTTGGTGCCGGCGAATCTGCCCTGGGTGTCTCTCTACTGGGTCTTTGCCCTGACGACGGTGGCCATGCTGGTCATCATTTTCCTGTCGCGTTTTCCGAAGGTCGAACTCAAGGAAGAAGAAAAGGCCGGCACCTGGAGCATTTACAAGCTTCTGTTTAGGAAAAAAATTGTCCTGCTTTATTTTCTGGGCATCATGGCCTATGTCGGAACCGAGCAGGGAGTGGCCAACTGGATTTCCCAGTTTCTTAAAACCTATCACGGGCTTGACCCGCAGACCGCCGGAGCCCGGGCGGTATCTTATTTCTGGGGTTTGATGACTATGGGCGGACTGCTGGGACTGGTGCTTCTCAAGCTCGTCGACAGCAGAAAAGTCCTGCTTCTGGCCTCTCTCCTGGCTATCGTCACCCTGACCCTGGGGCTGTTCGGCCCGGCCACGCTGGCCACGCTGAATCTCAAGATTCCAGGCGTTTTTTCCGGGCAGGTTGAGCTTTTCACTTTCTCCGTGGTCGGCTTTTTGGCTTCGGTCATGTGGCCGATAATTTTTTCTCTGGCCCTTAACTCCATAGACCAGCACCATGGTGCTTTTTCGGGCATCCTGTGCACCGGAATCATAGGCGGGGCGCTGGTGCCGCTGCTGGTCGGCTGGCTCGGAGACCACCTGGGCTTGCGCCAGGGAATGCTGCTACTCTACCTGACGCTGGGTTACATCCTGAGCATCGGCCTCTGGGCCCGACCGCTTATCAGCAACGAAACCATCCGGATGAGAAAGAAGAAAAAGGCGGCGGCCATGGCTTCAGCTGAAAACATTTAGGGACTGCCGCCTCCCGGCCATTCTTATAAGACGGCCGACCATCTTTCGGGATTGGGTTGCTAATCCCGGCCATGTCCCTTTCGGCCGCGCGGAGAATATATGAACGATTGTTCATATATCAGTTGCCGATCTTCTTAAAAACCTTGCCCGGTGCCTGACCCGGACAACAATTAACTCGGGCGTCTCAAATTTTGCCGCGTGAGCCATCACCGCTTCTTCGGCGGTCGTTGCCTCGAGCCTTCCAGGAAATTCCGACCTTATGCCCGGACCTGACAGCTATCAATCGGCGCTGCCTTGAAGTTTGCTACCGATAACATCACGGCTTCTTCCGGTGGGCGTTGCTTTGAGCAAAAGCTCAAAAATGTATGGCAATTCGCGCCGGTCAACCCGGCATCGGGCTTTATAAATTCACGAGCCTGGCCCCAGCCCGGCAGGATGTTATTTCTAATCCGGGCCGATAAAGAATCGCAGAGCCAGGGTTTTCCAAGGGTGGCAAGGCGTGTCTCCGAACCGCCCGCAGCAGAAGGGATTCCGCGCGGAGTATCGGTGAGCGAGGACGGGAGGAGGCGCGCCATGATAGGACCCTCTGCCTATCAGAGCCTATCAAGAATCGGTGAAGAAAGGCTTTCTGAGAGTGGCGCGGCCTGTCTCTCGCCGCCCGCAGCCGTCGGAAATCAGTTGCTCTCAGGCAGCAGGCTTTTCTTGAAGCCCGATATCCATTTATGTTAATAATCAAGTAAATAACAGAGAGGAAGGGCAAAATGTCCATCATCGGAGTCGACCTCGGAGGAACCAATGCCCGGGCCGGCCTGGTCGAAGGGAACCGGGTCATAAAAATCGCCGTCCGGGAAATTCGCAGCCAGGGCGGGTCGGAAGAAGTCCTGGCCGACCTGAAAGCGGTGGTGGAATCAGTCCTGACCCCCGAAGTTGAAGGGCTGGGCATCGGGGTGCCCAGTGTGGTCGACCCGCAAACCGGGACCATATATGATGTCCAGAATATACCGGCCTGGAAGGAAGTTCCTCTTAAGACCATCCTGGAAGCCGAATATAAAATCCCGGTTTATGTCAATAACGACGCCAACTGCTTCGCCGCCGGGGAAAGATATTTCGGCCAGGGCCGGCACTACCGGAACCTGGTCGGGCTGATTGTGGGAACCGGCCTGGGAGCCGGGATCATCGCCGACGGTCGTCTTTATTCGGGAACAAACTGCGGGGCCGGGGAATTCGGCATGCTCCCCTACCTCGACGACAATTTTGAAAGATATGCTTCAGGACAGTTTTTCCTCAAATCATACGGTCAGCCGGGGAAGGAATTTTACCATCGGGCGGTCGCCGGGGAGGAAGAAGCCCGTCGCATCTTCTCCGAATTCGGTCGCCATCTGGGCGAAGCCATAAAAGCCATCATGTACGCCGTCGACCCCGAAGCCATCATCCTCGGCGGCTCGGTCAGCCGGGCCTTTGAATTTTTCAAGGACTCGATGCTGGAAACGGTCTCCGGCTTCGCCTATTCCATCGCCCTGAAAAAAATCACCATAATGCCTTCTGTTACCGATAATATCGCCATCCTGGGAGCGGCCGCCCTGTACCTCGACAGCCGGTGCCGGTAGTGCTCGCTGCCGGGAATCAGACCACGTTAACCTGCTTATTTTTTAGAACTGACTTTATTTTTAGGCCATAGATAACAGCTTATGCGGGATTTAAGGCTTTCAATGGTAAAGCGGCCCGCTAAAAGAAAGCTCATTTTGCTCATAATCGGTAAAGGAGCGTGGTCAGTCCAATTCTGCGGCTTTCGCCAGGCCTTTACCCCGGATCCATCTCTTCAAGTTTGGTGTTTGTCCCGCCCGGCTCTACCGAACCGCCGTCAACTTATTCTCGAGATTATTCAGAACCTGAGTCAGAAGTTTTTCTGAATCCGGGCCGCGGGTGATCACGATGAAAAGGTCGACTCCGTTCGCAACAGCCGCAGCCGCACCCTCCCCGGAAACCAGGGCCGGATGTTTTTTGCCCCAGGCCGGGAGATAAGCCGGCCGGCCGGCCCTGACCTCCTTCCCGAGCCGCTTCCAGAGATATTGTTCCGGTTTATCGGCCGGAAACCAGCTTTCCTGAAGAATTCTCACCGTTTGCCTCTCCGGCCCGCTTAAAGCGAGCAGCGTCTTATCCGGCCAGGTCCTGTCAGCATCCGAAAAATTAAAACCCTCCGGCGCCCGCAGGCCGATTTGCAGTCCGTTATTCCAGTATTTTCCATCTTTTATTTCATAGAGCGGCTGACCTGCCGGCACCTGAATCGCCCGTTGGCTGAGATTAAATTCCAGCACCTCAACCGTCACATAACCGAAAAATCTCTGGGCGGCCAGCAGACTCTCGGTCAATCCGTCTTTTAGACTGCTTCTGGCTATGGCTAAGCGAGCGGCATCGGCCGGCCCGGGTGACGGAAGAGCCGCATCCAGCGGAACCCACTTCCCTCCCACCCAGGCTTCCACCCAGGCATGGCCGCCCCAGACCCCGTTAACGTAGACCAGTCCCACCAGATAACTCGAGGGTATTCCGGAAGCCCTGAGCAGAGCCGCCAGCAGAGCCGCATAGCCGGCGCAGGTAGCTTTCTTATCCCTGAGGACTTCCGAGGCCGGGGCAAACACGAAGCCCGGGTCAAAGGTCAGATTCTCGGATACCCAGTCTCTGAGCTTCAGGGCCTGGCGGGCCGTATCCTTCTCCCGGCCGACTGCCCGCGCGGCCGCCTTTTTTATTTCCGGGTCGTTGAAATCCAGGTAGCTGCCGGCTTCAAGGTAAGGTTGGAGCTCGGCTGCCTGAAGCTTTCCCGCTCCCTCGCTCTTGATATTCACCCGGCTGAGTTCGACCACCAAACTGCCGTTCTTCCTTTCCAGAATTTTCTGATATTCGTTTTCCAGCTCCGGCCAGCCCAGCTCCGGCTTTTTATGGGTCAACCGAACCACCAGCCGCTCGAGCCGCCGGGCCTGAGGCAATCGCGCCTTAGCCTTAATTAAAGAAGAGAGAAAAAATTGTTCCCGGCCGGTTGCAGCCGCCATGGCCTCCATAACTTCTTGCTCGCTGCTCAAGCAGGTTACGAGCTGTCCGAAGGGCGAGGGTTCAACGGCTTTTATTTCGTTGCCATCGGCATCAAGCCAGACCTCTCTACTGGTGACCAGAGGAGAAATTTTTTCGATGATTTTCCGCGCCTTGATTTTTTTCCGTCCGCATTCCACCTCTTCTTCCCCGACCAGCTCCCGCTCTCCCGAAACCACCCGGCCGAGCTCCGGAAAGATCGTCCGGTATTCGATTTTATCTCCCGGCGATTTCAACCTTTCAGCGCTGAGCAGGCCTATGCCCATCGGTCCCAGCAATTGCCCATCATAGGGGACCTCCCGACTGAAAGTCTGTTTATCGGTTATGGTTTTTATTTCAAATCTATTTTCCAGAACCTGAATCTCCGTCCTGACCCGCGATGAAGACAGCACCTGGTCCGTTTTAATTTTCTCCAGCCGGCCGTCCTCGCTTTCCAGATGTTCAGCCCTGAGCGTCATTTCAATCTTCTGTCCCAGCCGGCTGATTGTAATTTTCGATTCGCTGACCGACCTCCAGCACCGGCGGCCGGCCTGCTGAACCCGGCTTCCAGTCTCCTTGACATAGCCTATGGTTTCCGACTCCAGACTGACCTTATACCAGCGCTGGTCGGCGTCTTTCGGCCCGGACGACACCGCCCCGGATAAACCCGGCCCGGTCCAGAGGATGAACAGCCAGGCCAGCCCGGCCGCTCCGAAAAACAGTCCGGCCCTTTTTCTCCAGCCTCTTGTTTTTAATTCCATTCTCACTCCCACCTCATCGTTTGGCCTGAAATAACCACTGTTTTTAATTCCGGATGCTCCAGCCAATAATTTTATCTCATTTCCAAAAGATTTTTCCGATAAATCTCCAGAAATCTATTGCCCCCGATTCCTCTCTATGCTATAAGCAAAAAAAATGACGGTTGCCGGGTAGTGAGGTGAAAGGTCTGCTGATAGTCGCTTACGTCATAGTTCAGATTTTTATCGGCGTCTATCTTTCCAGGAAAATCAAAAACGAGGCCGATTATTTTGTCGGCGGCCGCCGGGTGTCTTTCTTCCTGGTTTCCTTTTCCCTATTCGCCACCTGGTTCGGAGCGGAAACCTGTCTCGGCTCATCGGGGGCCGTGTACGAAACCGGACTTTCGGGCAGCCGGGCTGACCCCTTCGGCTTCAGTCTCTGCCTGTTCCTGATGGGGTTTCTGCTGGCGGGCAAGCTGCGCCGGAAAAACTATCTCACCCTGGCCGATTTTATTAAAGACCGCTACGGCTTCCTGGCGGAAAAACTGGTGGTTTGGGTGATGATTCCTTCCTCCATCATCTGGGGAGCGGCTCAGCTCCGGGCCTTCGGCCAGATTCTATCGGTTTCAACCGCTCTGCCCCTCAACCTGATGATTTGCCTGTCGGCTATTCTGGTAATAACCTACACGGTTCTGGCCGGATTGCTGGGGGACATCTATACCGACCTGATTCAGGGATCGATAGTGGTTATCAGCCTGGTGATTCTGGCGGCAATTGTTCTTACCAGAATCCCGGACCTGGCCGCCATTTTCCGCGAGATGCCGCCCGACCGCTGGAAAATTCTCGGAGTGGGCGAGTCCATCTGGGAAAGACTCGACCGCTGGGCAGTGCCGGTTCTCGGGTCGCTCGTGGTTCAGGAGGCTATTTCCCGTTTCTTAGCTGCCAGGAATCCCAGGGAAGCCGTCCGGGCTTGCCATACAGCCGGCGGCATATATTTCTTTACCGGACTGATTCCGTTGTTTCTGGGCTTTATCGGGCCCTGGCTCCTGCCGGGTCTGACAGACCGGGAGCAATTTCTGGTGGTGCTCTCCCACCGGTTCCTGCCGGGGATTCTGTCCATCATTTTCCTGGGAGCCATGATTTCGGCCATCCTGTCCACGGTCGACAGCATCCTTCTGGCCTGCGCCGCCCTGTTCTCGCATAATTTTCTGCTTCCGATCCTGAGAATCAAGAAAGAAAAGACCCGGGTGCTGGTCGGCCGTCTGGCTGTGGTCATATCCGGACTGACCGCCCTGGTCATCGCCCTATCGGGAAATCGAATTTACGACCTGGTATTGCTGGCGGCAGCCTTCGGAACGGCCGGCGTTCTGGTCATAACGATGTTTGGCCTCTATTCAAAGCTTAACAGTCAGAAGGCTGCTCTGGTTACTCTTGTCGGCGGTCTGGTGCTGACCCCGGTCTTTCAGTTAGGGCTGAAATTCAAGGCCCCGTTCCTGCTGTCGGTCCTGAGCTGTGTGGTTATATTTGTCGTAGCTGCTCTGGTTTCGGGCAGGAAGGCCAACCGGATAAATATTGCCCCCGAAATCTGATGGTCTCTAAATAATCAGAAGGCCAGAAGTGACAGGCGATAAATAAGCGCGGCGATCAGGGCCGACATCGGAATCGTCAGGATCCAGGCCCAGATTATTTTTAAGGTTACCTGCCATTTTACCGAAGACACGCTTCTGGCCGCTCCCACTCCGGTGACAGCTCCGGTAATTACATGAGTGGTGGAAACCGGTATGCCCAGATGGGTGGCCATGAAAATGCTGACGGCGCTGGCTGTTTCGGCGCAGAATCCGTCGATCGGCCGGAGCCTGACGATTTTCTGACCCATGGTCTTGATAACCCGCCAGCCGCCGCTCAGAGTGCCCAGGGCGATAGCCGAATAAGCTGAAAGCACAACCCACAGCGGAATATGGAAAGTCTTCATATGGCCTGAAGTGAAGATCAGACTGGCAATAATGCCCATGGTCTTCTGGGCATCGTTACCGCCGTGTCCCAAGCTGTAGAGCGCGGCCGAAACCAGCTGCAATCTTCTTGACCAGAGATTTATTTTCCGCAGCGGCTGTTTTCTCACCAGCCAGGTGGTAAAAATCATCAACAGATTGCCCAGCACCATGCCCAGCAGCGGGGCAATAAAAATAAAAGACCCGACCTTAATCCAGCCCTTGACAATTATTATCCCGAAGCCGGCTTTGGCCACAGCCGCTCCGAGATAACCGCCGATCAGAGCGTGAGAGGCGCTGGCCGGTATTCCCCAGTAAACGGTCAGGATATTCCAGATAATGGCGCTGAGCAGACCGCAAAAAATCACATGGGGGTTCACCACATTGATGTCAATCAGACCGATGCCGATGGTCGTGGCCACATGAGTGCCAAAAAACAGGAAGGCTATGAAGTTAAAGAAAGCGGCCCAGGCCACCGCCTGTCTGGGACTCAGAACCCGGGTGGAAACGACGGTGGCTACCGAGTTGGCCGCATCCTGCATCCCGTTGGTAAAATCAAACAGGAGGGCAATGGCCACAATTATTACGATAAAAACAAAACTCGAGCTGACCGGCTCCATCTTCAGCTGCTTTTAACCACGATCCCCTCAACGGTGTTGGAGACGCGCTGATAAACATCCATGATGGTTTCCAGGATGAACAGGATGTCCTTCCACTTCATAATGCTGACCGGATCTTTTTCCTCGGCAAACAGCTCCTGCAAAGATTTGGCATAGACCAGGTCTCCTCTGTCTTCCAGCTCGTGAATGCTCCTGATCAGCTCGCCGATGTAAGGGGTGTATTTTTGAGACTTAAAAATTTCAGCCACCAGAAGATTCAACCTTTCGGTAGCTTCGCGGGCAAAACTGGCAAAATCATCGATGAAGTATTTTTTCTCTTTCAGATTGTAAAGATAGACATTATGGATGGCGTTTTCCAGCAGGTCGATGATATCGTCGATTTCATGAACCAGCTGGTAAATATCTTCCCGGTCGAAGGGGGTGATGAAACACTGGTTGAGAAGTTTGATGACGCCATGAGCAATCTGGTCGGCCCTGTGCTCGATCTGCTTGGCTTTTTCCCAGTGTTGAGCCGATGATTGAAAGTTTTTAGAAAAATCATAAAAGACTTCCGTTATTTCAGACAGGCAATGCGAAAGGTCGTTGAAATGCTGGGCAAAGGCCGGTTCCTTCGGAAGAAAAAATCTCATGATTATAGCCTTTGAGAAAATTAGGGATTAATCTATATCAATTCGGGCAAAATTTCAATATCGGCCGGAAGATTTTGCGGGCTTCTGATTGACCACATCCGGCGGGTATGTTATAAGGAACTCTTATTTTTGAACGGAGGAAAAGAATGCCCGGGTCACTGTTCAGAACCAAGCCCATCCAGGAACTGCTGGCTGAAACCACCGAAGCCGGACACACTCTAAAAAAGGCCCTCGGAGCCTGGGACCTGGTAGCCATCGGCATTGGCTGCATCATCGGGGTAGGCATTTTTGTTCTGCCCGGCGTCCAGGCCGCCAACCATTCCGGGCCCGGAATCATACTGTCATTTGCCATCGCCGCCCTGGCCTGCGCCTGCTCGGCTCTCTGCTATGCCGAGCTGGCGGCCATGATCCCCGTTTCCGGCTCGGCCTACACCTACGGATACGCCACTCTGGGCGAACTTCCCGGCTGGATAATCGGCTGGGACCTGATCTTAGAATACATGGTGGCCGCGGTTCTGGTCAGCACCGGCTGGTCGGCTTACTTCGTCAATTTGCTCAACAACCTCGGCCTGAAGCTGCCCCAGCAGTGGGTGGCTTCCCCCTGGGACAAAGCGCCGGGAATTATCAATATTCCGGCTATGCTGATCGTGGCGCTGCTGACCCTGTTGCTGATCAGGGGGGTTAAGGAGAGTTCCCGAACCAATATGATCATCGTTGTGGTCAAGATAGCGGTCATCCTGTTTTTTATCGTCATGGCCGCCCCCCATGTCAACCCTGAAAACTGGAAACCGTTCATGCCCTTCGGCTTTTCGGGCGTAATGACCTCGGCCGCCATAGTCTTCCTGGCTTTTGTCGGGTTTGACGCGGTTTCCACCGTGGCCGAAGAAACCGTAAATCCCCAGAAAGACATGCCGATAGGAATCATGGGCTCGCTGCTGGTGGCCACCATCCTGTACATGGCCGTTTCAGCCATCATGACCGGAGTTGTCTACTACACCAAACTCGGCGTGGCGGACCCGGTGGCGCTGGTCCTTAACGAACTCCACAAACCCTGGGCTTCAATGATCATCAGCGTCGGTGCCCTGGCCGGGATAACCTCCGTTCTTCTGGTTCTGCTCATGGGGCAGCCGCGAATCTTCTTCGCCATGTCTCGTGACGGCCTCCTGCCTGAAGCCTTTTCCAGGGTCCACCATAAGTATAAAACCCCCGTGGCCACCACTCTAATGACCGGGGGCATCGTGGCCCTGGCCGCCGGGCTGACTCCGATCAACGTCTCCTCCGAGCTGGTCTCGATTGGAACTCTTTTTGCTTTCATCATTGTCTGTTCCGGAGTCATCCTGCTGCGTTATAAACGGCCGGATTATCGGAGGCCTTTCAAGGTCCCGCTTTTCCCCTATATGCCCGCGGTTGGAGCCCTGCTCTGCGCCTACCTTATGATCAGCCTGCCCAGGACGGCCTGGGAAAGGTTTATTATCTGGCTGGCCATCGGTTTGACCATATTCTTCCTGTACGGGCGTCGCCACAGCCGTCTCGAAAAAGAGGCCGATTCCGGCGGGAAATAGCCGCCCTCTGGATTTTTGTTTAACATATGGTAAAATAAGCAGTCGAGAAGCGATAATATCTTATTATTGCTCCCCCATAAGGGCTTTATAATCCATATTTTTTTATGAGGTGATTTTTTCTATGAACGGCAGATTGCAGAGAATGCGCAACATCGGCATCAGCGCCCATATCGATTCCGGCAAGACCACCCTGACCGAGCGCATTCTTTATTACTGCAAAAAGATCCACCGCATCCATGAAGTCAAGGCCAAGGAAGGCGGCGGGGCGACCATGGACTACATGGAGCTGGAGCGGGAACGGGGCATTACTATAACTTCAGCCACCACCAATGTCACCTGGAATGAACACTCGATAAATATCATCGATACTCCGGGCCACGTGGACTTCACGATTGAGGTGGAAAGGTCGTTGCGGGTGCTGGACGGAGCCATCCTGGTGCTGTGCTCGGTGGGCGGCGTCCAGTCCCAGACCCTGACCGTCGATAAGCAGCTAAAAAGATATAATGTGCCGGCGGTAGCCTTCATCAACAAGCTGGACCGCATCGGGGCCAATCCCTTTAAGGTCAAAGACCAGATTAATGAAAAGCTCGGGCGCCGGGCGGCTTTGCTCCAGATTCCGGTCGGCCTGGAAGACAGGTTCCAGGGGATTGTGGATCTGGTCAAGATGAAGGCTTACTATTTCGATGGTCCCAACGGCGAAATCGTCAGGGAAGAAGAAATTCCGCCTGAGCTGGAGGATGAAGCCTGGAAATACCGGGAAGAATTGCTGGATGTGGTCTCTCTCTTTTCCGATGAGGTTACCGAGGCCATTCTCGAAGACCGGGTGAGCGAAGATTTGCTGCAGAGAGCCATCAGAAAAGGCGCCATCAGCCGCGAATTCACGCCCATTCTCATGGGTTCGGCTTATCGTAACAAAGGGATCCAGCTGTTGCTGAACGCCGTGGTCAATTACCTTCCCGACCCGTCGGAAGTGGAAAATATCGCCCTGGACCTGGACAACGGCGAGAAACCGGTCAGCCTCAAGGCTGATTCCTCCCTGCCCTGCGTTTCCTATGCTTTCAAGCTGGAAGAAGGGCCCTACGGTCAGCTAACCTACATCCGGATTTACCAGGGCAGTCTGAAAAAAGGCGACGAGCTTTACAATACCCGGAGCCGCCAGCGGTTCAAAGTCGGCCGGGTCGTCAGGATGCACGCCGACCACATGGAAGACATCGAGGGCGCCGAAGCCGGAGACATCGCGGCTCTGTTCGGAGTGGACTGCGCTTCCGGGGATACCATCTGCTCTCCCGGCCTGAACTACGCCCTGACCTCCATCTATGTGCCGGAGCCGGTTATTTCTCTGGCCATTGAAGCCGCCGATAAACTTTCAGCCGACAGACTGGCCAAAGCTCTGGCCCGGTTCACCAAGGAAGACCCCACCTTCCGGGTTTACGTTGACCCGGAATCCAGGCAAACCATCATTCAGGGCATGGGCGAGCTTCATCTGGATGTCTATGTCGAAAGGATGAAGCGCGAATACCGGGTGGAAGTGGTCACCGGCCGGCCTCAGGTTGCCTACCGGGAAGCCATCGCCGCCAGAGCCGATTTTGATTACACCCACAAGAAACAAACCGGCGGAGCCGGCCAGTTCGGACGGGTGATCGGCTATATTGAACCTTTTGACGGGCAGTATGAATTCGTCAACGACGTTAAGGGCGGGCATATTCCCAGAGAATTCATTCCTTCCTGCGATAAAGGTTTCCAGTCGATGCTGAAGAAAGGACAGCTCATCGGCAGCCCGATCATCGGACTCCGGGTGGTGATAACCGACGGGCAGTTCCATCCGGTCGATTCGTCTGACATCGCCTTTCAGCTGGCCGCCCAGGGAGCTTTCAAACAGGCCTATAAAAAGGCCCGGCCCCAGATTCTGGAACCGATTATGAAGGTGGTGGTGGAAACGCCTTCCGAATATGCCGGCAACGTCTTCGGCAGTCTGAATCAACGCCGGGGGATCATCGTCAGCTCGATTGAAGACGGACTCTACTCCAGGATCGAAGCCGAAGTTCCCCTGAGCGAAATGTTCGGCTATTCCACCGTCCTGCGGTCGATGACCCAGGGCAAGGCTGAATTCACGATGGAATTCTTAAAATACAGCCGGCTGCCGGCTTCTCTGGCCGAGCAGTTGATGGAAGAACACCGCCAGAAGCTGGAAGCCGAAGAAAAAAAATAGAAGGCCCAGGAGAAAAAATGGTCAAGAAGATTCTCTCTGCCAGAAGCCCCATCAAGAGTCTGGAAAAAAATCTCAAGGGTGGAATCGGTCCCGGTCAGGTCGGTGTTTTTGCCTCCAGAAAAGGCGTCGGCAAAACGGCCTGCCTGGTTCAGATAGCCCTCGACCGGTTGTTTGAGGGAAAACCGGTCATCCATGTCTCTTACGCCAGCCGGGTGGATTACATCATTGCCTGGTATGAAGAATTATTCAAAAAGCTGGCCCGCCTGGAAAAGCTGAAGTCCGAGATGGAGGTTCACGACAGAATCGTCAGGAACCGGGTAATCCTCAACTTCCGGCAGGAGGGCATGAAAACCGAGCAAGTTCTGAGAAGCATCGAGGCTCTCCTGGGCCCTGGTAATTTCCCGGCTAAAACCATCATTGTGGATGGTTTTAATTTCTACCTGCCCTGCGCCGAAGATTTGGCTCAGTTCAAAAAATTCGCCGCCGACCGGCAGATCGAATTCTGGTTCAGCTGTTCGCTCCGGGGCGATGACCCGCTTTTTGATGACCAGGGCTTGCCCTTTGTGCTGAAGGATTATCTGGCTTCCCTGGACATCATCCTCACGCTGGAACACGACAACGGCCGGGTTCGCCTCAACCTGGTCAAAGACCACGACCTAATCTTGAGCAAGAAGCTTCGCCTGGAACTCGACCCCCAGACGCTGTTGCTAATCCGGGTTTAAGGTCAGACGGCAGCCTCGCTGTCTAATTCAACGCGGTAGCCGGCAAAAATCCTGCGGCGGCCGGTTCTGCTCGGCCCGGCTTCTCCCGCTCCGGCCCGAATTCTTCGGCTGCGAGCAGGAGGAAAGAGGCAGACCGCACCGGGGCCATTATCTACCTCCCTTCCGGAAAATCCCTCGGTTCGAGAAGCAGGTCTCATAGCAACGGATTCCGCCCCGGCCTCACCCCCGCGTTCAGACAGAAAATCATCTTCTCGGCCGGGAAGCAAACGGAATAATACAGCCTGCTGAACGGCCTGACCCAAAACAACCGAAGCGGAGATGCTTCCCGGACGGCTAAATTTCTTGACTCCCGCCGGCGGTCGGAATAACATAGCAAAGAGGCGTTGAGGTCATCGCCATCAACCGGCTGACTCCGATGAGCTGGATGTCCGTCAGCATAAATCAAATTACGGAGGTTAAAAGATGCGGAATAGATTCCTGCTTATTTTATTTGGAGTGATGCTCATGACCGCCGTCCTTCAGGCTTCTTTTACCAAACAGGATATCAAGGTCTATCAGCTCGATAACGGCCTGAAAATCATCTTTTTCGAAGACCACAAAATTCCCAGCATTTCTTACTACACCTTTTTTCGGGTAGGCTCGCGAAACGAGCGGCCCGGCCTGACCGGCGTTTCCCATTACATCGAACACATGATGTTTAACGGAACCGAAAAGTTCGGTCCCGGTGAGTTTGACCGCATCATGGAATTCTACGGCGGAGCCAACAACGCCTATACCAGCGATGATATGACCGCCTACACCGACTGGTTCCCGCCCCATGCCCTGGAAAAGATGATCGAAATGGAAGCCGACCGGATGCAGGGTCTGATCTTTGACCCGGAAGTTTTTGAATCCGAACGCGGAGTGGTGGCTTCCGAAAGAAGAATGGGTGTCGAGAATAACAACGAAGCCATTCTGTACGAAAATGTCCGGGCCACGGCCATCATGGCCCATCCCTACCACTGGGATGTCATCGGCTGGATGAGCGACATCCTGAGCTGGAGGCGGGACGAAGTTATGCAGTACTACCGCACCTACTACGCACCCAACAATGCGGTGCTGGTGGTGGTCGGCGATTTCGACAGCCAGAAGACTCTGGAGCTGATCAAAAAATACTACAGCGGCATACCGGCCCAGACCCCGCCCCCGCCGGTTACCACCGCCGAACCTCCGCAGATGGGCCGCAAAGAAGTGGTCATAAAGAAAGAAGCTCAAACCCCATCCTTCCTGGTCGTCTATCATTCTCCCCGCTGCCAGGATGCGGATTTCTTTGCCCTGTCTATCATGGAAAAACCGCTGCTTCAGGGCGAGAGCAGTCGTCTCTACCGCCGGCTGGTTCGGGACGAACAGCTGGCCATCTCTGTCTATGGCGGAATGGAAGAAAAAATTGATCCTTATCTTTTCAGCATCAACGTCAAGCCCAGACCCGGAGCTGACCTGGATAAAATTGAAAAAATCATTGACGAAGAACTGAACAAGATAATCAATGAGGGTCTTACCGAGCAGGAGTACCAGAAAGCTCTGAACATCATCCGCAGCGATTTTTACTTCGGCTTGCAAACTAACTCCGGCAAAGCCAACCTGCTGGGCGCCAGTGAACTTCTGTTCGGAAGTTACGAGCATATCTTCACAATAGTCGACCGCTATTCTCAGGTGAAGCGGGAGGAAATCCCGGCCGTGGCTAAAAAATATTTCCACGAACTCAATAAAACCGTGGGCAAGCTTATCCCCCAGGGAGGAAACTGATGATGAAAAAAATAATTTCGCTGCTTCTTCTAACCATATTATTGATCCCGGTGGTGACCATGGCTTCTGAAAGACTGCCAAAACCGGAAAAAATGGTTCTGGAAAACGGACTGACGGTTTATTTCCTCAAGAATCCGGAGCTGCCGCTGGTCAGTTTCAGGGTGCTCCTTCCCGGAGCCGGAAGCGCCTATGAACCGCGGGGCTATGACGGGCTGGCCAACCTGACCGCCTCCCTGCTGCTTAAAGGCACGGCTAAAATGAGCGCCGAGGAGATCGCCGAAGCACTGGATTTCATGGGCGCCAGGCTCAGAGTGGCCGATGCCGAAGAATATGCCGCCGTCTACGGTGAATCTCTTTCGGAGCATCTTCCGCGGCTGCTGGAGATAGCAGGCGACTGCCTGATTTCTCCGGCTTTTAAGGAGGATGAATATAAAAAGGAGCTGGCCAGAAAGATTGACACCCTTAAGTCGTTAAAGGACAATCCCGGTTCAGCCCTGCGGCTTTATTTCAGAAAAGCCTACTTCGGAGAGCATCCCTTCGGCAATCTCTCGACCGGCACCGATTCCTCATTGAAGAAGATGTCGCTCGAGGAAATAAAGAAATTCTATTCATCTCGCTACCGCCCGGATATGGCGATAATGGCGGTGGTTGGAAATATCGATAAAGAACCCCTGATAGAGCTGCTGAATAAAACCATCGGCCGGTGGCCAAAGCCGGCCGCAGCGTCTTTATCCTTGAACATTCCGCCTGTTCCGGCTCCAAAGGGTAAGAAGCTGATTCTGGTCGACAAGCCCGATGCCACCCAGAGCTATTTCTCACTCGGTTCGCGCGGCCTGGCCGTGGCTGATCAAATGTCATCCAGAGCCAGTCTGATGAACACGCTATGGGGAGGGCGGTTCACTTCCTGGCTGAATACCGAACTGCGCATCAAAAGAGGCCTGACCTACGGAGCCAGCAGCAGCTTTCAGTCTTGGAAAAACGGCGGTATTTTCTTAGCCTCATCCTACACCAAAAACGATAAAATCGGCGAAATGCTCGACATAACCTTCGACCTGCTGAAAAAAGCTCGGGAGAAAGGGTTCAGCGAAGAGGAAGCCGAGAGCGCCCGGAATTACCTGCTCGGGCAGTTCCCCCAGACCTTAGAGACCAACAGCAGCAAAGCGGGAGCTTATTTGCGAATCGTCTTCTATGGACTCGGGTTCGATTATTATGACAGATATCTTGACGAAATAACGAATGCCCGGGCTCGCGACCTGAACCAGGCGGCGAAGCTCCTTCCGGATAAGGATTTTGTCTTAGTGGTGGTGGGCAAGGGAGACGAAGTGAGAAAGATCCTCAGCAAATACGGTCAGTTCCAGGAGAAGAAAATCACCGCCCCCGACTTTTAAGAATTACAAAAAGCAAAATTGCCTTTGATGAAATATCATTAAAGAGCGATATGCAGGTTTAGCTCGAGCTTCAGAAAAAACTTAGTCCTCGGCCTTGTTTTATCAGGTCGATTTATTTTCAATTATATTTGACCCGGTGCTTCGCTATGCTCATCAACCTGCTACTTCAGAGAGGCCAGACCCTGCCGCGATTATCACCCCGAATGCTGGCAGCTATTTTTTGCAGCTCAACCACTATTTCTATCTTTTTCTCAAATGGCAGCCTGGCCAGCAGGTGCCGGCGCCGGCGTTTCTTCTCAAAAATGTATTCTGCTAATTTAGCCACATCATTTTTCATCGCCGGTTTCCTCTATCTTTTTTAGTCTGTCCAATAGCCCAAATTTTTCAAGAATTGCCCAAAGTTTCGTCCTGTCAACCACTCCGCTCTCCAGAAACCTGATAGCTCGCTCCCGGTCTTTTGCCCTCCAGGTCTGCGAGGCAAGTTACGAGTTCAGCAGATTATTCATCTTTTAAGAATTTCTCTGGATATTTTGTATACATTCAAGTATTCAGGAACGTTAGTCAGGCCCAACCTTCCTAAGTTCTTTACCAATTCAACCTGGTAATTTTCAATGCTCGGAATATAGAGCTTTCCGCCGACAATTCTGGCCATATTTTCATGCGATCTCTCCCCCACCTTAAAATTGCCTTAAACCAGGCAAGGCTGAAGAGAGCCATTTTTGGAGATTATTTAAAAAGGTTCAGAAAAATGGTGATGATCAGGGCGTTGGTAAAGTCGATGAAAAAGGCGCCGACCATAGGCACCACCAGGAACGCCCGCGGCGCCCGGCCGTAGCGTTCGACGATGGCTTTCATGTTGGCCATGGCGTTGGCGGTGGTTCCCAGGGCAAAACCGCAGTAGCCGGCGCTCATCACCGCCGCATCATAATCCCTGCCCATCAGTCTGAAGACCAGCTGAGCCACCAGAGCCACCATTACCACCTGGGCAAATAGAATCACCAGCATCGGCAAAAACAGTCCGGCCAGCTCCCAGAGCTTCAAGGTCATCAGCGCAATCACCAGAAAAAGATTCAAAGCCACATGTCCGAGGTCATCAATAACCTTCTGGTCGAGGCCCAGCCAGCCGGTCAGGTCGTCGAAGTTCCTGATTATCGCCGCCACAAACATTGCCCCGATGTAGGCGGGGAGCGTGATCCCCAGGCTGGCAAACCATCGGCTGACCCATGAACCCACCCACATGGCCACCAGAATAATGACCACACTCTTCAGAAGGACAAAAGAACTTCGGTCATCCGCTTCGGCCGTCGCGACGGCTTTCTTGCTCAACAGCTCTTCCACCACCTGTTCGGCTTCAATCTCCGGAACTTCAAGCCCTTTTATCCTGGCTTTTTTAAGCTTATTTTTCTCTATCAAAAAAGTCCCGACCGGACCGCCAATAAGCCCTCCTGAAATTATTCCGAAAATGGCCGCAGCCACCGCCGCCGTGGTGGCGGCCGAAACACCGGCCTGCTCGAAAACCGGGCCAAAGGCCAGGGCGGTGGCCGGACCGCCGGTCTGGGTAACCGAACCGCAGATAACGCCCAGCAGCGGGTGCAGTCGAAAAGGCAGAGCCAGTATTATTCCTAAGATATTCTGGAAGATAACCATAATGGTAGCCATCAGAAAAAACAGCAGCACCTGCGGCCCGCCAACCTTAAGAAGAGACAGGCTGGCGGCAAAACCGATCGTGGTGAAAAAGGCGATCATCAGCGGGTCCCGCAGGGTAGTGTCAAATTGCACGGGGGTTATCTGGTAATGATGAAAAACCAGGGTGGCCAGCGAGACCAGGAGGCCGCCAATTACCGGGGCCGGAATATTCAAACGGTCAAGCGGCTTTATCCAGCGCCGCAGGCCATAGCCGGCAAAAAGCACCACACCGGCAAAAGCCACCGTCTGAATCAGGTCCAGCTTCAGCACCGCTGCTCCTTTTCAAGCTTTTAGATTTATCATTTTTCCCCCCGGGACTCAACCGGTTTTTGCTATGTCAGCCAATAATTTGACGGAGGCAGGATAAAGCAGAAGCTCAATCATTCCTGAATTTACCCTCCTGATTATCTGCAAATCAATATTCATCAGGAAAAAATCAGACAATATCTGGCAGTTTGCGAGGCAATGATAAAGCCTTTACCTCAAGAGTGAAATTTACCCCATAACCTTCATTGAAAACCCGGGGGCACCTCCCGGACCGCAACGCTTCCTGATGTTTGATTTAGACTGAATACTATGTCTGTGCCTGAAAGAAGCTTCCGCCGGCGGAGACTTAGAATTCAACCTGGACGGAGTCAGCATAGCTAAATTGACAGAGATTCTCATCAGGCTTGATGATAACGCCCGCCGTCCCCCATGTTTATTTTCGCCGTGGGATGCAAAGGCCGGAAAAATGATACTGTTACCTGCTTTGGCTGTCAGGACGAATAAATAGCCTTCGGCCGGTCAGGCTTTTTTCCGCGAAGCGGCTTTTTCCATTAAGAGCTTCCGGGTGTAAGGAATCAGACCACCGGCGTCGATGATCGCCTGCCTGGCTTTCGGCAGGGGCTCCACCTTAAACTCTTTGCCTGTCGTCTTATTTATAATCTTATCGGGGAGTATTTCCAGCTCGTTGCCTTCCTCCGCTTCTATCTCCGGGCAGACCACCACCTTCAGGCCGAGGTTGATGGCGTTCTGCAGGAAGATCCGGGCGAAATTTTTGGCCACGATCACCAGCTCATGTCCTTTAAGCGTCGAAGCTGCCTGTTCTCTTGATGAGCCGCAGCCGAAATTTTTTCCGGCTACCACCACGCTCCCGGGTGGAATTTCGCCGTTCTTCAACCTGGCGTTGAACTCGGGAAAGTCGGCAAAAGCATACTGCGGGGTTTCAGTCGGAAGGACTGTGGCCATGAAACGGCCGGGATAGATTATATCGGTTGAAATATCATCGCCAAGTTTAAGGACCACTCTGGCCATGTTATTTGCCTCCTTTTCTCGGGTCGGTGATAAAGCCGGTAAGAGCGCTGGCCGCGGCCACCGCCGGAGAACACAGATAGACCTCAGCTTTCGGGTTGCCCATGCGACCCTTAAAATTGCGGTTGGTGGTGGAAAGAGCTACTTCACCATCCCCTAAGGCTCCCTGATGCACCCCGAGGCAACAGCCGCAGCCCGGGTTCATAACCACCGCCCCGGCTTTCACCAGGTCGGCCAGGTAACCCAGCTTGAGCGCCTGCTGATAGATGCGGAACGACGCCGGGAAAACCAGCATCCTGACGCCCTTTGCAATCTTTTTCCCTTTAAGGATTCTGGCCGCCACCGCTAAATCATCCAGCCGGCCGTTGGTGCAGGAACCGATGACGATCTGATTGACTTTGACCTTGCCGACCTTACTTACCGGCTTCACGTTATCCACCGTGTGCGGACAGGCCACCATCGGCTCGAGCGCAGAAACATCTATCTCCACCACCCGGTCATATTCAGCATCCGGGTCAGGACCGAAAACATCAATCTTGCCTTTGACACCAGCTTCTTCTCTGAGATAGCGCAGGGTCTCTTTGTCTGGAGGAACGATGCCCGACGTGGCTCCGGCCTCAACCGACATGTTGCAGACGGTCAACCGACCGGAGGTATCCATCTTCTGAATCGCCGGTCCATGATACTCAAGCACCTTGAAGTTGGCGCCTTCGGCTGTGATTAATCCTATGAGATAAAGGATAAAATCCTTCGGCAGCACAAAACGCTGGAATTTCCCGGTGGCCACGACTTTAATCGTCTGAGGGACTTCCACATTCAGCACCCGGCCGAGAGTCCAGACTGAAGCCATCTCGGTCGCACCTATGCCGAAGCTGAAAGCTCCGAGAGCTCCGTGCGAAGTCGTATGGCTGTCCGTCCCGACGACCACGGTTCCCGGGAGAACGTATCCGCTTTCCGGAAGAATCTGATGGCAGATGCCGCCCTCATCTCCCCTGATGTCGTGGAATTTTTTTATCTTCTGGGCAGCTACGAATTCCCGGATTTTCTTCTGGTTGGTGGCGGTTTTCGAGCTTTCGGCCGGAACCCGGTGGTCCAAAATTATGGCAATCTTACCCGGGTCCCAGACTTTCGGCTTCAAGCCGGTATCCTTATAGACCTCAAGAAACTGGTTGATTACCAGAGCCGCATTCTCGTGCGACATGGCTAAGCTGACCTTCGGCTCGACCACCTCGCCGGCCCTGACTTCTTTCTGACCCGTGGCTCTAGCCAGGATTTTTTCGACCATCGTCAAGCCCATGGCTTAACCTCCTTTCCGGCGGCCGGATAATCGTTTACCGGACCGCTGTTCCGGAAAAATTTTTTATCACCAAAAAGACTCTTCTTTCAAGCTCCGATCTGCCGAGGGCAGAAGCCCGAAAGTTTCTCGCTCCAGACAGATAGCCGGAGCTATTTTCAGGCTTCAGGCCTTTGGCCTGAGCGCTTACTTATATTTGCACTCGAGCTTTTCTTTCGGCAGGAATTCTTCTTCCAGCTTCCGGTAATCCTTGAGGCCGACGAAGGTGGTGTACTCCTCAAAAGGCGTGATCCACCTGGTCTCTCCGGGGAGGATTCCCTGAGGAGCCTTTTTGAGGGCCGTAAAGAAATCAGTCAGAGCTTTGTGCATGACCATGATCGAAGCCACCGGAATCGATACCCTGCCCACACCCATTCTGGCCAGCTCGGGAATGGGAATCAGCTCGGTCTTAACACCGGTGATGGCATCCATCAGGTTGACCGAGAGCGGGCCTTTTATTTCCTTGATGGCTTTTTCGATGTCGGCCCGGCTTCTGATGCCGTCGATGAAGGCCAGGTCGGCCCCGGCTTCCAGATACAGGTTGCATCGCCGGATAGCTTCATCCAGACCGGCCACGGCAAAAACGTCGGTCCGGGCATTGATGATAAAATCGGGGTCAAGGCGGTCGCGAACCTTGGCGCAGGCTTTAATCTTGCCGACCATTTCCTCGGCCGGAATTACTTCCTTGCCGGCCATGTGCCCGCAGCGTTTAGGGAAAACCTGGTCTTCGATGTTCATCCCCGCGGCCCCCATGGCGATAACCCGCTCGGTCACCCAGGCGGCGTTGATGGCATTACCGCCGCCGGTATCGACGTCGGCCATGACCGGGATATTGACCGCCTGAACGATATTCCAGGTCAGGTCCAGAACGTCCTTCATCTGAACCAGTCCGACATCCGGTTTGGCCAGAAGTGAGCCGGCCAGCCCGAACCCGGAAACCTGAATGGCTTCAAAGCCGCAGTTTTCAATGATTTTAGCGCTCAGAGCGTCGTGACAACCGGGCACCACCACTGCCCGTCGTTCCATTATGGCTTTTCTCAGAACCGTGGTTTTTTTCATCTGTTTCTCCTTGGGTTGTATTAAATTGGAGAATTATTATAATAGGAAAAACTTAAATTTACCACTGGCAGGAGCGCCGATGTCGGAAAGACGAAAAAACGGTTGGCCGGAGAATTTTTATTCCCCGGAAGAGCTGGCCGAGTTTGCCGAAATAGGACAAAAATTCACCCCGGAGGAGATGCAGGCTTACCGGAAGAAATGGGCCGCGCTTATCGATGAAATCAAGAGAAACCTTAACCTTCCGCCCGATAGCCCCGAGGCCGGACGCCTGGCCGCCCGCTGGCAGGAGCTTCTGGAAGAAGGCTTCGGCGGGCACGAAAAATTGCTGGCGCGAATTGGCCAGGCTTACAGGGAGGGCGCCATCCCCGGAGAATATTCGATGATTGACCCCGAGGTCATGGCTTTTATCAACAAAGTTCAGGAGGGTTTGACCCGGAAATAAATCTCAGGAGACCTCTTTGGCTGCTTGGAGCAGGATTTCCGAATATCTTATCGGTTGGTTCAGAAAATCGCCGGCGCCTGCCCGCCGGGCTCTTCTGGCCTCCTGTCTTGGCTGGATGCTGGATTCCTTCGACGTCATGCTCTATGCCCTGGTGCTGGCTCACCTGATGCGCGACCTGTCGATGTCCAAGCCGACAGCCGGGCTGCTCGGATCGCTGACCCTGCTGGCTTCAGCCTTTGGGGGAATGATATTCGGAGTGGTAGCAGACCGTCTCGGCCGGACGGTGGCTCTCAGAGCCAGCATCCTGATTTACTCGGTTTTTACCTTTATGTGCGGCTTGAGTCAGAATGTCTTCCAGCTCGGGCTTTTCCGGGTGTTCTTGGGGCTGGGCATGGGCGGTGAGTGGGCTTCGGGCGCAGCCCTGGTTTCAGAGTATTTTCCCTCCGAACACCGGGGAAAAGCCCTGGGTTTTATGCAGAGCTTCTGGGCGGTCGGTTATGCCCTGGCGGCTCTGGTGACGGCCGTCATCCTGCCGAAGCTCGGCTGGAGAGCGGTATTCTTTGTCGGGATACTGCCGGCCCTGCTGGTTTTCTGGATCAGGTCCAGGGTTGACGAACCTGAGCTGTGGAAAAAAGCGAGAAAAAGCGAGCCAAAGGTTGAGTATGAAGAAAATAAAAAACATAACAGAGACGACCATTCCGACTTTCAGGCCGAGGGGGAATACTCTTCTGAAAACATAACCAAAGGAGCGACGAATTCCGGCCGGCAGAAATCAAAGCCGATCCTTTCCGGAAAACTGCTCCGGGTGACCTTAGCCGTAACTCTGATGAACGCCCTGACGATGTTCGCCTGGTGGGGCTTTAACCTCTGGATTCCGGGCTATCTGTCTTTGGGCGAGACTCAGGGCGGAATGGGGCTCAGCACCCGCCACATGTCCTCCTTAGTGATTTTTATGCAGCTTGGCATGTGGCTCGGGTATTTGACTTTCGGTTACATAAGCGATTCGCTCGGCCGGAAAAAGAGCTATATCTTCTACCTTATATCAGCCAGCTTGCTGGTCTTTCTTTATTCCATTGCCCGCACTCCCCTTCTTCTTTTCTTTCTGGGCCCGGTGGTGGCCTTTTTCGGGACCGGATATTTTTCAGGCTTTGGCGCTCTGACGGCCGAACTCTATCCCACCCGAATCAGAGCCACTCTTCAGGGAATAACCTACAACAGCGGCCGTATTGTCTCGGCCATAGCCCCGCTGGCCATCGGCTCGGTGGCCCAGGATCAGGGCTTTCGAGTGGCTTTCTGGCTGGTTTCAGGGGCTTTCCTGCTGGCGGCTTCATCCTGGAGCCTGATCCCCGAAACCAGAGGCAAAGAGCTGGAATAACTAAAGGTTCGGCTAGAGAAAGCTTTTCTGTTTTCCTCGTCGGCGGCCATAATTGAAGGTGAGTGGCGCGGGCTATCTCCGCGGCCCGGGGCGTAATGGATTTCCCCCGGGGTCGGCTGGAGCGAGGACGGGAGGGGAAGCGCCGTGCCCCTACACTTCTGCCGACCGAAGCCGTCACAGAAAAATGAGGCGATCAGAATTGACTTAACCTGCGAATAAATTTATAGGCTGACGTATTATCCTGCCGTTAATAGCCTAATTCCTACTAAAATAGTAGGAATTAAATCACTCCAGGCCGTATTCTTCAAGGAGTTTAGCCGTTACCAGGCCCTCGGCCGACCACTTCCACTGCCGGTAATAGGCATCCAGGATGGCGTCGTAATAAACAGGGTCGATGGCCTTTCCGGCGTGAGGGCCGGCAGTCAGCGGCTCGGTAAACTTCGGCGGGATGAAGGCATCATACTCCCGCCTTCTCCCCTGCTGATTATTGACGAAACGCTCGAGAATATAGATCCGCCGTCCGCATTCTTTAAGGCTCTCGGCCGTGTATTCAATCCCGGTCAGCGCCCGGTACATCTCGAGAAAATCGGGCGAGGCAAAGTCTTCCGTGAAGAAGTCGCACAGCCCGAGCGAGTCGGTTAGGGCCTTGCCGGTCTGGCTTCCGGCCACATAAGAAGCTAAGTTTTCCGCCCCGCTGAGCCCGCCCTCCTCGGCCTGAATGGTCCAGGCGTAGGTGTGATCTCCCCGGCCGCGGTTTGAGGTCCCGTAAGCCGTAAACATGCCCGGGAAGACTTTGGGTTCAATGCCGGCATAGCCCAGCCCGGCATAGGCGGTCGTGAGACAGCGGACAATCTCTTCCGGGCTGGCCCCGGCAGTTGATTTAATCAACTCGTCGACGACCAGGTCGGTCGGCCTGGCCAGCAGCCGCCCGCTGTCGCTTCGGCCGTAGGCGATATCCTCCAGCGCCTTAATCATGCTCGCGGTTAGGCCGAACTCCGGACCTTCGGGCAGCGGCCACCAGCCCATCTCTTTTAGCTCCATGGCTCCGGCCATGACGCTGCCGAAGGTCATGGTATCGACCCCGAGTTCATTGCAGAGGTGGTTCAAGTAGAAAATTCCGTCGCGGTCGGTAAGACAGCAGTTTATCCACAGGGCAATAGTTTCAAACTCGGGTCGCACTCCCTCGTGAGCGTAAGGTCCGCCGCTTACGGCCGCGCTCCGGGTGCACATGATATGCCGGCAGCGGTTGCAGACTTTATGCTTCCCGGCAATTTCCAGAAAAGCACCCGTTGACACTCTCCGGTAAAGCTCCGGGTCAAAATAGCCTTCATCAAAATTATGCCACGGGAGATATCCGCCCTTCTTGCCAAGATAACCGCCGTTAAAAGCCCGGTCGAGCCACCAGGTGGTCCCGGTTTCCGGGCGGAAGGAAGCTGTCCAGTTGGAGTCATGGACGTGGCTGTTTACCGATTCATCTATGACCCTGGATTTTTCCAGGAATTTCTCCCGGTCAAAAAATTCGGGCAACTGCCGGCCGTTGGCGGTAACGGCCACCAGATTCTTGGAGCCGAAAACCGCTCCGGCTCCGCCCCGGCCAAAATTGCGGTGGTAATCATTGGTCAGGCAGGCAAAGGCCACCTGATTCCAGCCGGCCGGTCCGGCGCAGACCGTGGAAGAACCGGGATGCTTTCGGCTCAGGAAATCGGTGGTCTCGGATGCCCTCCGCAGCATCTTCCGGCCGTTAATTTCTTCAAAAAGCTCCGGCTCGGCTTCAATTATCTGAACCTTCCCTTCGGCCACCAGAAGACGCACCGGCTTTTCAGCCCGGCCGTCTATGATGAGCTGGTCAAAACCGGCCCTTTTGAGCATATTGGGGAAAAGTCCGCCGCAGCTGGAATGGGTCAGAAGGCCGAAAATCGGAGGCCTGTGTCCCAGCCACTCTTTTTGCGCCGGCGAATAGGTAAAGGGGCTGATAAAAGAACAGGAGCCGCGCCCGGCTGTCGGCACGGCCGTATCGTTAAGCGAGGAATTCCCGATTACGATCCGGCTGGCCGGAGACAGCGGGTCTTTAAGCCAGCCCTTTTCCTTAAGATGCTCGTAGATGAGATAAGCCTGCAGGCCTCGTCCGCCGAGGTACAGTCGGTAAAGATGGGGTGGGGCTTCTTTGATTTCGACCCGGCCGCAGCTCAGGTCGACCAAGGCCCATTTCCCGGTATAGCCGTAAATTTTCTTCGGGTCAGCCATATCAACTCCTGGGAAAAAAATTGGACAGGTTGATTATAAAAGAACCGGCGCCGGCCGGCAAACTCTTTGTTCAGGCGCCTTATCAACTCAGCCCGGATTGCAAGTCTGAGGGGCAACCGAAATTAACCTCTTTAAAAGCATCGGCAGGCAAAGGGCAAAAGAAGCCGGATTGAAGGCGGTGGTCAGTTCAGGCCGTCCCGGGAGCGCCCGGTATAGATGACCGGCCTCGGCAGAAAAATTATATTCAGGCCTTTAATCGTTTCTCCCGGCTTTATTTCGATCGACCTCGGCAGCTCAGTCTGAAGTTTAATTCCTCTCGGAACGGTCTCTTCATCAATAAATAACTGATAGGCGCCGGGCAGGATGTTCTCAAATACAAAGCGGCCCCGGGGGTCGCTGTAGCAGGTCAACTCTTCAATTCGCCATTGTCTCAATCCCTCGGGCAACTTCCCATCCTCGACCGCTTTCAGGATGACCAGAACATCCTTGAGCGGCAGGTCTTCCTCATCCAGCAACCGGTTCTTGTTGACGTCCTGAAAAACTGTTCCTCCGATTGTGGCCCCCTCTACCAGCACATATTCCAGCCTGGAAGTCTTCCTCTTTTCCACCACCAGCGCCCGGCGTTCCTGGCCCGACAGGTAGTACTCGGCCGGAATCCGGCTGATTTCCAGACTGACCGAATGCAACCCCTCGGACACCCGGCCGAAAACAAACCGGCCCTGGTGGTCGGAACTGACGCTGCTGCCGTCTTCAAGATAAAAGGAGACGCCGGGGAAAACCCTGTCCTCCGGGTCAAAAATTCCGTTCAGGTTCCGGTCGGAAAAAATCAGACCCTCAACCCGACCGAGACCGGTCAGCACCGGCCCGGTGGTCCTTCCCTGATAGGCAGCCGGCTCCCCCCAGTTGAAGCGCCGGTCGATCTTGAAGGTCAGCCAGTAATTGGCCGGCTGTGAAGATTGAAGCGGCCAGCTGGCGCGAAAGTCCAGTCTGAGCTTCAACCCCAGCGGCAGCCACCGGCCCAGGCCCAGGTAGAGCTCGGTTCTCTTGGATGACTGACTGGTAAAATACCAGGACCTGAGGTCAAGGTAAGACAGTTCGCCGTAAAAATCGGTGCCGAATAAAAAAGGAGAATAGGTGGCCAGCCGGAGCCGGGTCAGGTCGGAGAGTTTGTTTTCCAGGTAATCATAATAGCGGCTGTCCTCGGCCTCCAGCAGCAGATAGGCGCTCTTCAGGTAGCTGTATCTGAGCCCCAGGTAAAATGAAGGGTAGTTGAAATCGCGCTGGTCGTCGACCCGGTCGTCGTAGTGCTGGAACCTGGCCCGGAGATAGGGGTAAAAACGCCCCAGATTTTTAGAAAGCTGAAGATAAAAACCAGGGCTTATAAAGCTCCGGTAATTTTCACCCGGGTGACGGGATTCGGCCGCGCTGAGGTCCAGCCTCAGGGTCAGGTCCGGCCAGGGCGGGGTGACCAGAGAAAACCCGGAATTCAGCCGCCAGAAGTCGGTGGTGTTAAGGCCGGAACGCCGGTCGACGTTATCGTGGTAATAATCCACCGAACCAAAAAGGAAAACCCGTCGCCGGGTCTGGTAGCGCCAGGAGGCAAAAAGGCCTTCCTGGTCCCGGTCGTAGGCGAATTCGCTGCTGAGGTTTCGGAAGTCGGCATCCACCCGACGGTAGTTGACCTCCAGCCACCAGCGCTTACCCTGGAGCAGCGGACCGAAACGGATCGAAGTTCCCGGGACCTTGGCCTGATCGCTCTCCCCGGCCGACAGGCTGGCCCTGGTATCCATAACAAACCTGGCTCGGTCGTTGAAACGCAGCTCGGATTCCACCAGCAGAATATCATTGCTCCTGGTCAGCAACTCGCCGCTCCAGCTTCTTTCATTCTCGCTGTGGAGGAAACCGAAGCCGAGAAAATACTTCTGATCGGGTTCAAAACGGCCCAAAAAACCGGTAGCCGTCTGTTCGGTCAGCGAATAGAAATTGCCCAGCAGGCCGGTCAGCCTGGCCACTTTCCCGCTGAAAACTTGAAGTCCGTACTTCCGGTGCTCGAAGCCGGCGCTCACTCCCCGCAGATAATTGAAAGCCGGGTAATAATTGGTGAAGCGGTAACCCAGGTTGGTCAACTGCAGGTTGTGGTCGCCCAGCCTTAAGTTCCAGGACAGCCGGCCGACCTGAAAACCCTGCCAGCTCAGGTACCAGTGTGCCGCTTCCAGGCCGGAAGAAGACAGGCGGCCGTCAAACCAGCCGTTCAAAACCCCATAATTGATAAATTTCTGCCGGAGGTCGAGGTGCATAATGTTTTCATATTCATTGGCGTAGAAGGGACCGACCTGAGAATAAATGCGGCTTCGGTTCCAGTAAGACAGATTCAGGTACCCCTGCTGGGCGGAAAGCTCAGCCACCGCCAGCAGCCCGGAAAGGAATAAAAAAACAAGAAGCCCGACGGCCGGACTATCAAGGTGTAATAATCCCGGCTTCCCTCCAGCCGTGCGCAACGTCCGCCAGAAGCTCATTTGCCCTCCGCCACCTAAAGCAGAGAAGCGGTAAAAGTTATGATCTGGGTGTATTCACCGGCAACGTAGTCCCAGGAATTCTGGAAATAAAAACTGAGTTCGGCCTCCTGAGAACCCCTGTCCCGGGCCAGCACCAGGCTCTGGCCGGCGGCCAGAACGCCATCGCTGAAGGGAGGGTTCGGAGTAGCCCGCCAGGAAATGGCGCTGACGGGGATTACCTGCCCCCCGGCGCTGACCAAGTTGCCCTCGGCCCTGATGGTCAGTTCCCACCGGCGGTTGGGGGGCGAGGTGGTGACCTGAATTCTGACCGGAGTGTTGGCCGGAACCGACGGCTCCAGGTCGGGGTCGGCCGGCGGAAAACTGATGGCCGCGGGGTAAAGGCTGATTGATATGGTCCAGTGTTGCGGATTGACCCGGGAAGGCAGACTGAGGCCGGAAAGAATCAGGAAAAATATGCCCGCGGCGCCGACGGCCAGGATTCCGGCCGGCCGGACTGATTTGACTGAAGTCCGGGATTTCATCTTGGTCTACACACCTTCTACCAGAATGGTGACCGTCGTCCGGTAGGAACCCGGAGCCATACTCGGGTCCTCAGAAAAAAAGAAATAAAGATAACCGGTAAAACTGCCAGGACCGGCAAACCTGGCTACCAGAACCGGGGAAGCCTTGCTCAGTTGTCCTCCATAAAAGTTGCTGCCATCCGCCTGCCAGCTTATTCTTTCTGCCGGGATGGTATACCCGGTTGAGCTATCCAGCAGGTCGGAAGAGACCAGGAACCAGACGTTGGTGCTGGAATTATAATCGTTGTTGGTCTTGACCGTCAGTTCAAACCGGCCTTCGTTGGCCGGAATAGTCTGGGGCACTCCGGTTGAGGAACTCCTCGTAAAAGAGACCTGGCTGAGGTTGAGTTCGAGCCGGAAGCGCCTGGCCACCAGGACCGTCACTCCCAGGTTAGCCGCGCTCTGGGCCAGCAACTGCCCCAGAGTCAAACCGGCCCAGGCCAAAAGCACAGCCAGGGTCAGCCTCCGGCCCCGGTTTCTTTTTTTCCGGATTGACGGCCGGCTTCTTTCCATTTTCCTGCCTTCGCGACTATCTAACCGTAATATCCTTTTCCAGGGCCAGCAACTCTTCCCGACCGATGTCCAGCTTGACTTCGGCCTTATAGCTGCCCGGCCCCAGCTTTTCTTTCAACGGAATTATTACCCAGCGTTCGCTTCCCGGGAGCACCGGCTCGTCCGGAACCTCCAGGCTGAGCGCTTTTCGGCCCCCGGCCGCGGTCAATCTGATTTCGCCCTTCAGCCTGAAATGTGTTCGGCCCGGATTGCTCAGCTTGAGCCTTGCGGTCTGGAAATCGCCGGCGCTGTCGACCACCAGGTCGGTCAGCGAACCTTCTATCTCCACTTTCCCGACCAGCACATAGACGGCAGCCACAATCTTTCCGGTGAAGGCCACCTGTCCCAGCCTTCCGCCGGGCGGGGCTTCGGGCACCTGTTCAAAAGAGATTCCGGCGTGGTAGCCTCCCGGCTGGGTATCGCCGGGCACGGAAACCGTAAACCGCACCGATTTCATCTCCCCCGGCTGCAGTCTGAAATCAAACGGATTTACCCTGATCCAATCACGGCAGGCGAATGCCGTCGGCTGATTGCCCAGGAAATTCCTGCTGCCGTCCTCCTTGAGCGTCCAGTTCTCGGTATAGACTTTTAGCCTGACCGGTCTGGGGGAATTATTTCTGACGTAAATTACTTCCGTCTTCTGGCTGCCCGGCCCGACCTTAAGTTCCAGCCTGATGGGCGTGATGCCGAAATAAATCTGGGCCCGAAGCGGCGGGCACAGCCAGACCGCAAGCACAACAGCCAGCAGAAACCGCAACCAGCTTGTGAACCGGCATCTCATCATCCGGCCTCCTGTTAACAATTTTCCGGTTCTCTCATAAACCTGAATCAATTCTATGAAAAGCTAAATTTCAGGTCAAATAAGACAAAAGGGAGAGGGGTAAACGCCTCTCCCTTTTCAGGCTGCCAGAAAACTGATCTCAAATCTTGGAAAGCGTGTAGGTGGCCGTTATGGAATAAGTTCCAGGCTCCTGATTGACATAATCCCTCAGGAAATTGAAATTGAGCTGCCCTTCATGCCAGTGGAAAATGCTTCCTGTCCACTGCCCCACCTGGACCGCGTTTCCAGCCAGCAATGAACCGGCCTGATAGCCGGAGCCGCTGACTGTCCAGCTGACTGTGCTGGCGGGAACGGTCGAGTGAAAATCTCCCGCGGCCGTAACGGTCAGGTTCAGAGACGAAGCCGGAACCATGATGGCAAACACTCTGACCGCCACCGGATTTTCATTGGCCGCAATCTGCACTGTGCCCGGAGTCGCCCCCACGGCGGGAGCAATATCGGTAAAGGTAACGGTATTCGTGCCGATATAAAGGTCATACCACTCAGCCAGAGTAACCTGGAAAGTGACATCCTGCGACTGCTGGGCCGACAAGGGATTGATGGCAACGGCCAGCAAGAACACTAACCAGAGACCTGACACCCAAAAAGATTTTGCCTTCACTTCTAATTCCTCCTCCATTAACATTAATAGAAATCAACAATTTTATAATGCAGGAGTTATGCCAGGTCAAGATAGAGATGAAAAAAAGTTGTATGTTGTTTATAAGAAAAGATTTATATGACTAAGTGTCCGCTTTCATAACATGGGTCGGCCGGATTTTTGCGCCAAATTATGTCACCGGCTCGCGTATTCTGTTATGAAACTCCTTTTTTATAAAATTTTACATCGCGCTCAAGGTAAACATAGCCTTTAAGCCATTTTTCTGGTTATTTTCAGGATCCAGGAAAATCAGGCTGCCGGTTTTAAGGCCGCTCCCCTGCCAGACCGCAAAAACGCTTTCCTGTCCGGTCAGAACCAGCCCCTCTCCCTGGAGGTCACCCTGACCCCGCCAGACTAAGACCGACCTATCAAAGCGGCCCTCGCCTTCCTGATAGATTATTCCCTTAAGGGCCACCGTCTTGCCCTCGCTCATCGACAGGAGAACCCGGACCTGAAGCGGCTGGCCGCAAAGGATTTCCGTTTGACCCAGTGCCTGTTCATTCCCGGTATCAGAAAAGCCATCGCTCCCTGATTTTATTTCCAGGACCAACCATTCCTTAAGCTCTATGGAAAACGAAGCTCTGGCCGAAGTGTCGGCTCGCAGGAAGGCAATGAGCCCGATCGACAGGCAACCCGTCAGCAGCAGGAAGAATCTCTGCCATTTCCTCTTGTCACTGTCTCTTTTCATTTTTTCTTACGCCTTGGTATCGCTCAAACTTACTTCTCTTAAAGAAGCAATATCCGTGCCAGCTTGCGCGCTGGTATCTATTTGATAATTAATAAGTTAAGGAGTTAGAAGTTTTTGCCGACTGTCCGCTTTCGTTACAGCCAACCGGTCGGCCCAGGCGCTATCTCTTTGAAAAACAATTAGATAGCGAATCGGCGGGAAGGTGTTCTCTTTCGTTACACAGACGGATGGTATCTAAAAGACAAGCGCAATAAATGAGCTGCCTGTGGAAAAATACAGCAGCCTGAGCCGGTTAACGGCCTTCAGACATTAAGTTTATGCTTTTTAAGCTTCCGGTAAAGGGCCGGCCTGGTAATGCCCAGCGCCAGGGCCGCTTTCTGCTTATTAAATCCGTTGGCCCGCAGGACCTCCAGCAAATGTTTCTTCTCGATTTCAGAAAGGGTAAGATTAACATAAGGGTAGGTTTTATCGCCCACCAGCTCCGTCTCCACCAGGCTGATCATCCTTTCCGGCAGGTGCTGAATGTCAATAAAATTGTCGGCGGTCAGCATCACTCCCCGCTCAATTACCTTTTCCAGCTCCCGGATGTTTCCGGGCCAATCGTATTCGAACAGTATCTTCTTTACCCGGTTGGATAGGCCCCGGACCTCTTTCCCGAACCGCCGGTTATAGCGGTCAATGAAGTGCAGGCAGAGAAGCGGGATATCTTCCTTTCTTTTTCTCAGGGGTGGCAGGTTGACCTCGGCCACGTTAATCCGATGAAACAGGTCTTCCCGGAAGGTTCCCTTTTTTACCTCTTCTCTCAGGTTCCGGTTGGTGGCGCAGATCACCCTGACATCAACCCTGACCGGCCGGTTGGCTCCCAGCGGCTTGAAGGTCCTTTCCGACAGAAACCTCAGCAGCTTGGCCTGACTGCTCAGAGGAATTTCGCTGATTTCATCAAAAAAAATGGTCCCGCCGTCTGCTTCTTTCAACAAGCCGGTCTTAGCCCGGTCGGCGCCGGTAAAGGCGCCGCGCTCGTATCCGAAGACTTCAGATTCGAAAAGGGATTCGGGCAGGGTGGTGCAGTCAACCACTACCAGGGGCCTGTCCTTTCGCGGACTCAGGCTGTGAAGAGCCCGGGCCGCCAGCTCTTTTCCGGTGCCCGTTTCGCCGGTTACCAGGACCGTGATCTGGTGCCTGGCCAGCCTTTCCATCAGAGTGAACAGCTCCAGCATAATCGGGTTGCGGCTGACCATACCTTCAAAAATGTACTTGCCGGCCAGCTCTCTTTCTAACTGGTAAGTTTCCCGCCGGACGGAAATCTTTTCTTCCAGTTTCTTCAGGCTCTCAGCCAGGGCTTCGGGCCTCACCGGCAGGCTGAGATAATCGAGAGCGCCGGCCTTGATCACCCCCGCCACCCTGTCCTCGCTCTCCGGCGGTCCCAGGACAATGACTTCCATCAGGGGGTCATAGCTCTTTATCTTCTGAAGCTGTGAAACGGCTTCCGACAGCCGGCCTTCCCTGACTATGAGAATCACCCTCGGTTTTTGCTGATTGATCAGAGAGATAAGGTCTTCTTCAGCCCCGGCCAGGGTTAACTGGCAGGCTCCGGGAGGCAGGGCCTGAGCTATCTTGCCGGCCACCCCCTCATCGACAGAAATGATTAATATTTTTAGCATAACGCATCCAAGGTTAACCGGATATTTTATAATATTATACGCATTGCCGTTTCCGGAATAAAGCATCTTTTCTTTAAGTCCGGCTTGGGCTATACTTGGCTATCAACTCCAATTCTGAAAAATCATCGGAGGACAACATGTCAGAAAATCGCCCGGAATTGATTTTGAATTTATTCAAGGAAAGCCAGGCCCTGCTCAAAGGGCATTTCAAACTGACCTCGGGCAAACATTCAGACGTTTATTTCGAAAAAATCAAGCTGATCGAGCGCCCGACGGTCCTGGAGAAAATCATCGACCTGCTGGTAGAAGAAATCAAGAAGGATAATCCGGATTTTGACTACGTCGTCTCCCCGGCTTACGGCGGGATTGCCATCGGTTTTCTGACGGCTCTTAAGCTGAACAAGCTTTTTGCTTTCTCTCAGAGGGTGGAAGAAAAAATGACCGTTCGCTCCGGTTTTGCCGGTCTGCCCGGTTCCAGAGCCATCATCGTCGAAGACATACTGACCACCGGCGGTTCGGTCCAGGAAGTTCTGGAATGCCTGAAATCGATGCAGGTCACAGTTAACGGCATATACTGCCTGGTCGACCGCAGCGCCGGCCAGGTGCTGATAGAAGGAAAACCGGTCAGGAGTCTGCTGGCCCTAAAGGTTTCAGCATACGAGCCCGACGACTGTCCACTGTGCCGGCAGGGTCTGCCGCTGATCAAGCCCGGAGCTTCTGATAAGAAATGAAGGTTATCCTGGCCTCGGAATCTCCCCGGAGAATTAAATTACTCAAAAGAATCGTCCGATCTTTTTCTGTCATTCCCAGCGGTCTGGATGAAAACCGGATTGAAGAAAAGGACCCCCCGGCCTTTGCCCTAAAAGCAGCCGAAGCCAAAGCCCGGGCGGTAGCCGAAAATAATCCGGAAGAGCTGGTTATTGCGGCTGACACCGTAGTCACCATCGATGGCCGAATTCTCGGAAAACCGGCCGACCGTCAGCAGGCCGAACAGATGCTGACCCGGCTCTCAGGCCGCACCCACGAGGTAATAACCGCCGTTTCTCTGTATCACAAACTTAAAGACCGCCTGTTGAGCGATTACGAAATCAGCCGGGTGACCTTCAGGCCGCTGACTCCAGAAGATATCAAGAACTACCTTGACCGCAATACTTACCGGGATAAAGCCGGGTCTTACGCCATCCAGGAAGTCAGGGACCTTTTCCTGGAAAAACTGGAGGGCGATTACGATAACGTGGTCGGGCTGCCAGTAAGGCTTGTGCGCCGGCTGATCAATAAATTCCAGGAAAAAAAGGCCCGGGTTGAAATAGATGGTTTCCTCCTGTCCGAAGCCGCCGGCCTGGGTCGCACTCAGGGACAGACTTTCGCTGTGCCGGGAGCCTACCCGGGAGACCTGGCCGAAATCTCCTACCTTCCTTCCCGGCGGCCGGTCATCACCGCCCGGCTGCTGGAAATAATCAAGCCGGGCCCAGCCAGACAACAGGCCACCTGCCCCCATTTCGGTCGCTGCGGCGGTTGCTCCTTCCAGGATTTAAGCTATCCCGAACAATTGCGCCAGAAGGAAAAGCATCTGCTGGAAGTCCTCAAGCCTCATTTCTCTTCAAACTATCGCTATCTGGAGATTGAAGAAATTCTACCTTCCCCGGCTCAGTATTTTTACCGCAACAAAATGGAGTTCTCTTTCGGGCAGTCGGGCCGAGAAATCTTCCTCGGCTTGAGGGAAAAAACTCTCCCCGGCCGGCGGCCGCGCGGCAAGAAAGTTGTTCCGCTTGAGATTTGCCACCTCAGCACTCCTTTGACTGAAAAGATATTCCGCGCAGTCTGCACCCAGGCTTCAAAAACAGGCCTCCCGGCTTTTGACCTGGAAAGCAAAAATGGGTATTTCCGCCACCTGGTCATCAGGGAGGGGAAACGGACGGGCGAGCTGATGCTGCTGCTGGTCACCACCAGCCAGGCTGAAGTGGAGGCGGAAGAATTCGCTGCCGCCATCCTGGAAGCGGCCCCGGAACTGACCAGTTTCTGGTGGGTGGAAAACAACCGGATATCCGACGTGGTGGCTCTGGAAAAAACACGGCTGGTTTACGGCCGGGAAGCCATAGAAGAAAAACTGCTTAACTTCCGTTTCAAGATTTACCCCGGCTCCTTCTTTCAGACCAATCCTCTGGCAGCCGAAATGGTCTATGCCCGGATTCAGGAAGAAGCCCGCCGGCTGCGCACCCAGTCGGCCCTGGGCCTGTACTGCGGTTCGGGAGCCATAGAAATCTGCCTGTCAAAAGCCGCGGCCGAGGTGGTCGGCGTCGACTGGGACCCGGCCAACATCAGAACGGCTAACGAGAACCTGGCCAGCAACAAGGTCAACAATGTCTGTTTCAAGGAAAGTTCAGTTGAAGATGCCTTGCCGGAAATAAGCCGCGGCAGTTTCGACCTGCTGCTGATTGACCCGCCCCGGGCCGGTCTCAGCCCGAGAAGTCTCAAGCAGATTGTCGGGCTTAAAATTCCGGCCCTGATTTACGTGTCCTGCAACCCGGCCACGCTGGCCAGGGACCTCAAAATGCTCGCGGACAGCGGCTATAAAATAAACCGCCTGACGCCGGTTGATTTCTTCCCCCACACGCCCCATCTGGAAGTAATTGCCTACCTGGGCCTATAAGATTGGAGCCTCAAGAGCGGAGAGTTATTCCCGCTTCCGGAAACAATTAAAGCCCGCCGCCGGCAGCTCATTCCGGGTGAACTTCCGCCCTGCCGGCATTCAGGCCGGGTCGGTATTTTATTCCTTGGTCTGGGTGGTCAGGAAGATGGGCAGTGTCATCTGTTTAACCTGGTCCATCAGTTCTTCAATCTCGTCGATGTGCCGGTCTTCATCCTGCAGAATCTTTTCCAGCAGTTCCCTGGTGGCGAAATCTCCGACCTCTCCGGCCAGCTTGATGGCCGCATTGTAGGCTTTGATGGCCTCGAACTCGGCCTTGTGGTCAAACTCCAGCATTTTGGGCACCTGGTCGCCGATAAAGATTTTCTTAAGCTCGGAGACAACCGGGATTCCTTCCAGGAACAGAATTCGGCCGATCAGACTTTCGGCATGTTTCATCTCCTGGATGGCCCTTTTTTCGATGGCCTTGTGGAGTTTTTCATAACCCCAGCTGTCGCACATCTCGGAGTGAACCATGTATTGATTGATGGCCGTCAGTTCGTCAGCCAGCAAAGAATTCAGGGTCTTGATAAGTTTCAGGTCGCCTTTCATCACAGCCTCCTTTCATTCAGTTTTTATATTTTACCTTATTAAATCTGACAAGTAAACAATTAGATTTTCGGCCGGTTTTCATCTAAAATTAGGTGTAGCTGATGATCAAGACCATACCGGAAGATTTCATTGTCGAGGAAATCGCCAGCCTTCCTCTGACTGAAAGCGGGGAATTCCGCGTCTACCGGCTGACCAAAAAGAACTGGACCACTCCCGACCTGATGCGCTTCCTGGCCAAAACCCTGTCCATTTCCCCCAAGGCCCTGGCCTACGGCGGCAAAAAAGACAAGCATGGCCTGACCACCCAGCACATCACCATCCGCAGCCAGAAGGATTTTACCCTAAAAGAAAAGAATTTTTCTCTCCAGGCCATCGGTTTTATGAGAAAACCCATGAGTCCTTCCCTTATCCAGGGCAATAAGTTCCGGATTACCATCCGCAACCTGAAAGCGGTCGAGCCGGTTCTTGACAACCTGGATGAGGTCAAAGTATACGGATTTCCCAATTTCTTTGACGACCAGCGCTTCCGGGGGACGAATCAACAGCTCGGCTTCTTTGCCGACCGGGTGCTGAGGGGACATTATAACGGCGCCCTGCAGATTTTTCTTCAAACCCAGAACGGGGCTTCAAGCAACAAAGAAAATCGAGAGCGGATAGCTAAAATCCAGGAAAACTGGCGTGATTGGGAAAAATGCCTGGAGCTGGCTAAAGGCCTGACCGAAAAAAGGATTTTCCGGACGCTGCTTCTGAGGCCGGATGATTTTCTGGCCGCCCTGGAAAAAATCCCCCGGGAAGAAATCGCCATGGCTTATGCCGCTTTCGGTTCCCATCTGTGGAACGAACTTCTCCGGCGCTTGCTCAAAGAATTAATTACCGACCTCAAAGAATACCAGGCTGAATCCGGCGTGTTTTATTTCTGGAAAACACTGAAGCCTGAAATATTTAGTTATCTTAAAGACCTCAAGCTTCCCACCCCGGCAGCCAAAATGCAGTTTCCCGACGACGGCACCCGCAGCCTGTACCTGAAACTGCTGGAAGAAAATAATTTGCGCTTTTCTTCCTTCCGCACCAGGGCCCTCAGCCGGGTGTTTTTCCGCTCCTTCCAGAGAAAGGTACTTCTGTTCCCGGAGGGCCTGGAAATAGTTGAAACCGGACAGGATGAGCTTCACCCCGGGAAAAAGGCTCTGGTTCTATCTTTCAGTTTGCCGCGCGGGGCTTTTGCCACCATGCTGGTAAAAAGAATTTTGCTTGAGGAAAAAGGCCGGGAACCAATCAGACGAAACGAATAAATAAGGCGGGAAAATTGGACATGAAAACAGCAGCCATAATTCTGGGCGGAGGGCGCGGCACAAGGATGGGCTGGGCTGCTCCCAAGCAATTTGCCCGGCTCAAAGACCGGCCGCTAATTGATTATTCGGTGGAAAAATTTGCTGCCCTGAAGGTGGAGGTCATAGTAGCTGTTCTGGTTGACGATTACCGGAATTATTATCAGCCCCATCCGGAGATTTCCATCATCACCGCCGGAGGCGCCAGCCGGCAGCAATCGGTCCTCAACGGCCTGCGGGCCTGTCCCGAAGATACCGAACTGGTCATTATCCACGACTCGGCCCGGCCTTTTTTCCCGTTGAAAAGCGTCACCGAAGGACTCGGAAGGCTTGCCGATCAAGAATACGACGGTCTGGCTCTTGCTATCCCTTCCACCGATACCCTGGCCGAAGTCGAAGGCCGGCTGGTGGTAGCCTTTCCCGACCGACAGAAAATTTACCGCACCCAGACTCCCCAGCTATTCAGGTTCAGGGAAATAAAACTGGCTTACGAGGAGCAGCAGTCTGCGGCTTTTACCGATGACCTGTCGGTGGCCCTGGCTGCCGGTTTTCGCTGCGGTTGGATAGAGGGCAGCCGGATGAATTTCAAGATCACCACAGAACTGGACTGGCTGCTGGCCGAAAAGCTTCTGGCTTCAGGCGGGCTGGAACTGGGATGAGGATTTCTTTTTAAGCTGCCGTCGCGACCAGCTGCCGAAATAGATGGCCTCCAGGAAGGCAAAACCGGAAACCATGAGCGCCAGCACTCCGGCTCCTCCCAGGACGATCAAAACAAAGGCTAAGGTGGTGAAGAAGTCCCGGCGGTAAATGAAAGCGATTTTAGAGGCTATGCGGTCGGCCCAGTTCTGGAAATCCGGGTCCAGAATGCTGGCCTCGATTTCCAGGGCAATCGGATGGATATGAAATCCGATACCCGCCCGTCTGGCATAGTAAATGATCTGAAGATAGAATGCGACCATCGACAGCAAACCGAAGGCCCCGATATACAGCCAGAGCGGGTCGCCGAACCGGCGGTAGAGTCCGAGCGGCAGAGCGGTAAAGAAAGTGACAAAAAGAAAAGCGTCGGCCGAAACATCAAAAATGGTGCCGAAACGGGATACCCGGCAGGTCAGCCTGGCATTTTCGCCGTCGCAGCAGTCGACGATAGAAGACAGTTGAAAAAGAAGACCGCCAAGTGCCATCTTCAGGTAGGTCCCCTGAAGAATCAGGTAAACACTGACCAGTTCCATGGCCAGGACAATCAGGCTGATCTGATTTGGAGTCAGGCCCAGGTTGATCAAATTTCTGGTCAACTTCAGCGAGATCGGCCGGAAAAAAACTCTGGTGATATAGCTGTCGACCGGTTTGCGACCGGTCTCCAGGAGAAGCTCTTCGGCTTCCCGAACAGCTTCAGGGCTGTCCACCCTGATGAAAAAGGGACAATCGACCGTTACCTGGCCGATTGATAATGAGCCTTTCTGTCTGTCTCCCGTTCCGGGATTTTCATTCCTTAGCCCGGCCGACGGCGGGAGAAGCTCGCCGATTCTTTCCCGATTAACCAAAAAAACGCCCCGGCAGTCTGAGTGCTCGGGGGAAGAAGCGCCGTTTCGGTTAAACAGGATGAGGTCGGCCTCCGGCTCCCGGCTGCTGGCCAGAAGCGACGGAAAAAAATCGGGATGGACGGCCAGGTTGTCCTCCATAACCAGGAGGTGAGAACCGCCTTTTCTTTCGGCCGCCAACTTTTGCCTGTTATCCGGGCTGAAAACGGTCAGCTCCATCTTTTCCGGGCTGAACCTCCGGTCTGCCCGGAGTTCTTCCACTGTCTGACGGGCTCGCCCGTCCTCTTCCGAATACAACCAGAATTTTCGCAGCCCGGCCTTCCAGCCATAGAGAATCAGTCTTTCCAGCAGGCTCAGACCCAGGATTCTGGTCTGACCTTCCCGGCTGAGAAGGATTACGGCTTCTTCCATTAATATTCCGCTTTCTACGGTCTTCCCGCTTAAAATAAGCTTATTCTTTTATCACAGCAGCGGTCAAAATTCAACCGCCGGCGATTTTTCTCCGCACCTATAATAGCCTAAGAGGGTCCTGTCGCGGCGCGCCCCCTGCGGTTCGGGGCGACAGGAGGCTCCTGGTGCCCCCTATAGAAATTCCTTCCCATCCGCTTCATTATTGGCGCGCATTAGCAAGAGGGGCCGGTCGCGCTACGCCTCCCTGCCGTCCCTGCTCACCCGTCCCCCCGTGGAGAACCCCTTCCAGGCGGTTCGGAGACACACCGCGCCGCCCTTTGAAAACCCTTCTTTACCTGTTCTTTATTGGCCCGAATTTGAAAAAGTGGTCTGTTGAGACGCCTAAACCTTCAGGCATCCGAATCCGGAGCAGTCCGACCTTTATTATTTATCGTTCGCCAGGTAAGCCCTGACCCGCTCCAGGTCTTCCGGAAAGTCGACTTCATGGCAAAAGAGACCTCCGGCGGGGACGGCCAGGAACCGGCCTTTATCCTGGATGATGTAATTTTCAATGGCTTTTTCAAAATAATCATTGTCTCCGACCAACTCCAGGTGCTTTCGCAAAGATTCCAGGTCATCCCGGGCTACCAGATTCAAGCCCAGGGCTTCGCCCTCGGCCGCTTCCACCTGCTTGGAGATTTCGGTTATAAAGCCCGTCCCGTCCGTCCTGTACTTCACCTCTTCCGGACCGCATCTCTTGTCGTCAACCAGGACGCAGGAGCGACCGACTGAGATTATCTTCGGAATCAGCTCCCGGTCAAAGATCACATCCCCGTTCAGCCAGAGGACATCTTCATCCATCTGGCTGAGTCCTTTGAGAAGGCTTTTGCTGGTGTTGGTAACGGCAAATCTTTCGTTAAAAGTATAATTCAGTTCGGGATGACTGGCCACGACCAATTCTTTTTTGAAACCCACCACCACCAGGATATTTTCCGGGGGGATAAACGCTTTGAGGTTTTCAACCTGATAATCGATGATGGTCCGACGGCTGTCAACCTGAACCATGGCCTTGGGCAGGTCCAGCCCCAGCCTGGTTCCCCTGCCGGCAGCCAGTATGACTGCTTTCATTGAAGTTCTCCTTTTTCTCTCGGCTCAAGCTTCATTTTCCTCAAGGAATAAATATAGAAATAAACCGCTTCCAGAAAAGCCAGCAGAGCCACTAAGACCATGGCCTGCCTGGCCAGCCCGGCCACAATCATGATAAAAGCGGCAGCGGAGAAAAAGTCGCGGCGGTAAACAAAAGCCAGTCCGGCTGCCAGCCGGTCAAAAACGGTCTGAAACTCAGGCCACTTCTGGCTGGCCTCAACTTCTTTGACCACGGCCACGATATTATGGCCAAGCCCGTTTTTCCGGGCATAGTTGATGAGCTGAAGGTAAAAAACTGTCATGGACAGCAGGGCGAAGCCTCCGATATACAGCCAGAATTTTTCCCCGTAGGTTCGGTAAAGGCCAACCGGCAGGGCTGAAAAAAAAGAGACAAAGGTTATAGCGTCGGCGGTAATATCCAGAGCTCCCCCGCCCCTGGTTATCCGGTAGGTCAGCCTGGCGTTCTCTCCGTCACAGCCGTCAATTATCGAAGCCAGCTCAAAGAGTATGCCCCCGGGCACCAGCCACTGGCGACCATAGCCCACGCAAACCACGCTCAGCAAACCAACGGCCAGGGTGATAAGGCTCTGAAATATCGGATGGATATTTAAGTAAAGAAAATATTTCGTCAGGAAAAGCGAAATCCGGCGGTTTATCAACCTGGCCACGATACCGTCTTGAGGCTTGCGGGCGGTCTGGAGCATAAGTTTACTTGCCAGCTTAAAACTTTTCCTGTCGTCGACAGCCACCGCAAATCTGCCCGGAAGCACCAGTGAAGCGATTTCTTCCTTCACCCCGGACCTTATTTCATCAAGGCCTTTTCCGGACTTAACCCGGCTCAGAACCATGTCCAACCCGGCTCCGGCCCGAACGGCCAGCAATCCGGGACAGGGCTGTTTCTGGCCGTCTTTAAGCTGGATTTCCGGCCCGGCCAGAGGCAGGTCCAGCCCTTCGAGTTTTTCCGCCAGCCAGGAAAAGATTGTTGGGTCGATCGCTAGGTTATCCTCAATAAACAGCAGATAATCATCCGGCGAGGATGGTAACAAATCGTTCCCGGAGGTTTCCGGACCAAGAATTTTTAAGCGGATATTTCGGTTCAGTATTCTCCGGTCGGAGGAAAGCTCAAAGACAGCTTTTTGGGCCTCAGCCTTCTCCGGATGGAAAAGCCAGAACTCAGTCCAGCCGGCCGCTTCGGCATTCAGAATCAGCCGCTGCCTCAGAGTTAGCCCCAGCAGTCTTTTCTGACCCGTCCGACTAAGACGCACTACCGCTTTCCTGCCTGTCATCTTTCTGTTCCTTTCCCGCCAACAACTCCCGACAGCCGGCCGGCAGCCGGGAATGGGGGGCTTTCAGTACCAGCCAACTCCCGTCTTCAGGTAATTTTCCGCCCTTTCCATGGCTTTCCGGTCATCGATATCTATCCAGAATCGGTCGCCGATTTCAACCGCCCCGGCCTGGCCCCTGGAGGCCAGCAGCCTGACGCCCCCGGACAGGCTAAAATCGCCCAACCTGCTCTGACTTTCTTCCAGCGCTTCAAAGAGCGCCGGCCGGCAGAGAAAAAGGCCGGTATCAAAAGCATTGTAATCAACCAGACCTTTGCCGATATCCTTAATCTTTCCGTCTTCCACCCGGACCCGGGTTACATCATCCAGGTCAACGTAGGGATGATTCTGAATCCTGGAATCAACGGCTAAAACCAGTTCGTTTTTTTTCAATCCCGACTGCCGCAGCAATTCCAGGATGGCCGGGTCGAAGATGTGGTCGGACATCAGGAGGAAGAAGGCTTCATCCAGCAGCGGCCGGGCCTTGTAAACCGACAGGCCATTCTCCTTCTGCCACTCCTGGTTATAAACCAGAGTCAGTTTAATTTCTCCCGAAGAATATTTTGTTCTGAGATATTCCTCCAGTCCGGTCCGGTTATAACCGGTAACCACCACCACCTCCCTGACCCCGGCCTTTTGCACCCCGTTCAAGACCCAGTCGATGAGCGGTCGCCGGCAGAGCGGAAGAAGCGGCTTGGAAGGAATAAGGTCAGACAGCCTTTTACCCTGTCCGGCAGCTATGATCAGGGCTTTCAAAACAGTCTCCTTAAATTAGACCCGGGTCAATAGAAACGAGGTCAGGTTTGCTAATTATAAATTAACGGAGACTCCTTGTCCAGAAATATAAAGTCGGCCGGGCCTCTCAAGCGCCGGAAGATTCAGTCCAGCGGCCGATATTCGAGATAATCTTCATCAATCATCCTTCGAACCGACTTAAAAAGAAAGCGACCGTATATTTTTATTTTGACCTTTCTCATAACCAACCTTTCCTGCCAGAGCTCCAGGTCCACTTCCATCAGGAATTCCCGGACAAAAGCCGGCGTCTTGACCGGCGTTATTTCAACCCGCCGCAGGTCGTACGAGTCCCGGCTGATAAAAAAAAGACCCTCAAAAAGAAAATCCTTTTTTTCTCTGGCTCTTGCTTCCACCAGAAAAACTCTCTGGCCGCTGATTTCTGATTCGCCCCTCAACCTGAAATCATAGCGACTCCTGTTCCGATCGCTGAAAGGAATCAGGTCTTCCAGACTGAGCGTAAGCCCGGCTGCCGGCTGGCGGCCCGAGGCCTTTTCCTTTTCCCTTTCTTCCCTGATTCTATTCAATCTTTCCTGTCTCTGTCGACGATACTGCTCGGTGATGTCCCTGGTCCGTCCCTTTTCAATTTCAATGGCTTCCAGGATTTCCTCCTCCAGCAATCCTCCGTCAAACTTCATCCATTTGGTAACCCGCCTGACCTTCTCCGGCTGCCAGTGGCGGTCGGCATTGGTCTGGGAAGAAACCACCAGCGCCTGCCAGCGGCCGAAGTCCCGGTAGGAGGTCAATCTCTGATAAGCTCTATCTACAATCAGGTCAACAGGCGTATCGGCAGCGGCTGGGGCCTTAAACATCAAGACCGGGCTAAAGAATAGAAAGAGGAAGGTCAACTTTCTCCTGAGTCCGGCCATCGGCTTATTTCTGGACATCAGACTCCGCCTGCTAATAAGCGCCAACCGGTAAGTGTTCCGGGGCAGCGGCCCTATTATACCAGAGAGACCAAATGCCCCGAAACGACAGGCCGGGCTGCAGGAGCCGGATAACTGATGAATAAAACCTGAATCCGGCCCGGGTCAGCCTGTCTTGCCCGGTCGGGTTTACCTTCGCCCGGGATCGGTTTTCTGGTGTAAATAGCCCCCTGCCGGAACACAGTATCAGGGGCCAAGACCGCCCGACCGGTTTGAGCTATTGCTTTTAAAATTTAATTAAAGTATTAATTACTCAGGCAATGTCACCCGAGCCGATGAAAAAAGGAGGGTAAACTTCATGAAAAAGAACCGGCGCTGGCTAAGTTATGCCATTATTTTTCTTCTGATCGGCGGACTGGCAGTATCCCCTTCTCAGGCCCAATTTCATTTTGGAGTCAAGGGCGGTCTGACTCTGGGCAATCTGAAATCATTGCCCGAGACCTTCCTTGAAGGTTTTCCCTGGAAGACCAAGAGAGGCTGGGCCGGCGGGGTATTTGCCAGCTTTGAGTTCCTGCCGGGAATTTCATTCCAGCCGGAAGTGCTTTATATCCAGAAAGGAGCCCGCCTGATTGACCCCGAATACGATTTTGAAGCCCGATTCAATTTTGATTACTTTGAGCTTCCGGTTCTGCTAAAAATAGACCTGCCCATCGAAGGGCTGGCGGCGGTGCCTTCCGTTTTATTCGGGCCTTTTTTCGGCTTCAGTCAGAAAGCCAGCATTGTCATGGTGGACCCGTTCAGCAAGGAAACTGAAGACATTAAGGCTGACGTTCAGAAAGCTGAATATGGAATCACTATCGGATTGCTCATCACCCAGAAATGGGGACCCGGCCATTTTTCAGTTGATGCTCGCTATGACCTGGGGTTGACCAACATTCTGAAGCCGGGGGTGGAGTGGATGGAAACCATCAAGACCAGAACCTGGGTCTTTATGATCGGCTATTCCTACTGACCGCTGCCCGGTCGCACACCTGAATAGAGAAGTTTTTTATTTTTCTAAAATTGCCGATGTTTTTCCGAGTTCGGCCCGATCCCTCGCAGAACCTCGATCGTTCTTCCGCCGCCTTCTCGGAACTTCCCGGCCCTGGCGGAAACGGCGAATGTCAGCAAAAATTGAAAGGTTGACATTTAAAAAGTTAAAAAAGTGGACTCTTGGAAAAGCC